>Ga0187777_10001439_pt1 | contig 15445 bp, 13 predicted proteins | sample 1015_Q2_SP5_10_M_FD_132416 | JGI IMG/M metagenome (GOLD analysis project Ga0187777, IMG submission 132416) | Tropical peat soil microbial communities from peatlands in Department of Meta, Colombia - 1015_Q2_SP5_10_MG | ecosystem: Environmental > Terrestrial > Soil > Wetlands > Peat | place... | reverse complement strand
GGGTGTACCTCCACCGGGATCGGACCGAGCCGAAACCGCAGCATGGTCCATCATCCTAGCCGGACCGGGGGCCGGAGCACGCCGAGCCCGAGTGCGTGGTACAGGGTTCTCCCGTCGATGTCCGTCGCCCTCGGTCCGTTCCGCCTGCCCAACCCCTTCGTCCTTGCCCCCATGGCCGGGGTGAGCGAGGAGCCGTTCCGTGTGCTCGCCTTCCGGATGGGGGCCGCCCTCTGCACCACCGAGCTGGTCAGCGCGCAGGGGCTGATCCGCTCCACCGCCCGGACGCTCCGCTACCTGCGCCACGACCCCCAGGTCGAGCGCCCCTACTCGGTGCAGATCTTCGGCGGCGATCCGGAGCTGATGGGCGAGGCGGCCCGGGTCGCCCAGCGCTGGGGCGCCGAGCTCATCGATGTGAACATGGGGTGCCCGGTGAAGAAGGTCACCCGGAATGGCGCCGGGTCGGCGCTGCTCTGCGATCCGCCGCGCGCGGCGGGCATCGTCCGCTCCATCCACGCCGCCACCGGGCTGCCGGTGACGGCGAAGATCCGGAGCGGCTGGGACGCCCACCACCGCAACTACCTCGAGGTCGCGGAGGCACTGGAGGACGCCGGTTGCGCGGCGCTGGCCATCCACCCGCGGACCCGCGCCCAGGGGTATGCCGGCGAGGCCGACTGGAGCGTCATCGCCGACCTGGTCCGCCGCCGCCGTCGGATGGCCATCCTGGGCAACGGAGACGTGAAGACCCCCGCCGACGCGCGGCGGATGCTGGAGGCCACCGGCTGCGACCTGGTGATGATCGGCCGCGGCGCGCTGGGCAATCCGTGGATCTTCCGCCAGCTCCGGGGCGGAGCGGAGCCGACCCCGGCCGAGCGCCGGGAGGTGGTGCTCGGCCACCTCCGCGCCCATGTCGTCTTCGTCGGGGAGCCGCTCGCCGCGGTGCGGAGCTTTCGCAAGCACCTCGGGTGGTACGCGCACGGCCTGCGCGGGGCGGCCGGCTTCCGCGCCGAGGTCAACCGGCTGGCCGCGCTCGACGACGTCGAGGAGGCGGTCCGGGGCTTCTTCGGCGCGGCCGAGGGCGAGCCGGGGCAGGAGCCCGAGGTGCAGGAGGTGGACTACCGCGCGGCGCTCGGCTGACCCCGGGGGAGGGGCGAATGCCGCCCGGTCAGAAGTCGACGGCCAGGGCCAGGGTCAGGCAGCGCCCGGAGAGGAGCAGCGTCGGGGTCGCCCAGGTGCAGCCCGGGTCGTTGCCCACGGCGGCGCTCGCCCGGATCCGGAATCCCGTGCCGGGCCGGGCGTGGCTGGCGCGCTCCCGCACGTCGAACATCACCGCCAGCACGAGCGAGGTGGCCAGCCTCGGCCCGCCCGCGGTGCCCGGCCCGCCGCTCGTCTGGAGCCCGAGCTCGATCCACGGGGCATGGGTGAGCCCCCATCCCTCCCCGAGCCCATCGAGGTGCAGGGCCCCGGTGAAGGCGGCGGCGAATCTTCCCGTGGCGCCCCGGTCGACCCGCCCGCTCCACTGCAGGGCATCGAGCAGGCCGGCCTCGGCGAGCCCCATCGAGGTGGAGGCGAACAGCCGCTGCACCTGACCGGACTCGGTCAGCCGCAGCCCGAGCCGGAAGCGCGAGGAGAGGTCCACCATCGGCAGGAGGGCGTTCCCGCCCACCCCGAGATCCCACGTTCCGTCCGGCGACCGGCGCGCCACGTGCTCGAGGCCCAGGTCCACCACCGCCGGGGCCGGGGTCTCGGAGACCGGCCCGAGCTCGCCCGCCCACGCGGCGGACGGAAGCGTGGCCGCGAGCGCGAGTCCGACGACGGCGAGACGGGTGGACGGCAACGGACGACCCCCTCGGGCTTCCCCCCAACCGCCCGCCTTCTACCTCACAACCGCCCCCGGGGCTTGCCTGCCCGGTCCTCAGGCGACGTCCGCGGCCGCTCTCCCGTTGACGGTCGGCACGGCCGCGGCCTCTGCCGCCGGCCGGGGCGGCGGACGGAGCACGCGGCCGACCGCCACCTGGCGAAAGTAGTCGCAGGCCGGGGTGGGATGGCGCTCCAGGGTCTCGAAGTCGACCCGGTAGAGGCCGAAGCGCGGCCCCCAGCCCTCCAGCCACTCGAAGTTGTCGAGCAGCGACCAGTAGAGGTAGCCGCGCACATCGACCCCGGTGGCGAGCGCGGCCAGGAGCTCGCGCCAGTGGTCGTGGAGGAAGGCCGAGCGGCGCTCGCCGCTCCGGTCGTCGATGCCGTTCTCGGTCACCCAGATGGGGAGCCCGTAGCGCCGGGTCGCCTGGAGCAGCTGGCCGAACCCCTCCGGAAACTGCTCCCAGCCGATGTCGGTCAGCCCGCGGTGAAGCGGATCCGTGTAGCGGAACTCGAAGAAGGGCTTGCGCGGGACGAAGCGCATCCGGGTGCGCGTGTAATAGTTGAGGCCGATGTAGTCCAGGCTGTCTCGCCCCCCGGGGATCTCGCGGCGGGTGGTGAACAGCCCGGGCATGTGGACGGTGAGCGTGCCGGAGGTGAGGGCCTCGAGGAAGGCGTGGTTGTAGGCCACGTCGGCCAGCCGGACCAGGGCGTGGTCGAGCGGGTGCCAGCTCCGCTCGGCGGCGAAGGCGAGGACGTTCTGGCTGATGCCCACCGGCACCGGGCCCAGCGCCGCGCGCAGCTCCTCGCGCGCGGCGACGTGGGCGCGGGCGATGTTGGACAGCGCCGGCATGGCCAGCTGCGGCTCGGACAGCCCCGGAGGGATGAGTCCCTTCACGTAGCCGCCGAGCATGAGGACCACCGGCTCGTTGAAGGTCACCACCAGCGCATCCAGCCCGCGCAGGACATCGGCACACGCCCGGGCGTAGGCGCGGAAGGCGGCCACGCTCTCCGGCTCGTGCCACGGAGTCTGTCGATGAAACCAGGTGGGGTGGGTGAAGTGATGGAGCGTGACCACCGGCCGGAGCCCCATCGAGCGCATGGCCAGCAGCCGTGTGCGGTAGGCGTCCAGCGACCGCGCGTCGAATTCGCCGCGCCGCGGTTCGATGCGAGCCCATTCCAGGCTCATGCGGAAGGCGCCGGCGCCCACCTCGCGCGCCAGTCGATAGTCCTCGCGGAAGCGGTTCCAGTGATCCACGCCGACGCCGGCGGAGTGGCGAAGCTTCTGGCTGCGCTCCCACTCGCTCCAGTCGTTCTCGATGTGGCCCTCGACCTGGTACGCGGCGGTGGCGACGCCGAAGACGAAGTCGGACGGAAAGGTGGAGAGGTCAGCGCGCATTCGATTCGAGACAACGGACCCTAGCGTGTTCCGCGTCGTTCGTTGACACGTCATCGCAGCGTGCCTAGCATCGCGCCGGCATTCCAACCGGAGGGATGGACGCGATGGCCGCGAAGAAAAGAAGGACCGCGAAGAGGAAGCCCGCCGCCCGGAAGACCAAGCGCAGGACCAGCCGGAGAAAGAGGAAGTAGAACCAGGCGGTCCGTTCCGTCTCGCTCGGGATGGATAGAGGCGGCCCGGGGCCCAGCTGGTGGGGCCCGGGCCGTTTTTCTTCGCCCTCGCTTCCACGTGTCGCTGCGTCCGACCGAGCTGGCCGCCGTCGCCGCGTCGCTGAGCCGCGAGCTGGCGGGCGCCACCGTCCAGCGGATCGGCCATCCGGCTCCGCTCCGCATCGAGCTCGAGCTCCGCCAGCCGGGGAAGACGACGCGGCTCCTGCTCACCGCCGAGCCGGGGCTGGGACGCATCTCGGTCGTCGACGCCCGGACCCCAGCGGGAGGACCGGCCTCCCCCTGGCTGCTCCGGCTGCGGCGGGAGCTGACCGGCGCCCGGCTGGCCGAGGTCGGTTCCACCGCCCGCGCGGCGGAGCTGCGCTTCGGGCGAAAGGGAACCTCGCGGACGCTGGTGCTCGAGCTCGAGCCGCCCGGTGCGCTGCTCCTGCTCGGCGAGGACGGCGTTCCGCTCGCCGCGGCCGGCGAAGCGGCGCGTGCGCCCCGGCCGCCGGCGGCCTCCAGCGGTGAGCCCTCCCGGCTCCCGCCGTCGGGCGACGGGCTCCTGCTCGCCCGGGCGGCGGAGGCGCTCTTCGCCGGCCGGGAACGGGCGCTCGAGGAGGCCCGCGTCCGGCGCCGGGCGGTGCAGCCCCTCCGGGCGCTCGTGGAGCGCCTCCGGCGCACGCGGGAGAAGGTGCGGGCCGAGGCGGACCGGACCGGCCTGGCCGACGAGCATCGCCGGCTCGGCGAGCTCCTCCGGGCAGCGGGCGCCGTGCGGCGGGGAGCGCGCGAGGCGACGGTCACCGAGTACACCGCCTCCGGGCAGCGGACGGTGGTCGTCCCGCTCGAGCCCGGCCTCGACGCGCCGGCGCAGGCCGAGCGCCACTTCCGTCTCTACCGCCGGCTGTCGCGGGGGAGCGCCCGTGCCGCCGCCCGGCTCGAGGAGGTGGAGCGTGCGCTGGCCGAGGCGGAGAGCGAGCTCTCCCGTGCGCAGCGGGCCCCGCTGGCGGAGCTGCCGGCGCCGGCGCCCGGTGGGCGGCGCCGCGCCGGCAAACCGGCCGTCCACCGACCCTACCGGGTGTTCCGCGCGGCCTCGGGAGAGCGCATCCTCGTGGGACGGGCCGGGCCGGACAACGACGCCTTGACCTTCACCGTCGCCGGTCCGAACGCGCTCTGGCTCCATGCCCGCGGGCACCCCGGCGCTCACGTGGTCGTCCCGCTCGACCGCAAGAAGGAGATTTCCCAGGAGACGCTGCTCGATGCCGCCCACCTCGCGCTGCACCACGCCCGCGGAGCGGGGGACCGCGGCGAGGTGAGCTACACCCGGGTCCGTCACGTCCGCCGCGTCCCGGGCGGCGCGCCGGGCGCGGTGACCTACACCCACGAGAAGACGTTCCTCCTGCGCAGCGAGCCGGATCGGCTGGAGCGGCTGCTCGCCACGCGGGAGGAGGAGTGACCGCGCTCCGGCCGCCGGCGGCGAACCGGGCGCCCTGCGCTCGCTGCGCGCGAAGCCTCGGCCGGTCGTGCTGCGAGGTCCGGGAAGGAGAGCACCTGGCCACCCTCACCCGGGCCGACGTGGAGCGCATCCAGAGCGCCACCCGGCTTCCCCGCTCCGCCTTCGTCGAGGAGGAGGTGCTCGACGAGGCCGAGGCCCGCGCCTACGAGCGCCGGCGGCCGGCATGGCGGGGCTACTTCCGCACCGGAGCGGTCCGCCTGACGCTGGCCCGCTCCGCCGGGGCCTGCGTGTTCCTCGACCGGACCGCCGGCTGCACCCTGGCGCCCGACCGCCGGCCCACCGCCTGCCGGCTCTATCCCTTCGAGCCGAGCGCGGGCGACGGCTGGACGCTGGGCGTCGAGCGCGAGGGCTCGGTGGCTCGGGCGCGAGCCTCCGGGGAAGCCCGCTGCCTGGGCGTGGAGGAGGCGGGAGGGAGGCGGGCGCTCCTCTCCGCCTTCGGCGCCACGGACGCCTCGCTGCGCGCGCTCGCCGCGCGCCTCCGGGCCGAGGTCCACGCCCACGCCGGCGGGGACGGATCCCGGCCGAACGGCCCGAGTCGACGCCGGACCAGGCTGCGCTAGGATCGTCTTTCCGTGGCCAGGGACACGTCACCTCGCCAGCTTCTCCTGCTCGACGTCGAGCCGCGGCTCGTCCGGCTCCCCCCCCGCGACGCCATCCTGGAACGGGCGGGCGAGCTGGCCCGCAGGCTCTCCCGGGACCTCGGGCTCCCGGTCCGGCTCTCGGTCACCGACAACCGGAGCACGATGATCAGCTTCCGGCGGGCCCCGGCCGTGCTCCGCCTCCGGCTGCATCACATGTTCCTCGATGCGCCGGCGCCGGTGGTGCGTGCGGTGGCCGACTACGCCGGCCGCGGGCAGCGCCGGGCGGGGCGCCTGCTCGACGACTTCGTCCGGCGGGAGCAGCCCCGCATCCGCCAGCACCGGGACGAGCACGACGAGGTCCTCTGCCCGCGGGGCCAGGTCTACGACCTGCGGGAGATCTTCGACCGGCTCAACGACTCCCACTTCCACGGCGGAGTGCGGGCGGCCATCGGCTGGGGCCGCTCGGCCGGCCGCCGCCGGCGCAAGTCCATCCGCCTCGGCGTGTACGACCACCAGACACGCGAGATCCGCATCCACCCCTCGCTCGATCAGCAGGCCGTGCCGCTCTACTTCGTGGAGTTCATCGTCTTCCACGAGATGCTCCACCAGGTCTTCCCCAGCTCGAATGGCCCCGGCCGCCGCGTGCATCATCCGCGTGCGCTGCGCGACCGCGAGAAGGCGTTCCCCCTCTACCGGGCAGCGCTGCGCTGGGAGCGGGAGAACCTGCGACTGCTGCTCCTCGGCTGAGGCCGGGCGGATCGACTTGCGCCGCACCGGCCTGGCCAGCACACTCCTCCTCGGTATGCGCCGCGCGAAGATCGTCTGCACCCTCGGCCCGGCGTGCCTCGACCCCGGCGTTCTGGAGAGGCTTCTCGCCGCCGGGATGGACGTGGCCCGCCTCAACTTCTCTCACGGGACGCACGAGCAGCACGCCAAGACCATCTCCATGGTCCGCGCCGCCTCGCTCAAGGTGCGGAAGGGGGTGGGCATCCTGGGCGACCTCCAGGGCCCGAAGATCCGCACCGGCCGGCTCCAGGGCGGGAGCGTGGAGCTGGTCCCCGGCGCCGCGCTGAGCATCACCACCGACGAGTCGGTGCTGGGCACGGCCGAGCTCATTTCCACCACCTATCCCCACCTGGCCTCGGACGTGAACCCGGGGGACCGCATCCTGCTCGACGACGGCCTGCTCGAGCTCCGGGTGCTGGAGACGGACAAGAAGGGCCGCGTGCAGACCGAGGTGATCCACGGGGGGACGCTGAGCAGCAGCAAGGGCATCAACCTTCCCGGGGTGGCGCTGCGCGCCGAGGCGCTCACCCCCAAGGACCGCGAGGACCTCCTCTTCGGGCTGAAGGCGGGGATCGACTTCATCGGGCTGTCCTTCGTGCGACAGCCGGCCGACCTGGACCAGACCAGGGCGGCGATGGCCGAGGCCGGCCGCCAGGTCCCGATCATCGCCAAGCTGGAGAAGCCGGAGGCCATCGCACGGCTGGATGCCATCCTCGACCGGGCCAACGGGGTGATGGTCGCCCGGGGAGACCTGGGCGTGGAGATCCCCCCGGAGGAGGTCCCCGCCGTCCAGAAGGACATCATCCGGCGCGCCAACACCCGCGGGCTTCCGGTCATCGTCGCCACCCAGATGCTCAACTCGATGATCGAGCATCCCCGGCCCACCCGGGCCGAGGCCTCGGACGTGGCCAACGCCGTCTTCGACGGCGCCGACGCGCTCATGCTCTCCGGGGAGACGGCCTCCGGCGCCTTCCCGGTGGAATCGGTGGAGATGATGGACCGCATCATCCTCGCCGCCGAGAGCGCCGCCCGCTTGCAGGGCCGGGTGCCGCAGCGGGTTCCGCTCACCGCGCCCGCCTCCTTCCCGGACGTCACCGCGGCCATCGCCTGCGAGGCGGCCCGCCTCTCCAACGCCGTGGCCATCGCCGCCTTCACCCTCTCCGGGGCCACCGCCCGCCTGGTGAGCCACTACCGGCCGCCGGTGCCCATCGTCGGCTTCTCGCCCAACCAGGAGGTTCGCCGGACGCTGTCGCTGCTCTGGGGCGTCGTGCCCCGGGTCCTCGAGCCCCTCGATCGCACCGAGGACATGGTTCGCCGGGTGGAGGAGGAGCTGGTCAGCCGCGGCTTCGCCCGCTCGGGAGACCGGGTGGTGGTGGTCTTCGGCGCGCCGGTGGGGAAGGCCGGGATGACCAACACCGTGCGGCTCCACACCCTGTCCTGACGGCTCTCGGCTAAGCTCCCCGGGGCCTGATGGTCCCGCTCGGCCTCCTCGCGGCGCTGTGCCTGCTCGCAGCCCCGGAGCGCTACGACCTCGTCCTCGAGAACGCGCGGGTGGTGGACGGGACCGGGGCGCCCTGGTTCCGGGCGGACGTCGGCGTCCGGGGAGACCGGATCGCCGCGGTGGGAGACCTCCACGGAGCACCGGCCGGGCAGCGCATCGACGTGCACGACCATGTCGTCGCCCCCGGCTTCATCGACCTGCTCGGACAGTCCGAGCTCACCCTGCTCGTCGATCCCCGTGGCGAGTCGAAGATCCGCCAGGGCGTGACCAGCGAGCTCACCGGCGAGGGGGTGAGCGTGGCGCCGATGACGCCGGCGCTGGCGGCCGAGGCCCGCGACTGGCTCACGCTCCACCACCTCGGGGTGGACTGGACCGATCTCTCCGGCTACTGGCGACGCTTCCGGGCGGCGCGTCCGGCGATGAATCTGGGGACCACGGTGGGGGCGGCCCAGGTCCGCGCGGCGGTGATGGGCCTGGGAGAAGGGGCGCCCACGCCGGACCAGCTGCTCCGCATGCAGGTCGAGGTGCGGAAGGCGATGCGCCAGGGCGCCTTCGGGCTCTCCTCGGCGCTCATCTACCCTCCGGGCAGCTATGCCCGGACGGAGGAGCTGGTGGCCCTGGCCCAGGCGGCCGCGCCGTGGGGAGGGAGCTACTTCACCCACATTCGCGACGAGGGCGACGACGTCCTCGGTGCGCTGGAGGAGGCCATCACCATCGGCCGGCGCGCCCGCATCCCGGTGGAGATCTGGCACCTCAAGGTCGCCGGCCGCCGCAACTGGGGCCGGATGGGAGAGGTGGTCAGGCGCATCGAGGCGGCGCGCGCCGAGGGCGTGGACATCGCCGCCAACGTCTACCCCTACCTCGCCGGGGCGAACAATCTCACCGCCGACCTGCCCGGCTGGGCGATGGCCGGGGGCACGGAGGCCATGCTCGAGCGCCTCCGGAACCCCGACCAGCGTTCGCTCATCGAGGTGGAGATCGCCAGCGGCTGGCCGGATGCGGACATGGCGGAGCGCATCACCGTCGCCGCCACCTTCCTCCCCGAGGCCAAGGCGGCCGAGGGCAAGACGGTGGCCCAGCTGGCCAGGGAGCGCCACCTGACGCCGGCGGCGGCGGTGGTGGACCTGGCGCTGGCCGACCGGGGAACGACCCAGGTGCTCCGCTTCTGGGCCGACGAGCCGGACCTGAGGCTGGCCCTGCGGCAGCGGTGGACCGCCATCGGCATCGACGCCAACTCGGACGCGGTGGACGGGCCGCTGGCGCAGGACGGCAACCATCCCCGCGCCTTCGGCAGCATGCCGCGCGTGCTCGGCACCTACGCCCGGGAAGCGCAGCTCTTCCCGCTCGAGGAGGCGGTGCGGAAGATGACCTCGCTCCCCGCCGCCCGGCTCGGGCTCGGCGACCGCGGCCTGGTGCGGCCGGGGATGGCCGCCGACCTGGTGGTCTTCGACCCGGCCACGGTGAGCGGCACGGCCACCTATGCGCATCCCAAGCAGTACCCGGTGGGCATCGAGCTGGTCGTGGTGAACGGCCAGGTCGTCCTCCAGGACGGCATCCGCACCGACGCCCGTCCGGGGCGGCCGCTCCTCCACCCCGTGCCCCCGGCCCTCCGCTGACGCCCGGGGCGCCCCCCCCCGGGGCTAGTTGCGCTTGAAGAACGTGGTGAAGAGGTCGCCGTCGAGGAACCGGGGCCGGTCGCCGGCCCCGCGCTGGGCCACGGCGAGGCCGACCAGGAACTGGAAGCGGGCCAGCGCCGCGGCCGGGGCGAAGTCGATGTCCGGCCGCCACTCGTCCGCGGGCCGGTGGTAGCGGCGCTTGCGCTCGGCCAGCGCCTGTTCCCGCTGGGCGGGCGTGTCGTCGGCCGGGGACTCGGCGGCGAAGATGGCCGGGATGCCGGCGCGGACGAAGTTGTACTGGTCGGAGCGGATGAACGAGTTCTGCTCCGGCTCCGACTCGGGCCGGAGCTGGTAGCCGAGGGCGGAGGCGGCCACCTGGACGTCGCGGAGCAGCGAGCTGTGGTCGGCGCCGCGCGCCTGGACGCTGGTGACCGGGAAGAGCGGATAGCCGCTGTCCACGTTGATGTCGGCGACGATGCGGTCCAGGGGCACGGTGGGATGGCCGACGAAGTACTCGCTGCCGAGCAGGCCCTTCTCCTCGGCGGTGACGAGCAAGAAGAGGATGGCGCGCCGGGGCCGCTCCGGGAGCCGGGTGAAGGCGCGCGCCACCTCGAGGACGGTGGCCACGCCGGCGGCGTTGTCCGCGGCCCCGTTGTAGATGGCGTCCCCGTTCTCCGGCTCGCCGATGCCGAGGTGGTCGAGGTGGGCGCTGTAGACCACCGTCTCGGCGGCGCTCGGTGAGCCGGTCGCCGCGGGGAGCCGGCCGATGACGTTGGGCGAGCGGAGCGCACGCACCGGGGAGGTCACCCGGAGCCGGGCGCTGATGCCGAGCGAGAAGGAGCGGGGGTGGCCGCTCTCGCAGGCGGCGAGCAGGTCGGCCATGCTCTCGGTCCGGCCGGACAGCTGGAGCAGGCGCTGGAAGGCTTCCCCTTTCAGCGAGGCCTTGGGCACGGTGAGCCAGGGTTGCACCTCGCCGTTGTTCAGGAGCGCCATCGACTCGAAGCGCTGCGCCCGGACCACCACGTCCCAGGGCAGGACCCGGTCCGCCCGGGGGGTCCGGACGAGGAGGACGCCGGCCACGCCCCGGTCGTGGAGGAGGCGGAGCTTTCGCCGGTACTCGGAATAGAGAGCGCTGGGCAGGCCGGGGAAGAAGTCGTCCCGGTCGGTGAGGGGCGCGAACTGGAAGACGACGGCGATCTTCCCCTTCAGGTCCACGCCGGCCAGGTCGTCGTACCGGTACTCGGGCGCCTGGACGCCGAAGCCGACGAAGACCAGCGGGGCGGTGACGTCGGCCTGGCCGCGGGCCAGGTCGGGCGAGGCGAGGAAATCGGTGCCGGAGGTGAGGGCCACCGGCGGTCCCCTGGCGGGGAGGACGTCCAGCGAGGAGGAGGTCACCCGGGCGGCGCGCAGCGGAACCCACTGGTAGTAGGTCCCGTCCTCGCCGGCGGGCTCGAGACCCAGCCCCTGGAGCTGGCTGGAGACGTAGGCGGCGGCGAGCTCGTGGCCCCGGGCCCCGGTGCCCCGCCCCTCGAGCAGGTCGCTGGCCAGGAAGCGCACCTGGGCGGAGATGGCCTCGGGACGGATGGTGGCCGCCGCGGAGGCGGCACCGAGGGCGATGGCGTCGGCGGGGTGGGTCGGCGAGGTGCCGAGGGTCAGGAGGGCGACGGCGACGGCGGGGAGGAGCACAGCCGGCGGCTTGTAGCAGGACCGGCGGTCGTCCGTCCCTCGGGCCGTTCCCCGGGCGCCGGCCGCTCCCTCAGGCGGGCACCATGGGGCGCAGCGAGTTCCGCGGAACCTCGGCCTCGACGAAGACGCGGAACAGCTCGGCGTCGAGCGCTCCGGCCTTCGACTCCTCGTCGATGATGGAGAGGGCCTGCACGTTGGGGACGGCCTTCTTGTAGGGGCGGTCGGCCGCGGTCAGGGCGTCGTAGACGTCGGAGATGGCCATCATCTTCGACTGGACGGGGATCTCCTCCGCGGCCACCGAGCGGGGGTAGCCGCGCCCGTTGAGCCGCTCGTGGTGCGCGTAGGCGATGGAGGGAACGCGGCGCAGCGCCCGCGTCCAGGGAATCTGGGAGAGGAAGCGGAAGGTGTGGGTGACGTGGCTCTCGATCTCCGTCCGCTCCGCAGCCGAGAGCGAGCCGCGCGGGATGGAGAGGCACTCCAGCTCCCGCGGGACCAGGAGCGGCCGCTCCGCGCCGTGGCCGTCGCGGAAGGTGAAGCGGGCCACCTCGGTGAGGCGCTCGAAGCCGTCGCGGGCGAGCACCGTCGGCCGGTTGCAGGCCAGGACGAAGTCGCGCATCTCGTCGAGCTGGGCGAGCTCGCGGGCGAGCCGCTGGTCCTCCTCGCTCTCGATCTCGGAGAGCGCCTTCTCCCCGAGCAGGCTGACCGACGCCAGCCGCCGCTGGTAGCTCCGGACCTCGAGGTCCTTGCGCGCCAGCTCGAACCGGGCCTGGAGCACGTCCAGCTCCTGGGGGTAGAGCTTCTCCGCCTTGACCAGCACCGGCTCGCGCACGCCGACCTTGCCGAAATCGTGGAGCAGGCTGGCGTAGCGGATCTCCTGGACCTCGGGCGGCGTGAAGCGAAGCCCGGCGTAGGGCCCCTTCTCGACGCGCTCCACGGCGTGGGCCAGGCCCACGGTCAGGGCGGCCACCCGGCCGGAGTGGCCGGCGGTGGTCGGGTCGCGGGACTCGATGGCCACCACCGAGGCGGAGACGAAGCCCTCGAAGAGCCGGCTGATCTCCTCGTGGAGCAGCGCGTTCTCGATGGCCCCGGCCGCCTGCCCGCCGAGGGCGAGGAGCAGCTCGGCGTCCTCGTCGTCGAAGGTTCCCTGGTGCTTGTTGAGCGCCTGGAGGACGCCGGTGACCTCGCCCCGGGCGTCGCGCATCGGCACGCAGAGGATGGTGTGCGTCCGGTACCCGGTGGTCAGGTCGACGTCGCGGTTGAAGCGCGGGTCCTGGTAGGCGTCGGTGATGTTGATCACCTCGCCGGTCTCGGCCACCGTGCCGGCGATGCCGCGGCCCAGCTTGACGCGGATCTCCCGGGCGGCGCCCTGGGCCACCTTGCTCCACAGCTCACCCCGGTCGCGGTCGAGGACGAAGAGCGTGCAGCGGTCGGCGTCGACCACCTTGGCTGCCTCGTAGATGATGAGCGGCAGCAGGAGCTCCAGGTCCCGGGCGGCGGCCATGGCCTTGGCCACGTCGAGGATGGAGTTCAGCTTGGTGGCTCGGCGGGCGAGATCCTCCACGCTGTGCGGGCCGGAGCTCATCGCCTGCCGTTCTACTCCACGGGCGGACGAGGGGGCAGGTGCCCCCCGGGCAGGCCCCGGGTCCCGGGGACCCCGCGGACGCGCTCGGGGAGTGCGGCTAGTGCTTCACACCGGCCAGGCGGGCCACCTTGGACATGAAGCACGGGTCGAAGGGCTTCACGTCGTAATCGTCGGCGCCCAGCTCGAGGCAGACGTGGCGGGTGAACTGGTCCTCGATGGCGGAGAGCACGAGGACCTTGATGTGCTTGGTGCGGGGGTCCTTCTTCAAGGTGGCCAGGAGGTCGCGACCGTCGACGTGCTGCTTCAGGTCCAGGATGATCACCGCCGGCTGGTGCTTGAGGGCGAGCTCGTGGACCAGCCTCGAGCTGGTGTCGGTGATGTAGGAGAGTCCGGCCCGGCGGGCTTCGCGGGCGAGTGCGGCGACGACCGAGGGCTCGTCGTCGGCGATGAGGATGGTAGGCTTGTCCGCCATGGTCTGCTCGAGCTGCGAGTGGTGTGCAACTCGATCGCAAGAACGGTTCCACCGGGGATCCCGAGCAATCCCGGCTGCTTGCACCGAATCGGGCTGGGTCACCAGGTGGCTACAGGTCAGTCATCACCCGGTCGGTGAAAACTCTACACCCGGGCGGAGCGCTCCCTTCGGCGGCCCGGCCGGCGCCGGTCCCCGACGTTGACGGCCCGCTCCGGCATCGGCTACGAGGGCCGCTCCCGTTGGGTCCACGGCCACGCCGGCCGGAGACCCGTCTTTCGACAGCAGCGCCCGGGGAGTGGCTCAGCCTGGTAGAGCACTTGGTTCGGGACCAAGGGGTCGCAGGTTCGAATCCTGTCTCCCCGACTGGGTGAAGGGGTCCGGCCCCGGCGGCAGGGGCTCGAGGAGGGTGCCATGCAGCAGAGCTTGTGGACGTGGAAGGGGTGTCTCGCCGGATTCGCGTGGCTGGCCCTGGCCGGCTGCGGCGGAGGAACGGCGCCATCGACCGCGCTGGGCTCGGACTCGAAGGGTCGAGCCGCCGCCGCATCGAGCCAGGACGCGCTTCATTCCGGCGACAAGGGCCCGAAGGTGACCCCGCAGGCGAGCGGGACGACGAGCGGCCTCATCGCCATCAGCGCGGTGGACAGTCGTGTGGTCTGGGCGTCGGGCAGGTTCGGCACCTTCGTGCGCACCACCGACGGCGGGAAGACCTGGCGCGCCGGAGTGGTGCCCGGGGCCGAGGGCCACCAGTTCCGCGACGTCCAGGGAGTGAGCGACCGGGTGGCCTACCTGCTCGCCATTCCGAGCGACGACGGAACGGAACCCTCGCGCATCTACAAGACGGTCGACGGTGGGAAGAGCTGGACGCTCCAGACCGAGGGACGTGACGTCAACGAGTTCTTCGACTGCTTCGCGTTCTGGGACGCGAGGAGCGGCATCGTCATGGTCGACTCGGTGAACGGCCGGTTCCCCGTCCGGCGGACGCTCGACGGCCACACCTGGCAGGACATCGGCGACCGGCTACCCCCGGCGCTCCCCGGTGAGTCCGGCTTCGCCGCCAGCGGCACCTGCGCCGCGACCCAGGGCCACCGCCGGGCCTGGCTGACCACCGGCGTGCCGCCGCCGGCGAGCGACCCGACCGGCAACTGGACCACGCGCGTCCTCTTCACCACCGATCGCGGACAGACCTGGGGAGCCACCACCGCGCCCATCACCGCCGGCCCGTCGGTCGCCGGTGGCGGCTTCAGCATCGCCTTCCGGGATGCCCGGCATGGAATCCTCGGCGGCGGCGACCTCGGCGCGTCGGGAGTGGTGCCCAACTTCGCTCGCTCGAGCGACGGTGGGCAGACCTGGACCTCCGGGACCGCCGCTCCCATCCCGGGAGCCATCTACGGTCTGGCCTACGCACAGAACGGCAAGCGCGACGACGACGACGGGTGGGCGCCCGGGCACCCGGACGATCACGACTGCTCCAGCCGGGTGGTCGCCACCGCACCCACCGGAAGCGCCTGGTCGGACGACGAGGGCCGGAGCTGGACCTCGATCACCGGTCTGAGCGGCCTCTGGGCGGTGGACTTCGCGAACGACCAGACCGGCTGGCTCGTCGGGACGAACGGGCAGATCGTCCGCATCGACTTCTGACAGCGGAGCAGCGCTCAGGCGCTCCGCCGCTCCAGCGTCCCGGGCGCGGAGCCCCGGGGGACGAGGCCGACCTCGATGACCCCGTCTGCATCGGAGAGGATCTCCAGGGACGAGTGACGCAGGAGCCGCCGCATCCCGCGGTTCTCGGCCATCACCTCGGCGCGGAAGAAGCGGATGCCGGCTCGGAGCGCCATGGCGACGAGCCGGTCACGCAGCAGGCTGCCCAGCCCGCGCCGCTGCAGGGCGTCGGCCACGACGAACGAGACCTCCGCCCTGTCCGGGGAGCCATCGAGCCGGATGTACCGGGCGACCCCGACCACCCGGCGGCCCATCCAGGCGACGATGGCCACGTGGTCCCAGCCATCGGCGGAGACGAGATACTTCCACTGCGCCTCGGAGAGGTCGGTCACGCTTCCGTGGAAGCGGAGGTAGCGTGACTCCGGCGACAGGCGCCGGACGAAGGCGCGGAGCGCGGCGACGTCCCTCGGCCGCACCTGGCGCAGGGTCAGCTTCGTCCCGTCCGGGAGCCTTGCCTTCCGGGCTTCTCTGTCTCGCTGGAAGAGAACCATGGGTTTCACCTCGAGAGCGTGACGCAACGCATTACCACG
>Ga0187777_10001438_pt1 | contig 15446 bp, 7 predicted proteins | sample 1015_Q2_SP5_10_M_FD_132416 | JGI IMG/M metagenome (GOLD analysis project Ga0187777, IMG submission 132416) | Tropical peat soil microbial communities from peatlands in Department of Meta, Colombia - 1015_Q2_SP5_10_MG | ecosystem: Environmental > Terrestrial > Soil > Wetlands > Peat | place... | reverse complement strand
GGTCGCGATCCCCGACACCACGAGCTTCCCGGCCGACCCCGCCACCCACACGCCGGCCGCCGACTACTACGAGATCGGCCTCGTGCAGTACACCGAGAAGCTCAGCAAGGACCTGCCGGCGACCACGCTGCGCGGCTACGTGCAGATCTCGACGGCCAACGTGCCGGGCAAGCACATCGCCCTGACCTACCCCGACGGCAGCCCCATCCTGGACGGCAACGGCGCTCAGGTCTACGCGGTGGACAAGCCGCAGTACCTGGGGCCGGCGATCGTCGCCCAGCGCGACCGGCCGGTGCGCGTCAAGTTCACCAACTACCTGCCGACCGGCGCCGCGGGCAACATCTTCCTGCCCGTCGACACCACCATCATGGGCGCCGGCATGGGCCCCGACGCCTCGACGATGTACACCCAGAACCGGGCCACGCTGCACCTGCACGGCGGCACCACGCCGTGGATCAGCGACGGCACGCCGTTCCAGTGGACCGCCCCGGCCCACGACTCGGCCACGTACTCCCGCGGCGCCAGCGTCGCCTTCGTGCCCGACATGTGGTTCGACAGCCACGGCAATCTGGTGCAGGCCGGCACCGCGGGCGCCACGAACGACCCGGGTCCGGGCTCGCTGACCTTCTACTACACCAATCAGCAGAGCGCGCGCCTGATGTTCTACCACGACCACGCCGAGGCCATCACCCGGCTCAACGTCTACGCCGGCGAAGCGGCCCCGTTCGTGCTGCAGGACCCGGTCGAGCAGGACTTCGTCAAGGGCACCGACGTGTCGGGCGCCAACCCGAGCCACGCCAAGGTCATCCCGGCGACCCAGATCCCGCTCGTGATCCAGGACAAGACCTTCGTGCCGAGCGCCACCCAGCTCGCCAATGAAGACCCCACCTGGGACACGACCGCCTGGGGAGCCAAGGGCAACCTCTGGATGCCCCACGTCTACATGCCCAACCAGAACCCGGCCGACCCCGGCGGCGTGAACGCCATCGGCCGCTGGGACTACAACTCGTGGTTCTACCCGCCCCAGGTGCCGCAGACCTTCGGCCCCGTGGCCAACCCGCTGGCCGGCACGACGCCGCTGGAGTACGCGTTCAACCCGGGCACGCCGACCCCGTCGATCGTGCCCGAGGCCTTCATGGACACGCCGCTCGTCAACGGCGTCACCTATCCCTACCTGAACGTCGGCCGTCACGCCTACCGCTTCCGCATCCTGAACGCGAGCGACGACCGCACGCTCAACCTGCAGCTCTACTTCGCCAAGTCCAACGGCACCATGTGGAACGCCAACGGCAGCCTGAACACGGCGGCCGCCGGCGAGGTGCCGATGGTCCCGGCGGCCGCCGGCACCGGCCTGCCTGCCAGGTGGCCGACCGACGGCCGCGACGGCGGCGTGCCGAGCCCCAAGGCCGTCGGCCCGAGCATGATCCAGATCGGCAACGAGGGCGGCCTGCTGCCCGCTCCCGACGTGCTCGCCAACACGCCGGTCGGCTACGAGTACTTCCGCCGCACCATCACCGTGCTGAACGTCACCAACAAGACCCTCATGCTCGGTCCGGCCGAGCGCGCCGACGTCATCATCGACTTCTCGAAGGTGCCGGCCGGCTCCAAGCTCATCCTCTACAACGACGGCCCGGCTCCGATCCCGGGGTTCGACTCGCGCCTCGACTACTACACGGGCGATCCCGACCAGACGGCGATCGGCGGCGCGCCGTCGACCATCGCCGGATACGGCCCCAACACCCGCACCATCATGCAGTTCCGCGTGTCGGGCGCCGCCTCGGCTCCCTACAACCTGACCGCCCTGAAGGCCGACCTGCCTGCAGCCTACGGCGCGAGCCAGCCCAAGCCGATCGTGCCTGAGGCAGCCTACGGCGCCGCTTTCAAGACGACGTTCCCCAACACCTACATGCACGTCCTCGACTCGTCGCTCACCTTCACGCCCATCGGTGCGTCCGAGGTCAACAGCGTGAACGTGACGGCAGGCGGCAACGGCTCCTATAGCGCGCCCGACGTCGGCATCGCCGGCGGCGGCGGCACGGGTGCGGTCGCCTTTGCCACCGTCAGCGGTGGCGTCATCACCGGCATCACCGTCGCCAACCCGGGCAGCGGCTATGCCACCGCCCCGACCGTGACGATCAGCGGCGGTGGCGCCACCACCACCGCGACCGCCACAGCGACACTGGTCGGCGGTGGCGTGGGCTCGATCGCCGTCACGAACGGCGGTACCGGCTACAACACGCCGACCGTCACCTTCGGCGGCCCCGGCAGCGGCGCCGCCGCCACGGCCACCGTCTCGTCGGCGGGCCAGGTCACCGGCGTCTTCGTCACCGACCCCGGCAGCGGCTACACGACCCTGCCGAGCGTGACGATCACCCAGCCCTTGACCGGCGGCTCGGGCGCTCAGGCGACCGCGAGCTATGCGCTCACGGTGCCGCAGCAGGAGAAGGCCGTCGTCGAGCAGTTCGACATCGACTACGGCCGCATGAACGCGGTGCTCGGCACCGGCCTCGGCAACGGCGGCGCGGCGACGGGCACCGCCACACCGTACTCCTACGACGACGCGCCCACCGACTTCCTCCTCGACTCGTCGAACGCGACCCAGATCGGCGCGTTGAACGACGGCACGCAGATCTGGAGGGTCGATCACCAGGGCGTCGACACGCACTCGATCCACTTCCACCTGTTCAACGTCCAGGTCATCAACCGCGTCGCGATCGACGGCACGGTCACCCCGCCCGACAAGAACGAGCTGGGCTGGAAGGAGACCGTGCGCATGAACCCGGGTCAGGACGTCATCCTCGCCGTGCGGGCGAGCGTGCCGACCCTGCCCTGGAAGCTGGGCGACAGCGTGCGTCTCCTCGAGCCCACCATGCCCAAGGACGCGATGTTCACGGACGCCAACGGCCTGGCCGTGAAGAACACCTTGCAGGACTACGGCTGGGAGTACGTGTGGCACTGCCACCTGCTCAGCCACGAGGAGAACGACATGATGCGGCCGCTGGTCATCGAGGTCGCACCGACGGCGCCGACCACCCCGTTCACGGCCACGCCGTCGGCCACGCCAGACGTCACCCTCGCCTGGGTCGACACCGCCACCGAGCCGGCGGCGACGAGCTACACCGTGCAGCGCGCCGACGACTCCGGCTTCACGACCAACGTGACGGCCATCTCGCGGCCAGCGACGGCGACCGGTTACGTCGACTCGACCGTGCAGAGCGGTCACACCTACTACTACCGGGTCAGGGCAGAGAACAGCGCCTCGTTCTCGGCCTGGCTGACCTCGGCCGCGGTCTCCGTGCCGTGAGGTAAGCCGCGACTCGAGCGCTCTCCCGCCGCACCCGGCGGGGCAGGCCGAGGGGAGGGAGGGAGCTTCGGCTCCCTCCCTCCCCCTTCGTTTTGGGCGGTCACTCCGCCTTCGTTTTGGGCGTCCACCCTTCGTTTCGTGCCGCCGTTCGGTCTGTCGCGGCGGCGGCCGACCCGAGCGGATCGGGCGCGCGTCCGTCGGCGCGCCGTGGTATCCTCGCGACGCAGGACACGAACAGGAGTTCGCCCATGCTCGACGAGCTGAACCCCGAACAGCTCGCCGCCGTCAGGCACGGCGACGGGCCCCTCCTCATCGTCGCCGGCGCCGGCACCGGCAAGACCGCCACCCTCGTGCACCGGGTCGCCCATCTCATCGCCGGCGGTGCCGATCCGCGACGCATCCTGCTGCTCACGTTCACGCGCCGGGCGGCGGCCGAGATGCTGCGGCGGGTCGACGCGCTCCTGTTAGCCCAGAACGGCTCGGCGGGCCATGCCGGCGAACGCGTCTGGGGCGGCACCTTCCACGCCGTGGCGGCCCGCCTGCTGCGCATCCACGCCCGCGACCTCGGGCTCGAGCCCGACTTCACCATCGTCGACCGTGGCGACGCCGAAGACCTCCTGCACGTGGCGCGCACGGCGCTCGGCCTCGGGCGCGACGGCCCGCGGTTCCCCCAGAAGTCGACCTGCATCGACATCTACTCGCGCTGCGTCAACGCGCAGAAACCGCTCCCCGAGGTGCTCGCCGGCGCCTTTCCCTGGTGCGAACCGGCCGGCGACGGCCTTCGCCGTCTCTTCGCTCGCTACACCGACGCCAAAGAAGAGCAGCAGGTCCTCGACTACGACGACCTGCTGCTCTTCTGGCGCGCACTGCTCGCCGACCCGGTCGGCGGAGCGCGCGTGCGCGCCCGCTTCGATCACGTCCTGGTCGACGAGTATCAGGACACGAACGCGCTGCAGGCCGACATCGTCGCCCTGCTGCGGCCGGGCGGCGACGGCATCACCTGCGTGGGCGACGACGCCCAGGCCATCTACGGCTTCCGCGCCGCCACCGTGCGCAACATCCTCGACTTCGAGCAGCGCTTTCCCGCCGCCCGGGTGCTCACGCTCGAGCGCAACTACCGCTCCACGGCGCCCATCCTGGCGGCCACCAACGCGATCATCGCCGAGGCCGCCGAGCGCCGCGACAAGGCCCTCTGGACCGAGCGTCCAGGAGGCGCTCGGCCCCTGCTCGTCACCTGTCGCGACGAAGACGAGCAGACCGTCTGGCTCGTCGAGCGCGTCCTCGAGCACCGCGAGCAGGGCACCGCCCTCACCCGCCAGGCCGTGCTCTTCCGCGCCCAGCATCACTCGCTCGCCCTCGAGCTCGAGCTCTCACGGCGCAACGTGCCCTTCCGCAAGTACGGCGGCCTGCGCTTCGTCGAGACGGCCCACGTCAAAGACCTGGTCGCCTTCATGCGCCTCGCCGAGAACCCGCGCGACGCCATGGCCGGGCTGCGCGTCCTGGGTCTCGTGCCCGGCATCGGCCCCGCCCGGGCGGCCGCCCTGGCCGAGACCCTCGCCGCGAGCGGCGGCGATTTCGCCGTATGGGCCGCCGCCGACGTGCCCGAAGCGGCGCGCGGCGTCTGGCCGGGCCTCGTCGAGCTGCTCGGCGGCCTGGCCGCCGACGGCGCCGGCGTGCCGGCCCAGGTGCACGCCGTGCGGCTCGTCTACCAGCCCCTGCTCGAGCGCCGCTACGACAACGCGCCGGCGCGGCTGCGCGACCTTGAACAGATCGAGGCGCTCGCCGGCCGCGCCGCCGGCCGCGCCGAGTTCCTGGCCGACCTCGTGCTCGACCCGCCGGCCTACACCCAGGAGCTCGCCGGCCCGCCCCTGCTCGACGAGGACTACCTGATCCTCTCCACGATGCACTCGGCCAAGGGCCTCGAGTTCGACGTCGTCTACGTCATGCACGCCGCCGACGGCAACATCCCCTCCGACATGGCCACCGGCGACGCCGACGAGATCGAAGAAGAGCGCCGCCTCTTCTACGTCGCCTGCACGCGGGCGCGCGACCAGCTCTATGTCACCCACCCCCTGCGCTACTACACCCAGCCCTGGGGCAAGGCCGACACCCACGGCTACGCGCAGCGCTCGCGCTTCCTGACCGACGCCGTGCTCGCGCACTTCGCCCAGCAAGAGGCCGCGCCGGCGACCGCCGACGAGCCCGCGCCCGCACTTGGGTCCACAAGCTCAGCGGTCATCCGTGCGGGCATCCGCTCACTCTGGGAATAGACTGGTTGCACAGCAAGCAGGGCGCGGCCGACGCCACCCGCATCCGACGCGACCGTCCTCCACGAGAGCCCCGCGCCGCGACCACCGATCGGGAGAGGCACATGGCGGTAGACACTCGCGAGAGCGTTTCCTTCCGGGACGAGGAGATGCGCGAAGTCGCCGAGCGCGCGCAACGGCTCGAGGCCAACGTCGCCTCGGTCATCATCGGCAAGAACGACGTCATCAGGGCGTGCGTCGTCGCCCTGCTGGCCGGCGGCCACATCGTCATCGAAGACTATCCCGGAGTGGGCAAGACCCTGCTCGCCAAGGCCCTGGCCCGCTCGGTGGCGTGCCGCTTCGCCCGCGTGCAGTTCACGCCCGACCTGCTGCCGAGCGACGTCACCGGGGTGGGCGTGTTCAACCAGAAGACCGGCGAGTTCGAGTTCCGCGCCGGTCCGATCTTCGCCAACATCGTCCTGGCCGACGAGATCAACCGCTCCTCGCCCAAGACGCAGGCCAGCCTCCTCGAGTGCATGGAGGAGCGACAGGCCACGGTCGACAACACCACGCACGACATCCCCGCGCCCTTCATGGTCATCGCCACCCAGAACCCCATCGAGTACGAGGGCACCTACCCGCTGCCCGAGGCACAGCTCGACCGCTTCATGATGCGCGTGAGCCTCGGCTACCCCGACGCGACCGCCGAAGAGGCGATCCTGCATGAGCAGACCTCGCGCGACCCGTACGGCCAGCTCGACGCCGTGCTCGACGCCGGCCAGGTCCTGGCCATGCAGCGCGCCGTCGAACGCGTCAGGGTGGTGCCCGCCCTGCACCGCTACGTCGTCGCCATCCTGACGGCCACCCGCTCGACCCGCGACATCTACCTGGGCGCGAGCCCGCGCGCCGGCATCGCTCTGGTCCGGGCGGCCAAGGCGCTCGCGCTGCTGCGCGGCCGCGACTACGTCGTGCCGCAAGACCTCAAGGATCTCTCGGCCCGCGTCCTCGGGCATCGCCTCATCCTCTCGTCCGACGCCAAGGTCCACGGGCACACGGAAGAAGCGGTGATCGACAGGCTCCTGGCGGGGGTCCCGGTGCCGGGAGCCTGACATCATCCGGCCCACCGGCAGGGGCGTCGCTCTCCTGTTCGTGGCCGTCGCCACGTATCTCGCCGCGCGCCTTCTCGGCACGTGGGAGCTCTATCTGCTGGCGTTCGCCTTCCTGGCCGCGGTGCTGGTCTCGTGGCTGCTCGTGCTCGGCACCGGCCGCAAGCTCTCGGCCACCCGCTCGCTGCAGCCCACCCAGCCGACGGCTGGCGATCCCCTCACGGTCTGGTTCCGGCTGCGCAACGACTCGCAGCTGCCCGGGCTCCAGGTCACGCTGCCCGACGCGACCGGCGACCTGAGCCCGGACGCCGGCGACGTCGAGTTCCCCAGCCTGGGCTCCCTGCAGGAGCGCGCCCTCGCCAGCGCGCCGCTGTCGGCGCCGCGCGGCATCCATCACCTGCCGCCGCTGTGGGCCCGGGCCGAAGACCCGCTCGGCCTTGTGCGCTTGCGGCGCCGCGTGGCCGAGCCGCTCGACGTGACCGTCTATCCGCGCCTCGCCGACCTCACCTCCTGCGCCCTGTTCGCCGACCTCGGCACGCGCCGCGGCCTCGGGCCTCGCGGCCTCGCCCGCCTGGGAGCGACCGAGTTTCGCGGCATCCGCGCGCACCAGCCCGGCGAGCCCCTCAACCACATCGACTGGAAGGCCACCGCCAAGACCGGCACGCTCATGCTGCGCGAGATGGACGACCCCGAGAGCGGCGACGTGGCCGTCGTGCTCGACGGCACCGCGGCGAGCGTCGCCGGCCCTCCGCCCCTGACGAGCTTCGAGCTCGCCGTCCAGGCGGCGGGCTCGGTCGCCGACTATGTCCTGGCCGCGGGGCGCAGCGTCGATCTGGCGCTCCACGACGGCCGCTGGCAGCAGACGAACCTGACCCCCGACATCGACGGTCGCCGTCGCCTGCTCGACGCCCTGGCCACGGTCCGGCCGAACGCCCGCGCTCCCCTCTCGGCGACCCTGCTCCAGCTGCGCGAGGGCGGCCGGCGCGTGGCGGCGAATCGCACCGTCGTCCTCGTCGCCCTGTCGCTCGACCGCGACCTCGTGCGCGCCGTGCTCAGCCTGCACCGCCAGGGCCTGCGGGTGTCGCTGATCCACGTCGTGGCGGGCTCGTTCGCGCCGGCCGCCGCCGACCCGCGCCGCGCCACCCTTCCTGCGCCCCACGCCGACGGCGGCGACGGTCCCGAGCTGCTCCTGGCGCTCGCCGCGGCCGGTGTCATCTGCCTCTCGCTACACGCCGGCGACGACCTGCGCACGAGCCTCTCCCTGGCGTCGGTCGCGCCCGACCTCGCCGAGCGACTGCCGTGAGGACGGCGACCAAGATCCTCTACCTCGGCTGCCTTGCGGCGCTCGCGGTGGTGACCGCGCTCGCGGCCGCTCGCGTCGCCCGGCCGTCGATCGCCGACGCCATGGTGACGGCCGCCTTGCTGGCCACGTTCGCCGGCTCCCCCGGACTCGTCCACCGGCGGGCCTGGCCGGCCGCGCTGATCCTGCTGCCGGCCGGCGCCTATCTCGTCGCGAGGCTGGTGATGCCCCCGCCGCCGAGCGCCCACGGCCTCGGGGGGCAGCTCCACTTCTACCTCGGCCAGCTTCACGCCGGCGCCCACGCCTACTCGGCGCGCACGTTCCCCCTCCCGCTGGCCGGCGCGGCCGGCCTCAAGCTCCTTCTCGTGACCATCGTCTACGCGACCACCGGCCTGGCAGCGTTCGCCGCGGTCGAGCTGCGGCGGCCGCTGGCGGCCGTCGTCGTGTTCCTCGTCGTCCTCGGCTTCAGCCTGACGGTCGACGGCACCGGCAGCGTGGTCCTGGTGCCGCTCGCGTTCCTGTTCCTGACCGGCTGTCTACTCGCGCTCTCGCGCTCGGTCCAGCGCGCCAGGGGCGCGCCCGCCGGCGTCCTGACCGGAGCCGCGACCGTGGTCGCAGCCACCTGCGCCGCGCTCTTCCTGCTCGTCGCCACGCCGGCCGCGGCGAGCAAGCCCTGGCAGGACTGGAGCACCTGGGGGCCGGTCGGCGCCGGCACCTCGCGTCTCTCGTTCAACTGGATGCTCAACTTTCCGAGCCTGCTGAACCCCCAGCACAACACGGCCGTCCTCGACGTGCAGTCGGCGGTCCCCTCGTACTGGCGGGCGAACGCGCTCGAGACGTTCACCGGGCAGGCGTGGCTGGCCAACGGCTCGACCGCCTGGCCGCTCGTCTCAGAGGGCGTCGCCGATCCCGACACCTACGACGTGCCGGCCGGCGGCGTGCGGCCACCCGGATCCGCGATCATCGAGCTCTTCAGGCTGCGCGCGCTGTCGACCGACTACCTGCTCTCGGGCGGAGCCACCGACGTCGTGGTCGTGAGCGGCCATGCCCCCACCTTCAACGAGAGCAGCCGCGCGCTGCGCCTGGCGCAGCCCCTCGGCCCGCGATCGAGTTACGCCGTCACGGCCCAGATCGCCAACCTCAAGCCCAGCGCTCTGGTCGCGCTCGGGCGCGGCTATCCGGCCGAGGTCACGCCCGATCTGGCCCTGCCTTTCCCCCCGGCGGCGGCCATGACCGGCCCCGATCCCGCCCAGCAGTGGCGCGCGACCATGAGCGACACGAGCGCCGACCGCGAGTGGCGCGGGCTCTACCAGCTCAACCAGCGCATCGTGGGCACGGCCACCGACCCCTATCAGATCACCCTGCGCATCGAGCAGTACCTGCGCGTGCACTACCTCTACTCGCTGACCCCGCCGCAGACCGGCTTCGCGTCGCCTTACGCGGCGTTCCTGTTCGACACCAGGATCGGGTTCTGCCAGCACTTCGCCGGCGCCATGGCTACCCTCGAGCGCTTCAACGGCATCCCCGCCCGCGTGGCGGTCGGATTCACGGTCGGCGACCTCGTGGGCCGCGACACCTACCGCGTGAACCGCACCAACGCGCACGCCTGGGTCGAGGTCTACTTCCCAGGCGTGGGCTGGGTCCCCTTCGAGCCCACGCCCGGCAACGACCTGCCCGGCGTCGGCCCCTCGTCGACCAACGTCGGCTTCATCAACCCCTACCCGGGCGACGGCGACTCGGGCGTCGCGGCCGCGGCCAGCGGCGCCTCACCCAGGCAGCAGGGCACGGGCGGCGGCGCGACCGCCAAGGAGAAGGGCACCGGCCTGGCGCCGGCGAGCTCCTCCCCGCACCGCTCCCGCTTCCTGCTCCCCTGGGCCGCCGGTCTGGCCGTCGCGCTCGTCGCCTGGCCGCTCGGCCGCGCCGGCCTGCGCCGGCGCGGCCTGCACGCCGGCAGCCGCGAGCGCCGCCTGCGGGCCGCGCTCGCCCTGCTCCACGCCGACCTGCGCGACTACGGCATCGACGTGCCGCCCTCACAGACCCTGTCCGAGACGGCGGCGCTCCTCGACGACCGCTTCGGGCTCGAGGCCGGCCCGCTGAGCCGGCGCATCGAAGCCGTGCTCTTCGGCGGACGCCCGTGCGACGAGCGCGACCTCGCCGACCTCGCCCGCCTGCGGCGCGACCTGCGGCGGCGCTGGCGCGAGCGCTCCGGCAGGCTGCGCGCCCTCGGCGCCCGCTACGGCCTGCGCCTCGCCCCGCGCTGAGCGCCGGCCAACGCCGCGGCCCGACGCTTGCCCGCACCCCTCGGGGCCCTCGAAACGCACCCTGCCGCATAGTGCCCCGGTGCCGTCGGCCCCGCGAAGCCGGCGAGGCGAGTGATGTCGGTGGGGCCAATGCTCGTGCCCCTGCGCCAGTGGCCCTGCGAAAGGCCGGCGAGGTGAGGGGATGTGGGTAGGAGCCCACACCCCTCACTCGCCGCCGCGGTCGGTGTCGGCCCCGACGCCCGCCCACGGCGAGCACGACATTCCAGCACCGGCCATGCGTGCCCGCCGGGCGCGCCCCCGGTTTAAGCGGTGGTGCCGCGTCGCATGTGGCGGAGGCGGCGAGCGGGCGGAGGGGCATGCGCCTGAGGGGTCGTGCGACCCCGACGGCGCACGCCCCTCCGCCCGCTCGCCGCCGACAGGCGCGCAGACCCACCCCCTCCAGAGATGCGCGCCGGCGGCCGATAGCAGGCGTGCCCTGCCGTCGCCGGACCGTGGTGGCGGACAAAGCGCGACGGCCGCCCGGTCGGGCGCCTCGCGACCCAGGCGAAGGAGCGCACACGATGCCGGCTGTCCGAGCACGACGAAGGACCGCGGGGCTCCGCCTCGCGTCCGTCGTGCTGGCCTGTGCCGCCATCGCGCTGTGCGCCTCGTGCGGTGGTCATCCCCGGACGCGGGTGCTGTTCATCGGCAACAGCTTCACCTTCTACAACGGCGGCATCGACGCCGAGCTCAGCCGGCTCGATCCGTCGTGCGTGACGTCGAGCGTCACCGCCGGCGGCGCGACCCTGCAGCAGCAGTGGCAGACCGGGCAGGCTCTGCAGGCCATCCGCTCGGGTCACTGGGACTACGTGGTGCTGCAGGAGCAAAGCCAGACGCCGGTGATCGCCCAGCCGCTGTTTCGCGACTACGCGGCCCGCTTCGACCAGGCGATCAGGGCGAGCGGAGCCGCCACCGTGCTCCTCATGACCTGGCAGCGGCCGGACAGCGCGGCCGAGGGCGTCACGACGGCCAACCTCGCGGCGGCCTATCGCGGCGTCGCGGCCCAGCTCGGCGCCAGGGTCGCCCCCGCCGGCGAGGCCTTCGCCGAGGCACTGCTCGAGCGCCCCGGCCTGCTGCTCGACAACCCGGACGGCCATCCGACGGTGGAGGGTACCTACCTGGCCGCCTGCGTGGTCTACGACACCGTCCTCAGGCGCAGCCCCGTGGGGGTCGCCTACGCCGACCAGGGCATCTCGCCCGACGAGCGGCTGTTCCTGCAGCGCGTCGCGGCCGAGAGCCTGGCCGGGTCGTGACTCGAAGGTCGGCGGTCGTCTAGGGCGTCATCGCGGCCTCGATGGCCTGCGCGAGCTGTGTGCGCGCTCGTCCGTAGGCCGAAGGCGACGTCGTGTACTTCGGGAAGTTGAAGGTATGCCCATACTTGATCGGGTAGGGGTAGGTGGTGACGCCCTTCACGATGGCGCTGATCTGCGCCGCGCTGACCCCGTCGGCCGCGGCGATGCGGCAGTACTGGAGGTCCTGGAACCCGTCGCGCAGCGCCTCGAGGCGCAACGACGACACCGCGGGTGCGCTCTTGTCGGTGAGCCCATAGGCCGGGTAGTAGCCGGGGTAGATGAGGCTCGCCTCGCCGTTGGCCACGCGCCCGTCCGAGTACTCGAACGAGAGCGGATCCTTGTAGGGGTCGCGATGCCCCGAGCCCGTGAGCGGGTTGCCCCAGCGGTTCACGCCCCAGTAGAGCATGCCGTCGACGTTCCACTGATACATGAGCCAGCCCCACACGCGGTCGTCGGCCAGGGACTTCTCGATCACGAAGTTCGGCAGCTTGCGCACCGACGAGTTGTAGTAGGGATACCACCACACGTCCTTGCCCTTGTGCTGCAGGGTGCGCAGCACGGGCACCCGGCCGAAGAAGTAGTAGTAGCGCACGCACCAGATGTCGACGTCGTTGTCGAGGTAGGTGTTGGCCGGCAGCAGCGGCCCGAGGCTCGTGGGCCGGGGGTCGTCGGTGAGCAGGAACTTCGCCCGAAAGCCGGCTCGTGCGCTCGCCTTGTGGAGGGTCACGGCGAGCGCCTGCGCCTTGAGCTCGCCCGAGCGACTGGTGGGCTCGTCGGCCGGGTAGGCGACGAGCTTCGATTGCCAGCCGTTGTCCTTGTAGACGCGGCAGACGTTGGCCAGGTAGTTCAGCAGGTTCGCGTTGCCGGCCGCGAACCTCCACGAGAAGTCGGGGCACCAGCTCAACCAGGGCAGGCGGGCGGTCGGCATGTCGAGACCGTCGGCGTCGAGGTAGGGCCGCAGCGCGTTGGCGTACGCCGTCGCGTTGAAGTCGCCGTTCGACTGCACCCGCGGCGCAGCCTTGGGCATGAGCGGGGACACGCCGTGCTGCTCGAGCATGGTGTACGTGGCGATCGGGTTGGTCAGCGTCGGGAAGTTCACCATGAAGCCGGTGCGCACGCCGAGACGGCTCCACCCGAAGTCCCAGACCCGCAGGCTGACCGGCAGGTCGACGGTCTCGGCCCCGTACACCACGTGCAGCGTGCCGCCGTAGGTGCCGGCGGTCGTGCCGTAGGGCACGTGGAACAGCACGTAGAGCGACGAGCTGTGGGCCGGCACGGTGTGCGGCAGGCCGAACGGGCGCGGCAGCAGGGGATCGGGATACAGGCCGGGCTTGGCGCCGCTGTAGGTGGTCACCCGCCTGATGCGCACGAAGGCCACCTGGTCGAGCACCGTGTTCGCCGTGAGCAGCGGATCGCTGCCGTCGGCCCAGCTCACCGTCACCGGACGCTGCGCGGCGGCGTGCAGGCCGATGATCTCGCCGACGTACTCGCCGCCGGCCGCGGCCAGCGTGATCGCCTGGTTCGTGCCCGCCGCCGTCGAGGGGAACACGCGGGTCTCGCCGCTTGCCGTCCACACCGCGGCGCGAGCGGCGGGTGTGGCGACGAGCCCGACGGAGACCAGGGCGAGGGCGATCGCCATCGCGAGAGCGCTCGGACCTGACAGGCATCTGTGCAGCTTCACCTGGGACCTCCCCCTTGCCGCGCCGCGGAGCGGCGACCCTTCATCTCGTCATCGGCAGCGCAGTCCGCACGCTTGACTTGCGGATCGGGCCGCCCGGCGTTCGGCCAATCGGCTACTATTGCTTCTCGCGCGCAAGGACCGCGGCGCGACGGAGTGCGGACGCGCCGGGGGCAGGCGCAGCGAGAGGAGCGTGTGGCGACACCCGGAGCACCAGACCCAGCGAGGCGATCTGCGTCGTCCCGGCTCGACGCGCCCGTGACGCCCGGGGCTCCTGCGGCGGCCGCGCCCAAGGCGTCTGGAGCGGACGTGCCCGCGACCGGGGACCGGCCCGCCGGCCGCCGAGACCTCGGTGTCCTCGCCCTGGTCGTGCTCGCGCCGATATGGGGTTACGGCTGGGTGGCCAGCAAGGTCGCCCTGGGCTACTGTCCACCGCTCGCCTTCGCCGCGCTGCGCGCCGGTCTGAGCCTGCCCTGCCTGTTCCTCGTGCTTCTCGTGGCGCGGCGTTCCCTGCGGCCGCCGCCGCTCGCCTTCACCGTGACCGTCGGCCTCCTGCAGACGACCGCCTTCGTCGGTCTTTCGGTGTGGGCGGTCGCCGAGGGCGGCGCCGGCAAGGTGGCCGTGCTGACCTACACCATGCCGTTCTGGCTGTTGCTCCTGGCGCGCGCCTTCCTCGGCGAGCGGCTGCGCGGCAGCCAGATCCTGGCGGTGGGGCTCGCCTTGGGCGGCCTCCTGCTCGTGATCTCCCCGTGGACGCTGCACGACGTGCGCAGCAGCGTGCTGGCCGTGGCCGGCGGCGTCGCCTGGGCGGCGAGCGCCCTGGTCGTCAAGCTGATGCAGCGCCGCCACGAGGTCGACGTCCTGTCGCTCACCGCCTGGCAGATGGTCTTCGGTTCGCTGCCGCTGATCGTCTGCGCCCTGGTCGTCGGGGGCGCCGGGCCGCAGTGGACGGCGGCCTTCGTGGCGGGGCTCTCCTACACCGTGCTGCTGGCCAACGTCCTGGCCTGGATCCTGTGGCTGTACGCACTGCGCACGCTGCCGGCGGGTACGGCCGGCCTGGGCACGCTCGCGATCCCGGCGATCGGCGTGCTCGCCGCCTGGCTGCAACTCGGCGAGCGCCCGACCGCGGTCGAGGCCGCCGGCATGGTCCTGATCGCGGCCGCGCTTGCGCTGCTCGCCGCCCGTGGCGGCGCGGCGCGCCGCGCCGGTGTCGGGACTGACGACGGAAAGCTCGCCTGAGAACGTTATCCGGCGCTCCTCCGATCCCGATAAGACCAGGAAGACATCGTTCCTGTTCGACGCTCGCCGGAGGTGCCCGATGCGACACGCGCGGAGACTGCTGCTGATCGCCTGTGCCCTGGCCGTCGTGCTGGGCCCGGCCGGCAGGGCACTGGCGACCACGCCGGCCCCGCAGGGCTTCACCTGCCTCGGCAAGGTCGTGGCGACCGACACGGCGTCGGGCACGGTCACGATCACCGTCAAGCGCGCCTCCACCGCCCTCCAGGGCTCGATCGGTCAGACCCTCACGCTGACGCTGACGAGCGAGAGCGTGCTCAGCGCGGTCTCGCGCTCTCCCAAGGTACCGATCCACCCCGCCGACATCCCCATCGGCGACATGATGGCGGTGAGGGGGACGATCGAGCCCGGCTCCGATCCGGCCGTCTGCGACGTCAGCCGGGCGGCCCTCTGGAAGCCCTGCTTCCAGGCGCGTTTCCTGTGCTTCGGCACGGTCTCGTCGGTCGACCTGCAGGCGGGGGCACTGGTCGTCCGGGTGGCGCACAGCTCGTACGGCCTGCGCGACGTGGCCGGCATCGACCAGGCCTTCCTGGTGCCGGCCCAGGCGAGGATCAGCGTGGTGCAGCAGTGCGGCATCAGCGCGGCGACCATCGGCCAGATCACCGCCGGCGACCGCGTCTGCATCGCCGGCCGTGCCGATCGCACGAACCCCGACGTCCCCCTCTTCGTGGCCGGCGCCGTCGTCGTACGGCACGTCGTGCCGGTCGCGCAGCTCCGCTGGTTCGCGCTCTGCGGTCGGGTGAGCGCCGTCGATGGCGACCGCGGCACGGTGACCGTCCAGGTGACCGCCGGCAGCCGCGCGGCCCAGGCCGCGGTCGGCGGCCCACTCGAGCTCTCGACCACCCCGACGAGCGTCATCGCGACGCTGCGTGCCGGCGTGCTCACGACGCTCCGCGCCGGCGACGTGCCGCCCGGCGACTCCAT
>Ga0187777_10001437_pt1 | contig 15450 bp, 13 predicted proteins | sample 1015_Q2_SP5_10_M_FD_132416 | JGI IMG/M metagenome (GOLD analysis project Ga0187777, IMG submission 132416) | Tropical peat soil microbial communities from peatlands in Department of Meta, Colombia - 1015_Q2_SP5_10_MG | ecosystem: Environmental > Terrestrial > Soil > Wetlands > Peat | place... | reverse complement strand
GCCCATGCCGAGCCCCAGCAGGCCGAGCGCGGCGAGCACGAGCGGGTAGCCGCTCGTGGGAGTCGCCTGCCCGAGCAGGAAGAGGCCGGCGGCGACGGTCGTCAGCCCCGCCGCGACCACGGCCTTCGTGCCGAAGCGCCGGGTGAGCGTGCTGCTCGTGGGCGCGGCGACCATCAGCACGACCGCCACCGGCATCAGGCGCAGCCCCGACTGCAGCGGGGTGTAACCGAGGACGAACTGCAGGTAGAGGCTGAGGAAGTAGAGCGAGCCGAACATCGCGAAGAACACGAACGTCACCGACAGTGACGCGGCGCTGAAGCGCGGGTTCTCGAAGAACCGGACGTCGAGCATCGGGTGTGTGGAGCGGAGCTCCCAGAAGGCGAACGCGACGAGGAGCGCGCCGCCGACCCCGAAGGCCACGAGCACGGGGGCCGACGTCCATCCCTTCGAGGGGCCCTCGATGATGCCGTAGAGCACGCCGAAGAGCCCGAGCGCGGAGAGCGCGGTGCCGACCAGGTCGAGCTCCGGGTCCGACGGGTCCTTCGAAGAGGGCACGATCCACCACGTGCCGAGCAACGCCAGGATGACGACGGGGACGTTGACGAGGAACACCGACCCCCACCAGAAGTGCTCGAGGAGGAAGCCGCCGGTGAGCGGTCCGATGGCGACGCCGAGTCCCGACACCCCGGCCCAGATGCCGATGGCGCGGCCGCGCTCCACGGGTGGGAACACGTTGGTGAGGATCGACAACGTCGAGGGCATGATCAGCGCGCCACCGAGCCCCATCACGGCGCGCGTCGCGATCAGGTTGCCGGCAGAGCCGGCGAACGCCGACGCGACCGAGCCACCGCCGAAGACGAGGAGCCCGAGCACGAGCGCGCGGCGCCGCCCGAACTTGTCGCCCATCGTGCCCGCGGTGAGGAGCAGGCTCGCGAACACGAGCGTGTAGGCGTCGACGATCCACTGGAGCTGGCTCGCAGTGGCGCCGAGCTCCTTCACCAGTGTGGGCAGCGCGACGTTGAGGATCGTGTTGTCGATCCCGACGACGAGGAGGCAGAAGCACAGGACTGCGAGGATGTACCAACGCCGCGAGTAGGCGCGCGCCGAATGCGCTGGGTCGGCGACGGCCTCGGTCACGGCGGTCAGCGTAACGAGGGCAGGCGCGACCCGGACGTGCCAGAGTTCCCGTGATGAACATCGCGCACGACGGCGACGTGCTCCCGCAGTACTGCTCGCAGTGCGCGTCGGCGGTCGAGGTGGTCGAGGTCGGTGGCGAGTCGGTGTGGCGCTGCCCGGTGTGCGGGCACCGCCAGTACCGGCGTCAGTGGGTGGGAGTGGCAGTGGTGGTCGTCGAGGACGGTCGCCTGTTGATGGTGCAGCGTCGTTACGGCGATCTCGCGGGCGCGTGGTGCATTCCCTGCGGGCACGTGGGTTGGGACGAGGACGTGCGCGCGGCCGCCGTCCGCGAGCTCGAAGAGGAGACCGGGCTCGTGGTCGAGCTCGACGGCGTCTTCGACGTGCACACCACGTTCGTCAACCGGAACCGCCACAACGCCGGCATCTGGTTCCTCGGCCATCGGGTCGGGGGCACGCTCGCCGCCGGTGACGACGCCGTAGACGCTCGCTTCTTCCCCCTCGACGCCATCCCGCAACCGCTCGCCTTCGACACCGACGCCCGCGTCATCGAGACGTTGCGCGACCGGCCGGACCGGGTCGTCCCGGGCGGCTGACCGAGAAGGGGAATCGAATGCGACCCTCGATCAGTGGTCCTGTCACCGGCGGGGTGAAGGGGCGACCGTGGTCGTCGCCGCAAGCCGATCTCGCGTCCCGTGGGTACGTCGCCGAAGAGTTCTTCCTCGAAGGCACCGCGTCTGCCTACGCGCCGACGTCGCCGGCGGGACTGCCCGAGAACGGACGATGGGACGCCGTGGTCGACGGCGCCGCCGACTACCGCACGAGGATCCTGGTGGTGCGGCCGGAGAAGCAGGCGGCGGCGAACGGCACGGCCGTGGTGCAGTGGCTCAACGTGTCGGCCGGGTACGAGCTCGGGACCGCCGACGACGACGAGTTGCTGTCGGGCTACGTGTGGGTCGGCGTGTCGGCCCAGAAGGTCGGCATCGACGGCTACCCGCCGGACGCGCCGCGGTATCGCGGCCGGCAGCTGCCGATACGACCGCTCAAGCAGTGGGACCGCGAGCGCTACGCGACGCTCGTCCACCCCGGCGACCGGTATTCCTTCGACGTGTTCTCGCAGGCAGCCGCGGCCGTGCGCTCGGGCGCGGTCACGGGAGGCATCGCAGTGGATCGTGTCGTTGCCACCGGCGCGTCGCAGTCCGGCTCGCGCCTGACGACCTACATCAACGCAGTGCACCCACTCGTCGGGGTGTTCGACGCCTTCGTCCCGACGATCACCGGGGGTTGGGGCGCCGCGCTCGACGACGGCCCGCCGGGTAGTGCGCGTGGCGGCCTCGGCCGAAGCGTGATCGCGACGCGCATTCGAGACGACATCACGGAACCGGTGATGATCGTCAACAGTGAGTGCGAGGCGGTGGCGATGCACCGGACCCGGCGTGCCGACGACCACACCTTCCGGTTCTGGGAGGTCGCGGGCGCGCCGCACGTCGTCGCGGTGGTGGAAGCGCCCGAACCGCGCGCGCACGGGCGCGTCGACAACGTGCTGTCGTACCGCCCGGTACTGTCCTCCGCGTTTCGGGCCGTGCACCGCTGGCTCGTCGACGGCGTGGCGCCGCCGTCGTTCCCGACCATCGAGTTCGCCGACGACCAGACGATCGCCCGCGACGAGCACGGCAATGCTCGGGGTGGGATCCGTCTCCCCGAGCTGGCCGCCCCGATCGCCGAGTACCACGGGCGCGACGACGATTCCGAAGGGTTCTTCACGCTCTACGGATGGGCGCGGCCGTTCTCGCAGGACGAGCTGCGCGCGCTGTACCCGACGCCCGGTGCGTACGCGGATGCCTACCGGCGGGGTGCCGACGATCTGATCGAGGCCGGCGGGTTCCGTCCGGAGGACGCCGCCGGCGCCCACGAGGAAGCGGATCGGGTGGCCGCCGAGCTCGACCTCTGACGCCGCGGGCGCCCGACCAGGTGCACGCCGGGCGACCGTCGCGTCAGACGTCGGGAACCGGCACGGGTGGCGGCTGGCCCACGTACTGGGCGCTCGGGCGGATGAGGCGGTTGTCGGCCGCCTGCTCGAGGACGTGCGCGGTCCAGCCGATCACGCGGCTCGACGCGAACGTGGGCGTGAACATCTCGCGCGGCACACCACAGATGTCCATCACCACACCCGCGTAGAACTCGACGTTCGTGTAGAGCTTCCGCCCGGGCTTCAACTCGGCGAGCAGGTCCACGCACCGCTGTTCGACCTGTTCGGCGAACTCGACGTTGTCGCCGCCGAGCCGCTCGGCGACGCTGCGCAGCAGCACCGAGCGGGGATCGTCGGTCTTGTACACGCGGTGCCCGAACCCCATCAGCCGGTCGCCGCGCTCGATGGCGTCGCGGATCCACGCGTCGGCACGGTCGATGGTGCCGATGGCGTCGAGCATGTCGAGCGCGCGGCTCGGCGCGCCGCCGTGCAGCGGGCCGGAGAGGGCGCCGACCGCACCGACGACCGCGGCGGCGAGGTCGGCGCCGGTGGAGGTGATCACGCGCGCGGTGAACGTGGACGCGTTGAACCCGTGGTCGACCGTCGTGATGAGGTACTGCTCGACCGCGCGAGCGTGCTCGGGCGTGGGGACCTCGCCCCGCATCATGTAGAGGTAGTTGGCGGCGTAGGCGAGATCGGGATCGGGGTCGATGATCTCCCGGCCGTGCTGCAGCCGGTAGAGCGCGGTGAGGAGCGTGGGCACTGCCGCGCACACTTGGAGCGCCTGCGCGCGCAACTCCGTCGCATCGACGTCGAGGGACGGGCGGTAGCCGAGCGACGCGCCCATCAGCGAGACGGTGGTGCGCAGCAGGTCGAGGGGCGGGGCGTCGGGAGCCGCGCGGGCGATGTCGGGCAGCACCGACTTCACGGCGGCGGGGATCTCGCGCCGCGGGGCGATCTCCGCACCGAACGCGGCCGCTTGCTCCGGTGTGGGGAGCGCGCCCTCGAACAGCAGGTACCACACGTCCTCGAGCGAGCGCTTCTCGGCGAGCTCCACCGCGTTGTACTGGCGGTAGTGGTAGAAGCCTTCGAGGCCGCGCACGTCGCCGATCGAGGTCTCGGCCACCACCACGCCTTCGAGCCCGCGCGGCACCTCGTGGGCGAGGGTGCCCGCGGGCTGGATCTGCGCGACCCGCATGAGGTCGCGCATCGACACGAGGCCGACGAGGCGATCGCCGTCGACGACCGGGATGTGCCGGTAGCCGTGCTCGGCGAGGCTGGCGAAGGCGGCGGTGGCGTCGAGCTCCGGTGCGACGCAGTCGGGGTCTGGCGTCATCCAGTCGGCGACCGTGCCGCCGGCGGGGTCGGCGCCGGCCGACGACAGGCGCACGAGGTCGCGCTCGGTGAGGATGCCGACGGCGCGGTCCCCGTCGACGACGACGACCGACCCGACGCTCTGCTCGCGCATGCGGGCGGCGGCGGCCGCGACCGTCTCCGCGGCGGACGCGGTGACGACCGGCCTGCTCATGATCTCGGATACCAGCACGGCGTTCCTCTCCTCGCGTCGTCGCGGCGTCCTGCCGCAGAGCCTAAACCCTCTTGACGTGTGTCGAACGCTGTGCGAATATCCGAACAGTGTCAGGCAAGATGGTCGCCGGCGGGCGGGCAGCGTCGATCCCCAGGCGCGACCGGCGGGCGGAGCGCCGGGAGGCGACACGGGCGGAGATCCTGGTGGCGGCGTGGGGGCTCGTGCACGAGCGGGGCCTCGCCGAGCTGTCGCTGCGCGACCTCGGCGAGCGCGTCGGCATGCGAGCGCAGTCGCTCTACTCCTACTTCGAGTCGAAGCACGCCATCTACGACGCGATGTTCGAAGAGGGCAACCGCGAGCTGCTCCGGCGCATGGAGGCCGCCCGCGACTCCGGTGCGGACGCCGAAGACCGATTCCGCCGGGCTGCGAGCACCATGATCGACTTCGCGCTCGAGGACCCGGAGCGCTCGCAGCTGCTCTTCCTGCGCTCGCTGCCCGGCTTCCAGCCGTCGCCCGCCGCGTACGAGCCTGCGGTGCAGGTGCTCCAGATCGCCCGTGACGGCCTCGCCGAACTCGGTGTCACGCGGCCCGAGCTGCTCGACCTGTGGACCGCGAGCGTCTCCGGCCTCACCCAGCAGCAGCTCGCCGACGAGCCGGGTGGTCACCGGTGGCGCAAGCTCCTCGACGACCTGATCGACATGTACCTCGCGTTCGCGCGCCCACCGGCACCGAGGAAGCGGGGCACCCGGTGAGCAGCACCGCGCTCGTGACCGACGGATCGACCGTGCACCCGATCGGGCGCGAGGAGGCGATGGACCTCGCTGCCGCGGAGTACGAGCGACTCCTCGACGTCCTGCGTGCACTGTCGCCGGAGGAGTGGCGCGCGCCCACCGAGTGCCCCGGCTGGGACGTGCGGGCGATGGCCTCGCACGTGCTCGGCTCGGCCGAGTCGCACGCCTCGCTCCGCGAGCTCGCGCACCAGCTCCGCGGCGCGGCGAGGGCGGGCGGCAACTTCGTCGACGGCGTCACCGCCACGCAGGTGCGTGACCGGGCCGGCTCGTCCCCGCGTTCAGCCAGGGAGACGGGGTGACACGCTCGAGTGCGACGCCGTCGAGTTCTGCCGCGTTCTCTCCGGGCGTTCGCCGGACCCGCCCGTGGGCCTCCTCGCTCAGGAGGTGCCGTTCCGACGGGTGACCCGGCACCTTGCCGCCGCAGGCGCGGCCGTGTGAGCGTGGAGGCGTGGGCGATCCCTATGCCGAGTTGACCGACCTGCTGGCGCCCGGCATCGACCGATCCCGGGCGCAGCACGTGCCGTTCGTGGTCGCCGTCACCGGCAGCGTCGCGGTGGGCAAGAGCACCACCGCCGGCATCGTGCGCGATGCGCTCGTCGACCGCGATCCCGGGCTGCGGGCCGAGGTGGTGTCGTCGGACGGCTTCCTCTACCCGAACCGCGTCATCGACAGGCGCGGGTTGTCGATGCGGAAGGGCTTCCCGGAGACCTACGACCGCGACGCGCTCGTCGCGTTCCTCACGTCGGTGAAGGCCGGCGATCGCGACGTGCGGGTGCCGCTCTACTCGCACGAGGCGTACGACGTCGTCGACGAGTACCACGTGCTGGCGGTCGACGACGTGGTGGTCCTCGAGGGGTTGCACCTCATCGACCTGTCGAACGCGATCGACTTCGCGGTGTACGTCGACGCCGACGAAGCCGACATCGAGCGGTGGTACGTGGAGCGCTTCCTCGAGCTCTGCGAGAGCCACACCTTCTACCAGCAGTTCGCCGGCATGCCGCGTGACGAGACCGTCGCGTTCGCGCGTCAGGTCTGGTCGTCGATCAACGCGGTCAACCTGCACGAGCACATCCAGCCGGCGCGCCGGTACGCGGACGCCGTGCTCGACAAGGGTCCCGACCACACGGTGCGGCGCCTCTGGCGTCCGCGTGACACGATGCACCCGTGACGGACGTGAGGCGATGAATCGATGAGCGATCGGGACCACGAATTGGTCGACATCCTCGACGAGGTCTGGACGTCGATCGAGACGTTCGCCGAGGATCTGCGCGAGGACGAGTGGAAGCGCTCCACGGAGCTGCCCGGCTGGACCGTGCAGGACAACCTCGTGCACATCTCGGCGGTCGAGTCGATGAGCCTCGGGCGCCCGTGGCGCGACCACGAGGCGTCCAACCTCTCGCACGTCCGGAACGAGGTCGGCACGTCGAACGAGCATGCAGTCGACTCACGGCGGACCTGGTCGGGGACGGAGGCGCTCGCCGAGTTCCACGTGCTCACCCGGGAACGGCTCGCCGGCCTGCGCGCACTCGACGAGGACGGCTTCGGGGCCGACTCCTGGACTCCGGTGGGCCCGGGCACCGTCCGTGACCTGCTGCCGTTCCGGGTGTTCGACTCGTGGGTGCACGAACAGGACATGCGACGGGCCGTCCAGCAGCCCGGCGACCTCGACTCCCGGGCGGCCCAGCTCACGCACGCGATGATCGCCGACGCGATGCCCTACGTCGTCGGGAAGAAAGTCGCGCCTCCCGAGGGTTCCACCGTCGTGTTCTCGGTCACGGGAGTGGTGCCGCGCGACCTCGCGCTGCAGATCGTCGGGGGGCGTGCCGCGAAGGTCGAGGGCGTCGCCGAACCCACGGTGCGCCTCACGATGGACGGTGTCACGTTCGAGCGCGTCGCGTGCGGGAGGGTCGCGCCCCGAGCGGCGCTTGCCGCGCACGAAGTACGCATCGACGGCGACGCCGCCCTCGGACGGCGGGTCCTCGACGAGATGAACTACCTGTTCTGAACGAGGAGACCGCGCTGATGGCGTTGATCACGAACGTGGTGACGGGGAGCGAGGCCGAGCGCGTGCTCCTGCTCATGCACGGCTACGGCGCCGACGAGCGCGACCTCGGCGGGCTGCTGCCGTACCTCGATCCGGAGGGCAAGTTCGTGACCGTGCTGCCGCGCGGTCCGCAGGCCGCTCCGCCCGGCTTCTCGTGGTTCGACGTGATGGCGAGCGACCCCGACGACGCGCGCGAGGGCTTCACCGCCGCGCTCGCCTCTGTCGACCAGTTGCTCGACGACGTGTGTGCCGAGCACGACATGCGGCGCGAGGAGTCGGTCGTCGCCGGGTTCTCGCAAGGTGCCGGGCTCGCGTACGCGCTCGGCTACCAGCGCAGCGACGAGCCCCATCCCGCCGGCGTCCTCGCGATGAGTCCATTCGTGCGGTTCGAGCACGTCGACGTCGACTGGGACGCCGCGCGCCAGGTGCCGATCCTGCTCCAGCACGGCACCGACGACCCCATGGTGAACGTCCAGAACAGCCGCGACCTGGCCGCCAGCTTGATCGATCGCGGCGTGCCCGTCGTGTACCGCGAGTACCCGATGGGCCACGAGGTCGCGATCGAGAGCGTGCAGGAAGCCCGCGCGTGGCTCGACGCCATCCGCGCCGGCCGGCAGCCCTCCGAGCCGTTGCCCGAGCCGCCGCCCGAGAGCCCGGTGAAGCCGGTGACCACCGCCGACTTCGAGCGGGAGGTCCTCGGGTCCGACGTGCCGGTGATCGTCGACTTCTGGGCCCCGTGGTGCGGCCCGTGCCGCCAGGTGGGGCCGATCGTCGAGCAGATCGCCCTGATGCGCCAGGGGGCCTACAAGGTCGTGAAGGTCAACATCGACGAGGAACCGACGCTCGCGCAGCGTTACGACGTCACGAGCATCCCGCTGATCGGGCTGTTCCGGAACGGCCGGCTCGAGCGCGCGTCCCTCGGTGCCAAGCCACGCCCCCAGCTCGAGGCCGAGCTGGGCATGTTGGTCATTCCTTAATTCTGCGCTCGCTCGCTGGCGAGCTCCTCGCTCGCCTCCGGCTAGCGCCTGGCCGCCGCCTTGGGTTCTGCGATCATCCGTCACTTGTGACCCGTATGAGGACTTGTTCTGACGGATGATCGCGAACCGGTGTCACCGGCGGTCGTTCTCACGCTCGCTGCTCGGCGGGACTACCCGCCTCGCTGCCGGTTCATTGAAGCGCTCGCCGGCGCATGGACGGTTCTGCGCACTGAATCAGACGATGCGCATCGTGCCCGGGGGACCGGCGCGGGTCGTGCCGACGACCGATGCGGCGAGCGTGTCGTTTCGCACCAGCGCGGCGACCAGATCGTCGGCGGCATCGGACGCGACGGCGAGGAGCAGGCCGCCCGACGTCTGCGCGTCGGCGAGGAGGAGCTGCTCGTGCTCGGGAAGGCCGTTCCAGTCGACGCTCTCGCCGACGAAGGCGTGGTTCCGCTGCGTACCGCCGGCGACCATGCCCGCGTCGACGAGCGCGCGCACGCCGTCGATGACCGGCACCGCGCCGGCGTCGACGTCGGCCGCCACTCCGGACGCGACGAGCATCTCACGCAGGTGCCCGAGGAGCCCGAAGCCGGTGACGTCGGTGGCCGCGTGCACCACGTCGCCCTGCTCGAGCGCGGCGTCACGCGCGCCCGCGTTCAACGTCGTCATGATGCGGACGGCGTCGGCGACGAGCGCGTGCGGCGCCGCGTTGCGCTTCACCGCGGTGGAGATCACGCCGAGGCCGATGGGTTTCGTGAGCACGAGCGCGTCGCCGACACGGGCGGCCCGGTTGGTGAGCACCCGCGCCGGGTCGACGGTGCCGACGACCGCGAGCCCGAACTTCGGCTCGGGGTCGTCGATCGAATGGCCGCCGCCCACCAGCGCGCCCGCCTGACGCACGACGTCGCTCCCGCCGTCGATCACCCGCGCGAGCAGCTCGAACGGGAGCCCTTCCCGCGGCCAGGCGACGAGGTTCAGGGCGAGCAGCGGGGCGCCACCCATCGCGTAGACGTCCGACAACGCGTTCGTGGCGGCGATCCGCCCCCAGTCGTAGGGGTCGTCGACGATCGGTGTGAAGAAGTCGGTGGTGACGACCACGGCCACGTCGTCCGTCAGGCGGTAGACGGCGGCGTCGTCGGCGGTGTCGAGGCCCACCAGCAGGTCGGGGTCGTCAGGTGGGTCGAGGCCCCGCACGAGGCCGAGCACCGTCCGCAGGTCGGCGGGCGAGAGCTTGCAGGCGCACCCGGCGCCGTGGGAGTACTCCGTGAGCCGTATCGAGGAACCCGAGGTCAACCCGGACGAGCCGCCCCCCACGGCGTCCCGTACAGGGGCGCGACCTGCACGACGGTCCCCGTATGGGGTGCATGGATCATCATCCCGCCGCCGATGTAGAGGCCCACGTGGCCGTCCCACACGATGAGGTCGCCGGGCTGGGCCTGGTCCAGGGGCACGTGCGGGAACATGTTGTACTGCTCGGTGGACCCGTGCGGCATGGAGACGCCGGCGGCGCCCCAGGCCATCATCGTGAGCCCCGAGCAGTCGTAGCAGTCGGGGCCGACGCCGGCGTAGCAGTAGGGCTTGCCGAGCTGCGCGTACGCGTACGCGATCGCGGTGGCGGCGCCGGGGCTCGGTGCCGGGATCGAACCGAGCGCGGGTTGTGCCGACTGCGACGGTGCGGACGCGGTCTGGCTGGTGGTCGGGGCTTCTGCTGCCGCCGCGGCGGTGGCCGTGACGACCGGCGCGGCCGGCACCAGGGCCTTGGCCTTGGCCGCTTCCTCCGCCTGCCGCTGGAGCTCCTGTTGCGCGACGAGCTGGGCGATCTCACCGTTCACCTGCCCGAGCAGCTGGCGCTGCTTCGCGTCCCCCTGCACGAGCTCGGCCTTGACCGATGCGATCTCGTCCTTCTTCGACTGGGCAGCGGCGCGGGCCGTCTGCGCGTCGGCCTTGCGCGCCGCGAGCTCTTCCTTCGCGACCGCGAGCTGCGTGACGAGTGACTTCTCACGCTGCGCGGCGAGCGACGTGTACTCCGTCCGCGAGTTCAGGTCGAGCGCGCTCTGCGAATCGAGCTCGGCGACTCCGGTGGTGGTGCCGGCGTCGCGGTAGAGGGCTGCAGCGCGGCGCGCGAGCTGCGCCCGCAGCGACTTGGTCTTCGCCGTCGCGGCGGCGACCCGGACGTTGGCATCGGTGATCGCCGCGTTCGCGGCGTCGAGTTGGATCTGGGCGCTGTTGATCTGCTCGTTCAGCGCGTCGATCTTCTGGCCGTTCGAGTTGATCTGCGCTTCGAGTTGCGCAGCCTCGGCTTGCTTGTCGTCGATGGGTGCCGCACTCGCCGGCCCCATGAGTGACGCGATGGTCGCGACGACAAGAGCCGCCGGTATGAGTCGCAGCGCCCGCTTCACCTGTGGAGACCCCCTGGTCTGCCCTCAAGCTCCGTTCTGCAACAACAAGGCCGTACGTCTACACGACGTACGGCTCCGCGCCGCGGACCCTAGCGAAGTCGACCGGGGCGGTCCAAACCGACCCTCTGACCTGCGGTGTTAGACGGCCCACCCCGGGGAGGACGGGGGGTCGCCGGGCCGGGGGATCTCGGGGGCGCTCCACGCCATGGCCTTGGCCACCTCGCGGGCCACCCGCTGCCACTCGGCGGGGCGCCACGCCTCGGCCGCGGCGACCACGGACGTGTCCTGGCGGAGATGCACGAACGCGGGCAGGCGCGTGAGGCCGAGACTCTTGACGAACGCGCTGTCGGGGTCGACGAAGGTGAGGTAGCGGTCTTCGGCGTCGCCGAGGACGCCGCGGGCGATGAACTCGTTGCCGACCACGCAGAACGCGGTGCGGCAGTCGGCGTCGCCGAACACCTTGAAGATCCGTTCGGCAACAGGCACGAAGACCGCTGCTTCCGGCCGCGGCGGGAGGATCACGAGACAGAGGTGGAACATGGTCGTCCAGTCGTCGAGCGTGCGGGTCACGCCCTTCGACGTGGTGAGCTTCAGCGTCGGGTCGGGATTCTGTGCCACCGTGCCTCCCGGAACGGGCAAGAACATAACGCGTCGCCCTGCGGCGACGGCGCACGGAGCCTGCTCGAGTGACCCCTGCTACGCGAACCCCATCGCCCGGAGCATCGACGGCGGGATGTCGTCGTCGCCGCGAGCGAGGAGGGCGGCGCGCTCGACGTTGATCACGTCGCGCTCGCGTTCGAGCCACGTGTCCCACGGGCCCGGAGGGATCGCGTGCGGGTCGCCGTTCGCGTCGACGCAGGCGCGCAGGTAGGCCTGGAGCTCCCGTACCTCGTGCTCCGCACCGACGGGGCCGTGGCCGGGCACGATGATGCCGGCGAGGTCGGCCACCGCTTCGAGCATCTCCGCCCAGACCGCGGGGTTCCCCTGGAATGCGAGGGGGGTCACGCCGAAGAAGCAGATGTCGCCCGCGAAGCAGAGGTCGGTGTCGGCGACGAGCACGATGATGTCGCCCTCGGTGTGGCCCTCCGCCGGCAACACCTCGAGACGCGGGGTGAGCAGCGCCGGCCCGGTGACGAGGTGGGTGACGGGCCGGGTGCCGAGCTCCTCGAGGTCGTCGAACTCGTCGGTGAACGCGGGCATGAACGCCTTGTAGCCATCGATCGGCATGGCTTGGTCGAGCACGTCGCTCGTCTGCTGGGAGCCGTACACCGCGGCGCGGTCGAAGGCCTTGGTGCCGCCGCAGTGGTCGATGTGGGCGTGCGTGAGGATGGCGCGGCGCACCGGGAGGCCGAGTTCCGCGACCGCGGCCGCGAACGGCTCCCACTGCGAGCGGACCATGAGGGTGTCGATCACGGTGATGCCGTCGTCCTCGACGACGACGCCCGCATTCGACACGCCCGACTCGCCGCCCGGCTGGAGCCAGGCGTACACGCCGTCGCCGAGCTCGGTGAGGGACAAGGTGGAGGTCATGGCTCCGAGGGTAGGCCCTCGATGATCCGGTCGAGCTCGGCGACCACGTGCGCGAGGAGGTGCTCGTACGACATCGCCGCACCGGCCGCGGACGCACGCTCGTACTCCTTCGCCCCGAGCACGTCGTGGACGGCGCGCAGCGCCTCCTGCCGGTCGGGGTGCTCGCGGAACGGCAGCAACGTCAGGGACGCGAGCGCGCCGTCCAGGAGGCTCCCGCCGAGCTCGGCGGCGATCTCGTTGTGGCCCAGCGCCGCCAGCACGAGGACGGCGCGGTCGACGGTGGTGGCGACGGCCACCCTCTCGCCGATGTCACAGCCCTCGACGACTGCCGCCCGCAGCGTCCCGAGCGCGCGCGGATCTCCGGCCCGTGCCTGCAACTGCGCGAGCTGTCCGAGCGCGAGCCCGTGTGCCACGAACGAGGCGCCCGCTCTTGACAGCTCGATGCTCCTCTCGAGAGCGACCATGGCCGCGTCGGGGTCGTCGCGCCAGGACGTGTTGGCAATGTTGTAGTAGCCGCCGTTGAGCAGAGTCGGACTCCGCAGCCGTTGCGCGATGCGCATGCTCTCCTCGGCGTGGTCGCGAGCCGTCGGCAGGTCGAGCATGTTCTCGACGTGCGACCGCACCTGCTCGATGCGCGCGACGTGCCATTCGTCGACCCCGGCGGCTCGGAACCGCTCGGCGGCCAGCGCGAGCGTCTGCAGCCCCTCGTCGGGTTCGCCGGTGAGGACCTGCTCGAGGGCCAGCACCGCGTAGGCCCACATCGGCGCCGGACAGTCGGCGACGACCGGCTCCGACACACCCCGAGCCGAACGTCGGCGCGCGTTCTCGTGGTCGCCACTCGACCACGCTCGCATCGCGGCGGCTCCGTAGACGGCCAGGCGTCGCCCCGGCGTCGACCGCTCGGCGCGCGGCAGGCAGCGTTCGATCCACGCGTGGATCCCGTTGGAGCGGTCGTCGCTCGCGAGATTCGCGAGCGCGGCGACGATTCGCACCGCGAGCTCACCGTCCTCGTCGTCGCCGCCCTCGTCGTGGGAGGAGTCGAGCCCCCACGTGACCGCCGCGCGCAGGTCGTCGAGGTCGGCCCTGACGCGGGGGAGCCATTCGAGCCAGTCGGGGCCGAACATCGCCCGGCCGGCGGCTTCGGCGTGCTTCGCGTAGTGGGCGGCGTGCCGGCGGCGCCACTCATCGGCATTGCTCGCCTCGTCGAGCCGTTCCCGCGCGTACGCGCGCAGCGTTTCGAGCATCTGGTAGCGGGTGCTGCCGGGAACGGAGTCGTCGACGGCCACCATCGACTTGGCGACGAGCTCGCGCAGAGCGTCGACGACGTCCCACTGGTCGAGATCGGCCCCGGGCACGATCTCCTCGGCCGCGCGAGCGTCGAAGCTCCCCGCGAACACACCGAGCCGCGCGAACACCGTCCTCGTGTTCTCGTCGAGGAGCGAGTACGACCAGTCGACCGTGGACCGCAGCGTCTGGTGACGCTCCACCGCGCCGCGGCGACTCCCGGTGAGCAGGCGGAAGCGCTCGTCGAGACGCCCGGCGACGTCCGAAGGCGACATCGACGCGACGCGCGCCGCAGCCAGCTCGATCGCGAGCGGCATGCCGTCGAGGCGCCGGCAGATCTCGACCACCGCGGGCCGAGCGGTGTCGTCGACGGCGAAGTCGGGGCGGGCGGCGTGCGCGCGCTCGGCGAAGAGGCGCACGGCCGCGTCGTCGACACTGGTGAACGGAGGCACGGGCCACACCTGCTCACCCGCGACGTCGAGCGCCTCGCGACTCGTGGCGAGCACGGTCACCCGCGGGCAGTCGCGCATCACGGCCGACGCGACGTCGGCCGCGGCGTCGAGCAGGTGCTCGCAGTTGTCGAGCAGGAGGAGCAGGTGCTTGCCCCGCAGGTAGTCGACGATGCTCTCGCGCATCGTCATCCCCGGCCGTGGGATCACCCCGAGGCACGACGCCACGACCTGCGTCAGCGCGTCGGCCTCGCCGGCGGCGGCGAGCTCACAGAGCCATGCGCCGTCCCTGTAGCGCGGCAGCACGTCGGCGGCGACCTGCAGCGAGAGGCGTGTCTTGCCGACACCGCCGGTGCCGGTGAGCGTCACGAGGCGCGCGGTGCGCAGCGCGGTCGCGATGGCGTCGAGCTCCTCGGTGCGACCGACGAACGACGTGACCTGCGCCGGGAGATTGCCCGCGTACACCTCGAGGGTCTGCAGCGAGGGGAACTCGCGCGGCAGGTCGGGATGCGCGATCTGGAACACGCGGACGGGCTGCGCGAGGTCGCGCAGCCGGTGCTCGCCCAGATCGATGAGCTCCACGGCATCGCGGTCGACGAGCTCGCGCGTCGCCAGCGAGGCGACGATCTGCCCGCCGTGCGCGACCGACATCAGGCGCGCGGCGCGGTTGAGCGCGGTGCCGTAGTAGTCGCCGTCGCGGATCTCGGCGGCGCCTGTGTGGATCCCCATGCGGACGCGGAGTGGGCCCGTGCCTTCCCATGGTTGTGCCGCGAGGGTGAGCTGCGCCGCGAGGGCGGCGTCGACTGCATCGGCGGCGGTCGCGAACGCGGCGTGCGCGCCGTCGCCGGTCGTCTTCACGACGTGACCCTGGTGCGACTCGATCGCGTCACGCAGGATCGCGTCGTGGCGCGCGAGCGCTTCCTGCATTGCGTCGGGGTGCTCCTCCCAGAGCCGGGTGGAGCCTTCGAGATCGGTGAACAGGAACGTGACCGTCCCTGTCGGCAGTGCAGTCACCCGCGCCCCTCCGGTCGGTCACTCCAGTGTGGCCGCGTCTACCCTCGGGTGCATGTCCGAACGCTCCCGTGACCTGCCCCGTCGTACGTGCCTGGCGGTGCCCGGATCGAGCGAGAAGATGCTCGGCAAGGCGCCCGGGCTGGGCGCCGACATGGTGTTCCTCGACCTCGAGGACTCGGTGGCGCCGCTCGAGAAGGAGGCCGCGCGCGACAACGTCGTCAAGGCGATCAACGAGCTCGACTGGGGCGACACGGTCGTGTGCGTCCGCGTGAACGCGTGGGACACGAAGTGGACGTACCGCGACGTCGTGCACGTCGTCGAGAACGCG
>Ga0187777_10001433_pt1 | contig 15459 bp, 13 predicted proteins | sample 1015_Q2_SP5_10_M_FD_132416 | JGI IMG/M metagenome (GOLD analysis project Ga0187777, IMG submission 132416) | Tropical peat soil microbial communities from peatlands in Department of Meta, Colombia - 1015_Q2_SP5_10_MG | ecosystem: Environmental > Terrestrial > Soil > Wetlands > Peat | place... | reverse complement strand
GGGGCGACAACGATTTCCTGGGGGTTCTGGGGTCCGTGGCTCGCCGTAGTCGTTTTCGGCACTGGCGTCTACATGCACTTCTCGGCGCCCCAGCGTTCGTTCTGGTGGATCATGCTCGTGCTTCTGGTCGCGTTTACGGCGCAGCAGCTGGCAGCGAGGGTTTTCGGGAGCGAGATCAGCGGCTTCTTCGGCATGCTGGTCGCGACGCCGCTGGGCTATCTGATTCAGGAGCGCTTCCGCGGCCCGCCCGCGATGGTTACCTTCCTGCCGAGCTTCTGGCTGGTCGTGCCCGGCTCGCTCGGGTTGAGCAGCGTCACCCACCTTCTGAGCGATCGCGCCGCGGGCATCGAAGGATTGGTGACGGTGATCTTTGTCATCACATCGATTGCGCTTGGCACGCTGGTTGGCGCGTCGCTCTACAAGGCCGTGACCGAGCACTTCGGCGCTTGGCGCCTGCAGATCGGTCGAGTAGGATCGTACGTCCGGCGCCAGCGACGCAGCGATGACGAGCATCGCTGAACGAGAACCGTGCCACTGCGCCGGCCGTCTCGCTGTCCCTGAGGCTGCGTCAGCGATGCGCGGGCGACTGCCGCATCACCTCGCCGTGGTGGTAGCGGGCGCGTTGGCGCTCGGAACCGCAGGAGCTGCCGCAGGCGAGGCGTTCTTCGCGCCGATTCCGATCCCCTCCTCGATGCGTGCCATCATGTAGGCGAAGAACGGGTTGGACGACATGCGGATCAGTGAGTCCATGCTCACGATGAGCGTACCGCGCTCTCCACGGGTCGCTACCGCACCGAGGTTGGCCCCGTATTCGTTGGACTCCGGCTGCAATCCATAGAGGGGGTCGCTCATCGGAAACGGCAGCGCGAGGTGCGACAGGGAAAACACGTCTGACGGGTAGGTCAGACCCAGCATGCGCGTCTGCTCCGCTGTCGCGCCCGCGGGTGTGACCCGCTCGACCACTTGGGGCTGGCCGGGCCCCGCGTTGGCGATGATCGTGGTCTTGAAAGTCCGTGGCGGATCGGGAAGGAGACGCGCCAGCATATTGTCCACGCTGTTGCGTAGCAGCGGTCCGAACTTGGCATTGCGATTGATATCGAACAAGACGAGCTCGCTGCCGTTGGCAGGCAGGTTGACGTAGAGCGCGTTGACGATCGCCCGCGTGCTGACCGTAAAGTCGACCACCGATTGGAAGGTCAGGATAGGCGCCAACTCGCGCAGCTTCCCCTCGCCGGCATTTTGGCTGATCTGCTGCTGCAAGGAGCGGGCGACGAGCGATGACTGCCGCCCCCCGTTGACTGGGAACGAGTTGTACTTGAACGGGTTGAACTCCGGCACGATGCCTAGCCATGCCGCCTTGGCAAACGCAGGAAATATGGCGGGCCAGCCGAAAATCCCGGCGAAGCGCGCGAGACTTGTGATGCCGATCATCGGAGAGATCAAAACGATGCGATCCGGCCGGGCAAGCTGCTTATCGGAGAGGGCGTCCAAAGCGTATTTCATCGCGAGCGCGCCGCCGTTCGAAAATCCGACCAGGTGCAGCGGAACCGATGCCCCCGTGCGTCGCCGCGCTTCCCTGACCGCAAGGCGGGTCGCCTCCGACCACTGCTCCCATTCAACGTTGGTCAAGCCGCTCGGTACTGTGCCGTGACCGGGCAGCCTGATGGCGACTGCGACATATCCGTCCTCCATGTAACGGCGCGCGATGTGGCGCAGGCTGTAAGGTGAGTCGGTCAGTCCGTGCAGGAGCACGACGGCACCTACGGGCGGCCCGGCGGGCTCGAGGACGTAGGACCGGTTCCAGTCGTTGGCGAAGTGACCGGGATAAACCGGGCTGTCCACGAAGTAACGATTGGCCGCATTCTTCACGCTCTGGTTGTACGCCGCTGGTATCTCCTGGTCGTATTCAGTCTGTTCATCAGTCTCCGTCGGTAGAGTGACAGGCTGGCGATCGAGCTTGTCGGTGACATTCGCTCGCACTTCGTCGAAGATTCGCTGCTCGGCCGCCAGATACTGCGCCCAATCCGCTTGGCGGATCTGATCCGCGGTCATCTCGTGCGGCACGAACGTGTGCCAGAGTTCCAGAGGGGGTCCGCGCTGCGAGTCGTAAATCCGCACGGCGAGCACCGTCACCAGGCTCACCGCGAGCAAGGCCACGATCCACCTGAAGAGCTTGATGACTGTCGATTTCATCGCCTGACCTGCCCTCAACAGCAACTGTCCTGACAGTTCTTCCAATTCTAGCGCGCGGCGGCCTGGGAGCGCCGGCAGCTACTCCCTTAAATCTCCGGTCCTCAGACTTGATCGGGGAACGCGAAAGCGGATTACAATCGCCGGTGGTCGAGTCCGGCCTTGCCTTCGGGTGGGAACAGGCTATCGACCGCATGCAACTTCCTCGAGCGATCGCCTTGCTGTCGAACCCGCGCACGACCGATATGGTGGCGTCCGGCCCACGGGTCGAGCAGCCTAACATCCCGAGACGTTGCGGAGGGCCGCAATGGTCCTGATGCAGCATTGAATCTTCCACGGAGAACGCGATGACAAAGATATGGCAACTGCGCGCAGTCCTTTTCCTGGTCTGTGCAATTTTAATCGTCGGCTGGGGCAATGCCCGCGCGGACGACATCCCGATCGTCACGGGCGAGCACTGGACCAAGTCGTCCGATGACGCGAAGAAGGCTTACTTGATCGGAATCGCCAACTTGCTCCAGATCGAAACCGCCTACTTCGGATCGAATCCGCCAACCGATGCGCAAAGCTTCGTTCCGCGGATGGTCAGAGGACTGCGGGGCCAGACCCTCGACGGTGTGCGGCAGGCGCTCGATCGCTGGTACGCCGCGAATCCGGGCAGATTGCAGCGACCGGTGCTCGAAACGATCTGGTTCGAGATCGTCGTACCCGGTCTTCAAAAGAGCTAGTGGAGACGAACCATGAAAAGACTTGGACTCTTGGTGGCGGGTGTGGTGGCGGCGGCGATCATGATCGGTTGCACGGACATGACGCCGCAGCAGCAAGGCACGATGAGCGGAGCATTGATCGGCGCCGGTGCCGGAGCGGGCATCGCGGCCATTTCCGGCGGGAACGCCTGGACGGGCGCTGCAATCGGCGGCGTGGCAGGTGGTGTCGCCGGCAACATCCGAGGCAGCAGACAGTAATCGCAGGTCCGGTCATTTTCGGAGCGAACCGAGCGCCCGCTCGGCCTTGTGGTGTTGAGCGAGGCCGAGTGGGACGCTGAGGAAGCAAGACGCCGGTTGCGCGGCGCGGCGCCAAGCGGGAGAATGCAGCAGAATGGCCGCCGGGTTCATGCGGCCGTCACGCTTGTGAGTGCGGGGGCGCCAGGGCGATGATCGATCACGTCGCTCGGTTTTCTCGTCTGGGTACGTCCCTAACGCCAGGGAGTCACTTCGTGCGTCCGAACCCTGCCCTGCGAACGAGCTGTTCGCCTGAGGTCATGCTTCTCTTGGCTGCGGCGCTGGCGACACTGTCAGCCTGCAGCCGCAGCGAGGAGGCACCGCCACCGGAAGTGCGCCCCGTCCGCACTATCACGATCGCACAGCGTGCGAGTGGCGATACGGTTACCCTCACGGGCACCGTGCAGGCGCAAGCCGAGATCAACCTGTCGTTCCGTATCGACGGGAGGCTGATCGAGCGCGACGTGAACGTCGGCGACAATCTGCGTACAGGGCAGCTAGTAGCGCGCCTGGATCCGCAGAACGAAGAGAGTGCGCTGCAGTCGGCGCAGGCCCAGTTGACGGGGGCCCGGGCGCGACTCGTGGAGGCGCGCAGCAACTTCGAGCGCATGCGCGATCTGGTTAAGGAGAACGCGGTATCGCGCGCCACCTTCGAGCAGGCCGAGGCATCCCAGCAGACCGCCGAGTCGCAGGTTGAATCGGCACAGTCGCAGGTAACTCTCGCCCAGAACCGCCTTAGCTACACGCGTCTGATCTCCGATGTGTCGGGCGTCGTCACCGTGCAGGGAGCCGAGCCGGGTGAGGTCGTCGGAGCGGGCCGGATGATCGTCCAGGTCGCGCGCGAGGGTGTTCGCGACGCAGCTTTCGACGTCCCCGCACGCATCAAGGACAGCATTCAACCGAACGCGGAGATCGCCGTCGTGCTGACCTCCGACCCGAAAGTGACCGCCATGGGCAGTGTCCGCGAAGTGTCCCCGCGCGCCGATCCGGTGACCGGGACCTTCCGCGTGAAGTTTCGCCTGATCAATCCGCCGGCGGCGATGCGACTCGGCACCACGGTGACGGGGCGCATGAAGATGACCACCGCGCTTGCCATCGAAGTGCCCCCCTCCGCGGTTTTCCGCTCGGATCGGCAGTCCGCCGTGTGGGTGGTCGATCCGAAGACGGGAGCCGTCGCGACGCGCAACATCGAAATTCGCTCTTCCGACCCGAACCGGGTCGAGGTCGCGTCGGGCCTGAATCCGGGCGACGTCGTGGTCACAGCGGGCATCCAGGCGCTGCGGCCGGGACAGAAGGTTCGGCTGCTCGAGACCAGGCAGTGATCGGTCCGAATCTTTCGGAGTGGGGGCTGAAGCGCCCCTCTCTGATCATCTTCATGATGATCGTGGCGGTGGTCGCGGGCGTACTGTCGTTCGTGCGCCTCGGGCGCAGCGAGGACCCGGCGATCACCATCCGCACGATGGTCGTTGCCGCGGCATGGCCGGGCGCAACCGTCGAGGAAACGCTGAAACAGGTCACCGAGCGCCTGGAGCGCACGCTGCAGGAGACGCGTCACCTCGACCGCGTGCGCAGTTACACCACGGCCGGGCAGACGACGATATTCGTCGACCTCCAGCAGTCAGCGCCGCCGTCGGAGATCGCGGACGTTTGGTACCAGGTCCGAAAGAACGTCGGCGACATGCGCGGGACGCTTCCGGCCGGCATTGTCGGACCATTCTTCAACGACGATTTCGGCGACACCTTCGGCATCATTTACGCGTTCACCGCGGACGGATTCACGTTCCGCGAACTGCGCGATTACGTCGAGGCGGCGCGTTCGCGCCTGCTGCTGGTGCCGGACGTCTCGAAGATCGAGGTGATGGGCACACAGGATGAGCAGATTTTCATCGAGTTCAACACCGAGCGCCTTGCCGGCCTGCGCCTGGACTATCCGACGATCCTCGCGACGCTTCAGGCACAGAACCTCGTGCGCCCCGCGGGCGTGATACAGACCGACCAGGAGCGTGTGTTCCTGCGCGTCTCCGGCGCGTTCGATACCGAGCATGACATCGAGGCTGTTAACTTCGTGGTGGGTGACCGGATCATCCGGCTTGGCGACATAGCCACCGTGCACCGCGGTTTCGTCGATCCGCCGCAACCGATGTTCCGCGTCAATGGGAAGCCGGCGATCGGCCTGGCGATCGCCATGCGCGATGCCGGCGACATCCTTGCGCTCGGACGCAACATAAGCAAGGAAATGGCCGACATCAAGGCCAACCTGCCGGTCGGGATCGAGCCGACGCTGGTTGCCGATCAGGCGGTCTCGGTCGACGTTGCGATCAGCGATTTCATGACCTCGCTGTGGCAGGCAATCATCATCATCCTCGTCTGCAGCTTCGTGAGCCTCGGCGTGCGGCCGGGTGCCGTGGTCGCACTGGCGATCCCTCTCACGCTCGCGATCGTGTTCGCCGTCATGGATGTCACGCATACCGGTCTGCATCGCATCTCGTTGGGTGCCCTCATCATCGCGCTGACGCTGCTGGTCGATGACGCGATGACGACAGTGGACGCGATGATCCGCAGACTGGGCGCAGGGGACACGATCGACGACGCGGCTACCTTCGCTTACCGGACGCTTGCCGCGCCGATGCTGATCGGCACGCTGGTGACGATCTCGAGCTTCGTGCCCATTGGCTTCGCGCGGAGTTCCGCAGGTGAATACACGTTTTCCATCTTCTCGGTGGTCGGCATTTCGCTCATCGTATCGTGGCTCGTCGCCGTCTTGTTCGCGCCGCTGATCGGCAAGGCGATCCTCAAGCCGCCCAAGACCGACGCGGAGCCCAAGCCGAGCAGGTTGCTCAATGCGTACAGCGCGTTCCTGCGCGGCGCGATCCGCGCGAGATGGGTAACTCTTGGCCTCACGCTCGCTGCGTTCGCCGCTGCGCTCTTTCTGCTCCGGCACGTGCCGCAGCAGTTCTTTCCAGCCTCTGATCGCCCCGAGCTCGTCGTCAGCATGACGTTGCGGCAGAACGCGTCGATCTACGCGACCGAAGCGCAGGCAAAGCGCTTCGAGGCGCTGCTGAAGGACGACCCCGATATCGACCACTTCAGCACCTACGTCGGCCGCGGGGCAATCCGGTTCATCCTCACGCTGGACGTACAGCTCGCCAACCCGTTCTTCGCGCAGTTCGTCATCGTCACGAAGAGTCTCGAGGCGCGCGAGCGCGTGCACCAGAAACTCGAGCGAGAGCTGGCCGAGCTGTTTCCCGATGTCGTCGCGGGCGTCAATCCGCTCGAGTTGGGGCCGCCGGTCGGCTGGCCGTTGCAGTATCGGATCAGCGGCCCGGACAAGGACGAAGTTCGCCGGGTCGCGCTGGAGTTCGCCAACGTGCTTGGCTCCGACCCGCGCGCGCGTCACGTGCACTTCGACTGGATGGAGCCGGCCCGGCAGGTGCGCGTCCACGTCGACCAGGACGAAGCGCGTCGACTCGGCGTCAGCTCGCGCGGGCTGGCGTCCGTCCTGAACGCCGCGGTCACGGGCTCGACGGTGACGCAGTTGCGCGACGACATCTACCTGATCAACGTGGTGGCGCGTGCCACCGACGAGCAGCGCGTTTCGTTCGAGAGCCTGAGCTCGCTGCAGGTACCCACGCCGAGCGGACGCATGGTGCCGCTGCAGCAGTTCGCCACCTTCGTGGAGGACCAGGAGTTTCCGCTCGTGTGGCGGCGCGACCGCGTGCCGACCCTCACGGTGCGCGCCGACGTCACGCCAGGCGTGCTTCCGGACGCGGTGGTCGATGCACTCGCGCCCAAGGTCGCCGAGTTCGCTGCGAAGCTGCCGAGACCTTACACGGTCGCCACGGGCGGTCTGTACGAGGAAAGCAAGGTTTCAAGCGCGTCGGTTTTCGCGGTCGTGCCGCTGATGATCGTGCTGATGCTCTCCGCCATGATGCTGATGCTCCTGAGCTTCCGGCGGCTCGCCATGGTCGTCGCGCTGCTGCCGCTGGGCCTGATCGGCGTCGTCCTTACGCTGCTTGTCTTCAACCGCCCGTTGGGGTTTGTCGCGATCCTCGGCATCCTCGCGCTGATCGGCATGATCGCAAAGAACGCGGTGATCCTGGTCGTACAGATCGAGTCTGATCGCGCCGAGGGGAAAAACGTCCCCGACGCGGTGATGTCCGCCGCGACTTCCCGTCTGAGGCCGCTGATCCTGACCGCGATTTCCACCGTGCTGGGTCTGATCCCGATCGCTCCGACCGTCTTCTGGGGTCCGATGGCGTTCGCGATCATGGGCGGCCTGCTCGTGGCAACCTTGCTGACGCTGATCCTGCTGCCGGTTCTCTATGTCACGGTATTCGGCGGCGAGAAATCGCAGGAACCAGCGCGGACGTGATCGAAGGGGTGCGCCCGCCATGACCGAGTCGCGTTCGACGCAGCCCGCAAACGAAGCGAAGCGGCCGCTGCGCACCGCACTCGCCCGTGGTGCGATGCTGTTCGGGCTGTGGATCGTGCTCATGCACAGCACCAAGGCGGGCGATCTCGCCGTGGGCATGCTCGCGACCATCGCCGCGACGTGGGCCAGCCTGCACCTGCTCCCACCTGAGACCGGACGCGTACGCTTCGGCCGGATGCTGCTGCTTACGCCGCGTTTTCTCTGGCAGTCGCTCAAAGCCGGCGTCGACGTCGCGGGACGCGCCTTCGCGCCGGGGTTGCCGCTGCATACCGGGTTCGTGAATTACCGCACCGGCTTCCGGCGCGGACAGGCGCGCAACAACTTTGCAACGATCACCAGCCTCATGCCAGGGACCGTCCCTGCCGGCGAGAGCCCCGATTCGATCGAGTTTCACTGCCTTGACACCACGCAACCGATCGTAGCGCAGATGGCGGACGAGGAACGGCTGTTGGCCAAGGCGTTCGAGCCCGGGCGAACTCATGGGTGAGTTCCTGCTTGGCGCTGCGGGTCTCGTGCTGGCGATGGTCGCGCTGGGCCTCGTTCGCGTGCTGCGCGGTCCGGGCGACGCCGATCGAATGATGGCCGGGCAGTTGCTCGGCAGCGGCGGCATCGCGGCGTTATTGCTCGGCGGCGCGGCGATCGGTGACGGATCCGTCGTCGACGTCTCGCTCACGCTCGCGCTGCTGGCGGCGTTCGCGTCGATCGCATTCGTGAAGTTTGCGCCGCCAACTGCCGGCGACGCCGACGACTCGTGAGTCTACCTATGTCCGCGGTGGTGGAATCATACCGATGAGCACACTGATCAATCTCTTGACGTACGTCGCGATTATCGCGGGCGTCGTCTTTTTCGTGGCGGGTACCACAGGCCTGCTGCGCTTTCCCGATACGCTCACCCGTCTTCACGCGCTCACCAAGGCCGACAACTTGGGCCTCGGACTGATCGTGCTTGGCCTGCTGCCGCAGGTCGACGGCGTGCTGAACGGTCTCAAACTTGTCGCGATCTGGTTGCTCGTGATGCTGTCGAGCGCCGATGCGGGACAGCTGATCGCGCGCGCCGCGCGGCGCCGCGGGGGGCCGGTGTGAGCGTTACACACCCCGAAGGGCGCGCCCCGCGCAGCGCGACGCGACACCGATGATCATCGACGCCTTCTATGCCGCTCCGGCGTTGCTGATTCTCGCGCTGGGGGTCTATACGACGATCGTGCGTGACACATTCCCGGCGACGGTGGGCTATCTTGCGTACGGCTTGTTGCTCACGGTGGCGTGGGTGCAGCTGCACGGCGTCGACGTCGCACTGACCGAGGCTGCCATCGGAGGCGGCCTCACGAGCCTGCTGCTGGTCCGCGCTTCGGCCCGGCTGCGTGCAACGGAAGTACCGGCGCGCCTCGAGCGCGCATCCTTGCCCGTGCGCGGGTTGGCCGCTCTGGGGGCCGGTGGAATCGCCGGAGCGCTCGCTCTGGCGCTGTTGAGCCTGCCCGACCCGGCGCCCACGCTCGCGCCTGCGGCGATGGCCAGCATCGCGTCGACTGGGGTAGGCAATCCGATAACGGCGGTGCTGATGGCGTATCGGGCAATGGATACGATGCTCGAGGCGATCGTGCTGCTGCTCGCGATCATCGGCGTCTGGTCGCTCGCGCCGGATCGCGCATGGGGCGGCAGGCCAGGTCCGCGCTACAACGCGGACCCCGACGGCATCCTCGCCTTCATCGCACGCGTGCTGCCGCCGATCGGAATCATCGTCGGCATCTACATCTTCTGGGTCGGCGCGGATCATCCGGGCGGTAAATTCCAGGGCGCAACGATCGTCGCCGCGATGTGGCTGCTCACGCTGATGGCCGGCCTCACCGATGCGCCACCGATCAGCGGCCGCTGGCTGCGCGTTCTGCTGGTTGCGGGGCCTGCGGTATTCATCGCCGTGGGGGCTGTCGGGGCTGTCCTGGCGGGCGCGTTCCTGGGCTACCCAGACGGCTGGGCAAAGCCCCTGATCCTGGTCATCGAGTTTGCGCTGATGCCCTCTCTCGCACTTACGCTCGGCTTGATCATGGCGGGCGCGCCGGAACGGATTGCGTCAACGTGAGCGGCGTCATTCTCTTCGGATTGGTGGCTTGCGCGCTGGTCGGCGTCGGTCTGTACGGCTTCATCGTAAATCCACAACCGCTGCGCAAGATCCTCGCGTTCAACGTCGTGGGCAGTGGTGTGTTTCTGCTGTGCGGCGTCGTTGCGCGACGCGGCGCTGCCATCGGCCTGGGCGGCGATCCCGTGCCACAGGCGCTGCTCATCACCGGTATCGTCGTTGCGTTCTCCGCCACCGCGCTGGCGGTCACCGTGCTGCTGCGGCTGTACGAGGAGACCGAGTCGACGACGCTGGCTGCGGACACGCCCCCATCCACCGCCGACGCGAAGCGAACCTAGCCTTTCAGGACGAGGGCGGTCGACGCCATGACGACACCGGGTGGGCTGCTTCTTCCGCTCGCCGTGCTGATCCCGTTCGTAGGTGTCATGCTTGGCCTTGCGCTCGGTGGGCGCAACGCCCAGCGCGCGGCGATGCTTACGATCGTCGCCGGCTTCGGCATCGCCGCCGTCATCGGCCTGACTTTTGTCAGCGCTGGCCAACCCATTACCTACGTTCTGGGCGGGTGGTCGCCGCCGCTCGGTATCGAGCTGCGCGCGGATGCTCTGGCGGTCGCGATGCTGGCGATGGTCGCAGTTGTGATCGCGGGCATCGGCATCTACGCGCGCGCGGATTTCGCGACGCCCGAGGGCGCGCGGGAGGCGCGTGCGCCGATGCTCTACTGGCTGCTGCTGCTTGCCGTGTGGGGTTCGCTCAACCTGGTGTTCGTGAGCGGCGATCTGTTCACGTTGTACGTTGCCCTCGAGCTGCTGACCTTCGCAGGCGTTCCGCTCGTGTGCCTCGACGGCAAGGGCGAGACCTTGCGCGCCGCGTTGCGCTACCTGGTATACGCGCTCGCGGGTTCGGTCCTGTATCTGCTCGGAGCCGTGCTGCTCTATGGCGAGTGCGGGACGCTTGACCTCGCACTCGTAGCGCAACGCTTACGACCAGGGCCGGTGGGCTGGGTCGCGTTGGCGCTGATGACGGCGGGGTTGCTCGCCAAGACCGCGCTCTTTCCGCTGCACTTGTGGCTGCCACCGGCGCATGCGGGCGCGCCGCCGGCCGCGAGCGCAGTGCTTTCCGCACTGGTCGTCAAGGGATCCTTTTTCATCGTCGTGCGCCTCTGGTTCGATGTCGCTCCCGCGCTGCCCGGGCTGCCCGCGGCGCAACTTCTCGCAGGGCTCGGCGCGGCCGCCATACTGTTCGGCAGCGTCATTGCGCTGCGGCAGGAGCGGCTGAAGCTTCTGATTGCCTATTCGACGCTCGCGCAGATCGGCTACTTGTTCCTGATGTTCCCGCTCGCCTTCGATGGCAATTCAGGCGCGTTCATTCACGGCGATGCGCTGACGGGCGGCACGCTGCAAGCGATGGCGCACGCGACGGCGAAGGCGGCAATGTTCATGACAGCCGGCCTGCTCTATAAAGCCTATGGACACGATCGCATCGCGGATCTCGGCGGCGCTGCGCGCAGCGTTCCGCTGAGCGTGCTGGCATTCGCCGTCGCGGGCGTGGCGCTCATGGGCGTGCTGCCGAGCGGCGCATATCTCGCGAAGAAGCTGTTGCTGCAGGCGGCTCAAGCCAGCGCACAGTGGTGGTGGGATTGGGTGCTGCAGGTCGGTGGTTTCCTGACCACGAGCTATGTTGTGCTGGTGCTCGCCCAAGCGTTTCGCAAGCCCGCCAGCGGTGCCGCGCCGCCTAAGGCAGTGCCTCGTCTTCAGGCAGCCGCTGCGCTGGTGCTCGCGCTGTGCTCGTTCGCACTCGCGCTGGCAGCGATCGTGGGACCGGTGTCCGACAACCTGCTCGGCAATCCGTTTGCGCCGAAGGAACTGGCTGCGACGCTGGTCACCTTCGCGGGCGGCGCGGTGCTCGCGTGGGGTTTCGGTCGCCGGCATGCGGACGCGGCCGGGGGCAGCCTGCGCCGCGCAATGCTCGCGTTCGCCAGCACGCTGCAGCGCGTCGACGCCGTGTTGCGGCGCTGGCCCGTGGCCGGAATCTCGCTGCTCGCACTCGCGCTCCTGTTCGGCGTTGCGATGCGGGCGAATGCTTCGAGCTGATGCGGTGATTGTTCGCCTCGACTTGTAGTATTCTCCCGAAAAGACCCGACGGTTCTGCCTTGGTCTGTCGCCGCCGGCGATGCCGGCCCTGCGATGATGGGCTTGCAGTTCGGTCTCACCTGACCATTCGATTGTCGGCAGCCTAATTTCTCATGCCCGCGCCCAGTACCAGACGAAAGCCCGTCAAGCGAACGCGTCGCGGCCCGGTGCTGGTTGATTTCGCGCTGCAGGGTGGCGGTGCCCACGGGGCGTTCACCTGGGGCGTGCTCGATCGCGCCCTCGAAGAACCCTTGATGCGGATCGAGGGCATCTCCGGAACCTCGGCGGGCGCAATGAATGCCGCAGTCCTCGCCGACGGCTACACGGAGGGTGGGCCGAGCGGAGCACGTGAGGCATTGGAACGCTTCTGGAGTAACGTGTCCGAGGCCGCGCGCTTCAGTCCGTTCCAGCGTGGGCCGATCGACGTCCTGCTCGGACGCTGGACGCTCGACGCCTCGCCCGCTTACGTCGCGATGGATCTGGCGTCGCGGCTGTTCTCGCCGTACGACCTGGGCATCGCCGCGCTGAACCCGCTTAGCGATATCCTGGCCGAGAACATCGACTTCGACCGGCTGCGCTCGTCGCCGATCAAGATTTTCGTAACTGCCACGAACGTGCGCACCGGCAAGGGACGCGTCTTCCGCAACGCGGAGCTCAGCCCTGAAGCGCTGCTCGCGTCGGCGTGCCTGCCCACAATGTTCCAGGCGGTTGAAATCGACGGCGATCCCTATTGGGACGGCGGCTACTCGGGCAACCCCACCATCTCGCCGTTGGTGCGCGAGTGCAACTCCAGCGACACGATCCTGGTCCAGATCAACCCCGTGCAGCGCTCCGAGACGCCAAAATCCGCGCGCGATATCCTCAATCGTCTGAACGAGATCTCCTTCAACTCGCCGCTGTTGAAGGAGCTCAGGATGATCGCGCTCATGCGGCAGGCGGTCGATCCGGGCCACCGTGAAGGCAAGTTGTGGGCGCGGATGCGCATTCACCGGATCGCGAGCGACCTCATGACCGAGCTGGGCGCGTCATCGAAACTCAACGCGGAGTGGGCTTTCTTGTGCAAGCTCCGCGACGAAGGCCGGCGCTGCGCCGAGGCGTTCATTGCCGCGCATGGCCGCGAAGTGGGCAAGCGCTCGACCTTCGACCTCGACGAATTGCTGGAAGGTCTCTAACCCTTGGGCCTCACCGGCATCCTGCTCGGCCTTGCGCTACTCATCGGCTTTGCCTACCGCGGGTGGAGCGTGCTGCTTCTCGCTCCGTTGGCCGCGTTGGTTGCTGCTGTCGCGGCTGGCGAGCCGTTGCTGGCGCACTGGACGCAGACCTTCATGCAGGCTGCGGCTGGCTTCTTCGCCCAGTTCTTCCCGCTGTTCCTCCTGGGCGCGCTCTTCGGCAAACTCATGGAAGACAGTGAATCGGTCGGAGCGATCGCCCGCTTCATGACCGACAAGCTGGGCACGGGGCGGGCGGTGCTTGCGGTGGTGCTTGCCGGGGCGCTCGTGACCTACGGCGGCGTGAGTCTGTTCGTCGCCATCTTTGTGCTGGTCCCCATGGGGCAGGCACTGTTTCGGGCTGCCGGAATCCCGAATCGGCTGATGCCCGCAGCCGTCATGCTAGGGACCTCGACCTTCACGATGTCGGCATTGCCCGGTACGCCGGCGATCCAGAACGCGATTCCGATGCCGTTCTTCGGCACGACACCGTTCGCGGCACCAGGGCTGGGGCTCATCGCCTCGGCGATCATGCTGGGTTTCGGCCTGTGGTGGCTTGCACGCGTAGAACGCGCCGCCCGGCGCGCGGGCGAAGGCTTCGGCGACGCGCCCGCAGGGGCAGATGCAGCCTCCGAGGATATTCTGGTCCGCGAGCGAGCGACCGTCGCGCGCGAATTCGATCCGGCTGAGATCCATCATGGCCGGCATGCCCAGCAGGGACCTCACATCGCAGTCGCACTGCTGCCGCTGCTGGCCGTGATCCTTGTCAACCTGACCATGTCGCTCATCGTCCTGCCGCGCCTCGACACGAGCTATCTGGCCGAGGATCGCTGGGGCGGCGCCTCGCTGTCGTCGGTGGGCGGCGTGTGGTCGGTAATCGTTGCGCTCGCATCGGCCATTGTCATCGCGATCCTGCTCAATCGCGGGCGGCTTCCGGCGCTGCGAGAGACGGTCGACGCCGGGCTTAATGCCTCCGTGCTGCCGGTGGTCAGCGTGGCGAGCCTGGTGGGCTTCGGTGCGGTCGTCGCCGCGCTGCCTGCGTTTGCGATGGTGCGCGACTGGGTGTTGGGGATCGAAGGCGGACCCCTGGTCGGATTGGCCGTCGCCACCAACGTTCTGGCGGCGCTCACCGGGTCCGCGTCCGGCGGCCTGACCATTGCGCTGGGTGCGCTGGGCGACACGTACATGCAGATTGCGTCAGAGCAAGGCATCGCCCCGGCTCTGCTGCACCGCGTGGCGGTGATCGGCGCCGGCACGCTCGACTGCCTCCCACACAATGGCGCGGTCGTCACCCTGCTCGCCCTATGCGGGGCGAAGCACAAGGGAAGTTATTTCGATATCGTGATGGTCGGGATTGTCGGTGCGGTCATTGCCCTGGTGGCGGTCATTATTCTGGGGTCGGTGCTAGGGTCTTTCTAGACAGTTGCCCGAAGAAGTCGCGTCAGGAGTATCGTAACGCGAGCACGCTTCAGAAATACAAGAATGCCGTTGCCGTAGTACTCCCAGCACACTATCAGCCGGCGTTGCCTCTGCTCGGTTCGATGGTGTGATGTTGCGACGCTGATCTATCGGGGGTCGATGGATGCTTCTTTATAGCGCGCGCGGGGCCAGTTGGATCGTCGTCTATCTGCTGTTCGTTCTCGCTCCCCTGTTCGCGCTCCTGGCCGGAGCACATCCCCCAACACGTGACTTCTGGACGGAGTTCGCCGTCGCGATCGGCTATTCCGGCCTTGCGATGATGGGCCTGCAGTTCGGCCTCACCGCGCGCTTCCGATACGTTACCGAAGTGTGGGGTGAGGACGTCATCTATCACTTTCACCGTCAGCTCTCGCTGGTCGCCGTTGGCCTGGTCGTGGCGCACGCTCTCATCATGTCTGTCACCCGTCCTGAAATGTTCGCGCTGTCCAACGTCAGGGACGTGCCGCTGGGCGCCGTGTTCGCCATGCTGTCGATAGGCGCGCTGATCCTGCTCGTGGTGATGGCTCTGTGGCGCGCGGAGTTGAAGATCAGGTACGAGACGTGGCACCTCACCCACATCGTGCTCGCGGTCGGCGCCGTCACTCTTGGGCTCCTGCACATGATCGGGTGGGCGTTTTTCCTAGCGGACCCCGCGAAGCGGGCGCTCTGGATCGCGTTGACGATCTTCTGGATCGCGCTGCTCGCTTACGTGCGCATCTTCAAACCGCTCTTCATGCTTCGTCGACCGTATCGCGTTTCTGAAGTGCGCAGTGAACGCGGCGACACGACGACGCTCGTGATGCGCCCGGACGGCCATCCCGGCTTCGGTTTTACTCCTGGTCAGTTCGGCTGGCTGACGCTCTGGGGGAGCCCCTTCAAGATCACCGGACACCCGTTCTCGTTCTCCTCCAGCGCGGAGGTGCGCGACGGACGCATCGAGATGTCGATCAGGAAGCTCGGCGACTTT
>Ga0187777_10001430_pt1 | contig 15474 bp, 14 predicted proteins | sample 1015_Q2_SP5_10_M_FD_132416 | JGI IMG/M metagenome (GOLD analysis project Ga0187777, IMG submission 132416) | Tropical peat soil microbial communities from peatlands in Department of Meta, Colombia - 1015_Q2_SP5_10_MG | ecosystem: Environmental > Terrestrial > Soil > Wetlands > Peat | place... | reverse complement strand
GCGTACGCGATCGGCATCGCCCGCCCGGTGTCGATGATGGTCGACACGTTCGGCACCTCGGAGATCGACCCCGAGAAGCTGCCCGCTCTGCTGCACGAGCACTTCGACCTGCGGCCGGCCGCGATCATCGAGCGACTCGACCTGCGTCGCCCGATCTTCCGCAACACCGCCGCCTACGGCCACTTCGGGCGAGCCGAGCGCGACTTCACCTGGGAGCGCACCGACGCCGCCGACGAGCTCGCGGCAGCGGCGAAGGCGCTCGCGTAGATCCGGGAGGGGCGAGGAGCGAGCGGTCGGAGGTCGGCGTGGGTCGGCCGACAGCGAGCGACGGGAGTGGGGCGAGGAGCGAGCGGTCGGAGGTCGGCGTGGGTCGGCCGACAGCGAGCGTGCGGGTCTGCCGGGTCCAGCCCGACGTCCCCGCCGTCCACCGCGCGTTCGACTACTCGCTGCCCGAGGCGATTGCGGGCGACCTCCGGGCCGGCACGATCGTCCGGGTGCCGCTGCACGGCCGGCGGGTGCGCGGCTTCGTGCTCGATGCCGACGTCGCCGATCCCGACGTCGCCGGGGCGCGGCTGCGTGACGTGCTCGCGGTGGTGTCCGCCGGTCCGTCACCCGACGTCGTCGAACTCTGCCGCTGGGCCGCGTGGCGGTGGGCCGGCCCGCTGGTCGCGCTGTTGCGCGCAGCGTCGGCGCCCAACGTGGTGGACCCCGGCGACGAACCCGAGCTCGAGACCGCGGTGTACCCCTCGACGGGCGAAGCGGCCGGGGGAGCCCTCTCGATCACGGGAGCCGGCGAAGACCTCGCGGACCTCGCGTCGCGACTCGTCGCGCCCGAGGGCTCGACGATCGTGCTCGACCCCGACCCGGAGCGGTCGGGGCGGGTGGTGCGCATCCTGGTGGACCAGGGACGAGAAGTGCTCCGGTACCGGTCGGACGAGGCGACGGCCGGGCTCACCGCCTCGTGGGTCCGCGCGCGCGCGGGCGCGTGCGTCGTGGTCGGTGGCCGCACCGCGGTGTGGGCGCCCGTCCCCGACCTCACGCGCGTCGTGATCCTCGACGAGGCCGACGAAGCACTCGAAGAGGAGCGCGCGCCCACCTGGAACGCGCGCGATGTCGCGCTCGAACGCGCGCGACGCGTCGGCGCGACGGTGCGCGTCGCGACCCCCGCGCCGACCGTGGACGCGCTGGAGACGCTCGGTGGCGTCGCCGACCCGGTCGAGGTGTCGTGGCCCCGGACGATCGTCGTCGACCAACGCGAGGAGGAACCCGGTCACGGACTGCTGACCGACGCGCTCGCGCGCGAGCTGCGCCGGTGCATCGACGCCGGCCGGCCGGCGATCTGCGTGCTGAACCGTCGCGGCCGGGCACGCCTGCTCGTGTGCCGGAACTGCCGAGAGCTCGCGCGCTGCGAGCGGTGCGGCGCGACCGTGCACGAGCAGGACGGGTCGTTGGCCTGCGCGGCGTGCGGCACCCTGCGGGCGACGGTCTGCCTGCACTGCCACGGCACCCGGTTCCGCGCGTTGCGCCCGGGCGTCAAGGGCGTCCGTGACGACCTCGCGGCGCTGCTCCCACGCGCGACGGTCGCTGCGGTCGACGCCGCGACGAAGACGCTGCCGTCGGCGAGCGTCCTGATCGGCACCGAGGCGGTGCTCCACCGTGCGCGCCCGCCGGTGGGCCTCGTCGCGTTCCTGGAGCTCGACCAGGAACTGCTCGCGCCGCGGGCGCGCGCGGCGGAGCAGGCATTGTGGCTGCTGGTGCGCGCTGCACGCGCGCTCGGCCCGCCGACGCCGGGCGCGGGCGTGCTGCTGCTCCAGACGCGGCTCCCCGAGCACGAGGTGGTGAACGCCGTCACCGACGGGACGCCGCTGCTCGTCCCCGAAGCGGAGCGAACCCGTCGGCGTGCGCTGGGGTGGCCGCCGTTCGGCGGCGCCGCCGAGCTGAGCGGGGACGCGATCGCAGTGGGCGCGGCCTGCGACGCGCTCCGCGCGGTGACCGGGATCACCGTGCTCGGCCCGGTGCAGGACGGCACGCGCGCGCTCGTCCGGGCACCCGCCGTCGACGAACTGTGCGATGCCCTCGCGAGTCCTGGCGTCGACGCCGCGCACGCGCTCGGTCGCCTCCGCGTCGACGTCGACCCGCGCCGCGCCTGAGTTCGGTCGTGTTCTGGCGTCACACACCCACCGTGACGGTGGGTGTGTGACGCCAGAAGCGCGGGGGACCAGCGGGTAGCCTGGGCGCCGTGTCCGGATACGTGCTGCGGCTGTTCGGTGATCCCGTGCTGAAGCAGCCCGCGCGCGCCGTCGACGAGATCACCCCCGACCTCGTGCCGCTCGTCCACGGCATGTACGAGACGATGGCGCTCGCCGAGGGTGTCGGGCTCGCGGCCCCGCAGGTCGGCGTGCGCAAGCGCCTGTTCACCTACGACCTCGGAGAAGGCGACGGCCCGGGCGTCGTGATCAACCCCGAGATCGTCGAGACCACGGGCGAGATCGAGTCGGAGGAGGGCTGCCTGTCGGTCCCGGGGTTGAAGTTCGAAATCGTGCGGGCGGAGCGCGTCACCATGCGCGGCCTCGACCTGGCCGGCAAGGAGATCGTGCTCGAGGGTGACGACCTGCTCGCCCGCATGATCCAGCACGAGATCGACCACCTCGACGGGGTGCTCCTCCTCGACCGGCTCGACCCCGACGTCCGCCGCGCCGCCCTCGCCGAGCTCCGGAACCGCCAGCTCGCGGTGCCGCGTCCCGTAGGCGAGCCCGGCTAGTCGGCGCGTCCGCACCGAGGCCCCGTGCGCCTCGTCTTCTTCGGTACTCCCGACGACGCCGTCCCTGCCCTGCGAGCGCTGCACGCGGCCGGGCACGAGGTCGCGCTCGTCGTCACGCAACCCGACCGGCGCCGCGGTCGCGGCGCCGTCCCCAGTGCGAGTCCCGTGAAGCTGGCCGCCGAAGAGCTCGGGCTGCGCGTGCGCACACCCGAGCGCGCACGTGAGGTCGTCGAAGAGGTCACCGCGAGTGGCGCAGAGGTCGGCGTGGTCGTCGCGTTCGGTCAACTCCTGCCCGAGGCGCTGTTCACCGCCGTGCCGCTGGGGTTCGTGAACGTGCACTTCTCCCTGTTGCCCCGCTGGCGGGGCGCGGCTCCGGTCGAGCGCGCCATCCTCGCCGGCGACACCGAGACCGGCGTCTGCATCATGCAGATTGAGAAGGGTCTCGACACCGGTGACGTGTTCGGCCGGGCGAGCACGACGATCGGGGAGGACGAGACGGCCGGCGAGCTGCGGGCACGGCTGGTCGCGCTCGGCACCGACCTGTTGCTCGAGACGCTGCCGAAGCTGCGCACGCTCACGCCAGAACCGCAACGGGGTGAGCCGACCCACGCCGACAAGCTCACGGTCGACGAGTTCGAGCTCGACCTCTCGCGACCGCCGGCCGAGCTGGTCCGGATCGTCCGTGCCGCGAACCCCCGGCCGGGTGCCTGGACCACCGTCGGCGGGAAGCGGCTGAAGGTCTGGCGCGCGCGCGTGGGCGAGCAGGGCGCGTTCGAGCTGCTGGAGGTGCAACCCGAGGGACGAGCGCGTATGTCGGGCGACGCGTGGTCACACGGACACCGGTGAGCGTGTCGGCTCGCTTGCTCGCGCTCGACGCGTTGGTCCGCGTCGAGGACGGTGCGTACGCGCACGTGTTGCTCCCCGCGATGCTGCGCGGCTCCCGGCTGCGCGACCGCGATCGCGCCTTCGCGACCGATCTCGTCTACGGCACCGTGCGCGCGCAGCGCCGGCTCGACGACCTGCTCGCGCGCGTCTCGAGCCGTCCGGTGCGGCGCCTCGACCCACCGGTGCGGGCCGCCCTGCGGCTCGGTGCCTACCAGCTCGTCAGCGGCGTCTCACCGCACGCCGCCGTCTCGGAGACCGTCGACGCGCTGGCGGCGCGGTCGCCACGCGCGCGCGGGTTCGCGAATGCCGTGCTGCGCGCGCTCGCGCGGCTCGGTCCGCCGTGGCCCGAGGCGGCGAGCGAGGCCGTCGCGCTGTCGTACCCCGACTGGCTCGTGGGCCGGCTCGACCTCGACCTCGGCACCGGCGACGCACGTGCGGCCCTCGCGGCCATGAACGCGGCCCCGCCGGTGACGCTCCGGACGCGCGCTCCCGACGCGATCGAGGGCGAGCTGCGCGACGCCGGTGCGGCGGTCGAGCGCGGCCGGCTCGTGCCCGATGCCCTCGTCGTTCGGGGAGCGGGTGATCCCGCGGCGCTCGCTGCGGTCCGCGAGGGACGGGCCACACCCCAGGACCAGGCGAGCCAGGCGGTCGCCGGGTTGCTCGGCGCCCGGGCCGGCGACCGCGTCGCCGACGTCGCGGCCGCGCCGGGTGGGAAGGCGACCGCGCTGGCGGAGCGCGTCGGTGCCGACGGCCTGGTCGTCGCCGTCGACCTCGATGCCGGACGGCTCCGGCTGGTGCGCGACGCGAGCGAGCGTCTCGGGCTCGCGAACCTCCACGCGGTGGTGGCCGACGCGCGCGCGCTGCCGCTGCGCGGAGGCGAATTCGATCGGGTGCTCCTGGACGCGCCGTGCAGTGGCCTGGGCGTGCTGCACCGGCGCCCCGACGCCCGGTGGCGCGTCACCGAAGCCTCGGTGGGTGAGCTCGCCGCGTTGCAACGGGAGTTGTTGCTCGCGGCCGCGCCGTTGGTACGCGCGGGCGGGCGGCTCGTGTACTCGGTCTGCACGCTCACCCGCGCCGAGACCGTCGAGATCGACGAGTGGGCGGCGTCCTGCCTCCACGAATTCGTCGCCGCGACGCCGCCGGGTACGCCGTGGCACCCGCTCGGCCGCGGCGCCCTGCTCCTCCCGCAGGCCGCGGGAACCGACGGCATGTACGCGCTCCTCCTCGACCGAACGCGTGGCGCGGATACGGTGAGCCCGTGAAGCTCGCGCCGTCGATCCTGTCTGCGGACTTCGCCGAGCTCGGCGTCGAGGTCGACCGGGTGGCCGAAGCCGCCGACCTCCTGCACGTCGACGTGATGGACGGCCACTTCGTGCCCAATCTCACCATCGGGCCGCCGGTGGTGCGAGCGCTGCGCCGGCACACCGAGCTGTTCCTCGACTGCCACCTCATGGTCGACAACCCGCAGGTGCTGCTCGAGGAGTTCGCGGAGGCGGGGGCCGACCGCTGCATCGTGCACGTCGAGCTCGGCGATCCCCGCCCGCTGTTCGACGAGCTGCGCGCGCGCCAAATCGGCGTGGGCGTCGTGCTCAACCCCGAGACACCGGCCGACGCGGTGCTGCCGTACCTCGACGCGGTCGACCTCGTGCTCGTGATGAGCGTGCACCCGGGTTGGGGAGGGCAGCAGTTCATCCCGGAGGTGCTCGAGAAGGTGGTCGTGTTCCGCAAGGAGATCGACCGGCAGTCGCTGCCCGTCGAGATCGAGATCGACGGCGGCATCAACATCGACACCGCGCCGGCTGCCGCCGCTGCGGGCGTCGACATCCTCGTCGCCGGCAGCGCCGTGTTCCACGCACCCGACCCCCTCGCCGCCGCGCTCGAGATCCGTGCCGCGGGTGCCGCGGCGGCAGAGCGATGAGCGCCGTGCTGCGCGCCAAAGTGCTGGTGGTGTCGGACGGTGTGGCCGACGGCACCCGGGTCGACAACGCGGGCCGCAAGACGGTCGCCCGTCTCGGCGACGCGGGCTTCGAGGTGCTCGAGCACCGCGTGACCCGTGACGGCATCGACGAGGTCGCGACCGCGTTGCGCGAGCTCACCGCCGGCTTCGCCGGACTCGTCGTCACCACCGGCGGGACGGGCTTCGGCCCTCGTGACCTCACCCCCGAGGGCACGCGGATGGTGATCGACCGGGAGGCTCCGGGTATGGCCGAGGCGATGCGGCGCGCGAGCGACACGCCGGGCCAGCCCTTCGGCATGCTCGGCCGCGGCGTGTGCGGCGCGGTCGGCGAGGCCCTCGTGTGCAACCTGCCCGGCTCGAGCAACGGGGCGCTCGAGTGCATCGAGGTGATCCTCCCCGCGGTGCCCCACGCACTGGACCTGCTCTCGGGTGGGCGTCCACACTGACCACCTGACCTGATTCGAATCCGGAGGTACCCATGACGGCCGATCTCGTCATCAAGGGCGGCACCCTGGTGGACGGCACCGGCGCGCCGGCGGCGCGCGCCGACGTCGCCGTCACCGACGGCCGCATCAGCTCGATCGGTGCCGACCTCGACGGTGAGCGCGTGCTCGACGCGGCTGACCACGTGGTCGCGCCGGGCTTCATCGACATCCACACGCACTACGACGCCCAGGTGTTCTGGGATCCCGCGCTCACGCCGTCGTGCTTCCATGGTGTCACCACGGTGGTGGCCGGCAACTGCGGCTTCTCGATCGCGCCCACCCGGGCCGAACACCGCGAGGTGATCGCGCGCACGCTCGAGAACGTCGAGGACATGGACGTCGCCACGCTCGGCGCCGGCATCCCGTGGGACTTCTCGACCTTCCCCGAGTACCTCGACTCGGTCGAGCGTCACGGCACCGCCATGAACTTCGCCGCGTACGCCGGGCACACGGCGATGCGGTTGTTCGTGATGGGTGATGCCGCCTACGAGCGCGCGGCCACCGACGACGAGATCGCGGAGATGCAGGCGGTGCTGCGCGAATCACTGGAGGCGGGCGCCGCGGGCTTCGCCACGAGCTTCGCGTTGACGCACCGCGGTATCGACGGCCTGCCGGTGCCGAGCCGTTTCGCCGAGCGGCGCGAGTTCGAGGCGCTGCTCGACACGCTCGGTGAGACCCGGCACGGCGTGCTCATGATCGCGCCGGGCGAGCAGTGCCACATCGACGACCTGTACGACCTCCAACTCCGCGTCGGTGTTCCCTTCACCTACGGCGCGTTGCTCAGCAGCGCGCAAGGTGGTCACCGCCGCAGCGTCGAGGTGAACAACGACGGGTGGGCGCGCGGTGCGCGCGTGTGGCCGCAGGTGAGCCCGCGCCCGCTGATGTTCGCGATGACGCTGGCGTCGCCGTTCATCCTCAACATGACCCCCGAGTTCGGCGATCTGATGGCAGGGTCGTTGGAGGAGCGGCGCGCCGCGTACGAGGATCCCGCCTGGCGGGCGCGGACGCAGGAGCGGTGGCACGGGCGAGCGGGATTCGGCGTGCCCGACTGGAACAAGTACACCGTCGTCGAGAGCGACAAGCACCCCGAGCTGCTCGACCAGTCACTCACCGACATCGCCGCCGAACGCGGGCAAGAGCCGTTCGACGCGCTGCTCGACCTCGCGCTCGACGAGCCCGACCTCGCGTTGCGGGTCCGCGCCGTCTTCCTCAACGACGACCCCGACGAGGTCGCCAAGCTGCTCGTCGACGAGCACTGCACGCTCGGCCTGTCCGATGCCGGCGCGCACGTCGGCCAGCTGTGCGACGCCCCGGAGCCCACCGACTTCCTCGGGAACTGGGTTCGTGACCGGGCCCTCATGCCGATGGAGGCGGCCGTGCGCAAGCTCACCGGCACCCAGGCCGACCTGCTCGGTCTCACGGACCGCGGGTACCTGCGTGAGGGTGCGTGGGCCGACGTCGTGGTGTTCGACCCCGCGACCGTCGCGCCCGGACCCCTCCGCCGCGTGCGCGACTTCCCGGCCGACGCCGAGCGACTGACCGCCGACCAGCCGACGGGCGTGCGGCACGTGGTCGTCAACGGCACGCCCGTCCAGGTCGACGGCGCGCGCGTCGACGGCGATCTCCGGCCCGGTCACGTGGTCCGCTCGCCGAAGCGCCCCTGACGGCGGAGCGGAGTCGACCAGGACAAGGAGGACCCTCGACGTGCGCGCAGCAGTCCTCGAAGCGGCGAACCAGCCGTTCGTGATCGACGACACGGTGAAGATCGACGACCCCGGTCCCGGGTACGTGCGGGTCAAGGTCTCGCACTGCGGGATCTGCCATTCCGATCTCACCGTGCAGCAGGCCGCGGGCAGCACACCGATCGTCCTCGGCCACGAAGCGGCGGGCGTCGTGGACGCGGTCGGCGACGGCGTCACGATGCTCGCGCCGGGCGACCAGGTCGTGCTCACGCCGATCGCGCCGTGCGGCCGCTGCTACTTCTGCCTGCGCGGTGAGGCGGGCTGCTGTGTGAACAACCGCGAGGTGCTCACCAACACGTTCGCCGACGGCACGACGGGCTTGTCGCGGAACGGCGAGACCGTCTACCGCGGCCTCGGCGTCGGTGGCTTCGCGGAGTTCGTCCTCACGACCGAGACCGGTGCCGTCAAGGTGCCCGACGACGCGCCGCTCGACGTCCTGTGCGTCATCGGCTGCGCCGTGCAGACCGGGGTCGGGGCCGTGTTGAACACGGCACGGGTCGAACCGGGCGCCACCGTGCTGGTGCTGGGCCTCGGGGGGATCGGCCAGGCGGTCGTGCAGGGAGCGCGGGTCGCCGGTGCATCGCGCATCGTCGTGAGCGATCCCATCGCGACCCGGCGGGAGGCGGCGCTCCGTCTGGGCGCGACCGACGCCGTCGATCCGACCACCGGCGACGTGGCCGCGGCCGCGCGCGAGATCACCGGTGTGGGTCCCGACTACGCGTTCGAGTGCGCGGGCATGACGGCGCTCGCCCAGGTGGGCATCGCCGCGACCCGGCCGGGAGGCACCACCGTGCTCGTGGGCGCGCCGCCCGCCGACCAGTCGATCACGATCGCGCCGGCGGTCCTCTTCGGGATCGAGGAGAAGCACCTCGTGGGGTGCTTCCTCGGGAGCTGCAACTCGCTGCGCGACATCCCCCGGATGGTCGCCCTCTGGCGGGCGGGCGAGCTCGACCTCCAGGCGCTGATCACGCATCGCCGATCGCTCGACGAGATCAACGAGGGCTTCGCCGACGTGGCGGCCGGCCGCGGGATCCGCACCGTCCTCACGATGTAGCGAGCTGCGCCCCTGGACAGCACCTTAGTAATGCATTACATTACTAAGGTGTAACCTTCAGGAGGACGACAGGCGTGGACGCGGACGCCGAGCACATGCGCCGGGCCATTGCCCTGGCGGAGGGGGCCCGCCGTCGCACGCCGCCGAATCCGTGGGTCGGTTGTGTGCTCGTGGCCGGAGGCGTCGTGGTCGGCGCCGGCGCCACGCGGCGGCCGGGCGAGCCGCACGCGGAGGTCGAGGCACTCCGAGCGGCAGGAGAGAGCGCGCGCGGCGCCACCGCGTACGTGACGCTCGAGCCCTGTGCGCACCACGGGCGGACACCACCCTGTGCCGACGCGCTGCTCGAGGCGGGCGTGGCGCGTGTCGTGGTCGCGATCGCGGACCCCGATGCGCAGGTGGACGGCGCCGGCATCGCGCGGTTGCGCGCGCACGGCGTCCCGGTCGACGTGGGCGTCGAGGCGGACACCGCCCGCCGAGTGCTCGCGCCGTACCTCCTGCACCGGGCGCGGAACCGCGCCTACCTCGTGCTGAAGACGGCCATGAGCCTCGACGGCCGGATCGCCGCGCGCGACGGTTCGTCGCGCTGGATCACGGGCGCGGCGGCGCGCGCCGACGCGCACGAGCTGCGCGCCGACTCACAAGCTGTGGTCGTGGGTGCCGGGACCGCGCTCGCCGACCGCCCGTCGCTGACCGCGCGGGACACCCGAGAACCCGTCGAGCGCCCGCCCTGGCGCGTGCTGCTCGACGCGAGCGGGCGCGTCCCCGCCGACGGCCCGCTGTTCGACATCTCGCTCGCGCCGACACTCGTCGTCACCACGCCGGGCGCTCCTGCGCAGGCGACCGACGCGTGGCTCGCCGCCGGCGCCAAGGTGCAGGCCGTGCCGCCCTCCCCGGACGGGGTCGACCTCGGCGCGACCCTCGAGCTGCTCGCCGGCATGGGGGTCGTGCAGGCCATGGTCGAAGGCGGCGGTCGCCTCGCGGGCGCGGTGCTCGCCGCCGGCCTGGTGGACCGGCTCGTCGTCTACGTCGCCCCGACGATCCTCGGCACCGGCGGCCGCGCCGCGTTCGACCTCGAGGGGCCCCCGACGATCGCCGGCGCCACGCCCTTCTCGCTCACCGCCGTCACGCGTCTCGGTGACGACGTGCGGCTCGAGTACACGAGCAGCTCCTGATGTTCACCGGCATCGTCGAGGAGCTCGGCTCCGTCCGAGGCGTGTACCCGGTCGGCGACGGCGCTCGGATCGAGATCGCCGCCACACAGGTGCTCGCCGGAACCGCGATCGGCTCGTCGATCGCCGTGAACGGCTGCTGTCTCACGGTCGTGGAGCTGGGCGAGGGTGGCTTCGCCGCCGACGCCGTCACCGAGACGCTGCGCCGGACCGCACTCGGTTGGCTCACGCCCGGCGACCCCGTGAACCTCGAGCGCCCGGCGCGGCTCGACGACCGGCTCGGCGGCCACCTCGTGCAGGGCCACGTCGACGCCGTCGGCACCATCCGCGCCCGCGAGCGGCAGGCGGACGGCTCGCAGCGCGTCGAGTTCAGCGCTCCCGACTCCGTGGTGCGCTACGTCGTCGAGAAGGGGTCGATCGCCGTCGACGGCATCAGCCTGACGGTCGCGGCCGTCGCCGACCGCGGATTCGCAGTCGCGGTGATCCCGCACACGCTGGCGGTCACGACCCTCGGCACGAAACGGGACGGCGACCCCGTCAACCTCGAGGTCGACATCCTGGCGAAGTATGTGGAACGGTTGTTGCAGCAGGAAGGCTGAGGACCATGCCCTTCACGAAGATCGAAGAGGCCATCGAGGCGATCGCCCGCGGTGAGATGGTGATCGTCGTCGACAGCGTCGACCGTGAGAACGAGGGCGACCTCATCGTCGCCGCCGAGAAGATGACGCCCGAGACGATGGCGTTCATGATCCGCCACACGAGCGGCGTGATCTGCATGCCGGTCGACGGGCACCGCCTCGACGAACTGCGCATCCCGCTCATGGTGGCCGAGAACACGGAGTCGCAACGGACTGCGTTCACGGTGTCGGTCGACGCCAAGCACGGGACCACCACCGGCATCTCCGCCGCCGATCGCTGCGCCACGGTGCACGCGATGCTCGACGAGTGCACTCGCCCCGAAGACCTCGCCCGTCCCGGGCACATCTTCCCGTTGCGCTACCGCGAGGGCGGCGTCCTCACCCGCGCCGGGCACACCGAAGCGTCGGTCGACCTCGCGCGGATGGCGCGCCTGCAGCCCGCCGGCGTGCTGGCCGAGGTGGTGAACGACGACGGGTCGATGGCGCGCATGCCCGAGCTGGAGGCGTTCGCCGCGCGCCACGGGCTGCAGATCATCTCGATCGCCGACCTCGTCCGCTACCGCCGTCACCGCGAGAAGCTCGTGCGCCGCGTCTCCGAGGCGCGAATCCCCACGAACTACGGCGACTTCACCGCGTACGTGTTCGAGTCGCTGCTCGACGGCACGGAGCACATGGCCTTCACCCGCGGCGAGGTCGCCGGGAAGCAGGACGTCCTGGTACGCGTGCACTCGGAGTGCCTCACCGGCGACGTGTTCGGCTCGATGCGGTGCGACTGTGGGCTCCAGCTCGACCTCGCGCTCCGCCTGATCGCCGAGGAGGGCACGGGTGTCGTCGTCTACCTCCGCGGCCACGAGGGCCGGGGCATCGGCCTGGGTCACAAGTTCCGGGCGTACACGCTCCAGGACCAGGGGCTCGACACGGTCGAGGCGAACGTGGAGCTCGGGTTCCCGCCCGACTCGCGCGAGTACGGCATCGGCGCGCAGATCCTCGTCGACCTCGGCGTCTCGACCATGCGGGTGATGACGAACAATCCCGACAAGTACGGGGGGCTCGACGGCTACGGTCTCGAGATCGTCGAGCGGGTGCCCCTGCACGTGCTCCCGAACCACGAGAACATCCGGTACCTGCGGACCAAGCAGGAGAAGCTCGGCCACCTCCTGGACATCGACGAGAGCACGAGCTGAGGGGGCGCCGGGAATCCCCGGCGCCGTGTGGGCGGATCGGGGTCTGGTGGGGCGGCGAGCGGAGTGAGCGGAGCGAACGAGTGAGCTCGCAGGAGCAAGCGAACGTCCCGCAGGGCGGCAGCGAGCGGCCGGGGGCGCGCCGGGTACCCCGGTGCGCAGGCAGCGAGCCATGATGACGGCGTACCGCGGTGCTGTGTGGGGCGGGTCGGGGTGTGGTGGGGCGGCGAGCGGAGTGAGCGGAGCGAACGAGTGAGCTCGCGGGAGCAAGCGAACGTCCCGCAGGGCGGCGCCGGGTACCCCGGCGCCGAGTGAGCGCGACCAGACAATGGGTGAGTACGCGGAGTACGAAGGCGAGCTCGACGCGAGCGGGATGCGGCTGGCGATCGTCGCCGGCCGCTTCAACGACCATGTCACCAAGCCGCTGCTCGAGGGCGCGCTCGAGACCCTGCGTGATCTCGGCGCCCGCGACGTTCCGGTGCACTGGGTGCCCGGGGCCTTCGAGATCCCGCTCGTCGCGCAGCGGCTGGCGCCGCGCTTCGACGCGCTGATCTGCCTCGGCGCTGTCATCCGCGGCGATACCGCGCACTTCGAGTACGTGGCGGGCCAGTGCGCGGCAGGGATCCAGCGCGTCGCGCTCGACACCGGCACGCCGATCATCTTCGGCGTGCTCACGACCGAGAACCTCGAGCAGGCGACGAGCCGCGCGGGCGGCACCCACGGTCACAAGGGGAGCGAGGCCGCACGTACCGCGGTCGAAATGGTGAGTCTCCTCCGCCGTCTTCCTCAGAAGAGGTGATCATGCTCCGGCTCGTGCTCCCCAAAGGTTCCCTCGAACGCCAGACCCTCCAGCTCTTCGAAGATGCCGACCTCGCGGTCAATCGCGGCTCCGACGTCGACTACCGCGGCACGATCGACGATCCCCGCGTCGACGAGGTGCGGATCCTGCGCCCGCAGGAGATCCCGCAGTACGTCGCCGAAGGCCGCTTCGACCTCGGGATCACCGGGCGTGACTGGATCGAGGAACGCAACGCCGACGTCGTCACGCTCACCGAGCTCCACTACTCGAAGGCGACCGCGCGCCCGGTGCAGATCGTGCTCGCGGTCGCGGCCGACACGCCGGTCACGTCGGTCCGCGATCTCCCCGCCGGGCTCGTCGTGCACACCGAGTACCCGGAGCTCACGCGCCGCTACTTCGCCAAGCACGGGATCGACGCCGACGTACAGCTCTCGTACGGCGCGACCGAGGCGAAGGTGCCCGACATCGCCGATGCCGTGGTCGAGCTCACCGAGACCGGGCGGGCACTGCGCGCCGCGGGGCTGAAGGTCGTCGACACGATCATGGTCTCGCACACGGAGCTCATCGCCAACCCGCAGGCGCACCAGGACGCCGACAAGCGCAAGGCCATGGAGCAGCTCCAGAGCTTGATCAGTGGCGCGCTCGAGGCGCGCGGCCGCGTGCTGCTCAAGCTCAACGTCGAGGAGGCGAACCTCGAGGCGGTCATCGCGCTGCTACCCGCGCTGAAGTCACCCACGGTGTCGAAGCTGTTCGGTGAAGACGGGTACGCAGTCGAGACCGTCGTGTCGAAGAGCGAGATCAACACGCTCATCCCCGCGTTGCGCGACGCCGGCGCCGCCGGGATCATCGAGCTACCCATCGCGAAGATCGTGCATTGACGAGCACGGGGGTCGTCGTCGCGTTCGACGCCGAGCGCGGGCTGGGGGAGGTCGAGGCCACCGGTGGCGCGCGCTACCCGTTCCACTGCACTGCCATCGCCGACGGCACGCGCACGATCCCCGCGGGCGCGGCGGTCGAGTTCGTCGTGGTTGCGGGGCCGCTCGGTCTCTACGAGGCCGCCGCGCTGCGGCCCTCCTGACCCGACGTCTGCGGGACGCGCACCGTCACTCGCGCGCGCGGCGATGACCTGTGGCGCGATGCGTCGCGGGGCTCGTCGTGTGCTCGAGGTTGCAGGCGGTGTTGACGAGGGACACGTGGGTGAACGCCTGGGGGAAGTTCCCGAGCATTCGCTGCGCCTTCGGGTCGTACTCCTCGGCGAACAGGCCGACGTCGTTGCCGAGCGCGAGCAGCCGCTCGAACAGGGCGCGGCCGTCGCGCTCGCGCCCGATGAGGAACAAGTTGTCGGCGAGCCAGAAGGAGCACGGGAGGAACACACCCTCACCCGGTGGAAGGCCGTCGACGTTCTCCGCCGTGTCGTACCGGAGGACGAACCCGTCGACGAGCAGTTCGCGCTCGATCGCCTCGACCGTTCCCGCGACCCTGGGGTCGTCGGGGGGGAGGAATCCGACGAGCGGGATCATGAGCGTGCTCGCGTCGAGCGCCTTCGAGCCGTAGTACTGCGTGAACGTGTTGCGGTCGGTGTCGAAGCCCTTCTCGAGCACCTCACGGTGCACCATGTCGCGGCAGTCGCGCCATCGGTCGACGGGCCCGTCGAGGCCGAACTCCTCGATCGCCTTCACCGTCCGGTCGAAGGCCACCCAGGCCATGACCTTCGAGTGCGTGAAGTCCTGGCGCCCGCCGCGCACCTCCCAGATGCCCTCGTCGGCGTCCTGCCACGCGGCTTCGAGGAACTCGAGGATCGCGCACTGCAGCGACCAGGCACTCTCGGACTCGGGCACGTTCATCTTGCGTGTCTGGTGCAGCGCGTCGAACACCTCGCCGTACACGTCGAGCTGGAACTGCGTGGACGCCGCGTTCCCGACGCGGACCGGACGCGAGTTCTCGTAGCCCGGGAGCCAGTCGACCTCGTACTCGTCGAGCCGACGCTCGCCGGCCGCGCCGTACATGATCTGGAGGTGCGCCGGGTCGCCGGCGACCGCGCGCAGCAGCCAGTCGCGCCACTCGACCGCCTCGCGCACGTAGCCCGCCATCATCAACGAGTAGAGCGTGAACGTCGCGTCGCGGAGCCAGCAGTAGCGGTAATCCCAGTTCCGGACACTGCCGGGCCACTCCGGTACGGAGGTCGTGGGGGCGGCGACGATCCCTCCGGTGGGCGCGTACGTGAGCGCCTTGAGGGTGAGCAGCGAGCGCTGGACGAGCTCGCGCCACTCGCCCTCGTACGTTGCGCGCGCCGACCACTCCTGCCACCACGCGGTGGTGCGTGCGACGCCTCGGAACGGGTCGATGAGCGGCGGCGGCTGCTTGTGGTACGACGGGTACCAGGTGAGCACGAAGGGCACCTTGTCGCCCGCGCGCACTGTGAACTCGGCCTCGTGGCGGAAGTCCCGGCCTTCGACCGTGAACGGCGAGGTGAGACGGAGAGCGTTCGGGCCCGCGATCATGAGGACGGTGTGGTCGACCGCGCGCACCCACGGAACCACCGACCCGTAGTCGAAGCGGACCCACAACTCGAGCTTCATCGGGACCGCCCCGCTCACTCCTTCCACGACGCGCACGATGTCGATGCTGCGGTCGCGGATGGGCATGCAGTCGGTCACGCGGACCGTTCCCTCGGGAGTGTCGTACTCGGTTTCGAGCACGAGCGTGCCGTCGCGGTACCGGCGGCGCGCCGCGCGTCCGCCGGACGACGGCCCGACCAGCCACCGCCCGTTGCGTTCGTTGCCGAGCAACGCCGCGAAGCATG
>Ga0187777_10001429_pt1 | contig 15475 bp, 15 predicted proteins | sample 1015_Q2_SP5_10_M_FD_132416 | JGI IMG/M metagenome (GOLD analysis project Ga0187777, IMG submission 132416) | Tropical peat soil microbial communities from peatlands in Department of Meta, Colombia - 1015_Q2_SP5_10_MG | ecosystem: Environmental > Terrestrial > Soil > Wetlands > Peat | place... | reverse complement strand
TCGGTGCCAGACAGGGGTTGGGCGTGATGCGCGGGTCGGCGTAGTAGCGATCGTACTCCGCCTCGCCGCGGTGAAACTCCAGATCGATGCCGCTGCGCGCGTACTCATTCATGGCAGCAACCGTCTTCTCGAGGCCCTCGGCGTCTATGCCGGCGGCGAGCGCGAGTGCGCGGATCGTATCCGCCCGGGTCAAGAAGCCGGACGAGAAGTACGACTTGGGGAGGCGCGAGTCGGGCCGATAACGCGTCGGCCACAGCGGGCCGTTGAAATACATGCGCCGCGAGCGCCCATCGAAGATCATCCAGGAGGGCACCTGAGGATCCGCCGGCGTATGGCGACGGTAAAACTCGAGCTGGTAAGTGATGTAGTTCTGCGATTCGTTGGCGATGCGACGCCCGCGGCGCGTCACCACGATGTTGCCCGGGTATGACTTGTCCATGATCGCAAGCCGCGGCACCGGGTCATCGGGCGCTCGGACCGAGGAACACCACCAGCCGCCGTTCATGAGGCGCGTCGCGCCACCGAGCGCCATCGCAGCGCGATGCGCATCGCCAGTGTTCGTTCCTGCCGCTGCACTCCAACGCGTATCGGTCGGCGCCGGCAGGTAGCGCTCGCGCATCTCCTGGTTGTGCTCAAACCCCCCTGCGGCGAGGACCACGGCACGGCGCGCGCGCACGCTCGTCGGCACGCCATCGTGCGTCAACCGTGCGCCCGTCACTCGACCGCGATCGTCGGCAAGAAGCTCGGTCATCGGCGAATTGAGCCAGAGCGGAACCTTACGGTCGAGGAGTGACCAGCGCAGCCGCGCGATGCCGGCAGCGCCGCAAGCGATGCGGCGCGAGCGCTTGTGCGTGAGCACCCAGGGGAGATCGCTTAGGTACTCCCACACGCGGCGAGCGGCGAGGCCCTTCCAGCCCGGCAGCTGCGCCATGAGGACCTGCGCATCCACCTGCGTCATCGCGATGCGATCGAACATCCACATCATATGGTGCGTGTCGCGCAGCTGCGCCTCTTCGGCGCCGAGTGCGCTGCGCGCGAGCGGCTCGGGTTCGAGCGAGCGATGGCCGTGTTTCGCGCCCGGCAGCGATGACCAGTAATCGGGGTAGTGGGCCAGGGATTCATAGCGCACCCGGGTGCGCTCGTGCAGGAAATCGAGCATCTTGGGACCTTCACGGAGGTAGGTCTCCTGCATCTCGGAGGGCACGGCGCCTTCGGGCGTCGTGCCGCGCACGTACTCGAGTGCCTCCTCGTAGCTGTCCTGCGCGCCAGCCGCACGTGCGTAGCGGCTGCACGGGATCCAGATTCCTCCTCCGGAAGTCGCACTGGTGCCGCCATAGAGCGGACTCTTTTCGACGACCAGCACCTCCCGGGCGCCGAGTTCGTACGCGCAGAGTGCCGCAGTCAGGGCGCCGTTACCGGACCCGACGACCAGAACGTCGACGCTCAGGTCCTGCGTCCCGCTCAAGCTTTCTCATCCCCCTTGATCAATCTTATGCGCAGAGCCCGCGATGTCCCTCGGATCGTCTGCACGCGATTAAAAGCCGCCGTGCAGCAACGGGCGTGCCCGGACGCACAGCAGCTTGAGCCTATCACGGCGGACGCGAGCGAGACCTCACCAAGACAGGGGATGGAAGCTCGCAAGCCGAGCGCAGTCCTCCCTGCAAGATGGCGGCTAGCCGCGCCCGGTAGGGGTGCGTGTACAATCAATTCGCGAAGCGTCCGAGAGACTGAAAATGAGAGAGCGGTGAGCTCCCCTCGCTACGGAATCTAGGCGCAACCCCGATCACGAAGTCGGGAGCTTGGAGGCAGGTCGCTCCGGATGGACACAGATCCCATCGTTCCTTTCATGCCCGATTGGGGCTGGGGTTTGCCCCTCGTCGCGCTCATGGTGATGTTTCATGTCGCCGGACTGAGCTTTATCCGGCAGCGTATAGATCGCCACATAGAGTACGTCTGCCGATACCCGCCGTTCTCGGTTGCGGTGATCGCGCTCTACATCACGCTTCTGCATTCGATCGAAGCGACTCTCTGGGGCGTTGCATACCTCTGGCTCGGTGCACTTCCCGACATGCGCACCGCGCTGCTCTATTCGCTGAACGCCGTGACCTCATACGGGCACACGTCGGTCACGCTCGAGCCGCGCTGGCAGCTCATGGGCGCGCTCGAAGCACTGAACGGATGGATACTTTTCGGGCTCTCCACTGCATACCTTTTCGCGCTGATCCAGCACATCTGGTCGAGATCCCTCGCCGCATGGACCGCTCAGAACGTCGTGCCCGGTGCGCGGCTTCCTGAGCGCGGCGCGTCGCGACTGAACGAAACGTAGACAGGAGCCGTGAAATGGCCGTCAAGATCACTCAGCGCGTGCTCACTTTCATCGCTCTGGCACTCGCACCCTTCGCGCTCACTCTTGGGCAAATGCTCGCCGCCCCAGAGGGCTCGGCGGGCCCACCGGCGCCCGGCCCGCCGACTGCGGGCACGGCGTTCAGTGCGAACCAACTGCAGTCGCTCGTCGCTCCGATCGCGCTCTATCCCGATCCGCTCGTAGCCCAGATCCTCACCGCGGCGACCTACCCCGACCAGATCGCGGCGGCCGATGCCTGGTACGCACAGAACGCGCAGAGCGCCGGAAGCGATCTCATGGTCGCGGTCGATGCGCAGTCCTGGGATCCGAGCGTCAAGGCGCTGACGCAGTTTCCGTCCGTGCTGCACAACATGGCGGGTAATCTCTCCTGGACATCGGAGCTCGGCGACGCCTATCACAGTCAGACGGCCGCTGTGATGAGCGCTATTCAGAATCTGCGCGCTCAGGCCCAAGCGGCCGGCAATCTTTCCTCAGGTCAACAGATCACCGTCGTGCAGCAATCGCCCGATGTCATCGTCATTCAGCCCGCCAATCCCCAAGTCGTGTACGTTCCCGTGTATGACCCGGCCGTGGTCTACGGCACCGTCTACGTGGTCCCCGCATACGCGTACGTCCCGCCCCCGCCGCTCTACAGCTCGGGCGCTTTGGTCGCCGCCGGAGTGATCGGTTTCGCCGCCGGCGTCGCGATCGCCTCATCGCACAGCAGCTGTTGCGTCTGGGGCTACAGCAGCTGGAACTGCGGCTGGCACGGCACCACCACGGTCGTGTATCACGGCACGACCTATCCGCCCAATACAGCCTGGCACGGTAGCTACTACAACGGCAGCTATCACAGCACCTACAGCTATAACAGTCCCTACGGTCACGCCACGAGCACGACCACCTACAATCCCTCAACAGGCCAGTACGGTCACGCGGGTGGCACCACGACCTATAACTCCTCCACCAACTCCTACACCCACGACAGCTACAACACCGCGACCGACACCACGCACTCGAGCACCTACAACGCTTCGACGGGTCAGACCAGCAAGACGACCGATACTTACAACCCGTCAACCCATACCACTAGCTCCTCGACCACCTACAACCAATACAACAAGCCGAGTTCCACCCCTACCTACAACGATCAGAACTACCACCCGAGCTCGAGCAGCAGCTACGACGGCAGTTCCACTGCCCATCCGAGTTCCAGCAGCAGTTCTTGGGCGAGTGACAGCGGTTCGCACTCGAACAGCGCCTACGGCGGTTCGAGCGGGCATTCGGGTGGCTATGGAGGATCGGGGGGCTGGTCCTCAAATGCCGAGAGCAGTCGCGGCTGGGGAAGCATGCACTCGAGCGGCTACAGCGGTGGCCGATTTGGCGGCGGTGGCTCAGGCGGCGGCGGCTTTCGTCGCTGACTTGGGCCGAAGCACGCGAGCAAGAACGATACGGATTGACGAGGAATATCTATGCCACGCCAAGTTCGAAACAGGCTCGGATTGAGCACGCAGCCGGCGATCTGGGCTCTAGTACTGGCGCTCGCGAGCTCGCTGGGCGCCTGCAGCAAGCCGCAGTCCGCCACGCCTCAGGCGTCCGCGCAACGAACCTTCGCGTCTCCAGCGGAAGCCGGTGCGGCCCTCTTCGAAGCGGCCAAGTCGGGCGATCAACCGGCGCTGCTCGCGATCTTTGGCCCCGACGCCAAGGAGATCCTCTTCTCCGGAGACCCCGTGAAGGACGAAGAGAGTCGCAAGGACTTCGTCGCCGCCTACACTCAAATGCACCGCTGGCGCGAGATCAAGGCGGGCGGTGAGATGCTCTACATCGGCGCCGATAACTTTCTCTTTCCGATTCCGCTCGGCAAGAACGCGACAGGGGCATGGGTGTTCGACACGGACGCCGGCAAGGACGAGCTCCTCGCGCGCCGCATCGGCAGGGACGAGCTCGCGGCGATCGATGCCTGCGCGGCGATTGCCAGAGCACAGAATGACTATTACAGCCAGCCGCGAGATGGCGCGAAGGTCAAGCAGTACGCGCAAAAAATCCTGAGCGATGCCGGTAAGCAAAACGGACTCTACTGGCCGGCGGTTGCCGGTCAACCTCCAAGTCCGCTCGAGGAGGTGCATGAGTTCGCCAAAGCTGCGGGCTACAGCGACGCGAAGCCCGGGCCGTTCAAGGGCTACTACTTCCGCATCCTGAGCAAGCAGGGCGCCAAGGCACCAGGGGGCGCAAAGGACTACCTCGTGAGTGGCAAGATGACCGGCGGCTTCGCGGTGCTTGCCTACCCGGCTGAATACCGTAACTCGGGCATCATGACCTTCATCGTCGGCAAGGATGGCGTCGTCTTAGAGAAAGACCTCGGCGTCGATACGGCGACGCTCGCCCAGGGGCTCACCGAGTACAACCCTGCCGAGGACTGGAAACCGGCTATCTCTTAAGCGGAGCTTCCCATGCCGAGCGAAGAAGTCATGAAGGCCGCCATGCAGGCTTACATTGATACCTACAACCGCAGCGACCCCGCGGCGGTCACCGCTCTCTACACCGACGATGCGACGGTCGAGGACCCGGTCGGCACACCGGTGAAGCGCGGGCGCGCAGAGATCCTCAGCTTCTACACCCAGGCGATGACGCACAACGCCAAGCTCTCACTCGATGCGCCGGTTCGCGCATCCCATGGCAACGCCGCCGCCATGGCTTTCTCCGCCCGCATCGGCCCACTCACCGTGCGCGTGATCGATGTCATGACATTCAATGAGGCGGGCAAATTCACGAGCATGCGGGCCTTCTTCGGGCCGAGCGACTTCGTCCAGAGCTGACCCTCAGGAGGCCGCCGGCAGACTGTTGAGAGCCGCATCCCCGGGCGCCCCGAGCACGCAGGAAGTGCCGCCGGGCGTATACATCATCGCCACGCAGCGGTTGCACGAGGTGCAGCCCGAGACACGCACGGCACCGCTCGCGAATGCGTTGACCAGATCCGCCTGGTGGATGAGCACCCGGCCGAGCGCGATGGCATCGAACCCCTCCGCGAGCACCTGCTCGGCGTTGTCGAGTGATTTGACGCCCCCGAGATAGGCGAGGGGCATGCGGGTCGCAGCGCGCACCTTGCGCGAGTTCTCGAGCTGATAGAGCTCGCGGAACACGACGTTCTTCGGCTCGATGAGCTGCTGGATGAACATGGCGGCAGCCACGATCGGGTTGCCGATGTGCGTACGGTTCTCCTTCGGAAAGGAGGAACCGAACATCGTCGTGATCGATTCGATGTTGAGGCCGCCCGAGAGCACGAGCAGGTGCGCGCCCTCCTGCTCGAGAGTTCGCGCGATCTCGGCGCCCTCCTCGGCCGTGTTGCCCCCGCGTGCGCCATCGGTGACGCTGATCTTGCAGGCGACCGCGAGATCTTTCCCGACCGCATCGAGAACGCGTCTCAGCACGAGCGCCGGATAGCGCGTGCGTGCTCTGATGTCGCCACCGAACGCATCGCGTCGGCGGTTGTAGAGCGGCGTCAGGAACTGACTGAGCAGATAGCCGTGGCCCATGTGGATCTCGACGGCATCGAAACCCGCTTCCCGCGCGAGCCGGGCGCCGCGCACGAATTCGCCCGCGATGCGCTCGAGGTCCTCCCCGCCCATCCTCTGCCGCAGCCACTGCCCGCTCATGATGCCGACTTTGTTGAAGCCGCCACTCGCCGACAGCGGCCGGGGCGTGGCGCTCGGGCGCAAGAAAGTGAAGCAGCCCCCGTGGGTGATCTGTGCCATGGCGGCCGCACCCTGGGCATGGACTGCGGCGGTGAGCACCTTGAGGTGCGGGAGCGTCGCCTCTTCGAGCGTGATCTGATCGGCGAAGGTGCGACCATCGGGGGCCACGGCGCAGTAGGCAACGGTCGTCATACCGACGCCGCCGGCGGCGATCGCCTCGTGGAATTTCACGAGCCGCTTCGAGGGAATGCCCCCGCGCGCACTGCCCTCGTTGGTCGCGGATTTGATGAAGCGATTGCGCAAACGAAGCGGCCCGATCTGTAGCGGCGTGAAGGCCCGCGAGGTGGATGCCGGCGCGTTGCTCATATTCTTCCCCCGCAGGCTCGCGCGGCGCCCGACTCAGACCGCGCGCAGCTTGGCCGCGCCGCGGCGCTCGTGTGTGATCTTGGCCGCGCGGTAGTCGTACTTGAGCGTCTTCACCGCAATCGAGGTCTCGACGTGCCGCACGCCCGGGAGCGCGAGGATGCGGTTATTCGCTACCTCGACGATGTCCTCGAGCTGCGCAAACAGCCCGATGGCGAGAATGTCGAAGCGACCGAGCATCAGGATGACGCAGCCAATCTCGGGCATGGCGGCGATGCGTTCGCTGAGCGTCTTGAGCTCCCCGTGGTGTGCCTGGATGCCGATCAGCACGACCTTGGGGGAACCCGCGAATGCGACGTTCGTGACCGCGGTCAAGCGAATGGCGCCGCCCTCCTCGAGCCGATTGATGCGGCCGCGGATGGTGCCTTCGGTGACGCCGAGCTGGGCTGCGATCTGGCGGTTGCTCACGCGTGCATCGACGGTGAGCAGGTCGACGATGCGCCGATCGAGCTCATCGAGGCTCGGGAGTGCTCTCTTCATGCGATCTGCGCCCGGTCAAAATCGTACTTGATCACATCGGCGGCGATGCCGGCCGCGAGTGCGCGAATGCCGCGGATCTTGGCTACCTCGGTCAAAAGGAATGGTCCGAGCTCCTCGAGGTCATGGAGGGCGACCAGGATCTCGACATCACGTGCGCCGGTCACAAGGTGTACCGCGAAGACCTCCTTGAGGCCGGCGAGCTCGCGCGCCACCTCTTCGGCGGCACGTCCCTGGACCTCGATGCCGACCGCGAGCAACACCTTGTAACCGAGGGCGGCGAAATCGGTGACCGCAACCACGCGCATCGCATTCATGTTCTCAAGACGGCGGATCCGCGCCCCCACCGTCGCCGGCGAGATGCGCAGGCTCCGGGCGATGCGCTGGTTCGTGGCGCGGCCATCGGCTTTGAGCGCCGCAATGATGCGACGGTCGATCTCATCGAGTTCGTACGGGGCGGTCGCGACGCTCACTCAATACACCTCGAACAGCCCGGCCGCGCCCATGCCCCCCGCCACGCACATGGTCACCACGACGTAGCGCACGCCGCGCCGCTTGCCCTCGATGAGCGCATGCCCGACGAGGCGCGCGCCGCTCATGCCATAGGGGTGACCGATTGCAATCGCCCCGCCATCGACGTTGAACTTCTCGTTGTCGATGCCGAGCCGGTCGCGGCAGTAAATCGCCTGCACGGCAAACGCCTCGTTGAGCTCCCAAAGTCCGATGTCGTCCACTTTGAGCCCATGCCGCCCGAGGAGCTTGGGTACCGCAAACACGGGGCCGATGCCCATCTCATCCGGCGCGCAGCCCGCGACCGCCATGCCGCGGTAGGCGCCAAGGGGCTTGAGGTTGCGCCGCTCGGCGAGCTTCGCGTCCATGACCACGGCTGCCGAGGCGCCGTCCGAGAGCTGCGAAGCATTGCCCGCGGTGATGTACTCGCCCTTCTCGATCACCTTGCCGCCGGTCCAGACGGGCTCGAGCTTCGCGAGACCCTCGAGCGTCGTGTCGGAGCGCATCCCCTCATCCTGCTTGAGGAGCACCTCCTCCGCGTGGGTCGCGCCGGTCGCCTTGTCCGTGATCAGCTTGCGGCTCGTGAGCGGGGTGAGCTCGGCGGCGAAGCGTCCCGCCTCATACCCAGCGGCCACGCGCTGCTGACTCTGCAGCGCGTACCGATCCTGCGCCTCGCGGGAAATTCCATAGCGGCGCGCGACCACTTCGGCAGTCTCGATCATCGGCATATACATGTTCGGCGAGCGCGCCAACACGGCCTCCGACACCGCGCGATAGGTGTTCGTGTACTTGTTCTGCGTGAGACTGATCGACTCGACGCCACCCGCCACCACCACCGCCATGCCGTCCTCGACCACCTGTTTGGCGGCCGTCGCGATGGCCATGAGCCCCGAGGCGCATTTCCGATCGAGCGACATGCCAGCGACGCTCTCAGGCAGGCCGCCCGTCACCACGGTGAGACGCGCGATGTTGTAGCCCTGCGTCCCCTGCTGCGTGGCGCAGCCGAGCACGAGATCCTCGACCTCGGCGCCGTCGACGCCCGCGCGGCGCACCGCTTCGCGCACCACATGCCCCGAGAGCACCGGAGCTTCGGTGTCGTTGAATGCGCCCCGATACGCCTTGCCGATCGGGGTCCTGGCAGTTGCAACAATGACGGCCTCGCGCATGGTGCACTCCTTCAGAAATAGAGACGGCTCAACGTATCCGCCACGCAGACGGGCTTGACGCCCCCTTCGGCCTCGAGCGTGACGCGCATCTTCACCTGCACCCCGCCCTCGCCCACGTCCTCGACGCCGATGATCTCGAGGCGCGCGCGCACCCGGCTGCCGGTGCGCAGAGCATCGGGAAAGCGCACCCGGTCGCAGCCGTAGTTGAGGCCGAATTTCATGCCCTCGGCGCGCATGAGCTGGGGCAGGAAGTAATTCACGAGCGAGAGGGTGAGGTAGCCGTGAGCGATCGTGCCGCCGAAGGGAGTGGCGCGCGCCCGCTCGACATCGACGTGAATCCACTGATGATCGCCCGTCGCGTCCGCAAAGGCATTGACGCGCGCCTGATCGACGAGCAGCCACTCGCTCGGCCCGTAGCTGCGCCCGACCGCGGCGCGGTATTCGGCGGCGGAGCGGAATATGGCAGTCATGGCTCGCTCACCCTTTGGCTCTTTCAGGCACGTTGACTCGACACCGATATCACTTCCCCGGTCATGTAACTCGAGAGGTCGCTCGCGAGAAAGACGATCACGTTGGCGACTTCCCAGGTCTCTGCCGCGCGCCCGAACGCCTCGCGGCGGCGTAACTCCGCGAGCAGCTCATCGCTCGTCGTGCGGTTAAGGAACTCGTGCATCGCAAGGCTCGGAGCTACGGCATTGACGCGCACGCCGTGCGCGGCGGCTTCGATGGCCGCACTGCGCGTAAAAGCCATGACGCCCGCCTTGGCGGCCGCGTAATGCGCCTGCAGGGCCTGGGCGCGCCAACCCAGCACCGACGCATTATTGACGATCGCACCGCTGCGGTTCTTGTAGAGGTGCGGAAGGAGCGCCCGCGTCATGCGAAAGACGCTGGTAAGTGACACATCGAGCACCTTGTGCCACTGCTCGTCGGTCATATCCACGATCGCCACGGAGCCGCCAAGGCCCGCGTTGTTGACGAGAACATCGACGCGGCCCATCCCCGCAATGGCGGCACTTACGAGTGCGCGCACCTCGGCCTCGCGCGTGACATCGCACACCTGCCCCGCCACCTGGCCGGCGCCCAAGCCGCGCAGCCGCTCGAGCGACTCGTTCAAGCGCCGCTCGTGACTATCGCTCGCGAACACCCGCGCGCCTTCCTCCAGGCAGCGCTTGGCGGTGGCGAAACCGATACCCGTGCCCGCCGCAGCCGTGATCAGTACGTTTTTGCCGACGAGGAGTGCGTGCGGCGGCGGATACGGTGGGGGCGTGAGCGGCGTGCTCATGTGCCGTACACCTTCTTCTGCGCACGGCGCTGCGCGAGGAGCTCACTGACCGCCGCTCCGACTTCGCGCACTTCGAGCCGCCGCCCCTTATCGATCGAGGGGCCCTCGTTCCAGCCGTCGTCGATCGTGATCCGACCGCCCTCGAGCTCGAAGATGCAGCCGGTTACTGCCCGTGATTCGGCGCTCCCGAGCCAGACGACCGTCGGCGCGATGTTGTCGGGATCGGCGATGTCGAAGCCACTCGCAGGCCGTTTCATCCTTTCCGCGAATACCTGCTCGGTCATACGCGTTCGTGCCGCGGGCGCCAGCGCATTTGCGGTGATGCCGTAGCGGCCAAGTTCCGCAGCCTCGACGAGTGTGAGCGTGGCGATACCACCCTTAGCCGCGGAGTAGGCGGCCTGCGCAATGCTGCCATTCAGCCCCGCTCCCGAGGTGGTATTGATGATGCGGGCGTCGACCGTCTTCCCTGCCTTGGCGCAGGCGCGCCAGTAATCCACCGCCTGGCGCGCCACGCAGAAGTGACCGCGCAAGTGTACCTTCATGGTCGCATCCCACTCCTCGAGCGTCGCGCTCACGAACATGCGATCGCGGACGACCCCGGCGTTGTTGACGAGCACATCAAGACCACCGAAGCGCTCGATGGCGCTGCCGACGATGCGCCCGGCACTCTCCCATTCGGAGACGTCATCGCCATTCGCCACCGCCTCGCCGCCAAAGCTGCGTATCTCATCGACCACCGCCTGCGCGGTCGCCGCATCGTTGCCGGCGCCGGCGAGCGTGGTGCCAAGATCGTTCACCACGACGCGCGCGCCTTCGCGCGCAAAAGCGAGTGCATAGGAGCGCCCAAGACCGCGTCCGGCGCCGGTCACGATCACGATCCGTCCCGCACAGATGCCCGCCATCTCAGAGCCTCTCGATGATGGTCACGTTTGCCTGACCGCCGCCTTCGCACATCGTCTGCAGACCAAAGCGTCCGCCGCGTCGCTCGAGCTCGTGCAAAAGACTCGTCATGAGCTTCGCGCCGGTGGAACCGAGCGGATGCCCAAGGGCAATCGCCCCGCCGTTGACGTTGACGCGCTCGAGATCGGCATCGAGTTCGCGCTGCCAGGCGAGCACGACCGAGGCGAACGCCTCGTTGATCTCGATGAGATCGATGTCGTCGAGCTTCATGCCCGTTTTCTCGAGCGCGTAGCGGGTGGCCGGGATCGGCGCGGTGAGCATCCATACCGGATCGGCCCCGCGCACGGAGATGTGGTGAATACGCGCCCGCGGCTTGAGTTTGAGCCGCCGCACCGCACCCGCCGAAGCGACGAGGAGCGCTGCCGAGCCATCCGCGATCTGGCTGGAAACTGCGGCCGTGATGCGCCCTCCGGGAGCGAGCGGCTCGAGCGTCGCCATCTTCTCGAGCGTCGTGCCGTAGCGCGGCGTCTCGTCCTTGTCGAGGCCGCGGAGCGGGGCGATCTCGCGCGCCAAAAAACCGCGCTCGATCGCTACGATCGCCCGGCGGTTGCTTTCGAGCGCGAACTCCTCCATGGCGCGGCGAGTGATGTCCCACTTGCTGGCAATCATGTCCGCGGCGCGGAACTGGGAGATCTCTTCACCGTCGTAACGAGCGCGCCAGCCTTCCGAGCCGCTGAAGGGGTCACTCTGACCGAAGGCGCGTCCAGCGAGCATCGCGGCGCTGATCGGTATCTGGTTCATCGTCTGCACGCCGCCGGCAACGATGAGGTCCTGCGTGCCGCTCATCACCGCCTGGGCGGCGAAGTGCACGGCCTGCTGCGAAGAACCGCACTGCCGATCGATCGTGGTTCCGGGAACGTGATCGGGCAGGCCCGCGGCGAGCCAGCAGGTGCGCGCGATATCGCCCGACTGCGATCCGAGCTGGTCCACGCAGCCGAAGATGACGTCCTCCACCTCGCCAGGATCGACCCCGGTGCGCTCAATCAGCGCCTTGATGGCGTGCGCGCCAAGATCCGCCGCATGCACCGCGGCGAGCGTCCCCTTCTTCTTCCCGGTCGGACTGCGCACTGCGCCGATGATGTAAGCCTCATTGCTCATCGAACCGCTCCTCAGGCACTACGGTGAAAGGTGGCATCGGGACCGAGCGCGACCGCCCCGCCGAGCACCAGCGACTCGAGGCGGCGCGCGTGAAAGCTCCGATCGCCCCAAGCGCCCGCGAGCGCCCAGGCACGCTTCATATAAAAGTGCAGATCCACTTCCCAGGAGTATCCCATCGCGCCGTGAACCTGCAGTGCCGTACGCGCGGCCAGCTCCGCGGCATCGGTCGCGGCGAGTTTGGCATGGGAGATCACCGCGAGCGCCTGCGCGTCGGTATCGGCGGCGCGGGTGACGGCCGCGTACACCACGGGGCGGGCGAACTCGAGCTTTACTGCGACGCTCGCGAGCTCGTGCTTGATCGCCTGATAGGAACCGATCGGGCTCCCGAACTGCTCGCGCGCTTTCGCGTATTCGCAACTGAGCGCAAGCATGCGCTCGGCAAGCCCGAGGCACTGTGCAGCGGTATAGAGAGCGCCGCGGTTCGCGATGCGTGCGGCGATCGTTCGTGCCGCGCTGCCGCTCGCGAGCGGCTCGGGCGCGTTGGCGTCGAGCGCGATCCCGAAAAGGCGGCGACCGGCATCGATGGAAGGCTGTGCGGTCGGCTTGACCTGCCAGGCTTCGAGGAGGTGAATCGCGGCATCACCCGAGAGCAACCAGTGCGTGACCCCGTGCGGGGTGTTTGCGTAGGGGTTCAAGGGGTGGGCGACGGCGATGCGCACCTTGCCGCGCGCGACGCCTTCGAGGAGCCGAGCGGCACGCGCGTCGGATGCCAGCTCGTAGAGCGCGGGAGCTGCGACTCCAGCCTGCTCGATGAGCGGCTCGGGTAGCGCGGCGCGCCCCGCTTCCTCCGCGAGCAGCACAAAGTCCGCATCTTCCAAGCCCATGCCACCGCTCGCGTCCGGCAGGAGCACGCCAAAGAGTCCGAGATCGGCAAGCCGCAGCCAGCGTTCCGCCGCCGCCTCGTCGCGGAATTCAAAGACCGCGCGCAGCTGCTCGGGGGCGCAGAGCTCCTCACTTAGCGCGCGGAAAGCGCTCGACATCATTCGCTGCTCGTCAGTGAAGGTGAAGTCCATGGCCGACTCAGGCACGCGGCAGACCGAGCAGCCGCTCGGCGACGAGCGTGCGCTGGATTTCGTTGGTGCCGGCGTAGATCGGACCCGCGAGCGAGAACATGAACCCCTCGAGCCACTGCGGCGCGTCGCCGGCATCGGGCGCAGTCGCGAGCAGTTCCGCACGCGCCCCAAGGAGCGTCATCGCGGTCTGATGCAACTTCAAGTCGAGCTCCGACCAGAAGATCTTATTCAAACTCGCTTCCACGCCGATCGACCCACCGGCGAGCAGCCGGCTCGCCGTGCGGTAGGTGTTGAGCGCATAGGCCTCGGCGTCCATCCACGCCTCGAGTACCCGCGCCGCGAGCGCCGGATCGGCGCCCGCACGCTCGCGCTGCCAGAGCTCGATGAGCCGTTGCGCGGCCGCCTGAAAGCGCGCCGGGCTCCGTAGCAGCAGCCCGCGCTCGAAGCCTGCGGTCGTCATCGCGATGTGCCAGCCCTCGCCCTCTGCTCCGAGACGGTTCGTGAGGGGCACGCGCGCCTCTTCGAAGAAGATCTCCGCGAAACCTGGCTCGCCATGGATCTGACGGATGCCGCGCACACGCACGCCAGGGTGTTTGAGGGGCACGAGAATGAAAGTCAGGCCGCGGTGACGAGCCCCGCTCGGGTCGGTGCGGAATATTCCGAAGCACCAGTCCGCAAATGCGGCGCGCGACGACCAGATCTTGTGGCCCCTGAGCACGTAGCTCTCGCCCTCGCGGACCGCGGTGGAGCGCACCGCGGCGAGATCGGAACCGGCCTGCGGCTCGGACCACGCCTGGGCCCAGATCTCCTCCCCGGCCGCCATTTTCGGCAGAAAGCGCGCCTTCTGCTCCGCGGTGCCGAACTCCATCAGTACGGGTCCGAGCAGAAAGAGGCCATTCTGATTGACCCGCAGTGGCGCCCGCGCGCGGTAATACTCTTCCTCGAAGATCAGCCAGTCGATGAGATTGGCCCCGCGTCCGCCGTACTCCTTCGGCCAGGTGATCATGCCCCAGTTGCCGCGCGCGAGCGTGCGCTCCCACTCGCGGTGCTCACCGAAACCCTGCGCGCCCTCAAGCGTATGGAGCGGCCTGGACGGCACATGGCGCTCGAGCCAGGCACGCGCCTCGGCGCGCAACTGCCGCTGCTCGGGCGTGAACTTCAGATCGAGCGCCATGGCGGCTCAGTATTTCGCGGTTCGCTTGCGCTTGACGAAAGCATCGCGTGCCTTCTGCGAGTCCTCGTTGAGGTACATCTCGAGCGTGAATCCCTGCTCGAAACGGTAGCCGTGATCGACATCGCGCGGCTCGAGCCCGTTGAGCGCTTCCTTGGCGAGCACGAGCGCGTCGCGGCTCTTCGCGGCGATGCTGGCCGCGAACGCGCGCGCCTCCTTGAGCAATTGGCGCACGGGCACGAGCTTCTCGACGGCCCCGAGCCGCTCGGCCTCGGCGGCGCTTACCCGTCCGCCGGTGAAGAACGCCGCGCGGACCTTATGTAGTGGCAGCAGGCGCGAGAGATGCGATGCGCCGCCCATCGCGCCGCGATCAATCTCAGGAAGCGAGAAGTAAGCGTCCTCGGCCGCGATGATGACATCGCTCGCGCCGCAGATACCTACGCCCCCACCGATCACGAATCCCTGCACCGCGGTCACCACCGGCACGGGACAGCTGCGCACCGCGCGGAAGGTGAGGAAGTTGCCGCGGTTGAGCGCGACGATGCGCTCGGGATGCTGCTGCATCTCCTTGATGTCGACACCGGCGCAGAACCCGCGTCCTTCGGCACGGATGAGAACGCAGCGCACCTCGGATCGCGTGCCGATCGCGCTGATCACCCCGGCAAGTTCATTCCAGCCCTTGCTGTCGAGTGCGTTTACCGGCGGGTGATCGAGAATGACCTCACCGATGCGCGCGCGGATCTCGGTGCGAATGGCCACATTGCCCCCTTAAGATGAGCCCAACATGTCAAGCGGCAAGCTGCGGCGAGCCGCTAAGCGCTGCAAGGCGCGCGCGCGCATCGCGCACGATCGCGCCGATCAGCTCATCACAGCTTGGCAGATCGGTGAGCCGCCCGGCGACCATCCCGGTCGCGAGGAGTCCCCGGGCGGGCTCGCCCGCGAGCATCGAGCGCTGGAAGAGGACCGGCGCGATGGCCGCCATGAGCGATTGGCCGAAGGTGAGCTCGCCCCCCGCACGCATCTTACGCGCGGCCGCGAGCATGTCCCCGAAACTCGCCCCGGTGAGGCGACCGAGCCGCCAGGCGCTTGCGAGCGCAAGAGCAAGCATGCGCAGTCCGCCGGCGCGCTCGATGCGCTCGAGCGTCTCGTTGCGGATCATGCGCTGTGGCAAGCCATCGACCTTCGTCGTCACGACGATCTGCTCGGTCGACACCTCGACGTAGCGCCGCTTGGTGATCTCGGGCACGGGGCAATCGCGGGTCATGAGAAAGCGCGTACC
>Ga0187777_10001428_pt1 | contig 15479 bp, 10 predicted proteins | sample 1015_Q2_SP5_10_M_FD_132416 | JGI IMG/M metagenome (GOLD analysis project Ga0187777, IMG submission 132416) | Tropical peat soil microbial communities from peatlands in Department of Meta, Colombia - 1015_Q2_SP5_10_MG | ecosystem: Environmental > Terrestrial > Soil > Wetlands > Peat | place... | reverse complement strand
GCCATCGGCTCTCAGGCCCGCAGCACCACGCCGCGCCGCGAGCGGCCGTCGGCCTTCACCCGCAGCGGCGCACGCGCGCGCACGTGACGGACGTGATCGGTCCTCGCCACCGTCTGCTGCTCCTCCAGCCAGCCCCAGTCTATGCCGCGGCCGGCCGCCTGGGACACGGTGAAGTAGAGCACGGAGAAGCTCGAGAGGTTGTGGAAGAAGTGCGAGCCCTGGCTGGGCTCGGTGTTCATCTGCGGCAGGGTCGCCTCCACGATGGCCCGGGCGCCGGCGATCTGGTCCCAGCGCACCGGGATGCCGAGCCAGGGGTCGGAGGAGCCCCAGCGGCCGAAGCCGATCAGCAGGTAGGGCCGGCCGGCCTCGACCAGCGGCCGGTTGAGCCGCTCGATCTCGGCGGCGATCGCCGGGGTGAGCCGCGCCTCGAAGGCAGCCGGCTCGACGTACACCACGTCGTGCAGCTCGCAGCTCCCGTTGCCGAGCGCCGCCACGGAGGCGACCACCGCCTGCGGCGCGCTGAGCTCGGCGTCCTCGACCAGGACCGCGTCGTGCGACACCAGCAGCGGGCGCACCTGCAGGACGCCCAGCCGGAAGAGCTCGCCCGGCGGAAGCGAGAAGGCGAACTCGATCTCGACGGGTGCGCCGAGGGTCTTCTCGCAGGCGGCCATCAGCCCGCGCACCGCCCCGACCAGCGGCAGCTCGTTCCAGAGGAGGACCGGGGCGAAGTCGAGGACCCGCGGGCCGGGGCGGCCGGTTCCCGGCACCAGGCGGTCGGAGTCGGCGTCGTAGGTGGAGGCCGCGTAGCGCAGCGTGCCATCCGCCTCGGCCTCGGCCAGGCAGGCGCGGGTCAGGTACTCGGTCTCCGCCATCGGGTCGTAGGCCGGAGGCGGGCCGACGTTGACGGCCCAGAACTCCGACTGCGTCGTGCGGAGCCGCTCGCGGACGGAGCCCACCGGCGGTCCCACCCGCGGGTGCGCCGGCGAGAACGACCAGCACAGCCCTCCGTCGACGATCGTCTTGCCGAGGCCGAGCGCCAGGTCGACGACACCGTCCTCCGGCCGCGCCGGGCCGACCGGGTAGAAGCTGAACGAGCGCGCGACCCCCGAGAGGTCCGGGTAGAAGCGGCCGTCGTGGCGGCGGCCGACGACCTCCTGGACGACCACCGCCATCGCCTCGGCCTCCGACTGGCCGAGCGCGCGGCGGTAGGCGCGGGCGCCCTGGAGGAAGGTGCTGGCGAAGACGAACTTGACGGCGTCGATGAGCGCGCGGAAGCGCCCGTCGGCGTCGGGCTGGTTGCCGGGGATCATCTTGGTGCCGTAAACACCGGCGAAAGGCCGGCCGAGGGCGTCCTCGAGCGCGCTCGAGGAGCGGCAGGCGAGCGGCACCCGGGCATCCTTGGCCAGCGAGCGCAGGTCCCCCAGCCACTCCGCCGGCAGCGTCGCCTCGCGGAAGGCGACCTTGATCACCTCGTCGCTCGGCTCCTCGGCCACCACCGCGCGCAGGCCGTTGCGCTCGAGGAAGGACTCGAACACCTCGGTCGTCACCACGGCGAGCGCCGGCACGTCGAATGCGAGCCCGGCGGTCTCCAGAGGGGCCCTTTGCTCCTCGAGCACGCGGGCGGCGGTGATGAGCCCGCGGGCCTTGCCGCCGAGCGCACCCGAGCCGATTCGGCTGAGCCGGCGGGCCGGGTCGAAGAAGCGCCGCGCGAAGGCGGGGACGCGCTGGTCGGCGGTGCTCACATCCGCGTCACACCCAGCCGCGGTCGCGGCAGGCCTGGGCCACCCGGCTGATGGCGATGACGTAGGCGGCGTCCCGCGTGAACAGCCTCCGCTTGCGCGAGAGCTCGCTCACCGCGTGGAAGGCCGAGGTCATCTTGACGTCGAGCTTGGCCAGCACCTCGTCCTTCTCCCAGAAGTAGTTCATGTTGCTCTGCACCTGCTCGAAGTAGCTGCAGGTGACGCCCCCGGCGTTGGCCAGGAAGTCGGGGATCAGGAAGATGCCCTTGTCCTGGACGACCGCGTCCGCCTCCGGGGTGGTGGGGCCGTTGGCGCCCTCGGCGATCAGCTTCACCGTCGCCTTGATGCAGGGCGCGTTGTCGCCGCGGACCTGGTTCTCGAGCGCCGCAGGGATCAGGATCTCGACCGGCTGCTCGAGCCAGGCCTCGCCCGGCAGCACCTCGTAGCCGAGGGCCTTCGCCTTCGCCTTGTCGATCCCGCCGAAGCGGTCGGCAATCGAGGCCAGCTGGTCGGGGTCGACGCCTTGCTCCTTGCGGAAGGAGTACGAGACCTGGTCCTCCTGGTCCCAGCAGGAGACGGTGGTGACGGTGCCGCCGATCTGCCGGTAGAGGCGGATCGCGTACTGGGCGACGTTGCCGAAACCCTGGACGCTGGCCCTGGTCTTGCGCACCTCGAGGCCCAGCTGCTTCAGCGCCTCGCGGATGGCGAACACGACGCCGTAGCCGGTCGCCTCGGTGCGCCCCTCGGAGCCGCCGAGACCCACCGGCTTGCCGGTGATGAAGCCGGGGAAGTGGCCGCCGTGGATCTGCTCGAATTCGTCGAGCATCCACAGCATGTGCTGGCCGGAGGTCATCACGTCCGGCGCCGGCACGTCGGCGTCCGGCCCCACGTTGCGGGCCATCTGGCGGACCCACCCGCGGCAGATCTGCTCCTGCTCGCGCTGGCTGAGGTGGTGCGGGTCGCAGACGACGCCGCCCTTGCCGCCGCCCAGCGGGATGTCGACCAACGCGCACTTCCAGGTCATCCACATGGCCAGCGCGCGGACGGTGTCGAGCGTCTCCTGCGGGTGGAAGCGGATGCCCCCCTTCGAGGGCCCGCGGGCGTCGTTGTGCTGCACGCGGAAGCCGCGGAACACCTGCACCCTCCCGTCGTCCATGCGGACGGGGATCGAGAAGCCGTACTCGCGCAGCGGCTGACGGAGGAGCTCGCGGGTGGCCCGGTCCAGGTCCAGGAGGGCGGCGACCTTGTCGAACTGGGCCTGGGCCATCTCGTAGGGATTGACGCCCTTCATCGCCATGAAGTCCGAACCTCCGTGTCTGGAGGATGCTACTGGGGGCAGGACGGGGCTCAAAGATCTTCAGGCACCGGATCTTTCGGCTCATTCGGTGCGGCTGAGCCGCTGATGCCAAGAGATCATGGCATGGCCACCTGCCCGCGGGCCTATCATGGGTCCCATCAAGGGCCGCCGATCGCCCACGCCCCCAGGATCGGGCGGACGCGAGGGCGGCCGGTCAGGCGACGCGATGGCCCATCCGATGGCCGAGCCGCTCTTCTTGCCGCGAGCCCGCGGTCGCCTCCTTCTTTCAGGGAGTCCCCGATGAACGAATACGTCACCTCTTTGATGGCCGACGTCAAGGCCAAGAACCCCTCCGAGCCCGAGTTCCACCAGGCCGTCCAGGAGGTCGCCGAGTCGTTGACGCTGGTGCTCGATCGCCACCCCGAGTACCGCCACGCCAAGATCCTCGAGCGGGTCATCGAGCCCGAGCGCGTCCTGATGTTCCGGGTGCCCTGGGTCGACGACCAGGGCAACGTCCGCGTCAACCGCGGCTTCCGCATCGAGATGAACAGCGCCATCGGCCCCTACAAGGGCGGCCTGCGCTTCCACCCCTCGGTGAACCTCGGCATCCTCAAGTTCCTGGCCTTCGAGCAGGTGTTCAAGAACTCGCTCACCACCCTGCCCATGGGCGGCGGAAAGGGCGGCAGCGACTTCGACCCGAAGGGCAAGAGCGACAACGAGGTGATGGCCTTCTGCCAGGCCTTCATGTCCGAGCTGTTCCGCCACATCGGGCCGGACACCGACGTGCCGGCGGGCGACATCGGCGTGGGCGGCCGCGAGATCGGCTACCTCTTCGGCTACTACAAGAAGCTGCGCAACGAGTTCACCGGCGTGCTGACGGGCAAGGGCCTCAACTGGGGCGGCTCCTTGATCCGGCCCGAGGCCACCGGCTACGGCTGCGTCTACTTCGCCCAGGAGATGCTGGGGACGCGCAAGCAGACGCTCGAGGGCAAGCGCTGTCTCGTCTCTGGGAGCGGCAACGTCTCGCAGTACACCGTGGAGAAGCTGCTCGACCTCGGCGCCCGGGTCGTCACCCTCTCCGACTCCTCCGGCTACATCTACGACGAGGCGGGGATCGACCGCGAGAGGCTGAAGTTCGTGATGGACCTCAAGAACGTCAAGCGCGGCCGCATCAAGGAGTACGCCGACAAGTGGAAGGGCAGCTGCTACTACGCGGTCGACCCCAAGGTCGACTTCAACCCGCTGTGGAACCACAAGGCCGACTGCGCCTTCCCCAGTGCCACCCAGAACGAGATCAACGGCAAGGACGCCGCCAACCTGCTCAAGAACGGCGTCTACGTGGTGGCCGAGGGCGCCAACATGCCGAGCACCATCGAGGCGGTGAACCAGTTCGTGGCCGCCAGGATCCTCTACGGCCCGGGCAAGGCCGCCAACGCCGGCGGCGTCGCCACCTCCGGCCTCGAGATGTCGCAGAACAGCATGCGCCTGGGCTGGAGCCGGGAGGAGGTCGACCAGAAGCTCCACGGCATCATGAAGAACATCCACAAGGCCTGCCACGAGACCGCGGAGCGCTTCGGCACGGCCGGCAACTACGTCAACGGCGCCAACATCGCGGGCTTCCTCAAGGTCGCCAACGCGATGATGGACCAGGGCATCGTTTAGCGACGGCTGACGATTCGGAATCGACAGCCTCGCGTGCTCGAGCCTGGCTCCGCGAGCGAAGATCCTCGCGGGGCTGTCGTCTGCTTCTCTTGATGAGGGGGGGCTCTGCCCCCCCTCGACCCCCCGCCGGGGGCATGAGCCAGATGGGCCCCCGGACCCCCACTGCGGTAGGCTCGTAGACGCATGAGCACCCAGGGCCGCCAGCGCTTCAGCGAGTACCAGTCGCTGATGCGCCACCGGGTGATGGACATCCTGCTGGCCTCGACCCCGTACGACACCTTCATCCTGGACGAGGCGGGGGAGCTGTCCGAGCGGATGCTGGGCGAGTTCCGCAACCTCGACCTGCACTACGCCCCGGGGCTGACCGGAGTCGCCTCGGGCGAGGAGGCGCTGCGCATCGCGCGCGAGCAGCACCGGGTCAACCTGATCATCACCACCCCGCACCTGGCCGACATGAACGCGGCCGAGCTGGCGCGGCGGGTGAAGGCGGAGGGCCTGGACGTGCCGGTCGTGCTCCTGGCCTGGGACACCCGCGAGCTGAGCGACTTCCAGACCCGCTTCGACACCTCGGCCATCGAGCGCACCTTCCTGTGGCAGGGGGACGCGCGAATCCTGGTGGCGATCGTCAAGTCGGTGGAGGACCGGCGCAACGCCCGGCACGACACCGACGCCGCCGGCGTCCAGGTGATCCTGCTGGTCGAGGACAACGTCCGCTACTACTCCTCGTTCCTGCCGGTGATGTACACGGAGCTCCTGCACCACTCGCAGCGCGTCATCCGCGAGGGGCTCAACCTCTCGCAGATGATCCTGCGCATGCGGGCCCGTCCCAAGATCCTGCTCTGCACCACCTGGGAGGAGGCGGAAGAGGCTTTCCGCGCCTACGGCGACGACGTGCTCGGCATCATCTCGGACGTGGAGTTCCCGCGCGAGGGGCAGAAGGTGCCGCAGGCGGGGGCCGACTTCGCCCGCGAGGTGCGCGCGGCCTACCCCGACGTGCCGATCGTGCTGCACTCCTCCCGGCCGGAGAACGAGGCGCTGGCGAAGAGCGTGGGCGCCGACTTCCTGCTGAAGGGCTCGCCGCTGCTGCTGCAGGAGCTGCGGGAGGTGATGCTGGAGCACTTCGGCTTCGGCGAGTTCGTCTTCCGGACCCCCGACGGCGTCGAGGCCGACCGCGCCGCCGACCTGCGCCAGCTGGAGGAGAAGCTGGCGACGGTGCCCGAGGCCTCGCTCGCCTACCACGCCGAGCGCAACCACTTCTCCCGCTGGCTCAAGGCGCGCACCGAGTTCGCCCTGGCCCACGAGCTGCGGCCGCGGCGGCTGGGCGATTACCCGAGCGTCGAGGGGCTGCGCCGCAGCCTGATCGAATCAATCGCCGGCTATCGCCTGGAGCAGGCGCGCACCCTGGTCACCGACTTCGACCGCGGCGACTTCGACCTCTCCGGCGACTTCTACCGCATGGGCGGGGGCTCGCTCGGGGGCAAGGCGCGCGGGCTCGCCTTCGTGCGGCGGCTGCTGGCGGAGCAGCGGCTGCGCGACCGCTTCCCCGGGATCGAGGTGGCGGTGCCGATCTCGGCGGTGCTGGGGACCGACGTCTTCGACGGCTTCCTGGACGACAACGACCTGCGCTGGTTCGCCATCGAGTGCGAGGACGAGGAGGAGATCGAGCGGCGCTTCCTGGCCGCCCGCTTCCCCGAGGAGACGGCGAAGGACGTCGCCGCCTTCCTGGACCGGGCCCGCTGGCCGCTGGCGGTGCGCTCCTCCAGCCTGCTGGAGGACTCGCAGCACCAGCCCTTCACCGGCGTCTACGACACGCTGATGCTGGCGAACGACTCCTGGAGCCTGGGCGAGCGCACCTCCCGCGCCATCCAGGCGATCAAGCGGGTCTACGCCTCCACCTTCTCGCGCCACGCCAAGGGCTACCTGAAGGCGACCCCCTACCGGCTGGAGGAGGAGAAGATGGCGATCATCCTCCAGCGGGTGGTGGGCGCCACCCACGGCGCGCGCTTCTACCCCGACTTCTCGGGGGTGGCCCGCTCGCACAACTTCTATCCCTCGCCGCCCATGTCGTCAGGGGACGGGATCGTGGCGGTGGCCCTGGGCATGGGCCGCGCCATCGTCGAGGGGGGAGCCTGCCTGCGCTTCTGCCCCCGCTTCCCCCGCCACATCCTGCAGTTCTCCTGCGTGGCGGACGTGCTGGAGACGACGCAGAGCGAGTTCTGGGCGCTGCCGCTCGACGGCACCGCCGAGGGCATGCGCGAGCGGGCGTTCCTCCTGGAGGCGGCGGAAGCGGACGGGACGCTGGCCGCGGTCGCCTCCACCTACTCGCCCGAGGACGACGCCGTCTTCGACGGCCTGTCGCGGCCGGGGCCGCGGCTGGTGACCTTCGCGCCCGTGCTGAAGCATGGCCTGTTCCCGCTGGCGGAGATCACCGCCACCCTGATGGAGGCCGGGGAGCGGGGGATGGGCGCGCCGGTCGAGATCGAGTTCGCCGTCAGCCTCCACCCGGCGGCGGGCCACCGCGCCGACTTCGGGTTCGTGCAGATGCGCCCGCTGGCGCTGACGCGGGAGAGCGAGGCGCTGGAGCTGGGCGAGGTGGAGGAGGCGAACGTCCTCTGCCGCAGCCAGCGGGTGCTCGGCAACGGCCGCATCGAGGGCATCCGCGACCTGGTGGTGGTGGACTTCCAGCGCTTCGAGCGCTCACGCAGCCGCGAGGCGGCGGCGGAGGTCGCCCGCCTCAACGGCCACCTGCTGGCGGCGGGTACGCCCTACGCGCTGGTCGGCGTCGGCCGCTGGGGCTCGCGCGACCCCTGGCTCGGCATCCCGGTGACCTGGGACCAGGTCTGCGGCGCCCAGGTGATCGTGGAGGCCGGCCTGCGGGACTTGAAGGTGACGCCCTCGCAGGGCACCCACTTCTTCCAGAACCTGACCTCGTTCAACGTCGGCTACTTCACCGTGAACCCGGACACCGGCGACGGCGTCGTCGACTGGACCTGGCTCGACGCGCAGCCGTCCCTCTCCGCCGCCGCCCACGTCCGCCACATCCGCCTGGACCGTCCGCTGCTGGTGCTGATGAATGGAAAGAAGAACGAGGGGCTGATCCTCAAGCCGGCGCCCTGACGGGGAGGAGCGACATGTGGGCGGTGAGCCGTGGCCGGCTTGCGCTGGCTCTGTTCGCGGTCTCGGCGCTGCCGGTCTCGTGCGGCCACCCGGCGGGGCCCGGGCTGCGACTCGAACCGTGCCGAGATCCGGCGCTGCCGACCGCTCTCTGCGGGTCGCTCACCGTGCCGGAGGCCGGTGCTGGCGGCCGGACGATCCCGCTGAGGGTGGTCGTCGTCCCCGCCCTGGAGCCGGATGCCGCCATGGTGCCGCTCTTCTACCTCGAGGGTGGTCCCGGGGTCGCGGCCAGCGAAGGGGCTGACTTCTATGAAGGGCCGGGGCGCGAGTACCGGCGTCGCCGGCCGGTGGTCCTCGTCGACCGGCGCGGGACGGGAGGTTCGAACGCCCTGCGCTGCGACAGGCTCGAGGCCGCGGGGCCGCTGGAGGAGATGTACGACACCGCCCAGGTGCGCGCCTGCCGCACCGAGCTCGAGCGGCGAGCCGACCTCACGGCGTACGGGAGCGAGGCGGCGGCGCGCGACCTCGACCGGGTGCGCTCGGCAATCGGCTACGAGCAGGTCGACCTGGCGGCGCTCTCGTACGGGACGCAACTGGCCCAGGTCTACCTGAAGCGCTTCCCCCGGCGTGTGCGCAGCGCGGTGCTGGTGGGGGTGGCGCCGCTGGACCTGAAGGCGCCTCTTTGCCACGCGGCCGGCGCCCAGCGCGTCCTCGACCTCGTCTTCCACGACTGCCAGATGGACGCGGCCTGCGGCGCCGCCTATCCCGACCTGCGCGGCGAATGGCGGCACGTCCTCGAGCGGCTCGACCGGCAACCGGTGCGGGTAAGTCGGCATGCGCCCGGCGGAAAGGACGGCGACACCGTCGTCGAGATCCGTCGCGGCCCATTCGCTGAGGCCTTCCGCAACCTGCTCGCGACGACCTCGGGGCAGAAGCAGGTTCCGTTCCTCGTGCACCGCGCCGCGGCCGGCGACTTCGCGCCGTTTGTGGCGATGCTCCCGCGCGATTCCACGTTGTTCGCGGTAGGCCTGTATCTCTCAGTCACCTGTGCAGAGGGCACCGCCCGGATCCGTCCCGCCGATGTCCCGCGCCTCACCGCGGGCACGTTCCTCGGAGACTACCGCGTCCGGCGACAGCAGGCAGCCTGCGCTGAGTGGCCGGCTCCCGCTGTTCCAGCAGACTTCTTCCTCCCTCCCTCCAGCGACGTGCCGGTGCTGGTGGTGAGCGGCACCATGGACTACGTCACGCCGCCTCTCTTCGCGCAGCAGCTCTGCGGATCGCTGACGAACTGCCGGCTTCTCTCGGTACCGAGCCTCGGCCATGGTCCGTTCGACCTCGACCGGTGGCAGGGCGGCGGCTGCCTCGACCGGGTGGTGAACGCGTTCTACGCGCAGCCGCAGCCGGCGACGCTCGACGCCTCGTGCATCGAGCGGATGCGGCCGCCCGAGTTCACGATGCCGTCCGCGCCGTAGGCCCTCAGCGCCTCTCGAACGCGCTGATCGCCGCCGCGGTCGGCAGCACCCCGACCTCCAGCCGGAAGGCGATCGACTCGCCCGGCGCCAGCTGCCGCATCAGCCCCTCGTCGACCAGCTGCTGGCGGGTGGCCCGCATCTGGTGCATGCAGGGCTCGAGGCCGCAGACGTACTCGCCCTCGCCCGTCATCTTCCACTGCGCGAGCACCGGCAACTCGGCGGCGCGCCAGCGCAGGTAGGCGCCGAAGCCCAGCACCCGGTTGGCGATGCCGACGCTCGCCATCCCATCCGCGTCCGGCTGGGGCTCGTGGTAGAAGACCTGCTCGGCGAAGCCCGGCTGCGGCGCGTCGAAGCGGCGGTGCTCGTCGAGACCGGCCCGCGCCGGCTCGTCGCGCGGCTCGACCGAGCGGTCGCTGACGATCAGCTCGGAGTCGGGGCTCAGCACCGGGAAGCCGAAGTTGCAGTGGTAGAGCACGGCGATCGGCGAGAGCCGGAAGCCCTCGTTGGTGACGACGTCCTCGAGCAGCAGGTTGCTCGCCCCCAGCCGGGTGGAGATCCGTCTCTCCAGCCGCAGGTTCTCGCCGAAGAGGCGCGACTGGCACACCTCGCCGCAGACCTCCAGGACGAAGTCGTCTCCAACCCACTCCTGGCGGACCCGCACGTTCTCCGCCGGCAGGTGCGAGGCCCGGCCGTGCAGACCGTGCCCTTCCGGGCCGGCGGGGTCGGGCGGGCCGTAGTGGGTGAGGCCGCAGGTGGTGACCAGGCCGCCGCCGAAGGTCCGCAGCCAGCCGAGGCCGCCCCGCTCCTGCAGCTCCGGCCCGCCGAGCGCCGGGTGGATCCAGGCCAGCGGGCGGCCGTGGTGCTCGGCGTCGAAGAGGTCCAGCCCGCGGTCGAGGAGCACGGTGAAGCGGAAGCCGGAGCCGGTGTAGACCTCCGCCGCCCGCAGGCCGCGGACGCGCCCGTCGGCCAGCTCGACCCGGCGCACGCCCGCGACCTGCCCTTCGCAGCCGACCAGCCGGCGCAGCGCCTCCTTGTCGTAGCTGCGGTCGAAGACCGAGGGCACCGGCGTCAGGCCTTCTTCAGGACGTCCCTGTCGAAGTCCCAGACGACCGGCGCCCGGCGCTTCATCGACTCGTTCACCATGTGAGCCACGGCGGCGGCGTGGTGCCCGTGCCGGCCGTCCTCGTAGACGGGCTTGCGCGTGCGCACGGCGGCGGCGAATCGGGCCATGTGGATGTCGGTGGAGTCCGGGCCGACCTCCCGCCAGGACTCGCCCTGGCTCTGCATCTGCGCCGGCCAGGTGGCGGGACGCTCCTTCTTCAGCACCTCGGGGTTCGTCCAGTAGGCCTTCTCCAGGGCGGAGGGCCAGGAGGTGACGATCCAGTCGTTGCTCTCGACCACGTGCTCCGCGGTGAAGGTCATGGTGTCGCCGCGGAACACCAGCGAGCCCTGGTTGCCCATGATGGCGAAGCCGCTCTCGCCGGCCGAGGAGCTGTTGAAGGTGCCGCTCAGGGAGACGGAGAAGTTCTCCTTGCCGTAGACGGCCGAGGCGTTCAGCGTGTCCGGCACCTCGTGGGTCCTCTTGTGGCGGTAGTTCGCGCCGGTGGCCACCACCATCTCCGGCACGGTCGCGTCCATCACGTAGTGGATGGTCGTCATCAGGTGGACGAACAGGTCGGTGGCGATGCCGCCCGAGTAGTCCCAGTACGCGCGCCAGCGGAAGAAGCGCTCCAGGCTGAAGGGCCGCCGGGGGGCGGATCCCAGGAAGGCGTCCCAGTTGACGGTCCTCGGGTCGGCGTCGGGCGGGATCGGGTAGATCCAGGCGCCCGACTCGCTGTTGCGGTCGAAGCTGGCGCGCACCAGGTTGATCTCGCCGAGCTTGCCGGACTTGATGATCTCCTTGGCCGTCTCCTGCAGCTTCGAGCTCACGCCCTGGCTGCCCACCTGCAGGATGCGCCCGGCCTTCTCCGCCGCCGCGTACATCTCCGGGCCCTCGTCGATGGTGAGGGTCATCGGCTTCTCGAGGTAGACGTCCTTGCCGGCGGCGAAGGCCTCGAGCGTCATCGGCTTGTGCCAGTGGTCCGGGGTAGCGATGACCACGGCGTCGATCGACTTGTCGGCCAGCATCGAGCGGTAGTCGCCGTAGTCCTTCGCCTTGCTGCCGAGCCGCTCCAGGGCGCGGGCCACCCGGCCCTTGTAGGCGTCGCAGACGCCGACCACCTCCACCCCGGGCGCTCCCATCGCCGCCTGCAGGACACCCGACTGCACGCGCGCGCCCACCCCGATGAACCCCACCTGGAGGCGGTCGTTGGGCGAGGCCCCCAGGCCGAGCGCCTCGGCGTCGTGACCGATGGTGTGCAGCAGGAAGGGCGTGGCGGCCGCCCCGACCAGGCTGCGCTGCATGAACTGTCGGCGGTTGATCCCTGGGTTCATCTGTCCACCTCGTTTGGCCGACACTACGCCGGCGGTGACGGCACGGTCAAGGAGCGGCCTTGGCCTTGAGGTACAGCGGGCGCTGCATCTCCCGGAGCTCGACGGTGACGTCGCAGCGGCGCTCGCGGCGGGCGCGGGAGAAGGCCTCGCAGAGGACGGCCAGCAGCGACTCGCCGGCCGCGCGCAGGACCTCAGGCTCGCGGCCCTCGAGCACCGCCGCCGTCAGGTGGACGAAGGCGCGGTCCGCGGCGCCGTCGGCCACCCGGAAGAGGGGGTGCGGGACCACCCGGCTCTTGATCTTCTCGAGGTCGAAGACGCCGCTGCGGCTCAGGGCCTCGTGCAACCGCCCAAGCAGCGCGTCGAAGTCCGGCTGATCGGGGAGGTTGGCCGAGTACTCGAGGACGAGGTGGGGCACCTTGGCCTCCGCCGCTGCATTATGATCCCGCGCCGTGACCACGGGAGCGCTCGACCTCGCCATCTTCGCCGCCTTCTACGCGCTGGTGCTCGGCTTCAGCCTGCAGAAGAGCCGCGGCGGCGAGACCAGCGCCGACTACTTCCTCGGCGGCCGTCGGCTGCCCTGGTGGCTGATCGGGATCTCGATCGTGGCCGCCAACATCTCGACCGAGCAGTTCGTGGGCATGGCGGGCCAGGCGGCCGGCGACGTCGGCCTGGCGGTGAGCGCCTGGCAGCTCACCGGCGCCGCCGGCATCGTGGTGGTCGCCTTCGTTTTCCTGCCCCGCTTCCTGAAGGCGGGCATCTACACGATGCCCGAGTACCTCGAGTACCGGTACAACGCGGCCGCCCGGGCGGTCATGTCGGTGCTCACCGTCCTCATCTACGCCGCCGTGACCACCGCCGCCGTCCTCTACTCCGGGGCCACCGCGCTCGAGACCATCTTCGGCCTGCCGCTCCCGGCGGGGGTCACGTTGATCGCCGGTCTGGCGGTCGTCTACACCCTGTGGGGCGGGCTGCTGGCGGCCGTGTGGGCGGACCTCTTCCAGGGCAGCGCGCTCCTGGTGGGAGGGCTGCTGACCTTCGCCATCTCCTTGCATGCGGCCGGCGGCTGGCACACGTTCGCCGCGACCAACGCGACCCGGCTGCACATGCTGCTGCCGCGCAGCCACGCCGAGCTGCCCTGGACGGTGCTCCTGGGCGGCATCTGGATCCCCATCGTCTACTACTGCGGTCTCAACCAGTTCATCGTCCAGCGGACGCTCGCCGCCCGCTCGCTGAAACAGGGGCAGCTGGGGATCGTGTTCGCCGCCGCCCTGTGGCTGCTGATCCCCGTCGCCATCGTCATGCCGGGGATCGTGGCGCGGCAGCTCTACGGCGTGGAGCTGCAGCGCGCCGACCAGGCCTACCCGGTGCTGGTTCGCGAGCTGATCCCGCCGGGGCTGCGCGGCTTCCTCTTCGCCGCGCTGGCGGGAGCGGTGATCAGCACCCTGGCCTCGGTCCTCAACTCCGCCTCGACCATCTTCACCATGGACCTCTACAAGCGCCACCTGCGCAAGGCGGCGGGGGAGAGGCAGCTCGTCTCCGTCGGCCGCTGGACGACCGCCGCCTTCCTGCTGCTGGCCGGGGCGGTCGCGCTCTCGCCGCTGCCGAGCGGCGGCGTCTTCCGCTTCATCCAGGAGTTCCAGGGCTATCTCTCGCCTGGTGTGGTGGCGGCATTCGTCTTCGGCTTCGCCGTGCGCCAGGCGCCGCCGGCGGCGGGCGTCGCCGCGCTCCTGCTGTCGGCCCCGGTCTACGGGGCGCTGCAGTGGGGCTGGGGCGGCGTGCCGTACCTGCACCGGATGCTGCTGACGTTGGCGGTGCTGCTGGTGGTGATGGCGGGGATCACGCTGGCGCGTCCGTTGCCGCAGCCCCGGACCCTGCCGGTGCGTGGGGACGTCGACCTCGCCCAGTCAAAGGCCGCGGTCCTCTGCGGCGGGCTGGTGTTGCTGGCGGTCGGCGCCTTCTTCTGGTGGTTCCGCTGATCCGTAGCTTGCAAGACATTCAGCACCAGTAAGTTACGGGCCATGCCCTGGGGTGAGAGCCCTCACCGTGTCCTGGCGTATCGGTTCGTAGAATCCTGCTTAGCGAAAGTCGGAACCGCGTCCAGTCGCGCGCAGGAGGTCGAGATGAACCGCCGAGCGACGCTGTCGTGCGTGGCGATTCTGCTGGCCCTCGTTGCCGCCGCCTGTGGCAGCAGCAGCCCGTCCTCCCCGTCCGGCGCCGTGAGTGTGCAGGGCGTCGTCCTCGGGAGTGCCGCCGGGTTCGCCGCCTCCTCGAATCATCCCGTCGCCACGTCGGTCACCGGCACCATCACCGTGACCGTCGCCGGGACCAACCAGACGGTCACCGTGTCGGCGAACGGCACCTTCGAGCTGACGGTTCCCGCCGGGACCTTCACTCTCGTCTTCGAGAGCAACGGCGTCCAGATCGGCACCGTCGAGATCACGGCCGGCGCGGGCTCCCAGGTGAAGATCACCGTGCAGGTCCAGAGCTCGACGTTGACGGTGATCGAGATCAAGGTCGACGACCAGAACGAGACCGACACCACCAAGACCTGCGCCATCGAAGGCGGCACGGTGGGACAGGGGATCGAGCTGGAAGGCTCGGTGGCGGACACCGGCAGCACCGCCGGCGAGTTCAACATGACCGTGAACGGCCAGCGCAGCGCTGCGACCGTGGTCATCGACGACTCGCACGCCAGCTTCAAGTGCAACGGTCCGAAGACGGGCACCTGCAACGCCACCTCGGTCGTCAAGGGAGCCAAGGTGCACGTCAGGGGCACCCTCGACAGCTGCACCATGACCGCAGCCAAGGTGACCGCCAGCCAGGTGATGCTGCAGTAGCCGGGAGCGGCGGGCGCTGTCCCTCCCCGGTTCGGCGATACGGACCCCCGCTTCTCGGTGGGGATCGTCTACCGGCTGCGCTGACGGTGCCGTCGCGGCGGCGGCTCGCTGCGGTGGCGGAAGTAGAGGTGGTAGGCGCAGTCCGGCCCCACCAACCGTCGCGCCGCCGCCAGCGGCAGCCTCAGCCGACCCAGCAGGACCTGCCTCCTGTACGCGGCCAGGATGCGTGCCGCGTCGAGCGCCTCGCCGCGGGACGTGCCGGTCACCTCGCCATTGTGTCACCGCGGCGGTTTACGCGGCTTACAGCGGCTTGACAGCTCGATGAGGACTTCTCGGCCGGCGTTGACGCATCATCATCAGAATGGCCAGGCAAGCCGGCGGTCGCTCGCTCCCCTGCACGCTCGCTGGCGCGGTGATGCTGCTGTCGGCGGGCTGCGGTGGCGGGTCGGGCTCGTCGACGCCAGCCGCGGCAGCCGGCGTGCCGCTCGCGACCAGCCCGGGGCCGGCGCCGGTGGACGACGGCGGGACCCGCTACCACCCGATGCACCCCGCGGCCTTCGGGCTGATCTACGGCAGCGGGTGCCCGGAGTTCGGGGGCTGCGGCTGCGGCAACGCCACCACCATGGCCGACGAGTTCAGCTGCCAGCTGGGCCAGCTCGCGGCCAACGACATCCCGGTCACCGCCTACCTGTTCGACGGCAGCGGCTGGTCCGTCCGCGCCGACGGCGCGACGGCCTGTCAGGGGTCGGACTGCTGCTCGTGGAAGCTGGGCGACGCGCCGATCCAGCAGCTCTCGGGCCAGGGCGTCCGCGGCATCCTGCACTACTGGGGCGGCTGCCACACGACCACGGAGTACCAGCGGGCGTACGACCGCCTGGGACACAATCTCCTCGGCTTCTACCTCGACGACGGCTCCTCGGACGCG
>Ga0187777_10001424_pt1 | contig 15483 bp, 14 predicted proteins | sample 1015_Q2_SP5_10_M_FD_132416 | JGI IMG/M metagenome (GOLD analysis project Ga0187777, IMG submission 132416) | Tropical peat soil microbial communities from peatlands in Department of Meta, Colombia - 1015_Q2_SP5_10_MG | ecosystem: Environmental > Terrestrial > Soil > Wetlands > Peat | place... | reverse complement strand
CGTGGCAGCGGAGGCGCCGGTGGCGTATGCGCTTAAGGCATTGGGCGCACGGCCCATCTTCCGCACCATCATTATTATTGGCGCGCTCATGGGTATGCTCTCGTCGCTGCTGGTCTTCCAGTATGGGCAGACGCGGATCTGGTTTGCCATGTCGCGCGATGGCCTGCTGCCCAAGATCTTCAGCCGCGTGCATCCCAAGTTTCGGACGCCTGCGTTTTCCACCTGGGTGGCGGGATTCGTGGTAGGCATCCCCGCCGGGCTCTTCGATATCGGCACGCTGGCCGATCTTTCGAACATCGGCACCCTGTTCGCTTTCGTGCTGGTCTCCATCGGCGTGCTCATCCTGCGCTACCGCGAGCCCAACCGCGCGCGCGGCTTCCGCGCGCCCTTCGGGCCGGTGATCCCGCTGCTGAGCGTGGTCTTCTGCACGCTGCTGATGGCCGGATTGCCCATTCTGACCTGGCTGCGGTTCTTTACCTGGCTGGCCATCGGGCTGATCATCTACGTCCTTTACAGCCGCAAGCACAGCGAATTTGCCACCGTGAAGGCCTAGCCGGGCGATTTTCCCCTGTGCTTCGCTACAGGTTATGCTGGAAGCTGGCACACGATGCCCGATTTCATCCAATCGCTTCCCAAGGCTGAGCTCCACCTGCATCTCGAGGGCACCATCGAACCTGAGACGCTGCTGGAGCTGAGCCGCCGCCATGCCGGTGCGCTGCCATTGCCCGGCAACCGCTACGAGCAGCCGCCGGGCGGATTGCCCCACCTGACGCAGGAAGAGATCGCCCAGCTCTATCAGTACAAGAATTTTCACGGCTTTCTCATGGCCTTCAAGACGGTCAGCGAGCGGCTGCGCACACCGGAAGATTACGAATTGGTGACCTACAAGCTGATGCAGCGCCTGCATGCGGAGAACGTCTATCACGCCGAGGTCTATATCAGCGCCGGCATCGTGCACTGGCGCGGGCAGGCCTTTGCCCCGGTCTTCGAAGGCGCAGAGCGCGGCCGCAAGCGCGGCGAGAAAGATTTCGGCATCTCGCTGCTGTGGATCTTCGACGCCGTCCGCCACTTCGGGGCGCAACCGGCCCAGCGCGTGCTGGAGGAGGCCATCCGCTGCCGGGAAAAGAGCGAAGCGGTGATCGGGATCGGCATCGGCGGCGACGAGCAGCGGGCACCGGCCGAGATGTTTCGCGACGTCTTCCGCACTGCGCGCGAGCACGGGCTGCGGCTCACGGCGCATGCCGGCGAGAGCGCCGGGCCGGAATCCATCTGGGCGGCGATCAATATCGGCGCCGAGCGCATCGGCCACTCGCTCACCGCGGTGCACGATGAAGAACTGATGGCGGTGCTGGCGGAGCGGCAGATCCCGCTCGAGATCTGCGTGACCAGCAATCTGAAGACGCAGTGCTGCAAGTCCGTGAGCCAGCATCCATTGCGCAAGTACTTCGATGCCGGATTGATGGTGAGCCTGCACACCGACGACCCGGCCATGTTCGGAGCTTCCATGAACGGCGAGTACCGGCTGGCGGGCAGCGAGTTCGGATTCAGCAACGATGAGCTGCACGAGGTGGCCCGCAACGGTTTCGAGGCCAGCTTTTTGCCGGAAAAAAGAAAGATCAAGCTGCTGGACCGGATCGACGGGGTGCGCCGGTGAAGGCGCAGCACATCGGCATCGTCGCCTGTTCAGCTGAAGGCGCGGCGCTCTGCTATCGCACGCTGTGTATCGAGGGGGCGGAGATACTGGGAGCGCACGCGCATCCTGAGATCACCATGCACACGCACCCGCTCAGCGAGTACATGGAGTGCATCTACCGCGACGACTGGCAGGGCGTGGCGAAGCTCATGTTTTCGTCGGCGCGGATCCTGGCCCAGGCGGGCGCCCGGTTTCTGATCTGTCCGGATAACACCATTCATCAGGCGCTGCCGCAGGTTCTGCCGCAGTCTCCGCTGCCCTGGATGCACATTGCAGAAGCCGTAGCGCAGGAGGCCAACCGCCACCAGTACCGGAAGCTGGCAATACTGGGCACAAAGTATCTGATGAACAGCGCGGTCTATCCGGAGAAGCTGCGCGCCGCCGGGATCGCCAGCATGACGCCGGCGACGGCCGAGCAGGAGCGCATCAACAGCATCATCTTCGATGAACTGGTCTATGGCCGCTTCCTGCCGGAATCGCGCGCGCACCTTTCCGCTGTCATCGAGCGTCTGCACGGCCAAGGCTGCGACGCTGCCGTGCTCGGGTGTACGGAGATCCCGCTGCTCGTCTCGCCGGCCGATTCCGCCCTGCCCACGCTCGATTCCACCCGCCTGCTGGCGCGTGCTGCCCTGCGCCGGGCGACCGCCGAGTAATCTGTTATCTTCTATTACTCATCTCAAGATCAGAGGTCCTATGCGCAAGAGTATCCAGTCCGTTCTTATCAGCTTTTTTGTTCTTTTGTGCGGATTCTCGCAGGCCCAGGCCCCCGCAACCAAGAAGACTCCGCCGCCGGATGACTCCGCTGCCGCCGCGCTGCGCGCCAGGGTAGTGAACCGCTTTGCCGGCACGTGGAAGCTGGTCTCCTATACGCAAAAGACCGAGGACGCCACCGTGCTCTATCCCTTCGGCAAGAATCCCATCGGTCAGGCCATGTTCGACCCCAACGGGCGCATGTCGGTGCAGATCATGCAGATTCCCCACGCCGTCTTCACCAGTGGTTACGCGCGCGCCAGCGCCGAAGAGGTCAAAGCTGTCTACGAAGCCTATCTTGCCTACTACGGTACCTGGAGTGTGGACGAGATGAGCGAAGAGCTCGAGGAGCACATCGAAGCCAGCAACCAGCTTCAGTTCGCCAACCGGCTGCAGAGCAGCCCATACTTTTTCGAGAACAACCAGCTCACCATCCGCTCAACCTATGAGCTGCGCGGACGCCTGCTAAGCACGGCCATTGTGTGGGAGAAAATGCCGTAGCAGCTAGCTCCTGACCCTCTCCGCTAAGCAGTAAGCGCTGTGATGCCCACACCGAGCAGTGTGACTGCCGCCCACCAGGCAAAGACCACCATGGTCGCCGTGCCGCGCTTTTGCTTGGTCACGCACGAAAGACCTATGCCGGTGAGGATGATGCTCCAGATGGTAAAAATGTCGAGGGCGGAGGCTGCGGCGAAGAGCGCCGGATGCTCTACGGCATCTACCAGCGCGCCCAGATTGCTCGCGACCGGGTTCTGGAAGAGAAACGTTTCGGGCGAGGCCCCGGCATACAGCGAGACAATGGCCAGCAGGTTCTTGATGACCGTGGGCACAAAAGCATACATCAGCACCGACATGGCGCTTGAGAACTTCAGCTCATCGCCCAGGCCGAAGTTGAATGTGCCCATCAGGACCAGGGCCATGATGGCCACCGGAATCAGCAGAAAGGTGATGGGAGCGGAGTAGGAGATCCCCTTGGTCATGGTGACGCTCATGGTTTCCGCCCGGGCTCTCTGGTCCGCGGGCATCTGTTCCATCCGCTCCATCTGCTTCGGGCGCATCTTCATATTGTTCTGCGAGATCTGCTCGAAGCCGATCTTCTGCCCGGCGACGAACACCAGCAGGAGAGCAGAGACCGAGATCGCCAACCAGGGCACGATCCAGCTCGGCTTGCGCTTCACGTCGTTGAACGTCTCGCTCGGCGCAGCAAAGACCTTGATGATGCGTTGAACCTCGGAGAGACCGCCGGACGCGGGTGCGGCAGCTTCGGGAGTGACGCCGGGTGTGCCCATCAGATCCTCCTGCAAGGCTCGGGGTGACAGCAAAGAATTCGACACGGCATTCTAGCCAGTGCTGTGCCGGTGCGCAAGCCAGCTCAGGGCTGGGCCGGAATCTCCGGGGTGGCTTCGAGCAGCCTGCGCGTATAGGCGTGTCCGGGCCGCGAGGTGATCTGCTCGGTTGTACCCATCTCCACGATCTTCCCCGCCCGCATCACCGCGATGCGCGTGGCCAGGTACCGCACCACCGGCATGGAGTGCGAGATAAAAAGATAGGTCAGATTGAACTCGCTTTGCAGCCGCGCCAGCAGATTCACGATCTGTGCGCCTACGCTCACATCGAGCGCCGAAACCGGCTCATCGCAGACAACGAAGCTTGGATTCAGCGCCAGCGCGCGCGCGATGCCGATACGTTGCCGCTGACCTCCGGAAAACTCGTGCGGATAGCGGTTGAGCGCGGAACCATCCAGGCCCACAGCGCGCATCAGCTCCGCGGGCGTGCGTGCCGGGCCGTTGGCCTTGTGGATCTGCGCCGGCTCCGCCAGGATCTCGCGCACGCGCATGCGGGGGTTCAGCGAACCGAAGGGGTCCTGAAAGATGATCTGCATCTGGCGGCGCAGGCGGCGCAACTCGGCGGCACTGGTAGCGGTGACCTCATGGCCATCGAAGAAAACCTTGCCCGCACTCGGCTCGATAAGCCGCAGGATCAGCCTTCCCAGCGTGCTCTTGCCTGAGCCCGACTCTCCCACCAGGCCCAGGGTCTCGCCCGCCTCGATCTGCAGAGAGACGCCATCGACTGCACGCACCGCCTCGCCCGCTGCAGCGGCCAGCGGCAGCAAGGCCGGGCCGCCTCGCGGATACACTTTCACCAGAACCCGGGCTTCGACAAGAGGCACGGAGATAGTTTCAGATGGTGCGGGCCAACTTGCAAGTCAGTTTCGCGAGCGCGGCAGCAGTCGGACCTGCTCTGTCTGAGAGGCGGTGTTGTTGGCCGGGTTGGGATCAGATGCGCCGGAAGAAACGGTCGCACTCACGATCAAGTCGTGCGCTACGGGCGCAATGCCGGTGACTCTTACGGTGGTGTTGAGTCCGTTCAGGATGGGGCCGAGCGTGCAAACCACCGGCTCGCTTCCGATGCACCCGGCCGGCCCGCCCACTCCCAGCAGCGGTGGATTGAAGCTGATCATCAGCGTGCTGCTGTTCACGTCGTTGGGACCGGCGTTGCTCACCGTGACCACAAAACCGACCGACTTGCCGACCTGTACCTGCGGCGGGGTGGCGGCATCGTTGGCCACGCTCGCAGAAAGGTCTGCACTGCCGGCGCCGGCGACGATGTTGAGCGCGATGTCGGTGCTCTGCGGGCTGGTCCCCTGGTTCGAGGTTGCGTTGACCGTCACCGTGCCGGTCGTAGTCGCGCCAGTGGTACTCAGCAGCAAGATCACATTCGCGGGCGCATTGGCGCGTGGAGCCACATCGAGCGTCGCCGAAGAAGCCGGCATGAAGGCGCAGCTCGCTCCGGTCGCGGTCGAGCAGGCGAGGTGGACGGTCGCATTGAATGAGCTGTTGGCGGTCAGCTGTAATGTGATGGGCTGGCTGGCATTGCCTGCTACTACATTCACGCTCGCCGGGTTCGCCACCCCCAGCTGAAAATCGGGCGGAGGCTGGGCTGGCGCCTGCGGTATCACCAACAGCGTGATGCTTTGCGGGGGCGCGCTGAGCGCGATGGCATTGCCATTCACGTTCAGGTTGGCGAGCTGGCTGATGGTATTCGCCGAGTTGAGCTGCCACACCTGAGCCGGCCCGCCGGGGTTGAAGTTGGCCAGGCTCACCGTCACCGGAGTGTTGCCCGAAAGCACTTTGTTGATGACCATCACTGTCAGCGCATTGTCTGAGCTGCGCAGAGCGGCATAAGCCGTGAGCGAATCGGGATCGGCAAAGGTGGCCTGCACGCTGGTATCGCCGAAGGTGGACTGGTTGCCATCGTAGTTGCGGTACATCTGCATGGATTTGAAGGTGGGCGTCGTGTTGGCAGGCGTGGTCCAGCGCGTGGCCATATCCAGACCCTCGCGCCCGAAGATTCCGTAGATATCGGCCTGCGTGGTCGCGCCGTTGATGTGGTCTTCGGCGCCCCAGTTGTACTCAGTGATCGCAGTCTTCAGGCCGGGATAGTTCGCGGCTACCCAGCTCTTCATGCGCGGAACCAGCATCACGTAGTCGTTGATGTAGCTTGTGTCTTTGTAGGTCGGGTCCCAAAGCGAGCGCGTGGAGCGGTTGCGCAGCAGCTGTGTGGCTGTGTCCACGGCATTGCTGTATTCATTCTCCTGCGGATAATAGTGCAGACTGAAAACGTCGAGCTTGCGCACGCCGGTATTGACCTCGTCCGTATGCAGCGCGCCCAGCAGCCAAGGCATGTAATCCATGCCGCCGTGAGTAGAGCGGTCGGGGAAATCGGCAGGATTGAAGTCTCCGGTCGTTTCGAAGTATTGCTGGTCTTTGCCGCTGTAAAAGTATCCGGTCCAGCCGTATTCCTCGGGGCCGAAGATCACGGCGTTCGCATCGTTGGTCCGGACCATGCCACCATAGCTGATCATCTTACCGGCGATCTCATCCATGCCCGGGCCCTGAGGATGCACGTCAAAGTGCGTGCTGAACCAGATGCTGTGCTCGTTATCCAGGATGTAGTACTTCACGCCGCCCTTGGCTGCCGCGCCCCAGGTGTTGATGAGGTGTTGTACCCAGCCCTGCTGCGTATTCACGTCACTGGGAACGTATGCGTTGTTGGGGTCGCTGCCGGCGATCAGGACCCCGCCGTTCTGCCCGTTCCCGCAGTTGGTGTCGAACTGGTCGAACGAATCCTGGTTGGGATAGATGGTCTTGGGGAAGCTGCAGAAGAAGGGATGATCATCGCCGCGCTTGGCGATCCAATCGAGCATGGGGATGGTGATGAGCGGCTCAGCATTGGCCGCCTTCGTGGCTGTAATGAACGCATCCGGGCCGCCGCCCGGCGTCATGCACGGAGGATTGCCGCCGGCGCCGAAGCACTCGCTGATGCTCTCCCAGTAGTAATCCTGCGCCGTATTGTGCGCATCGGTCTGCCAGTTGTAGGTGCTGGTGCTGTTGCCGCCGGAGCGGTTGAGCGGAACGTTCAGAGCGCTCAGATCAGCCTGGCTGGCAAAGGCCACGCCGTAGACCTGGGGATTGATGGCGTGGCGGCTGGCGTTGGCATCCACGTTGACCGCGGTCGCCGGATTTTGCGCCAGCAGCAGAGGCGCGCAGGCCGGCACTATCGTCATCCACAGCAGCAGCTTTCGCACTTGAACCTCTTGGCTGGATTTGAGGGAGACCAGCAGCATACTTGGCCGACCCAACACGCGCAAGCACCTTTGGAACATGCCCAAAATCCAATGCACTGACGCCGAAAGCGAGATAATTGAGCCCACATGCTGCGAAGGGTCCTGGTCGTTGTGGGCGGATTCGCCATCGCCGGCGCGTTGCAGGCGGCGAGCTGGTTCGCCGTTTACAACTGGGTGGGCTACCGGGATTCGGCGGCCTCGCTGCTGCTCCGCTTTGTGTTCTTTCCGGCGATCGCCGTCATCGTCGGGCAGTTTGCCGGCCGGCTGAGTCGCTGTGCGTCCGGCGCCAACGCCGCTTACAGCCTGACGCCGTGGATCCTCTGGCTCGTGATCAGCGCAGATTGGATCCACGCCAGCGCGCTGCACCCGATCTGGACTAACTTCGTGCCGCTGTTCTATATCCCGCTGGCCATGTTCATCGCGGTGATGGTCTTTCGTCCGCCGGCTGCGACGGCTGGCGGGGCGGAGGCGGAATAATCAGGCGGTGGGAAACGCAGCCGCCAGGTGCAGCTGGCGCAGCATGGAGCGTTTCTTTTCCTGGTGCGCCTGCATGCGCTTGAGAATATCGGCCAGCACGCGCACGCACTTGATTGCGTAAGGACCCTTGTTCAGCATGACGCATTCGGCGCGCTCTCCCATGGCGGCATCAGTGATCTCCGAGCGCGATGGCATGCCTCGTTTCGCCAGGCTCTCGAGCACTTGGGTGGCCCAGATGACTGGAACATGCGCCGCCTCGCAGATCCACAGGATCTCCTCCTGGATCTCGGCCAGCCTCTGGTAACCGCACTCCACCGCAAGATCGCCGCGGGCGATCATGATCCCAAGCGACCGCGTCCGCATCCCAGCCAGTATGAGGTTGGGCAGATTGTCAAAGGCTTTGCGGGTTTCGATCTTAAGGATCAGACCCAGGTGCTGTCCTCCCAGTTCTTCGAGGTGCTCCTGCAGCTGCCGGATGTCAGAGTCTGTCCGGACGAAGGAATAGCCGACAAGGTCCGCATGTCGCACGATGAACTTCAGAGTTCCCAGGTCTTCGGCGGTCAGCGCTGGAATGTCAATTCGTGTCTCTGGAAGGTTGATGCCCTTTTCCGCGCCCAGCTTTTCCCCATCCGGCCGTGCCTCGTTCCGCCGATCTTCCCGTCATCAAACCAGATAGGCTCTCCCGGCTTGGCGTGCTCGAGCACCCCGGGAAGCGAAATGCCCAATTCGCCGGGTGCGAGCAATAGCCCTTCCTGGTCGTAAAGCGCGGGTCGCCCGATCTCATTCGAGCGTTTCAAGATGAGCGTGTCTCCCTCTTTTAGCAACAGCGTCTGCGCCAGCGCCGGCAGCTCGCCGATGCGCGCGGTCCCCATCTCCTCGGTAGAGTTTGTGCCCGGAACCTTGAAAAGCTCGAGGCCGGACGCGAAGTAGATCGTCTGACGCGCCTCGGCCAGCAGCTGCGGTCCTTGCGCTGAGTGATATGCAGAGTCCGGTTCGCTTTGCGGGCATCGCGCAGGCTAAGGCTGTCGCCAGGTCGTAAACTCTGAACAAAGTTTCCGGAGATTGGAACACAGGCGGAAGCAGGGCCCGTGGGCGCTTCAGGATCGACTTCCGACGTTAGCCAGATGCGCGCGGGCGCGACTACATGCCCATAGACATCACGGGTGGGCCGGCACGTGATTACCGCCGGTCCCGGCTGAATGGCCCCCGTCCGCAGCTTGGGGCCAGCCACATCCATCAGGATCCGGCACTTGCGGCCGGTCTCCTGGCGCGCTCTCTCGAGGTTGCGGATCATCTCCAGCCAGGCCTCTGGCGTGTCATGCGCGCAGTTGATGCGCATGCAATCCATGCCTGCCTGCACCAGGTCGCGCACCAGCCCATAGTCGGTGGCGGCATCCGTCGACATGGTGACCATGATGCGGACCTTTCTGCCCGCCGGCGCCGGGCCCAGCAAGGCCTCTGTGTTGGCGTCCAGCAGTTCGGCTCCCTCGCCAATCTCAACCGCTTGTCGGAGGGAGCGGGAAGAGCACTTTCGCTGCCCAGCAGGACGTTCAGCACGCGATGCACTGATTGCAATGCGCCGAGAACATTACTCTCAGTCCGGCCCAGTGATGAAAGTCCCAGCAGCGCCAGCTGAGACTGCAGCTGCCGGATGTCGTGCCGCCGAAGGGCCAGGTAGTGGGCCAAGTTTCTGGCGCTTTGGCGATGTGCATCATGGATCGAGAGGGGATGTTTTAGAAGAGACGATTCGAGCTCCAGCATTCCCGAGCCCAGCAGCGCCAGCTCGCTGGATAGCTGTTGCATTGGTTCTTTTTCCAGGGCTCGCATGGGCGGCTCTTTTGGCGCGACGCTGGCAGCTGCACTGCGTCTTTGCGTCAAGCAAGTACCAGTTTAAGAAAAGTATCGCGCCAAAAGTGCTACAAGGTTAAAATCTCGTGAATTTGTGAGTGGAAACATCCACCGCGAGCAACACCTGGTTGAGAATGGCCTTTGGCGGTGGTTGCGATTCAATCGTTCGCAGGGGAGTGCGCATTGAATACACGGCGCGGCTTTCATTCTGCTGAAATATTCGCCTGTTAAGCTACGAGACCAAAAATGTCTGAGATGGATAAGATGACCGACAAGAATCGCCGCAAAATGCGCCGGCACCGTCACGTTTTTGAGAGCCTGGAAGAGCGGGACAAGTTCCTGGCTGAGAAGTTTCCCAACCTTAAGCCGGCCAAGCCCGGCATTTATGTGCTGGAGAATGGCGGCAAACTCTCCGTGTGGTCACATACCGTGGTGTGGTCTGAGCCGTACGAGTCGTAAACTCGCGCCCTTGGAAGCCAGTTAGCGCTTCCCTTGGTCCAGCGTTTCGGCGTGCGGCCCTTCAACTCGGGGTCGCCGTCATCTTCCTCCTGTTGTCGGCCAGCAGACGATTGCCGCTGGTTTTTGCGGTATATTGGAAGAGCGAGTTTTGGCGAGAATACTCCCCGCCGACCGTCGTGACAGTGAGTAGAAGAAGATGAAGTGCAACGCAGGGTGGTACGAGCTCAACATCAGTGCGCCGGACAACCAGGTCAGCGCCTGTTGCTATTACCACGGCCCTAAAGACCAATGGTCGGATGAGTACCGCGACCTGTACGACTATTGGAACAGCGCCGATTTCCGGCTGCTCCGCCGTGCCAATATCGAGGAAACGCCCGATAGCGGTTGCAGCGGCTGCCACTACTTCAGGCATAGCTCCTCGAAAGCGCAGTACTTCTCCGGACTGCCGAACATAGACCCCACCGCGTCGCCCTTGCAGCAGGAGAATTGGCGGTTGGCGTACCAGGAGTTTGAGGCGAACCGCGAGCTGCTTACGGCAAAGCCCCTGCGGTACTACGTCAATTTCGGATTCGCCTGCAATCTTTCCTGCATCCAGTGTCACCAAGTGCCGCGACGGCAGACCATCGGACGTCAGGTCTCTTCTGAGGTGCTGTACAAGTGGCGGGAGCACTTCAAGTCGGCCCTGGATGTGGGAGTGATCGGTGGCGAACCTTTTGCCCTGGTGGAGGCGCTCAAGTTCATCCGCGCCTTCGTTGACGACGACGAGCTGAAGGATGTGCGTCTGACGATCTACACCAACGGCACCTTGCACGATCGGCACATGGCCACTCTGGCAAAGAAGAGGAAACTGTCTTTGGCCGTGAGTCTCGACTCCATGGGCGAGGCCTACGAGCACATCCGGGTTGACGGCAAATGGGAGCAGGTGGAAAAGAACATTTTGAGTTTCATCGAGACCGGAAAGCGGCTGGGTCTGGATTGGCAGATCTCCACCACCTGCGGGCTGATGAAGACCGGCATTCCCAAGCTGCCGCAGTTCGCCGAGTGGTCGTGTCGTAATCGCATTCCCACCCTCTTCTTCGAGCTCATCAGCGCTCCCGGGGTCGAGAAGGCTGTGGCGGAGGAGAACGTTCTGGCGAATCCTCTGCTGGTGCAACAGATACCGGGATGGAAAGATTGCTTCACCGAGGCAGCGCTCATTTTCCGGCGTCACGGTGAGGTGTACTCGGCTGCCTCCCTCGAATACTTCCGCGACTTCATCGAGAGTAAGCTGGCGCGGGTGGAGCCCGTCCAGAAGCGGGTCCAAACGGCCGCGGGTGCCTCCAATTGGACCAGGTTCTTCGATCAGGGAACTCGCCAGTTGGCCAAGCTGCACCCATGTTTGTACGGCTCGACACGCCAATCGGCTCAGAGACTCTGGATCAGGCTGATCAACCGATTCCTCCGCTTCCGGATTTCACCCCTGATGCCGCTGGGAATGCCACTCTCTCAGCAGCGTAAGGGCTGGTTCGGGCGGGGATATCTGGTCTTTGAGCCCACCCATCTCCACGACCATCTGGTCACGGACTTTGCCGACCTGCCTTCGGCAGCCGGCTCGCTCGCCGTACGGATGACCTGGTGGTGGCCGCAGAACGGCGGGGAGGGAAAGCGCTGCCTGGTGAATTTCCAGGACCAGGACTGCAACTCGCAGTGGGACGTTGACTTCGAGCAGGCCGTAGACGCGCACTCCTTTCAGCGCCACATGGTGCTGAAGGAGGATTGCAAACGGTTCCGGCTTGTGTTGAGCGCCTCCGGAACGCAGCCCGTCGTGCTGCCGGCCCGCGTCAGACTCGAATTCCGGCCTGCGCAGGAGCTATCTGTTACCCATGAGCACTCCGGTCTGGTACAGATACAAACCAACGCCTGACGCAGGGTCAGGCTTGAGGACGAAGTAACAACCTCTTGGACCGCCTTCGGTCCATCCCGCGGTGCTAAAATTGACAGGCACTGCGGTTTCAGGCCATGATCGAGCTGGCGCCTTCCATTCTATCGGCAGATTTTGCCCGGCTGGCAGAGGATTCCCAGGCTGCGCTCGCCGGCGGCGGGACGCTCCTGCATGTGGACGTCATGGACGGCCACTTTGTGCCCAACATCACCATCGGCCCCTGCGTTGTCAAGAGCCTGCGCGCGGCTGTGGACGTGCCTCTGGATTGCCACCTGATGATCGAGAATCCGGATGAATATGTGCCCGCCTTTGCCGATTCCGGCGCGGACTGGATTTCGGTGCATCAGGAGGCGTGCCCGCATCTGCACCGTTCACTGCAGCTCATCCAGCACCATGGCTGCAAGGCGGGTGTGGTCATCAATCCGGCGACACCGGTGGAGACTCTGAGCGAAGTGCTGGACACGGTGCACCACGTACTGGTGATGTCAGTGAATCCCGGCTTTGGCGGGCAGAAGTTCATCCCCAATGCGCTGGAGAAGATAAAAAAATTAGCTGCCATACGCACCGCTCGCAAGCTCGATTTCCGCATCGAAGTAGATGGCGGGGTAGACCGCGAGACGGTGGGTGATGTGGTCCGCGCCGGCGCCGAGCTGCTGGTGGCCGGCAGCGCGGTCTTCGGCGGCGGCGACCCGCGCCGGGATGCCGCGGAGCTGCTCAAGACAGCGCGCGAATCAGTTCTCGAGAGAGTGTAGAAAAATTCTGATGGGTCAGGCTGGTCTTATGTTTCGCAAAACGTTTTCAGTCTTGTTGGTGGCCCTGCTGCTGGCCGGGGCATGCTCCGCCGGTCTGTTCGGCAAGAAGAAGAAAAATACGAACCCGCTGCAGGATGTGAACTCCAAGCAGCCGGATAAAGTCCTGTACGACCGCGCCATGGACGCCATGAAGCACAGCAAGTACGACCTGGCACGCCTCACGCTGCAGACGCTCATCAACACTTATCCTGATTCGGAGTACATCGCCCGCGCCAAGTTGAGCATCGGCGATGCCTGGTACAACGAGGGCGGCACTGCGGCCCTGGCCCAGGCGGAGATCGAATACAAAGACTTCATCACTTTTTTCCCCAACATGCCGGAAGCCGCCGAGGCACAGCTGAAGGTTGCCAACATCCACTACCGCGAGATGGAAAAGGCCGACCGCGATATCACGCACGCGCGCCGGGCGGAAGATGAATACCGCCAGCTCATCCTGCAATTCCCCGACAGCAAACTGGTGCCGCAGGCCGAGCAGCGCTTGCGCGAGGTACAGGAGGTCCTGGCCGACCGCGAATTCCGCATCGGCAAGTTCTACATCAACCGGGAATCTTATCCCGCCGGCATCGCACGCCTGGAGTCGATGGTAGATATCTACCCGCTCTACAGCCAGGCCGATGAGGCGCTCTTTATGATCGGCAACGCGTATGAGCGTGAGGCCGACAACGTCCGCAATGCTAGGGGCATCAACGAGTATGTGCGCGGCAAGATGGTACAGGAGTTCAGCAACAAAGCGGTTGTGGCTTATGACCGCATCCTGACACGCTATCCGCTTGAGGGCCGCGCTGACGACGCCAAGCATCGCCTGCAGGCCCTGAAAAAGCCCATCCCCACGCCGACGAAAGAGGCGATCGCCGAAGACAAGGCAGAGCTGGAGAGCCGCTCTTCCACCGGCACCGTAGGCAAGATGATGGGCAACTTCAAGCACGGGCCCGATGTGGCTGCCGCCGCTAAGGTCGGCAAACCGACCATGGATCCCGCGCCTGAGACCAGCGCCGTCGATCTGGTGCGCGATGCCACCAACATCCTGGCGTCTGCCTCCACCGGTCCGAGCACGGTGACGCTGCAGACGGTGCCTAAAGAGGGAGTGACTGAGAGCCAGCCGCCGCCGCATTCCGAGCCGACCCCGGCCCCTGAACAGGCGACCGCTCCCGCACCCTCCACCAACAGCGACCCGAACATCGGTGAGATTCCGGTCGCGGCTCCAGCTGCAACGGAACCGCCTCCCCCGGTCACCACCAGCACGGGCAGCGCGGCCAGCTCTGCCACCACCGATTCCGCCGCCGCTCTACCGCCGCTGACTCAGGCCAACGACGCCTCTTCCAGCAACAGCGATTCCTCCGCCAGCGCGCAATCCGGCGATAAATCGAGCGACAGCGACAAGGGCGTAAGCTCCAGCAAGAAGAAGAAAAAGAAAGGTTTACACAAGCTGATTCCATTTTGAGAGCGCGGTGTCTTGCGGGGAGATCTTTAGTTCAGCCGCGCCCGAAAATCCTATCCGCAATAGTGCCGAATCAGATGCTGCGCGCATTGACTTATCAGCCGATAAACAGTAACGTTTTGGGGCATTCTCCTGCCATTTAAGGTATAAGCCGTGGCATTCACCATCCTCCTGGCCGACGACAGCATGACCGCCCAGAACATGGGTAAGAAGATCCTCACCCAGGCTGGCTATCAGGTGGTGGCAGTCTCCAATGGCGCAGCCGCAGTCAAGAAGATCGCGGAGCATAAGCCGGACCTGGCGGTGCTCGATGTCTACATGCCCGGCTACACCGGCTTGGAAGTCTGCGAGCGGGTGCGCAACGCCATGGAGACCAACACCATGCCCATCCTGCTCTCCGTCGGCAAGATGGAGAACTTCAACCAGGAAGAAGCTGCCCGGGTGAAGGCCGATGGCATCATCGTGAAGCCGTTTGAAGCCAGCGACCTGCTCGCCGCAGTGCAGCGGCTCGAAGAAAGGCTCAATCCCAAGGCGAAGGTGGTCGCGACCTCGGTGAAGCCGGAAGAGAGCCAGCCGGAGTACGAGCGCACCATCCGCATCGCCGCCCCGGTCTTTGACGAGCAGGATGAGACCTACCAGGCGTGGAAGTCAGAAGCGGAAGAGCATGTGGAAGAGCACATGCCTCCCACCGCCAGCAAGGCCAAGATCTCCGTGCCGGAGGGGATGGGCGAAGCCCCGGCCTTCACCGACGAACTGGGAACGCCGCCGCCCATGCATCGCGTGACGGAAGAAGTGCCGCCGCCGGAATCCATTTACACCGCGCCCACCGCCGAGCTCGGACCTGAGGATTTGCCGAGCCGTGAAGGCCCGCCAGTCTTGCCCGGCAAGGCGTTTCAAACCGGGGCAGCAGCTTTCGGCGGCGCCAGCGCCCTCGACCATCTGGAAGAGATACCGGCGGCTCAGCCCGCGCCCGAGCCGGAGCTGCCTCCGGCGCCGACGCACGAGATGGTGAAGGATTTCGAGCACTTCCATACCTACGGCTCCAGCAGCCAGCCGGAATCGGCCTTTACAGAGGAGATGGTCTCGGAATCGCTCGGCGAAAAGCTCACGCCGGAGGCGATCGCTGCGGTGGAAGAGATCCGCAAGGCGACCGGCGAGGTACCGGCGATGCCGATGGAAGCGCCGGGCGAGCCCCCGCCAGCCCTTCCGGCGGCGGCCGAGCCTGCGGCTGAAAGCACGCCCAGCTATTCCAGCGTGGCCCCGGGATTTGAACCGACCTCGCTGCAGGAGACCCACGAGGTAGCGGCCGGCGGCGGCATGGACCCGGCGCTGGTGACCGATGTGGCCGAGATGTCTACCGCCTTCCCCACCCAGTTTGGCGTGGAGGGGGCCGAGCCGGTGCATGTGGGTATCGCCGCAGAGTTTCCAGCCCTTTACGGCGATGCGGCAGCGGCGCCG
>Ga0187777_10001423_pt1 | contig 15484 bp, 16 predicted proteins | sample 1015_Q2_SP5_10_M_FD_132416 | JGI IMG/M metagenome (GOLD analysis project Ga0187777, IMG submission 132416) | Tropical peat soil microbial communities from peatlands in Department of Meta, Colombia - 1015_Q2_SP5_10_MG | ecosystem: Environmental > Terrestrial > Soil > Wetlands > Peat | place... | reverse complement strand
TCGGCGGCATCCTCGTGGAGCTCAGCGGCGAGGCGAGCGGGCCCGCCACCGCGATCATCGGCGTCGGCATCAACGTGAAGCTGCCCCCGGCAGCGCGTCGCGGCATCGAGCAGGTCGTCACGGACCTCGCGAGCATCGGCGCCCGGCGTTCGATCGACCGCAATCGGCTCCTCGCGCGCATTCTGCGCGAGCTTGCGGCTACGCTCGAGGCATTCGCTGCGGAGGGATTCGCGCCGATGCGCGCCGCCTGGCAGCGGCGGCACGCGCTGCAGCGCCGGCCGGTGCGCATCCAGCTGCCCGGCGGCAGCAGCGCGCGCGGCGCGGTCATCGGGGTCGATGCCGATGGCGCGTTGGTGCTGGCGAGCGGCGGGCGCCGGCTGCGCTTTTCGAGCGGCGAGGTTTCGCTCGTCCGTGCCTAGGCGATGATTCTCTGCCTCGACTGCGGAAACAGCCGGCTCAAATGGGGCCTCGCGGGGCCGCATGGCTGGGTATCGCAGGGCGGCGTCCCGAACCAGGAGATCGGCACGCTCGCGCTGCGCGACTGGCAGAACCTGCCGCGGCCGGCGCGCGCCGTCGGCGTGAACGTTGGCGGCGAGGCGCTCCGGGTCCGCGTCGAGGCGCAGCTCGTTCGCTGGCGCACGGTTCCCGAATGGCTGATTGCGCGCGAAGAGGCCTGCGGCGTCTACAACCGCTATGCTCGCCCATCGCAGCTCGGTGCCGATCGCTGGGCGGCGCTGATCGCCGTGCGCAAGCGCGCCGCGCAAGAGCTCTTCCCATCCCCCTGCATCGTGGTCAACGCGGGGACGGCGCTCACGGTCGATGCCCTGGATGCAACGGGCGTGTTCCGCGGCGGAATCATCCTGCCGGGGCTCGCCATGATGCTGCAGGCGCTGGCGGACAACACGGCTGCGCTCAAGGTGCCGCCGGGCCGTTATCACGATTTTCCGATCAACACCGCGGATGCGCTTTACTCGGGTGCGGTGGATGCACTCTGCGGGGCGATCGAGCAGATGCGCCAGCGCCTCAGTTCCCAGGAGGAGCGGCCGCGCGTGGTCCTCTCCGGGGGCGCCGCGGCGCAGATCGCGCCGCACCTTACGGCGCCCGTGGAGGTCGTGGATAATCTCGTGCTCGAGGGCGTGCTCGCCCTCGCCCTGGCCACTGCCGAGCAATGAGAACGCTGGTCTTCCTGCTGCTGCTGGCGAATATCACGCTGTGGGGCTACATCAAGCTCGACCGGATGAGCTCGGGCGAGGGGATCCGCCTCTCGCAGCAGGTGCAGCCGGAGAAGATATCGCTGCTCACGCCCCAGCAGGTGGCCGCGCTCGGGCCTACCAAGGTGGCCTCCCTCGCCGACGCGTGCGTGGAGTGGGGGCCGCTGTCCGACGCCGAGAAGACGCGCGCGCTCGCCGCAATCGAGCCGCTCGACCTCGCCCGGCTCATGACGCAGAAGAAGGTCGAGGTCATCGCCAATTACTGGGTCTTCATCCCGCCTGCGGCCAGCAAGCCGGCCGCCGATCGCAAGCTCGCCGAGATCAGGGCCCAGGGCGTCAAGGACGTGCTGCTGCTCGACGGCGGGCCGCAGCGGTTCGCCATCTCGCTCGGCATATTCCGGACCGAAGAGGCTGCGCAAGCGCTGCTTGCCGATCTCCAGGACAAAGGCGTGAAGGGCGCGAAAGTCGGCCCACGCGCGCAGGCCGTCATGCAGACTGCGCTCGTGGTGCGCGATCCTCCTGCGCCCGCGATGGCCAAGCTCAAGGAGCTGCAGTCCGGGTTCCCCGGAAGCGAGCTCAAGGTTGGCGCGTGCGAGAAGGCGAGCTGACGGCCGCGCGAGCGGCAAGCGAAGACGCAGCGATTCGTCGCGCGGATGTCCCGCGCGACATCGCGCTCGCTCGCGGGCTGTTCCTCGAATACGCCAAGTGGCTCACCGTCGATCTTTGCTTTCAGGGCTTCGAGGAGGAGCTCGCCACGCTCCCCGGCGCCTATGCGCCGCCGCGCGGCCGCCTGCTCCTTGCCGGCGTGCCGGGGGAGGCGTTCGCCTGCATCGCCCTGCGCCCGCTCGACGAAGGCGCCGGTTGCAGCTGCGGCGACGCTAGTGCCGCACCTGAGGGCGGGGTGGGCGAGGTGAAGCGCCTCTATGTGCAACCCTCGCACCGGGGTGAGGGTTGGGGAGGGCGCCTCGCGCGCACGCTCGTCGCGGAAGCGCGCGCGATCGGCTATCGGGAGCTCAAGCTCGACACGCTCGACTGGATGAAGCCCGCGCGGTCGCTGTACTCGGGCCTCGGCTTCCGCGAGTGCGTGCCGTACTATCGCAACCCGCTGCCCGGCGTCGTATACATGGCGCTCGTTTTGTAGCGCGAGCGGCTGCGCGACGTCCCGCTATGCCCGCGCGCTGACCAGAAAATGCCGGCCATCGTCGCTCGGCCACGGCGCTGGCTCGGTCTGGATGTCTCGATAGCCGGCGTCGCGAACCAGCGTAGTGGCCTCGTCTTCCGTGTACCAGGTGAGCGCGCGCGTTTCGTCCTCGCGCGCAGTGATGGTCCTGCGCTCGCGTTTCTCGTAGCGGGCGCGCACGTCGATGCGGCGCATCTGCGCGTCGAAGAAGGTCTCCGATCGCAGGCTGATCTGCAGGCCCTCCGCGGGAGTGACCACCCGCACCTCGATCAACGGCGCGCCGGGCGGGTGCTCGGCGCGCGCAGGCACGAACAGATCGAGCACGAGGAGCCCGGGTTCGACCAGGTGCGCGCGAATCCGCAGCAGGGTGTCGAGAGCGGCTACCGGGTCGGTGAGAAGCTGGAAAGAGCCCGCGGCGACGATGGCTGCAGCGTAGCGGGCGGGCAGGTTGAGCGCGGTCACGTCCTGCCGATAGAGCTGCGCTTGACGACCGGTCGCGGCGACTCGCCTCTCGCAGCTTGCGATCCGCGCCTCGGAGCCGTCCACGCCGTGCATGTGGAAGCCCGCTTCGAGCAGCGGAACGAGCAGGCGCCCGACGCCCGTCATCGCCTCGAGCACGGGCCCGGCGTCGCGCGGCAGTCGCGCCGCGTACCAGCGGACCTCGTCCGCGCCCGCTCGCGGCGCGTCGGCCTCGCGGAAAAGCGTGCCGAGGACGCCGTAGGCCGACATCGCGACTCAGGCTTTCCGCGCGAGCAGCTCGCGCGCCGCGGCGCAGATCGAGTCGATCCAGGCGTGTGCCGCGGGAACCTCTCCGGTCCAGCGCAGGAAGCCGTGGATCATGCCGGAGCACTCGACCGTGCGCACCGGGACCCCTGCGGCGGCGAGGCGCCGCGCGTAGTCGAGCCCGTCGTCGTGCAACACATCGGCCTGGGCTACCGCTACGACCGCCGGCGCGAGCCCCGAGAGATCGGCTGCGGCAAGCGGCGAGAGCTCGGGAATGTCCGCGTCAGCGCCTGCCCGGTAGATGTCCCAGTACCACGCCATCTGCGTCCCGGTAAGGTTGTAGCCGGTTGCGAACTCGCGGTACGAGGCGCGCGAGCAGCGCGCGTCGAGCGCCGGGTAGAGCAGCAGCTGCAACGCCGGCTGCGGCGCGCTGACGGCCCGAAGGCGCAGCGACAGGGCCGCCGCGAGATTGCCGCCCGAGCTGTCCCCTGCGACTACCAGACGCGTTGGATCCGCGCCGAGGGCGGTCGCTCGCGAAGCGGCCCAGCGCCACGCGGCTTCGAAGTCGTCGAGCGCGGCGGGAAACACATGCTCCGGTGCGCGGCGATAACCCACTGACACCAACACTGCGGGCATTCGCTGCGCGAGCAGACGGCACAGCCGATCGTGCGAATCGAGCGAGCCTGTCACCCAGCCGCCCCCGTGGGCGTAGAGCACGAGCGGGGGCGGCATGGCGGCGGCAGGACGATAGATGCGAAGCGCAAGGCTTCCCTCGGCGTTTGGTGCCTTCGCATCCTTGATCGACGGCAGCAACTGCGGCACACCACCGAGACGCCTCGGTGCTTCCTCTGCAGCGGCACGGAGCTGCGCGACATCGGGTGCGGCCGCGCCGGGCGCGACGGCGAACACCGTGTCGAGCAGGCGTCGGATATCCGGATCGAGCATCGCAGGCCTTCGCGAGAGAAGCACGGATGGTACGCCGATCGCGTGCTCGGGTTGACAAGCCGCCCCGCAGCCCTTAACTTTGGATGACAGCGCCGATTTGACCCCCAGCTTGCGGGCGCTATACAAATCCAGCTAAAGCGGTTTTCGACCGAAACCCGCTCGGCGGCAAGCTGAACGGGTTTTTTGTTTGGACGATGCCATGACGACGGTGACCGACAGGACGGCGCAGCTCACGAAGCTGCTCAAGGAGCGCATTCTGGTGCTCGACGGTGCGATGGGAACGATGATCCAGAGCTGCCGCCTCGCCGAGGCCGACTACCGCGGCCCCGCGGCGAGCGGACTCGCGGGGCATGTCTGCGACCTCAAGGGCGACAACGACCTGCTCTCGCTCACGAAGCCCGAGGTCATTCGCGCGATCCACGATTCGTTTCTCGAGGCCGGCGCCGACATCATCGAGACCAACACCTTCAACGCGACGCGCATCGCGCAGTCGGACTATCGCCTGGAGGGCCGGGTGCGCGAGATCAACCTCGCTGCGGCGCGCATCGCCCGTGAATGCGCCGATGCGTGGACCGCGAAGACGCCCGACAAGCCGCGCTTCGTGGCCGGCGCGCTCGGGCCGACCAATCGCACGGCCACGATCTCCCCCGACGTCAACGATCCCGGCGCCCGCAACGTGAGCTTCGACCAGCTCGCCGCGGCTTATGGCGAGGCGGCGGCGGCCCTGGTCGAAGGCGGCGTCGATCTGCTGCTCGTCGAGACGGTCTTCGACACGCTCAATGCCAAGGCAGCCCTGTTCGCGATCGACGAATACTTCGATGCGCACGGGATCCGACTGCCGCTCATCGTCTCCGGGACCATCACCGACGCCTCGGGGCGGACGCTTTCCGGGCAGACAACGGAGGCGTTCTGGAACTCGGTGCGCCACGCGAAGCCGCTCGCGGTGGGGCTCAATTGCGCGCTCGGAGCCGCGCTGATGCGCCCGTACATCGAGGAGATGTCGCGCGTGGCGGACACCTTCGTCTCGTGCTATCCCAACGCGGGCCTGCCCAACCCGATGAGCGAGACTGGCTACGACGAAGCCCCCGCCACGACCGCCAACCTCATCGGCGAGTTCGCGCGCAACGGCTTCGTCAACGTCGTCGGCGGCTGCTGCGGGACCACCCCTGACCACATTCGCGCGATCGCGCAGGCGGTGCAGGGCGTGCCGCCGCGCCGAATTCGTGCCGAGTAGCGGCGCCGCGGTCCGACGCCGCGCGGCAGGCTGAGCGCGGAGTGCCCATGTCTCGTCCGCTGCGCCTCGCCGGCCTCGAACCGCTCACCATCGGCGACGATTCTCTGTTCGTCAACGTCGGCGAGCGCACCAACGTTACCGGCTCGCGCGCCTTCGCCAAGCTGATCCTCGCCGGCGATTTCGCAGGCGCGGTCGAGGTCGCGCGCCAGCAGGTCGGCAACGGCGCCCAGATGATCGACGTCAACATGGACGAGGCAATGCTCGACTCGAAGGCGGCGATGGTGCGGTTTCTGAACCTCATCGCCGCCGAGCCCGACATCGCCCGCGTCCCGGTGATGATCGATTCCTCGAAGTGGGAGGTCATCGAGGCGGGGCTCAAGTGCGTGCAAGGCAAGCCGGTCGTGAACTCGATCTCGCTCAAGGAAGGCGAGCCCGCGTTCCTGCGGCAGGCGAAGCTCGTCCGGCGCTACGGGGCCGCGGCGATCGTGATGTGCTTCGACGAGCGCGGTCAGGCCGACACCTGCGAACGCAGAATCGAGGTTGCGCGCCGGGCCTACGACCTGCTCGTCGATCGCGCCGGCTTCCCGGCCGAGGACATCATCATCGACCCCAACGTGTTCGCGATCGCCACGGGCATCGAGGAGCACGCCAACTACGCAGTCGATTTCATCCGCGCGACGGCGTGGATCAGGCAGCACCTTCCGCACGCCAAGGTCTCGGGCGGCATATCGAACGTCTCGTTCAGCTTCCGCGGCAACGATCCGGTGCGCGAGGCGATTCACACGGTGTTCCTCTACCATGCGATCCGCGCGGGCCTGACCATGGGCATCGTCAACGCGGGACAGCTCGGAGTCTACGACGACCTCAATCCGGAGCTTCGCGAGCGGGTGGAGGACGCGGTGCTCAACCGGCGCGCCGACGCCACCGAGCACCTGGTCGCCTTCGCCGAAACCTACAAAGCCCAGGGCAGGCGCGCCGAGGAGGATCTCGCCTGGCGCGGCGGCAGCGTCGAGGAGCGCCTCTCGCACGCGCTGGTGAAAGGGATCGGCACCCACATTATTGAGGACACCGAGGAGGCACGGCGTAAGTACGCGCGCCCGATCGAGGTGATCGAGGGCCCGCTGATGGCGGGCATGAACGTCGTAGGCGACCTTTTCGGCGCCGGCAAGATGTTCCTGCCGCAGGTCGTGAAGAGCGCCCGGGTGATGAAGCAGGCGGTCGCGCACCTGGTTCCCTACATCGAAGCCGAGAAAGCGCAGTCCGGGCAGGTCGGCAAGCCGAAAGGCATGATCGTCATGGCCACCGTCAAGGGCGACGTGCACGACATCGGCAAGAACATCGTCGGCGTCGTGCTCCAGTGCAACAACTTCGACGTGATCGACCTCGGCGTCATGGTGCCGGCGCAGAAGATTCTCGACACCGCACGCGAGCGGCAAGCCGACCTGGTAGGCCTGTCCGGGCTCATCACGCCTTCACTCGAGGAGATGGCGCACGTGGCGCACGAGATGCAGCGGCTCGCCATGACTCAGCCGCTGCTGATCGGCGGCGCGACGACCTCGCGCGTGCATACGGCCGTGAAGATCGCCCCGAACTACGGGGGCGTCACCGTCTACGTGCCCGACGCCTCGCGCGCGGTCGGCGTGGCGAGCCATCTTCTTTCGGAGGAACAGCGCGGTCAGTATGTGGCGGAGGTCGCGGCCGACTACGACAGGATTCGCGCGCAGCACGCCGCCAAGAAGGGTCCCGTTCTCATCCCGCTCGGGGCGGCACGCGCCAACGCGTTCAAGGCGGATTGGGCGCGGTATGCGCCGGCGAAGCCGGCGTTGCTCGGCAGGCGAGAGATCAGGAACCCCGATCTCGCGGAGCTGGCCGCCTGCATCGATTGGGGCCCGTTCTTCCAGACTTGGGAGTTGTCGGGATCCTTTCCGGCGATCCTCGACGACCCCGTCGTCGGCGAAGCTGCTCGCGGCGTGTACGCCGAGGGACAGGCGATGCTCAAGCAGGTGATCCAGGGCCGGTGGCTCACCGCGAACGGGGCGCTGGCGCTGCTGCCGGCCAATTCCGTCGGCGACGACATCGAGCTTTATGCCGACGAGTCGCGCTCGCGGGTGACGCTCACCTGGCGCAACCTCCGGCAGCAGAACGAGCGACCCGCGGGCAAGCCGAACTACTGTCTCTCCGACTTCGTCGCCGCGAAGGATTCCGGCATCGAGGACTACGTCGGCGCGTTCGCGCTCACAGCGGGAATCGGCATCGAGAAGAAGCTCGCCGAGTTCGAGGCGAAGAAGGACGACTACCGCGCCATCATGCTCAAGGCCCTCGCCGACCGCCTGGCGGAGGGCTTCGCGGAGTGGCTGCACATGAAGGTCAGGCGCGATCTCTGGGGGTACGCGCACGGGGAGCGCCTGGACAACGCGGCGCTGATCCGCGAGGAGTACCAGGGGATTCGGCCCGCCCCGGGCTATCCGGCCTGTCCGGATCACCTGGCGAAAGCGGCATTGTTCGAGCTCCTCGAGGCGGGGAAGATCGGCATGACGCTCACCGAGAGCTACGCCATGCTGCCCGCGGCATCGGTCGCCGGCTTCTACCTTGCCCACCCCGAGGCCGCGTATTTCGCGGTCGGGAGGATCGGCGAGGACCAGCTCCGCGATTTCAGCCGGCGCTCGGCAGAGCCGGTCGAGGCGATGCGGCGCAGGCTGGCGCCCCTCGTCGGCTGAGAGCGATACTCGGCACGCGGATGCGGCCGATGAGCGTTTTCGACACCAGGACGGGGTTTCCCCCGGCGCTCGCGGAGCGCCTGGCCGACGGCTCGTCGCTGGTCGTCGTCTGTCTCTGCGCCGCGTGGTGCGACACCTGCGGCGAATTTCGCGCGGCTCTTGCGCGCATCGCTGCGGCGCGCCCAGGGCAGCTCTACGTCTGGCTCGACATCGAAGACGACAGCGAACTCTGCGGAGAGATCGACGTGGAGAACTTCCCCACGCTCGCCGTGTATCGTGGCGGGCGGCTGCTGCACTACGGCGTGTCGCTGCCGCAGGAAGGCACGGTGGCGAGACTGATCGACGAGCTGGCCACCCGCTCCGCCGGCGCCGCGGAGGCCCCTCGCGCCGTGCTCGAACTGCCCGAGGCGCTGCGCCGGCGAGCGCGCGGCGGGTAGCGGTCCGGACGAGCGCTCAATCGGCCTGCATCTTGCGGAGGAAATCCTCTAGGCGCTTCCCGGCCTCGTCCGGGAAACGCTCCGGAGCCACGCTCACGTCCACGATCCGGTCCAGGCGGAAATTGCGAAAGTCCTGCCGCAGCTCGCACCACGCCGCGAGCGACCAGGCGTCGCCCCAGAAGTAGAGGCCGAGGGGACGCACCCGGCGCTGCGAAACCTGCGCTTCCGCGTCCCGGTAGTCGAGGTCGGCCCAGCGGCGTTCGGCGATCGCTGCGCGCAGCGCATCGAGCCTCGCCCCGGGCTTCGGATCGATGAAGAAACCTGGGGCGAAGAGCGGCGAGCGCTCGAGCGCCACCCGCTTCTCGGCGGGAAGCGCCGCCGCGATCTTGGCCAGCGCCGAGCGCGCGCCGCCGGCGAGCTTGGGTCCGCCCCACGCCTCGACGAAGCGCGCGCCGATCGCGAGCGCGTCGATCTCGTCGAAGGTGAACATCAGCGGCGGCAGGTCGAAGCCGGCGCGGATGCGGTAACCGACGCCTGCTTCGCCGTCGATTGGTACGCCCGATCCGGAGAGGTCCGCGACATCGCGGTAGATCGTCCGCTCCGACACCTCGAACCAGTGCGCGAGCTGCGCGGCCGTCGTGAGGCGCCGGCCGCGCAGGTACTGGACGATGGCGAACAGGCGGTCGGCGCGCCTCATGCCTCTGCGCTCACGCGCTCGCGTGCAGCCCGACCCTGTTGCCTTCGCTGTCGATCACGTGCGCGTACACGCCCATCCCCTCGGGCAAGACCGTCTTCGGCAGTGCGATCTTCCCACCGGCGCGCCTGACGCGTTCGAGCGCGTCGTCGAGGCCCGGTTCCACGCCGAGGTAGACCACCGTTCCGGAGGCCGCCGGCGCGTAGCCGTCACCGGCAACGAGACAGCCGCCGACGCCGGGCTGCTCGTAGGCGAAGATCGCCAGTTCCTGCGGCCCCATCGTTTCGTGCTTGAGCTTGCGCCCGAGCACCGCTTCGTAGAAGCGCGTGGCGCGGCGAAGATCGGCGGCAGGGATTTCGAACCAGTTGAGGGCATTCACGGCTTGCATGATCGGCTCCTGACAATGTGCGGAAGCGCACGCCGCCATCCTCCGCCCAAGCTGCTGACAACGTTCTGTCAGGAGTCCGTGCAAGCCGCGCCGGCCCTGCGACCGATTCCGGCCGCGGGCGCAGTAAGCGCAGACGTCGCCGACGTCGCCTCAATCAAGCGCGCCGATGAAGTCCGCCTTGCCGATGTCGATGCCGTTGTGCCTCAGAATCGCGTAGGCGGTCGCGACGTGGAAGAAGAAGTTCGGCAGCGCGAACTGCAGCAGGTAGTTGATGCCCGTGAACTTCTTCGGCTCACCGCGGACGGGCCGGACGATCTCACGCGACTCGGATCCGTCGATCTGCTGCGGCTTGAGCGTGCGCAGAAACTCGAGGGTGCGGTCGATGCGCGAGACGAGCTCGGCGAAGCTCTGCTCGGTGTCCTCGTGGACCGGAGGCTCCAGCCCGGCGAGCCGCGCGCCCGTGCCCCGGGCGAAGTCGCACGCGAGCTGGACCTGACGCGTGAACACGAACATGTCGGGGAAGAGCCGCGCGCCGAGCAGCGCCGATTCGTCGATCTTCCTCGACTGAGTGTGCGCGGCGGCCTTCTGCAGGATGCTCTTGAGGTTGGTCAGCATTTTCGTGAAAACGGGCACCGAAGCCTGGTACATCGAGAGAGTCATCGCGCTTCCTCCTTGTGGGGGGCCGATTGTAGCAAGCCGGGCGGCGGCCGCCGGACGGTTTTCCGCGTTCGCGGCTTGACTTAAACTCCCCGGTTATGCCCACGGGCCGGCGCGACGCCGTCCCCGTGATGGCCAAGCGCCGGACGGAGGGCCCATGGCGGAGCGCACCGAATCGAAGTGGCGGCTGCACGGCGTGCGCGTCGTGCATGCGCATGAGCTCGACGTCAATACGCCGCAAACACCGGGCATGAACCGCGCCGCCGCAATCACGGCGGCACGCGCCGGAGCCGAGAAGCTGTGGGCCGGCACGGTGATCATCCACCCGAAGGCGAAGACCGGCGCGCATCACCACGGACCGGTCGAGAGCGTCATCTACGTGGTGAGCGGCCGCGCGCGCATGAAGTGGGGCGACCGGCTCGAGTTCACCGCCGAGGCGGGCCCCGGCGACTTCATCTATGTCCCGCCGTATGTGCCGCACCAGGAGATCAACGCGAGCGACGCCGAGCCGCTTTCCTGCGTGCTCGTGCGCAGCGGGCAGGTGCCGGTCGTGGTGAACCTCGAGCTACCGAACGTCGAGCCCAACCCCGAGGAAGTGCACTGGGTCGACAACATCCATCCGCCGCCGGACGGCTAAGGCTCAGGCAACGTTGGAGTAACCGAGGATTTCGGCCGGATCGTCCTCGTAGGCGTGGCCGAAGCTCACGTGGCCGTGGCCGCGTAGCACGATCTCCTCGCGCCTGAGCGCGATCTCGGGCTCGTTCTCCATCGTCACGTAGGTGCCGTTCGAGCTGTGGTCGATCAGCACGAACTTGTCGCGGCGGCGCTCGATGCGCGCGTGCATGCGCGACGCCTTCCGGTCGCCGATCACGAGGTCGTTCTGCGGATCACGCCCGATGCTGAGCGATGCGCGCTTGTCCGACAATTCCAGCTCCTGGCCGCCGTGCTTGAGCTTCAGGGACGCCGGTCGGAGCTCGACTCGCGTCGAAAGGGCGGTGAGCTCGTCCTCGGTCTCCTGCCATACCAGCTCGAACAGGCTGACATCCTGCTGCTTGCCTTTCATCGACTGCGTCTGCTGATCGCGCGTACGGGCGCGCAGTGCGGCAGGGAGCTCGGCGACCGTCTCCTTGGAGGTGAACACCTGCCCGCCCTTGGCCAGGTTCGACAAGCGCGCAGCCACTGTAACCGTATCTCCGAATACGTCGCTTCCGTCCTCGAGCACGGGGCCGAAATGGAAGCCCACGTGTATCGCGATGGGCGTTCCCCGCGATGTTCGCTGAGCCGAGACACGTGCCTGCATGTCGGTCGCAGCCCGCGCGGCGCCGTCCGCGCCGGGAAACACGGCCATCACTTCGTCACCGATCGTCTTGATGACGCGCCCGCCGGTGTCCGCGCAGACCTGCTTGATGATCGCGAGGCAACGCTCCACCGTCGCGAGCGCTTCGGCGTCGCCGAGGGTCTCGTAGAGCTTCGCGCTGCCGCTGATGTCGGCGAACAAGACCGCGAGGCGAGGGGACGGTGATTGCGCGTCGGCCATGGGCGGCAAGTATAAGCCAAGGTGCGAACTTCGGCATCGGAGGTCGGGCGATCGCTGCGCCCTACTATTCACGCTCTCGCGGCGCCCTAATATTCACGTTGACACGCTCGAAGCGCGCAGCCTAGTATCAGCCGCGCTCCGCCGCAGGTGCGGGGCATTATTATTCACGCTTTTCGATGAAGGCAGGCTGGCTATTCGGATGTTATCTTGGCTTCGTCGCAGGCACGTGCTCCGCCATCGACGCGGGCATCGTGACGATCGCCGACGGCGGATCGCGCCTGCTACGGGGGGCCAACTGGTACAACCTCATCGAGGGCGCGCGGATTCAGGACGGAGACGTCATCGAAGCCCTCGAGCGCGGGCAGGTCCAGGTCGAACTCCTGCGCGGCGGAAGCATGAACCTTGGCGCATCTTCATCGCTCTATGTCGCCGGCGCGGGGGCACGCGAAGGCAGGCAGCCCGCGGACCTGTATCTCCAGCAGGGTTGGGTGAAGCTCGCTACGAAGCCTCCGGGAGCGCCGCTGCGGCTGCGCTCCCCGCTCGCCGCACTCGAGGCGCCGAGCGCGGTCGTGGTCGCGCGCGCTGCGGCGAGCTCGTTCGACGTATTTGTCGAGACCGGCGATGCTCGCGTAAGCGAAGTCGGCAGGAGCGGGGCGGACGCGCTTCGCGACGTGCACGCAGGCGATTTCGTGGGGCGCGCTGCCGGCCAGTCACTGGTCGTCGCGGGACGCGCGCCGCAGGCCTTCGTGGCCGCGATGCCGCGTCAGTTCATGGACACCTTGCCGGCACGGATCGAGAAGTTCAAGACGACACGGGTCGATCTCAAGCTCGATCGCCCGATTACGTTCGCGGAAGCCGAGCCTTGGCTCAACGGGCCGTATCGCAGCGTGTTCGTCAAGCGACTTACGCCGAGGCTCTCTGACGCGGCATTTCGCGCTGCCGCCTCGGCCAATGCGCAGGCCTACCCCGAATGGGGTAGTGTTCTCGCTCCGCAGGAGGCGGCGAAGAGCGAGCCGGCCACCAAGCCGCAGGACAAGCCACAGGACAAGGCGCAGGAAAAACCGGGCCTGCCCTGGCCCTTCGGACACAGATAGGGGACGACGTGAAGCTGATCTGGAAGTTCAACCTGGGGCTGGCGGCGATATTTGTCGTTGGCTTCGTGCTTTGCGGGCTGGTCTCCTACACGGTGCTGCAGGCCAACGCGCGCGAAGAGATTCTCGACAACGCTCGGGTGATGATGGAATCCGCGACGTCCTCCCGCAACTACACCAACACGCAGATCCAGCCGTTGCTGGAAACGCAGCTCAAGTACACCTTTCTGCCCCAATCGGTGCCCGCATACGCGGCGACTGAGCAGTTCAACGATCTGCGCAAGAAGTACCCCGACTACAGCTACAAGGAAGCTACGCTCAACCCCACCAACCCGCGCGACCGGGCGACGGACTGGGAGGCCGACGTGGTGAACCAATTCCGCAACGATCCCACGACCCAGGAGATCAGCGGCCAGCGCGACACGCCGACCGGCCGCACGCTGTTCCTCGCGCGGCCGATCCAGATCAAGGACCCCGCCTGCATCGTCTGTCACAGCACGCCGGCCGCTGCGCCGAAGACGATGGTCGACGTCTACGGCCCGGCGAACGGCTTCGGCTGGAAAGTCAACGACATCATCGGCGCGCAGATCGTCTCCGTGCCCGTCGCCCTGCCCATTCAGCGCGCCAACCGCACGTTCCGGGTATTCATGCTGCTCTTCGTCATCGTCTTCGCGGCGGCCTTCGTGCTCCTCAACGTCATGCTGCACACGATGGTCATCAAGCCCGTCAAGGAACTCTCGCATCTCGCTGACGACGTCAGTCTCGGCCACCTGGAGTCGGCCGAGTTCAAGAGCAGGAGCAAGGACGAGATCGGCGTGCTGGCCGGAGCGCTCTCGCGCATGAACAAGAGCCTCGTGCAGGCGATCAAGATGCTGGAGGAGTAGCCTCCCACTTCGATGCCTGAACCGGAAAAAATCGGCAAGTATCGGATCGACGGCGTCCTCGGCAAGGGCGCGATGGGCGTCGTCTACAAGGGCTTCGATCCGATGATCGAGCGTACGGTGGCGATCAAGACCGTGCGCAAGGACCTCGTTGATCCTGAGCTCGCGGTGCAGGTCATGGCGCGCTTCAAGAACGAAGCGAAGGCCGCCGGCCGGCTCCTGCACCCGAACATCGTGAGCGTGTACGAATACGGTGAGGACGACGCCAACGCGTTCATCGCGATGGAGTACGTCGACGGCACCGGGCTACGCGAGTATCTCAACCGCAAGGCGACGTTCGACCTGGGGCAGATCGTCGCCATCGTCTCGCAGGTGCTCGAGGCCCTCGACTTCGCCCACGAGCGCGGGGTCGTGCACCGGGACATCAAGCCGGCGAACCTGATCCTGACCGCGGCCGGCGCGGTGAAAGTCGCCGACTTCGGCATCGCCCGCATCGATACGTCGAACCTGACCAACGCGGGCATGGTGATGGGCACGCCGTCCTACATGTCGCCCGAGCAGTGCCAGGGCAAGGAGATCGACCGCCGCTCGGATCTGTTCAGCACGGGCGTCGTGCTCTACGAGTTGCTGACCGGCGACAAGCCGTTCGCCGGCTCGATCGAGGCGATCGCCTTCAAGATCTGTTACGAAGATCATCACCCGCCGTCGGAAACCTCGAAGCTCGCGGTGACGCCGGCGCTGGACGCGATCGTCGCCACCGCGCTCTCGAAGGCGCCGGAGGCGCGCTTCCAGAACGCGCGCGCCTTCAACCGTGCGCTGCGCCAGGCGCTCGATCCGCAGCTCACCTGGAAGGGCGAGGCGGTGGATGCGACCGAGCTCAATCTGGCGGCCGTGACGATGCAGCAGCACGCCGCCCCGGCGTGGGATGACACGATCCTGCAAACCGTTGAGCGCGAGCTGGCGAAGTTCCTCGGGCCGATGGCCAAGGTCGTCGTGCGCAAGGCGGCCGCGCGCACGGCCGACACGGCGGAGCTCTACGCGCTCGCCGCGGAGAGCATCTCCGATGCCGGGGAGCGGCAGAAGTTCATCGGCACCAGACCTGGCGCGTCAACGACCGGCGGGGCGTCCGCCACGGGAAGCCAGGTAGCCTCCGGCACCCGGCCCATCTCGGTGCGCAAGGGACAGACCTCGCCGCCGCAGGTGCGCTCGCAGAGCGGCATCACGCGCCCGGCCGGACCGGTGGTGCTCGACCAGGATTTCGTCGATCAGACCACGTCGCGACTCGCGGTTTACCTGGGGCCCGTCGCCCGGGTCGTGGCGCGGAAGGCGGCGCAGAAGGCGGGAACGCAGCAGGAATTCGTGCAGATGGTCTCCGGGCACCTTGGCGCGCAGGAGCGCATCGCGTTTCTGCGCGAGATGGGGTTCGACGAAGCCGGCTGAGCCGGTCAGCTTCGGTCGCGACGGCAGCACGACCTGCGCACGCGATCGCCGGCGGCCTTGCGATGCTTACGTGCTTTTCGGATCGAACGCGTCGCGCAGCCCGTCGCCGAGCAGGTTGAAGGACAGCACGAGCAGAAAGATCGACAAGCCCGGCCAGATCGCCATCCACGGCGCATTGTCGATGTAGTTCTTCGCCGTGTTGAGCATGCTGCCCCACGACGGCGCGGGCGGCTGCTGGCCCAGCCCGAGGAAGGAGAGCGCGGCTTCCGCGATCACCGCGGCGGCGATCGCGAGCGTCGCCTGCACGATGAGCGGCGGCACGACGTTGGGCAAGACGTGCCGGAGCGCG
>Ga0187777_10001422_pt1 | contig 15487 bp, 9 predicted proteins | sample 1015_Q2_SP5_10_M_FD_132416 | JGI IMG/M metagenome (GOLD analysis project Ga0187777, IMG submission 132416) | Tropical peat soil microbial communities from peatlands in Department of Meta, Colombia - 1015_Q2_SP5_10_MG | ecosystem: Environmental > Terrestrial > Soil > Wetlands > Peat | place... | reverse complement strand
GGCCGGTGCCGTCACTCGTGGAGGTCGGCGCCGGTGGGGCTGATGCGAGCGACGACGCGTCCTTCCTCGTCGAGCCGACGGGCCAGCTCGTCGCGCGGAGTCGCCGGAGCCCCGAACCTCGCGAGGATCTGCTCGAACACCTCGACGCGTTCGGGATCCTGTTCGAGGAGCTCGGCGTCACCGTAGAGCGTCAAGGCGCGGCGCCCGTCGGCCACGAGGAGCGCGACACGCGGCTGCCGCGCGATGTTGTGGCGCTTCGCGCTGGAGCGACGGAACGTCACGAGGACCTCGCGGCCGGTCCACGAGTAACCGATCAGCGACACCTGTGGTGAGCCGTCCTTGCGGCCGGTTGCGAGCGTCGCCCACTGGTGCCCGCTGAGATGGTCCGATTGCTCGCTGGTGAGCTCCAAATCCGATCCTCCTCGACGCACTGAGCTCCTCGGGTCCCGGTCTGGCCGCCCCCGGGTGAGCAGGTCTGGCACGGGCCAGCCTACGAGCCGGTCCGAGTCGGTCGTCAGCCCGGGAGCCGGAGGAACTCGTCGACGTGGGCGCAGACGTCGTCCATGGCGGCGTCGTCGAGCGCGTGGCTCAACGGGAGGAGCACACCGCGCGCCATCACCTCGTCGGCGTTCGGCAGGCCGTTGGGCGGGACCCGCACCTCGGTGCCGCGCAGCATCGGCTGCCGCGTCACGTTCCCCGTCCAGATCGTCCGGGTGTCGACGCCCCGCTCGTCGAGGAAGCGTTGCAGGTCGGCCCGCGCGAAGCCGGCGTCGGGTCGGATCACGAGCGGGTAGCCGAGCCACGCGGTCTCGAGGTCGGCGAGCGGTCGCGGGAGCACGAATCGATCCGTGTGACCGCCGAAGAACTCGGTGTAGCGGTCGAAGTTGCGGCGGCGGCGCGCCAGGTTTTCCGGCAGCTTCTTCAATTGTTCGAGCCCGAATGCAGCTCCGATCTCGGATGGTTCGAAGTTCCACCCGAGCTCGTCGAAGATGAACTGGTTGTCGTATTGGATGCCGTCGAGGTCTTCCCAGAAGTTCCGATCGCGCTTCTTCGATCCGAAGAAGTGCAACTCGGAACGACGGCCCCAACGGCGGAGCACGACGGCGCGGTCGCGGAGGTCGTCGTCGTCGGTCATCACCATGCCGCCGTTGCCGGCACAGGTGATGACGTGCGAGTTCGCGAAGCTCGTGACCGAGAGCGTCGACCGTTCGCCCGTCGGTCGGCCGCGCAGCCTCGCGCCGAGCGTGTCGCACGAGTCCTCCACGACCGCCAGGCCGTGTCGATCGGCGATGTCGCGTATCCGGTCCCAGTCGGGCGCGTTCCCGATGAGGTTCGGGAACAGTAGCGCCGTGGTCCGTGGTGAGATCATCTCCTCGATCTGTTCGACGTCGACGCAGTACGTGTCGGGCTCGACGTCGACGAACGCGGGCACCCAGCCGCCCCGCACGATCGGTGCGACGTCGGTCGAGAAGGTCAGCGCGCACGTGACGACTTCGGCACCCGGCGGGAGCTCCAGTAGCTCGAGCGCGAGGTAGAGCGCCGACGACCCGGAGTTGCACATCACCCCGCGGGCCTTGCCGAAGAGCGACGCGACCTGGCGTTCCATCGCCGTCACGCGCCGGCCGGGCCAGAGGCCCTGCGGGCCGGACCGCAGCACCTCGACCACCGCGGCGATCTCCCGCTCGTCGTGGACACTGCTCGAGTAGAAGATGCGCTCCATCGTGCAACAGTGCCTCAGGCGATCGGGTGGGCGCCGGTCGTGGTCGTTGTGGCGGTCAGCGATCGCGGAAGACGACCGACGTGCGCGTGTCGAGGACGACGTGGAGCTCGGCGATCCGGAGCGACCCGTCCTCGACCCGGACCCGCCCACGGACGATCCCGGTGGAGAGCGGGGCGATCCCGCCGGCGACCTGGGTCACGAAGATGTACGAGGCGAACGATGCGGAATCCCCGCCGTGTTCCACGACGTGGATGTTGGTGCCGTTGTGCCGGAGCGGGTAGGGGCTGTTGCTCCGGTGGTCGGTCTGCCAGGCGACGAAGTCGTCGCGCCCGCGGACGTCGGCGCGCACGAAGTCCTCGTAGTCGGTGGTGCCGCTGTCGGTCCGGCAGGTGAAGTGGACGTCGCGGGTGACCATCTCGGGGAACCGGTCGAAGTCACCTTCGTCGTAGTGGAACCACCAGCGACCGACGAGGTCCTGGATTGCGGCGGGATCGATCATGGGCGCGGTCGCGCGCGGCCGGGGAGTGCGTCGACGTTGCTGGCGGGCCCGACGATCTCGCCGCGCGCGTGTTGCGTCATCTTGTCGATGCGCGCGGGAAGGGAGGCGGGCTGCCACTCGGGGAGCAGCTCCTTGCCCACGAGGTCGTACACCGGGCGGGCGAGGTCGGCGAGTAGCTGCAGGCTCGTGGTGACCTGCCCGGTGAGCCGCGCGGGGTCGGCGGTGCACAGCGCCAGTGCGGCCTCCGCCATGGTGTCGAGCGGCTCGTAGAGGTAGGCGGGGAGGTTGGAGTACTCGACCAACACCTCGGTCTCGGCCGCTGCCTGCGGCGCGACGGTGTTGACCGCGATCCCCTCGCCGTAGGTCTCGGCCCCGAGGCTCACCGTCCACCGATCGAGGAACGCCTTCGACCCTCCGTAGATGGTGCCCTTCGACGCGGGCTGGGTCGGGGGAAACGGCGGGCCGGGTGGGTGTTGGGCGGTCTGCGAAGAAACGTTCAGGATCCAGCCCTCGCCGCGCTCGCGCATCCCAGGGAGCACGCGCCGGACGAGCTGCCACGGCGCCCAGAAGTTGAGCTCCAGCACGGTCGCCATCTGTTCGTCGGTCCAGTCGAGGAAGCGACGGAAGCCCCCACCGGCCGCATTGTTCACGAGGATGTCGACCGCGCCCAGCTCCGCCTCGACCCGGTCGACCAGCTCCGCGCGGTCGAGGGACGGGTCGCTCAGGTCGAACGGAACCGCGAGCACGCGCCCGCCGAGCGCGGAGATCTCGGCCGCGGCGCGCTCGAGCGTCCCGAGGTCGGCGAGCGCGGGCGTGGGGCGCGAGCAGATCGCGACGTCGGCGCCCTCCGCGGCGAGGCGCACGGCGATCGCTTTCCCGATCCCGCGGCTCGCGCCGGTGACGAGTGCGACCCGGCCGGCGCAGGAAGTACCCACCGGGCTACCCGGCGAAAGCGTGCACGGGAAGCGGGTCGTCCATGCGCGCGTAGCAGTCGGCGATGTTGTCCCCCATGAACCAGGCCTTGGTGGAAGCGTCGAGACCCTGCAGCAGGTCGGCGTAGTACGCGGTCGGCGCGCCAGAGCCCTCGTTGTGCGCGTAGTCGCTCGAGAACACGACGCACTCCGGGAACTCGGCGAGCAACCTCACCGGGGACTGGTGCCGGCGAGGAAGCGGCGTGATCCGGACGTTTCGTCGTACGAACTCACCCGGCGAGAGGTCGAAGGGGTACGGACCCATGTAGAGGCCCGCCTCGACGACCTGCCGCGAGTCGCGGGTGTCCATGTGCTCGACCATCCCCGAGAACCAGTGCAGCCCGATCTCGGCGATCAGCACCGTGAGGGTGGGATGCCGGTCGAAGACACCTCCGAACACCATGCCGTTGATCATGAGCTCCACCGACTGGTGCCCCTGCGAGACGCTCAATTGTCGTAGCAGCATCATGTCGCCCGCGGTGTTGGCCCACGCGGGGTCGAACCGAGCCGGGTTGTAGCCCACGTGCAGCAACGCGATCATCCCCAGGTCCTCGGCGGCCGACCAGAGTGGTTCGAACGACGGGTGCATCGGCGGCACGCCCGCGGCGGGGATCGTGCCCACGAGGAAGCACCGGCTCCCGCGCGCACGCATGCGCTGCAACTCGCGCACTGCGGTGGCGACGTCGGTGTAGTCGAGGCACGTCACCGGCAGCAGGCGGTCGGTGCGCGCCGACACCGCGTCGGCGAGCCAGGAGTTGCAGGTATGGATCACGTCGCGCGCCAGCGCGCGGTCGTCGAGGAACCGCGCCGCGAACATCCCCTCCAGGCAGATCACGCTCTCGAGGTCGATCCCGTTGTCGTCGAGCCACGCGACCCGCACGCCCGCGTCGGCCTCGCCGTGCATCGAGGACCCCTCGTAGCCGTAGCCGTCGCGCTGCTCCTGCCCGAGGATCGCCGCGATGCCCGGTGGCAGGAGCTGCTCCGTGGACGGCCACTCCTCGCGTGGGACGTCGGCAAGGATGTCACCGACAACCGCCTTCGTCGTGGCGTCGGCGACGTCGAACGCGGGGAGACGCCCGGCGAGCGCCGGGTACCGGTCGAGCCAGGCCGCACCGGGCTCGAAGTGGGAGTCGACGTCGATGACGGGCACGGATCCTCACCTCTCCCGGCCTGCGACAGGCCGCCGACGACACCGTAGATAATAGCGATGTTACATTGTTGGCGGCGCGGTGTCCAGCGCGAAGTGGTCGTCGGGGGCGGTTCCGCTGCGCACGATGGCGCGCTCGTCGGTACCGAGGTACGACGCGATCACCCGAGGGTCGTTCCGCACGGCGGCGGGCATCCCTTCCGCGATGATGCGTCCGGCTTCGAGGCAGTAGACACGATCGCTGATCGACATGATGAGCGGCATGTCGTGTTCGATCACGAGCATCGACGCGCCGAGCTCGCGACGGATCTCGACGACGAGAGGGCCGAACGCCTCCGTCTCACGCTGCGCGATCCCGGCGGTCGGCTCGTCGAGACACAGGACGCGTGCGCCGAGCGCGAGCAGCCCCGCGAGCTCCACGATCCGCCGGGTGCCGGTGGAGAGCTCGCCGATGTACGTGTCGGCGTACCGCCCGAGCCCGAGGAAGTCGATGAGCTCGTCCGCCTGCCTCCGCTTGGCGCTCTCGAGCCGGCGCGAGCGGGTCAGGAGCACCGTGGCCGTGAGAAGGCCGGTCTTTCCCCGGGCCTCGAGCGCGACCTCGACCGTCTCGCGGACGGTGAGCTCGGGGAACAGCGCGGCGGCTTGGAACGTCCGGCCGAGGCCGCGGGCAGCGCGCTTGGCTGCGCGCACGTGTGACACGTCCTCCCCCAACAGCTCGACGGCTCCGCTGCTCGGGACGAAGCCGCCGATCGCGTTCATCAGGGTCGACTTGCCGGCGCCGTTCGTGCCGATGAGCCCGACGATCTCGTTCGCGTGCACCTGGAGCGAGACCTGGTCGACGGCCACCAGCCCGCCGAATCTCACCGAGACCTCCTTGGTCGCGAGGGCGGGGCCGTCGAGCACGAGATCCGGTCGGGCACGGGCCGTCACGGATGCGGGCGGAGCCTGGGGCGTCTTGGCCGGCGCCGGCGCCATCCGCCGATCGGCCCAACCGAGGACGGCGTCGCGGGCGGCATACACGACCTGCATCAGCCCGCCCGGGAAGTAGAGGAGCAGCACGAGCAGACCGATGCTGGACGTGAAGAGCGGCACCAGGTCGTTGTCGGGGAAGAAGGCGGGGAGGCCGACGACCCACAGCGAGCCGAGGAGCGGGCCCACCACCGAGCCAAGTCCGCCGATGACCGCGATCGACACCACCTGCAGGGAACTCTCGACGGTGAAGAACCGATCGGTGATGGGGACGTTGGTCACGAGCGCGCCGAGGAGCGCACCGCCGAGCGCGGCGATCCCACCTGCGAGTGCGAATGCGCGCAGCTTCACCCGAGCGGGCGCCACCGTGTACGCGGCCGCCGTGTCCTGATTGTCACGAACTGCGATGGTCGAACGCCCGACGCCGGACCGGCGCAGGCGAGCCGCGGCCGCAAGTGTCAGCGCGAGCACGACGAGGACGACATAGTAGAAGGTCCGCTGCGAATCGAGCCCGAGGCCGAACAGGGTGCCGCGCGGGAACGGCACCGACACGAAGTTGTTGTCGGACAGGACGGGGCGGCGGTACAGGTACTGCTGCGCGGCCACCGCGAACGCGAACGTACTCACCGCGAGCAGGAGGCCGCGGACCCGGAGCGCGCCGAGCCCGATGAGGGCTGCCAGCCCGGCCACGAGCAGCGTCGCGATCACGATTGCCAGCAGTGCGGGGACCGCGTGGAGATGGATGTCGAAGAGCTGGTCGTCGCGGAACCCGACGCCGAGCCTGAAGCCGCGCGTCAGCGCCGCGGCGAGTAGAGCGCCGATGCCGGCGAACGCCATCTGGGCAAGTGACAACTGGCCTGCCCAACCCGTGAGGACGGTGACCGACAAGCCGCAGATCGCGAACACCAGGATGCTCGCGTAGAGCAGGTGCCGAGAGGGTTGCGTGATCACGAGGGGCAGGACCACCGCGACGACTCCGAGCGCGCCGAGCGACAGCGCCGTGAGGTGCCGGACCCACCAGAGCTCTCGCAGCCGCTCGGGCACCGGCTTCACCTTCGGCGCAAACGAGAACGCCTGGGTCTCGCCGGGTTGGCGGCTCTGGAACCACACGGCGACGAGCACGGCGAGGAACAGGAGGAAGTCGATCAGTCCGACGTCGGTGAGGAAGTTGAACCGGATGATCGCCTCCGTCACGCCGATGCCGACGCCCGCCACGATGGCGATCGGGAAGGAGACCATCCCGCCCATCACCGCCGCTGCGAGCGCGCGTGCGAGCGTGCTCGGACCCAAGCTCTCGAGGGTGCCCGGGGAGTTGGAGAGCCCCGCGACCAGGATCATCGACAGCGTGGCGAGGAACCCGCCGATCGTCCAGACGAGGAGCGAGACGAGCTTGGGGTTGACCCCCGACAAACGCGCGAGGTCGGGGTTCTCGGCCGACGCCTTCACCGTCTTGCCGATGAGCGTGCGATTGAGGAACCACGCGAGCGCCGCGGCGACGACCGGGACGACGACGAGGATCGATGCTTGCGCGCCGGTGACCTCGAACCCGAGCATCGACCACTCGGACGACGACACGACGGGAAAGCCGGCGCCCACCGTCTCGAGCTTCGGCAACGCGGCGACGACGCCGAGCGAGAGTTGCGCGATCCCGATCGTGGCAACGAGCAGGATCACTCGCGGGGCGGTGAACAAGCGCCGGATCACCGCGACCTCGATGAGCGCACCGTAGAGTGCTCCGACGATCAAGCACGCGACGGCAGCGAGCCAGAACGGCACACCGTGGTCGATGACCATCAGCGCGAACAGCGCGGTCCCTACGAGGCCCATGTTCCCGACGGCGAAGTTGATGACGCGCGTCGACCGGTAGATCAACACGATGCCCATCGCCAACAGGCCGATGACGAGGCCGTTCACCGCACCGTCGAACACGAGCTGCTTCGTGATCCAGGTGGCAACGACGACCACGGTGTCAGCCGCCCTCACGTCCGAGGAAGACGGCACGGGCGAGGTCGTCGCGCTCCGCGAGCTGGCGCGCCGGCCCCGAGAACCGGACCTGACCCTTCTCCAGGAACACCGCTCGGTCCGCGATCGCGAGCGCGACATTCAGCGACTGCTCGACGATGACGATCGTCATCCCGCCTGCCTTGAGCTCCTCGATCGTGCGAAGCAGCTCCTGCACGACGAGCGGCGCGAGGCCGAGAGAGAGCTCGTCTACCAGCAACACCTCGGGATCGTGGAGCAGTGTGCGCGCCAGGGCGAGCATCTGCTGCTCGCCGCCGGAGAGCGACGCCGCGGTCTGGCTCGCGCGATCGCGCAGGCGCGGAAACAGGTCGAGCACACGTTCGATCCGCCGGCGCATGTCGGCGGCGTCGCCCCGGTACACGAACGCGCCGATCTCGAGGTTCTCGCGCACCGTCATCTGCGGAAAGGTGCCCTTGCCGCCCGGGAGCAGGTGCACGCCGAGCCGGGCTCGCTGCTCGGGTGAGACGTAGGTGATCGTCTGGCCGTTCAGCCGCACCACGCCGCGTGAGGGGGTACCCAAGCCCGCGATGACGCGCAAGATGGTCGATTTGCCGGCGCCGTTCGTACCCAGGAGCGCGAGCACCTCACCGCGGGCGACCTCGAAGCCGACTCCGAACAGCACTTGCACCCGGCCGTACGAGAAGTCGATGTCGTTCACCTGGAGCGCGGGAATGGTGGCGGGCGACGCGAGCTGGCGCCGGTGCTCGTCCATCTCCTCGTGCAGCTCCTCCACGACCATCGACAGGTCGTTCCGGATGTAGGTCGAGCTGCGGAGGATCATCAGGCCGCCGATGATCGTCGTGGGCACCGTGAGCACCAAGATCGCCGTGCGAACTCCGAACGCGTCGGTGAGGAGCGCGCCGAGCAGAGCACCACCGGTCGCGCCGATGAAGAAGATGTAGATGGATCCCAGCGCGGATCCCATGCCGCGAAGGCGGTACGGCACGACCGACTGCAGGACCGGTGCGACCATCGTGAAGGCGGCCGCCAGCATCACTGCTTGCGGGATCCCGAAGACGGCAAAGAGCACCGGGTTGGGCATGAAGTACTGCACGGGCGTCAAGACGGCCGCAGGGAGCACAAGGATCCCCACGAGCCGCAGCGCACGGGCGGGGCTCTTGCGGTACAAGCGGTCGTAGTAGCGGCCGACGAAGGGCAGCAACACGAGCGCGACGACGCCGGTCGCCGTCCCCACGAGGCCGCGCTCGAAGGCGTGCAGACCGTAACGGTCCTCCAGGAACAGGTTCGCGAGCACGGGGCCTGTGAACAGCGCGAAGCCCATCGCCGCGAAGGCGAGGATGGCGAGCTTCAGCGTCCGGATCTGGAAGAGGCGCGCGAAGGCAGCCTCGGTGGAGATCGGCGCGGGCTGGGCGTCTTCGATCACCTCGCCGAGGACGTCCTCCTTCTCGAACTGACCGCGTGGAGGCTCCGGGAGCCGGAAGGCGAGGAGCGCGAAGACGGCGACGGGGAACCCGAGCACGAGGAACGCCCACCGCCAGCCGGCGGCACCTCCCGCGGCGGCCGCGATCCCGCCGACCAGCAGCGGGCTGATCACGCGCACCATGCCGGCGGCGCTGTCGCGCGTCGCGCTCACACGGCCCCGCACGGTGATCGGATACGTGTCGGCGAGTATCGAGCCGTGCACACTGAGGTTGCTCGACTTGGCGATACCGACACCGAACTGAGTCCAGAACAGCATGAACGCGTTGACCGCCAGGCCGGTCAGGAACACCATCCCCGAGAACAACAGCGTCGCCCACCCGATGATGGGCCCGCGCCGGAACCGATCGGCGAGCCAGCCCATCGGGAGCGCGCCGAGCACGATGAACGACCCGGCGGCCGCGCTGATGAAGACGATCGCGCCATTACTCACGCCGAAGGAGTCGCGGATGTCGGGCGCGAGCACGCCGAGGGCGGCACTCGAGAGCTCGTCGAGCGCCACGATGGCGAGAAGCACGGCGAACACACGGATGCCACCGCGCCGGAGACCCTCGCGCAGGGTCAGCTCCTGGGTGCCCACGCCCGGCAGCTGCTCGTCGGCGAGGACGGTCGGCTCGCGGCCGGCAACCTGCGCGGCCTGACGTGCCGCCTCTTCCTCGAGCACCGCGGCGGTCAGGGTCGCGGCGGCACGGCCGTCGGCTGCCGTCGATCCCCCCATTGCTGCGACTCCCCATCCGGCGGTGCCCAGGGACCCGCGTGGACCCCTGAGCGGATATGTGCGAAGATGTGACTTCTCACATCTTACTCGTACGGCCACGGGGGTTCCATGAAGGCGCTGCGAACGACCGCCTGTTGCCTGCTACTCGCGCTGGCGCTCGCCGCGCCGGCGGCCGCCGCCACGAATGGTGTCACGAACAACAGCATCAAGCTCGCCTATCCCGACATCGACTTCGCCAAGCTCAAGGACGTCGGCGTCAACCTGGATCGCGGAGACACGACCAAGATCTTCAAGGCACTCGCCGACGACATCAACTCGAAGGGCGGTGTGGACGGCCGCAACCTCGACGTCAGCGTCGTCAAGTACAACCTGCTCGATCAGGCCGACACCGAGGCGGCGTGCGTCAAGATGACGGAGGATCTCAAGGTGTTCGCCGTGCTCGGCGCGTTCGCCGGTCCGTTCGCCTCCGTGAACAAGTGCATCACCGACCACAAGACGGCACTCTTCGGTGGCAGCCCGGACTTGGCCATTGCCAAGAAAACCCCGTGGATCTCGGGCAACGCCAGCGACGCGCGTAGCGCAGCTCTCTTCGTGAAGCTCATGGCGCAAAAGGGCATCTTCAGGGGCAAGACGATCGGCGTGAGCTCCGGTCTCGACACCGAACAGATCACCAAGGACACCCTCGTGCCTGCGCTGAAGAAGGCGGGCTACCCCGCGAAGGTCGTGATCATCAACGACGCGACCGACACCACTCAGTCGGACGCCAACTGGGACGTCTACGCGCAGAAGTTCCAGAGTGCGGGCGTGAACCACGTCATCCTCGTGGGAACCGAAACCGCGAGGGGCTTCACGAACCTGTTGAACCACAAGCTCCACGTGAGCGTGTCGTCACCCACCGCGTCGGTGCTCGAGGGTATCGCGACCAACCAGACGCAACATCCCGCGTCCGACTATGACGGTGCGTACACGATCACGGGCTTCACCAACACCGAGACGTTCGAGAGTCCCGCGGTTCAGCAGTGCGTGAAGGCCTTCAAGAAGGAGAACCAGAACGTCACAGTGAAGAATCCCGCGATCGTTCCCGAAGGAGAAACGGACTGGGGCACCGGAATCGCCATCGCGTGCAACTCGCTCGCACTCTTCGAAATCGTCGCCGACAAGGCCGGCAAGAACCTTTCCAATTCGTCCCTGATACGTGCCGCGCAGTCGATGACGACGAACTTCGCCTACGGGTCGAATCCCTACAACACCTTCGGCCCGGACAAATTCGACGCCAACAACGGGTTCCGTCTCGCGGTGTACGACCACTCGATCGGGAAAACAGGTGGGCTCAAGCCGATCGGAAAGGTCGAGAACCTGGGATCGGGTTCGACGAGCAGTTCGTGAATCGGAACGTGCTCCGTCAGAGCGCCGAGACCGCCGCGAGCAACCGTGCCGCCTCGTCGTCGTCGAGCCCGGCGCGCTCGATGCACTCGACGATCGAGCACGAGCCGATCTCGTCCCGTGATCCTATGGACATGATCTTGGTGCCCACGGAGACGATGACCTCCATCACCGTCGCCTCCCCCGCCACCTCCGAGAGCAGGGTCTGCGGCCCGTAGCGAGGTGCGGCGACCGCGGGCATCCAACGAGCGAGCAGGTCGTCGGGGATGCCCACGGTCCAAGTGTGGCGGCCGGACCCGACGTCGTGCGCGTGCTCCTGGCTCGGTACGCGCACGAGCGCCCGCGTGTTCGGCGGAACGACGACCCCCAGCTCGAGGCTGTCGCCGGTGATCCGCCACTCCGAGCGAGCAGGTCCGTACGGCGTGTCGACCGTGGCCGCGGCCGACGTGAGATTGCCGCCCGGCAGCGGCTCGACGCGGAAGCGCTTCCACCCCGGCGCCGCGGGATCGGGGGCGAGACCGGCGACGCGGTGGTACAGCCACGCGCCGATCGCCCCGAACGCGTAGTGGTTGAACGACAGCATCTCACCCGGGTGAATCGACCCGTCGGGCCGGATGGCGTCCCAGCGTTCCCAGATCGTCGTGGCGCCCCGCGTCACGGGGTACAGCCACGACGGGCAGTCTCGCCGCATCAGCAGGCGATAGGACAGATCGTCGCGCCCGTTGTCGGCGAGCGCCGGGCACAGCCACGGCGTGCCCAGGAACCCGGTGCCGAGCTCCATGCCGTCGCGCCTGACGGCACGTTCGAGAGCGCGCACGGCGCCGGTGCGCTGCGAATCGAGCAGCAGATCGAACGCGAGCGCGATGGCGTACGCGGTCTGCGTCTCCGACGTCAGGCGCCCGCGCTCGGTCGAGAACTCGGCGCGGAACGCCTCGGCGGCGCGCCGGGCGAGGTCGCCGTAGCGAGCCGCGTCGGCGGCACGTCCGAGCACACGAGCGGCCTCGGCGACGAGCCGAACCGAGCGGGCGAAGAACGCGGTCGCGAGCAGGTCGGGGTCGGTACGGGCCGCGCTCGGGTCGTCGGGTGGCGCCGTGGGATCGAGCCAGTCGCCGAACTGCCAGTCGCCGGACCACACGAGGTCGTCACCTGCCGCACGCGCCTCGCAGTCGGCCCACCGCCGCATCGAGTCGTACTGGCGCTCGAGGACCCCCGTATCGCCGTAGTGCTCGTAGAGCGCCCACGGCAGCATCGTCGCGACGTCTCCCCAGCCGCACGTGGGCGTCGACATCCCCGGCTCTACCGACGGCACCACGTGGGGTACGACGCCGCCGTCGGCCTGCTCGGCGGCGAGATCCGCGAGCCAGTTGGCGAGGACGCCGGCGACGTCGTACTCGAGCGCGGCGGTGGGACCGAAGACCTGGATGTCGCCCGTCCAACCGAGACGCTCGCTCCGCTGCGGGCAATCGGTAGGAACGTCGAGAAAGTTCCCGCGCATACCCCACACGATGTTCTCGTGCAGGCGATTGACCAGGGGATCGGAGCACTCGAACCAACCGGTTCGGGTCATGTCGGAGTGCAGGACGACGGCGCGGACGTCGGCAGCATCGAGCTCGCCCGGCCATCCGGTGATTCCCACGTACCGGAAGCCGTGGAAGGTGAAGCGTGGCTCCCACGCCTCGCCGTCGCGGTCGCCGCGCAGGACATAGGTGTCGGTGGCCTTGGCGTCACGGAGCATCCACACCGCGAGCTCGCCCCCATCCAGGACCTCCGCGTGCCGGAGGGTCACCTCGGTACCCCGTGCGCCCTTCACCTGGATCCGCACCCGGCCCACGAGGTTCTGGCCGAAATCCACGATCGCCTCCCCGGAGGGCGCCCTGGAGATCGCGACGGGTCCGATCTCCTGGATGCGCCGTACCGGCGGACCCGGAGGCGCGCACAGCGTCCGGAGGTCCCGATCGAGAACCTCGACCGGGCCCCAGTCGTGGTCACCGAACCCGACCGACGACCAGCCCGGGAGCTCCCGGCGAGCGTCGTACGTCTCGCCGTTGTAGAGGTCCGCCGCGCGAATCGGCCCTGCATCAGATGTCGTCCACGTGTCGTCGCTGACGACGAGGAGCGTCGTGCCGTCGGCGAGCGTGACCTCGAGTTGCGCGAGCAACGCCAGCCGATCGGTCCACACCGCGCGCCGCTGGATGAGGTTCCCCCGCGCCCACCCGTCAGCGAGCACGGCACCGAGCACGTTCTCACCGGTGCGCAGCAGCGCAGTGACGTCGTGTGTCTGGTAACGGAGGCGGTGGGCGTAGCTCGACCAGCCGGGCGCGAGCTCGTGGTCCCCGACGCGTGTTCCGTTCAGCTCGACCTCGTACACGCCGAGCGCGGTGACGTACAGGCGCGCCCGCGTCACCTCACCGGACACCGAGAACTCGCGCCGCAGCTGCGGTGACGGACGGGTGCCATGGATGCCACCGTCGTCGACTCCCGGAGTGACGAAGCGTGCCTCCCAGTCGCTCGGAGCGAGCAGCCCCACCTCGAAGCGGGCAGGCTCGCTCCACGGCGACGCGTGGCCGTCGCGGCCCCACACACGTGCCCGCCACACGCACGCCTGCCGCGCGCGGAGATCGGGGCCACGCCACTCCACGAGGTTCGAGTCGTCGGTGCCGACGCTACCCGAGTGCCAGACGGGTGCACCGGAGCCCGCGTCGTCGACGGCGACCTCGTACGCCTCCTGGCTCCAGCCGGGTATGTCGGTTTCCGTGCGCCACGACAACCGGGGACGCACGACGTCGATACCGAGCGGATCACCGAGGTACTCGCACCGAAGATCGACCACCGTCGTCATGAGGCTCCTCGGCGGCGCCGTGCCCGCGTCGCCGCATGCTGGTGTGCGAACTTGTTCTTTCGCTACGCTATCGCACATGCCCGCACCCGTCGACCGGCCGCTCCAGCAGCTGCTCGACCGGTCGCACCGGCTGGGCGCCGACCGCCGCATCACCAACTTCGCGGGTGGCAACACCTCTGCCAAGCTCACGCTGCCCGACCCCGTCACCAGCGCGCCGACACGTGTTCTCGCGGTCAAGGGCTCCGGTGGCGACCTCGGGACGCTCACCGAATCCGGTGTCGCGCTCCTCGTGCTCGACCGGGTGCTCGCGCTCGAGTCGAAGCGCCGGCGAGGGACACCCGACGACGACGTTGTCGGCTTCTACGCCGCGTGCCGGTTCGGCGATCGCGACGCAGTCCCGTCGATCGACACGCCGCTGCACGCGTTCGTCGGCGCCGACCACGTCGACCACCTCCATCCCGACTCGGTCATCGCCCTCGCGACCGCGGCCGACGGCGAGCGTCTCGTCGCGTCGTGCTACGGCGACGACGTCGCGTGGATCCCCTGGCAACGACCGGGCTTCGACCTGGCGATCGCGCTCCGTGACCTCCTGAGGGCCCGGCCCGGGGCGCGGGGTGTCGTCCTCGGCGGTCACGGTTTGATCAGTTGGGGCAGAACCAGCGACGAGTGCGAGGAGACGTCCCTCGAGCTCATCGAGCGCGCCGAGCGGTATCTCGACGAGCACGGTGACCCCGAGCCCTTCGGACCGGTCGTCGACGACATGAGCCCGCTCGACGAGCTCGCCCGGCGTTCGGAAGCCGCCCGGCTGGCGCCGGTGGTCCGGGGCCTCGCGTCCGGCGATCGGCGCGTGGTGGGCTGCTTCTCGGACGCGCCGGTCGTGCTCGACTTCCTCGCCCGGGAAGCGGCACCGCGCCTGGTCGAGCTCGGAACGTCGTGCCCCGACCACTTCCTGCGCACCAAGGTGCGGGCTCTGCTGCTCGACGCGGCGCCCGGTGTGCCGTTCGGCGCGCGTGTGGCAAGGCTCCGCGAGCTCCACGACCGGTACCGCGCCGACTACGGCGCCTACTACGCGCGCCACGCCGGCCCGGGCTCGCCCGCCATGCGCGGCGCGGATCCTGCGATCGTGCTGGTCCCCGGCGTCGGCATGTTCTCGTACGGCCGGGACAAGCAGACCGCGCGCGTCGCGGGCGAGTTCTATCTGAACGCGATTCGCGCGATGCGCGGCGCGGAGGCGCTCTCGCGCTACGCGCCGATTCCCGAGAGCGAGAAGTTCCGCATCGAGTACTGGGCGCTCGAAGAGGCGAAGCTGCAGCGCCTGCCGCAGCCGAAGCGCCACACCGGGCGGATCGCGCTGGTGACGGGCGCGGCGAGCGGCATCGGCAAGGCGATCGCGCGAACGCTGGCCGAGGAGGGGGCGTGCGTCGTCGTCGCAGACCTCGACGCGGAGCGCGCGCGCAGCGCGGCTGCCGAGCTGGGCAGCCCGGACGTCGCGGTCGCGGTCGGCGTCGACGTCAGCCGGACGGACGCCGTGCGCGCGGCGGTCGACGCGGCGCTGCTCGCCTTCGGCGGGCTCGACCTCGTCGTCAACAACGCCGGCCTGTCGCTCTCGCGCTCGCTCTTCGAGACCAGCGAGTCCGACTGGGACCGCCAGCACGACGTGATGGCCAAGGGCAGCTTCCTGGTCGCGCAGGCGGCGGCGCGCGCGATGATCGCGGCCAAGCTTGGAGGCAGCATCATCAACATCGCCTCGATCCTCGGCATCCGCGTCGCCGGCCGCGT
>Ga0187777_10001420_pt1 | contig 15500 bp, 13 predicted proteins | sample 1015_Q2_SP5_10_M_FD_132416 | JGI IMG/M metagenome (GOLD analysis project Ga0187777, IMG submission 132416) | Tropical peat soil microbial communities from peatlands in Department of Meta, Colombia - 1015_Q2_SP5_10_MG | ecosystem: Environmental > Terrestrial > Soil > Wetlands > Peat | place... | reverse complement strand
TATCGCGATAGAGCAAGTCACGACTGTAGCCGTGCTTGGCCAGCGCGGCCATCAACGTTTGCATCGTTGCGGCCGCCGCCTCGTCATTCCCAGGAAGCGGTTCGAAAATCGCAAGCGAAAGTATCTCGTCAGACATGAGGCCTGGATTTCTTGGCTCGAATGGTTGCATGCTGCCCTTTTTCGGCCGTGACGATATGAAGTCGCATGAAATTGGTAGAACCGGAGGCCATTTGCGTCCCTGCCACCACCGCGAGGACCTCGCCAACCTTGATCCGTCCCTGGCGAAGAAGCTCCTGCTGAGCAGCCGATAGCATCTCCTCGGCACTACAGGCCTGTTCCCGTTGAACAGGATAAACTCCCCAAAACATGTTCATACGGTTGCAGACCGGCCCTAAGTGGCTGAAGGCGTAGATACCGGCCTTCGGGCGATACTTGGAAATCATTCTCGCAGTATTCCCGGTCTCGGTAAACACTGCGATCGCGCCCATGCGCAGATCCTCGGCAGCATGAGCGATGGATTCACATATGGTTTCCGCGATGCCAAGGGCGTGTTGATCGCGCCGCCGTCGGGGAAGTTCACTCATGTTGTGCTCAGCCTCGACCACAATCTTTGCCATCATCGCCACTGCTTCGCGGGGATATTTGCCGGTCGCGGTTTCTGCCGATAGCATAACTGCATCGCTGCCGTCAAAGACCGCGTTTGCAACATCACTGGTCTCAGCGCGCGTGGGACGCGGGTTCTCCACCATCGACTCCAACATCTGAGTCGCAGTAATCACTGGCCTTCGCCACTCTGCGCAACGGCGGATCACTTGTTTCTGGATGACCGGCACTTTCTCCGGCGGCATCTCAACGCCAAGATCGCCACGCGCCACCATGACCCCATCAGTAACTTCCAGAATCTTATCGAGGTGCTCGATTGCCTGCGGCTTTTCGAGCTTCGAGATAACAGGAACATCGCTGCCATGCGACGCAATAATCTGCTTTACCGTGAGCACATCCGACGCTGAGCGCACAAACGAGACTCCAACCATGTCAACGCCATGTTTGAGGCCGAATTCCAGGTCGACTCGGTCGTTCTCGGTTAATGCGGGAATGGAGAGTGCAATTCCCGGCAAGTTGATGCCTTTATGCTCTCCAAGCTCGCCTCCGTTCACGACTTCGCACTCCAAGTCGATGCCTCGTATGGCGAGGACCTGCAACTCAATCAATCCGTCAGCGAGCAGAATACGCGCGCCTTGCCTAACCTCGCCAGCCAGACCTGGAAACGTTGTCGAAATTAGTGACGGTGTGCCTTCGACTGCCTTCGGCGTGATCACAATACGTGAGCCGCTCTCCAGCGTGATCGGCTGATGATTCCTTAACCGTCCCGTGCGAATTTTGGGGCCGGGCAAGTCCTGAAGGATACAGATCGTGCGATTTTCTCGACGGGCAACACGACGCAGCCGATCAATGACTCGTCCGTGCTCCTCATGGGTGCCGTGGGAGAAATTCAGGCGGGCAACATCCATCCCCAATCGCATAAGGTCGCGCAGCATGGCTTCGGAACTGCAAGCGGGACCGACGGTGCAGATAATCTTGGCACGCCGACCCTGATAGGGGCCACTGGCCCACGGCGTTCGCGTGTCTTGTTTAGCATCCATCCCGAATAGATCTTTGCCAAAAGGTGTGAGTATTTTATATGCCAGCGCAAAATGCCGGCTACGACGCGTAGGTGCCCGACCTGGGCACCGGCATTTGTTTCAGCTCTTTGCCCAGTGTCGCGCGTGGGAACAACATCGCATTCAATTCTGCCCCCACCAGAATGACGAGGGAGATCATGTACATCCACACCAGTAAAGCAATGGCCGCTCCCAAAGAGCCATAAATGAGGCTGTAATCGGCGTAATTGTGTAAATACCAGCCAAACAGGGCCGTAGCCACAAACCAGAGCACGGTCGCCATGGTGGCGCCCGGTAGAACACTGTGCCAAGGCTGGGTCCGCGGCACGGCGTTGTGGTAGATCAAGGCGATCACTGCAATGCTGGTAAGTGTGGCAATGAGCCAACGTATTGCTGTCCACAGCAAGAGGATTAGCGGCCCAAATTCCCGGCCCAGACCAAACAAAATGCGAGTTTCGATGCCGCTGCCGAACGCAACCAGCACCGTGGCAAACGTGAGAGGAACTCCTGCCAGGATCACCAGCGCGAATGCAATCATTCGTTCTTTGACCAACCCCCAGATTTTGGGAAGCTGGTAAGCATTCCGAAAACCCTCCATCCAGGAAATTATGACGCCCGAGCCGGTCCACAATGTGATGAGCGAGGCGGTAATGAGAACCCCGACAGGCCGCTGATACGAGCTCCCTCTCAGATAAGCCAGTGCGGTGCTGCTCCCGGCGGGAAGGATCCGGCCCAGTGCATATGAAATCTCCTGCAGGTAAACAGTCGTGTGGCTTGAGGTTGCCAGAACCGAACCCACTACCAGGAGAGCCGGGAAAAACGTAAGGATGGAGGAATACGCGGAGGCCTTGGCGACTGCAAACGCGTCATGCTGAAACGCGCGCCAGAAGGCAAGCCGCATCAGACGTAAGACACGCAGAATCAATTTTGCCAGGGCACCGAACCGGCCATCAAGACGTAAGTACTTAGCGAAACGACAGCTCAGCCGTTTTCATTGCCGGCACGTTTCCAGGTGATCAGGTCGCCGATCGTGGAACCGCCAGTACTCGAAGCGGGATGTTTGTAAGCCTCGACGTCTGAGCGCGAGGCTTCCTCCCCAACGGCCTTGATGCTGAGTCCCACTTTTTTCTCTTCGGGATTCATTTTGATGATCTTGAAATCCAACTCTTGTCCCGGCTCCAGCGTCATCTGTTGCCCGTTGCTGTCTACGGCCTCGGAGTTGTGGCAAAGCCCTTCTACCCCGTCGGCTACCTCGACAAAGGCGCCAAATCCAGCCACTCGCAGCACCTTTCCCCGCAATATATCTCCGATATGGTGCTGGGCGAAGAAAGTCTCCCACACATCGGGTTGAAGCTGCTTGACACCCAGCGACAAACGTCGCTTGTCGGGCTCGATTGCCAACACCACCGCTTTCACCCGGTCCCCCTTTTTGAGGACTTCCGACGGATGTTTCACACGCTTGGTCCAACTCAAATTGCTGACGTGCACCAGACCATCAATTCCGTCTTCAATTTCTATGAAGGCACCAAAATCCGTAAGGTTCCGCACTCGCCCTTCGACGGTTGCTCCTACCGGGAACTTCTCTTGGAGCGCATCCCACGGATTGGCCGCGAGCTGCCGCATGCCCAGGGAAATCCGGCGTTCCTGGGGATTCACGTTTAGCACAACGCATTCCACCTGATCGCCCACACTTACCAGTTTCGAAGGATGCTTCATGCGCTTGGACCAGGTCATTTCGCTAACGTGCACCAGGCCTTCTATACCCTGCTCCAATTCCACGAAAGCCCCATAGTCGGTGACGCTGATAACGCGCCCTTGTACGTGTGCGCCGACAGGATAGCGATGTTCGGCATCCAGCCAGGGGTCGGGCGTCAGTTGTTTGAAGCCCAGCGAGACGCGCTGCTTCTCCTTGTCAAACTTCAGAACCTTGACTTGAATCTGATCCCCAACATTCACCAGGTCGCGCGGATGGGTCAGTCGTCCCCATGACATATCGGTTATATGCAAAAGGCCGTCAATTCCTCCGAGGTCAACGAAGGCACCGTAATCAGTAAGATTTTTCACTACACCGGTGAGGATCCCGCCTTCCTCCAAGTGTTCGATCGTCTTGCCTCTCTTCTCGCTCTGTTCCTCTTCCAGGACCTGCTTCCGCGAAACCACGATGTTGCCGCGCTTCTTGTTCAACTTGATTATTGCAACGTTGTACACCTGACCCTTGACTGCCTCCAGATTGCGGGTAGGACGAAGATCCGCCTGAGAACCTGGCAAGAACGCGCGCGCACCCATGATGTCGACGGTCAGTCCGCCCTTAATGCGTTCGATTACGGTCGCGGGGATCGGTTTTTTTTCGTTATAAGCCTTTTCGATTTCGTCCCAGGCACGCAGTCGCTGAGCTTTCTGATGTGAAAGGTTGATGTAGCCTTCTTCGGCCGCGCCCTTTTCCCGCATAACATCAATCGAGTCACCGGGCTGAAACTTGGGTTTGCCCGCATGATCCAGCACTTCGGCAAGCGGCAACATGCCCTCGGATTTCGCTCCAATGTCCACTACCACGTGCGAAGGAGTCAGCTTCAGCACCGTACCCTTGATGACCCGCTCGTCACCCTCAATCTCTTCGGTTTCGGTAGTAAAACTCTCCAGCGCAGACGCAAAATCGTCGCCACCTGATCCGCTGGCGGGTTTGTCATCTGGCCGTCGGGAAGCCTGCGGGGGTGCCACCGCCGGCTCAGGAGAGCTGCCTCTTTGCTCAGTCAGGGTTGAAGTTGCAGAATCGAGTACGGGAGCGGAGTTATCATCGAACAAGGTCGTAGCCTCTCTGCTGTGTTCGCACCACGAGTGCGACGGATGCGGGAGCTAGTTAGCGGACAGCTGGCGTGAGTCTTTGGTTGTGTTGAGCCCGTCCTGGCGAACGGACCGGACAATCCCAGCGACCGGACGTTTCTAAACAGCGAACCCGCGTCCAAAAGGGAACTCCTCGACTATAGCAATCGCTTGCAAACAGTGTCAAACGCTGTGTACTAGAGTCAATCCTGCTCAATCCTGGCCGGACCGCGTCAGACCAGCTTATTGACAAAACTCTTCCCAGGAAGCCTGGGCCTTAGCGCAAGTCGGAGGGTTTCTTAAGCCCCAGGCATCTGCTACTCTGCCGTGGCGATGGATTATCTATGGACCCCCTGGCGGTATGCCTATGTCACGGCCGCTGACAAGAGTTCCGGCTGCATCTTCTGCGAACTGCCGAAACTCGGCGACGACGCGCGGGCGCACATTGTGCATCGCGGTGAGTATTGTTACGTCGTACTGAACACGTTCCCTTATACGCCCGGCCACGTCATGATTGTCCCATTCACACACCTAGATGAATTGCAGAAACTTCCGGCTGCCGACGCACACGAATTGATGGACCTTTCCCAACGAATGGAAAAGGTTTTGCGCCAGCTATACAGCCCCGACGGTGTGAATCTCGGCATGAACATTGGCAAAGCCGCGGGCGCCGGCGTGGCAGGTCACATTCACATGCATGCTTTGCCTCGCTGGGTTGCGGATGCCAATTTTGTCTCTGTTGTCGGGGAAACACGGATCTTGCCGGAAACTTTGGACGTCACTTACGAGCGGCTTAAACGAGCGTTGCAACCTTCGGCGTCACCCTGACCGAAGCCGGAAGGTAAAGCCAGGCACAGAGTGACGCCGCCATGCCAGGACGCAAAGTCGGCGGCCATGGGGAGTCGCCGATGCTCCCTCTGCGCCCAAAGCAAAGTCCTGTCGTGTCGAGCCGTGAAGGGAGGTATGAAGTCTTCCTTGTGCGCGTCCCCAATCGCGATCCATAGATCGCACCCTGCACACAACAGGACTGTCAAAACTACGGAGATAACGGTTACTACTTGTCACAAGAACGTCATCAATTTGTTAAATGTTGTAAAAACGAGGCGCTCTCGAGCTAATAGGCCCAGCGTAGGAGGGTCGTTCCCACCGTGAATCCTGCCCCTACGGCTGCCAGAAGCACCAAGTCCCCTTTCTTGAGCTTACCTTCCTGGCGTGCCGTATTCATAGCGAGAGGAATCGTTGCCGAGGTGGTGTTTCCGTAGCGATCGATATCGATGATGACTTTGTCCATCGGCAAGCCAAGCCGCTCTGCCGTGGCGGTGATGATACGCTTGTTTGCCTGGTGGGGAATGAAGACGTCAATGTCTTTGCTGCTCAACCCGTTCCGCTCCAGAAGCTTTTCGCAGAGCTCGGCCATTTTTCGGACCGCGAATTTGAAAACTGCCTGACCATCCTGGTGAACGTAATGCATTTTTTGGTCCACCGTCTCGTGGGTTGACGGATTGAGACTTCCGCCACCCGGCATGAAGAGCGAACACCCGCCGGAGCCGTCTACTTCATGCAGGAAATCAATCATTCCCAGAGAATCATCAGCCGGCTCGAGAATCACGGCGCCCGCGCCATCTCCGAAAATCACGCAGGTGGCGCGATCGGTGTAATCGATGATCGAGGACATTACATCCGCCCCAATGACCATCACTTTCTTGTGCACTCCGGTCGCGACAAAGCGCGAGCCGACTTGGAGCGCATAAACGAAGGACGAACAGGCTGCGTTCAAATCGAACCCCCAAATCTGCTTCGCTCCCAACTTGTGTTGCACAAGACACGCTGAGCACGGAAACAACATGTCGGGGGTCACTGTTGCCACGATGATGGCGTCGAGGTCGTCAGGCGAAATCTTCCGTTCTGCTAATGCCCGCTTCGCGGCTTGCAAGCCCAAGTCGCTGGTTGCCACACCTTTGTCGGCGATGTGCCGTTCGCGAATTCCAGTGCGTTCTCGAATCCATTGGTCGGTGGTTTCGACCATTTTTTCCAGATCAGCGTTAGTCAGCAGGCGGGGCGGAACGTAAGTGCCAAGGGCGGATATCTTGGGACGAACCAATTGGCTCACTCGATGAGTTCTCCAGTTGTGAAACTTTCATTTTACGCACGCAGAAAGGAATCTCCAATCAAAACCAGAGCCAGGTAGTGGAGGCGTTTGCCGTCTAGGATGCGCGCCAAGCGTGCCATTGTGTGCCTCGCAAAGGACGCGAGGCATTCGCACGGCGCTCAGATCCCTCACTGCGCAAAAGCGGCTTACTCGGGATGACAATGCAAAACGGCCCGCTATACCAAAGCCAGGCACCGGCGACCCACTGCACACGCAAGAGCCCGTTACCGTTGCTTCCTTCCGGACCTGGCGGGGTTGGCGGGAATGCGTCGCGCGGGACCGATGCCTGACACATCAATTTTAGCACGGGCGAGCAGTCAGTAGTCAGTAGCCGGCAGTCAGGAGTCAGCCAGTCCGACAGATCTCTTCCTCCCGGCTCTCCTGCCTGCTGCCTTTTCGGCTTCCGTACTCTTTCCTTCTGCCGCCTAATCACTAACAATAGAGGCGAGATGTCAGCCGTTTCGCAACCCGCAAACCCGCTTTGGACAGCAGTAGAGCGCTATTTCGAAGTAGCTCTCTATCTGCTCGTCTTTGTCGGGTTCGGTGCCCTGGCTTCGACCGGAGGACTCGACACACTTACGGTTTTGCTGGTTGGTGGTGCACTTCTCTTCCGCGGATATGCGCTACTCTCGCGTCGGTCCGTACTGCTTCCGGAACGCTGGACCACTTCGCTTACCTTGGCATACGCGCTTTTCTACCTGGCAGATTACTTGCTGCTTTCGCGCACATTCCTTTACACCACAGTTCATTTAGTGCTCTTCGTCATGCTGGTGCGCCTGTTTTCTGCACGGCGCGATCGCGATTTCTATTTCCTGGCAGTCCTGTCTTTTCTCATGCTGCTTGCGGCGTCAGTCCTGACAGTGGAAAGCACATTTCTGTTTGCCTTTGGCGCTTTCATGCTGGTTGCAGTCATCACCTTCATTTTGATGGAAATGCGGAGTTCGTCTGCGCGTGCCACGGTTCGCGCCAGACCGTTGACCGACATCAGGATCCCGCGCCAGATGGGATTCTGGCTGGCTGCCACTGCTCCGGCGTTCGTTTTCTTCATGCTGCTGACGGGTGCAGCAATTTTTTTTGTTCTACCACGATTTTCCAGCTCATACCTAGGGGCTTATGGCGCTAACGGTGGGATCGCAACCGGTTTCAGCGATCACGTGCAGCTCGGGCAGATCGGGGAAATCCAGCAGTCCAATTCATTGGTGATGCACATCCAGATCGATGGCGACCAGCATGGCGCTTACGATCTGAAATGGCGCGGAGTAACGTTGAACTTGTTCAACGGTACGAGCTGGTCGAATCCTCACGAGCAACACTTTGTTCACCGAGTGGGTGGTCGTTTCCTGCTTGCAGCGCAGCCGAACCCGGTAATCGCTCCTACGGTGGTCCGCTACCGCGTTCTGATGGAGCCGGTGGCCAGCAGCGTTTTTTTCCTCGCTCCTACTCCGCTGACTTTAGAAGGCAACTATCAGGTAGTGTCGATGGACGCCGGAGGCGGGGTTTTCGATCCCGACCCCGAACATCCCGTCAATAGCTACGAAGCCCGTTCCAATATTGCGCAGGCGACGCCTGCCCAACTGCGGGCTTCATCATCGGATTATCCGCCGGAGGTCGCGCTGAACGATTTGCAAATGCCGGGTTCGCTCGATCCCCGTGTCTCGCGTGTTGCGGAACAGATCGCGGCCTCAGAAAGCAACAATTACGATAAGGCTGCCGCGCTCGAGCGCTACCTGCGGGCAAACTTCAAATACACCCTCCAGCTTCCTCGCGCTTCGAATCGCGACCCTGTCGCCTTTTTCCTTTTCGATCGCAAGCAGGGCCACTGTGAGTACTTTGCCTCCTCGATGGCGGTCATGCTGCGCTCGCTGGGGATCCCGTCGCGTGTGGTGAATGGCTTCCGTACCGGCGAGTTCAACGACTTAACTTCACAATACCTGGTTCGCGCGAGCAATGCGCATTCCTGGGTAGAGGCCTTCTTTCCCGGATATGGCTGGATCGGCTTCGACCCGACTCCGGCAGCTCCTGTGCCGATCCGCTCCGGCTGGGGGCGGGCAATGCTGTACCTGGATGCGATGGCTTCGTTCTGGCGGGAATGGATTATCAACTACGACATCAGCCATCAGCATGCATTGGGTCGGCAGGCCACTCAGAGTACGCTGGACTGGCTGCGCCACGCCCAGTACTGGAGCCGGCGCCAATACGACCGCTTACTAAACGCAGCAAGGCATACGCAACAGATAGTATCCGATGCGCCCGTAGCTTGGGGCCTGGGAGCTCTGGGCATCGTGGCGTTGCTCGTTGCAGGAGCCAACGCCCAGCGGATTTGGAGAGCGGTCTCAAGGCGTCGAGTGGCAGCCCGACCCGAGAAGTTCCCGGTTACCGCAGCCACCATCTGGTACGAGCGCACTTTGCGCGAGCTGGCTCGAAAAGGATTTCGCAAGTCGGATGCCCAAACCCCGGAGGAATTCGTGCGGTCGATCTCGGACCAGGTTCTGCGTGAACCTATCTCGCGCTTCACCGAGCACTACGAGCGCGCACGTTTTGGTGCCTCCGCGGAGGATGCTGCGCGGTTGCCGGAACTGTTCGAGGAATTCGCCCGAAAAGACCGCGATTAGACTTGCCGGAACAGCCTCCTGTCGAATGTTAAAATCGATGTGTTTACATGCCTTTCCCGGAAATCACAACAGCCCCCGAAAACGAGGCCGAAACCGGTTCTTCAGCGCGACCGAAGGTCGGCTTTGTCAGCCTGGGGTGTCCGAAAAATCTTGTCGATAGCGAAGTAATGATGGGGATGCTGGCTGAGGCGGGGGCAGAGCTGACGCCTCGGGCCGAAGATGCCGATGTCATCGTCGTCAACACGTGTTCTTTCATCGAGAGCGCGCAGCAGGAATCCGTGAATGCAATTCTAGAGATGGCCCGCCACAAGAACGGAGAACGTCCACGGAAGCTGGTGGTAGCCGGCTGTCTGGTCGAGCGATTTCGCGAGGAGATTCGCAAGAACATTCCAGAAGTCGACGCGGTCGTAGGCACGGGAGAGCTCGACAAAATCGTGGCGGCAGCTGGAATTGCGGCGCCTGCCCCACTTTCTCCATTTACCATTCTGACTTCTCGACCCGAGGGCGAGGTCCGTGCGGCACAAGGGCGGTTTTCGCGGGAACCTTGGGACGGCGCAATCGCTGATCTCCCTAATTACTTGTATGACGATGCGACGCCACGAGTTCTCGCGACCCCCAGCTACACGGCATACATCAAGATCGCGGAAGGCTGCGATCATCCCTGCAGCTTCTGCATCATCCCACAGATACGCGGCAAATTCCGCTCCCGCAGGTTCGAGTCAGTGGTTGCCGAAGCCGAGCGGCTGGCCCGCTCGGGCGTGCGCGAGATCACGTTAATCGGCCAGGACACGACGTGTTATGGAGAAGACTTCGCTCTGCAGGACGGACTCGCACTGCTGCTCGAAAAACTAGCTCACGTTGAGGATCTTCGCTGGATCCGATTCCTTTACGCTTATCCGAATAAGATCACTCTTCGGCTCCTCGAAACCATTGCAAGTCATGAAAAAATCTGTTCCTACATTGATGTTCCTTTGCAGCACGCATCTGCGACTGTCTTGAAACGGATGAAGCGCGGCGGCGGAGCAGACATTTTCTTCCGGTCGATCGAAAGGATGCGCCAGACGATTCCCGACGTCACCTTGCGAACGTCATTTGTTGTTGGATTCCCTGGGGAAACGGAAAAAGAGTTTGAAGAGCTCTGCGACTTTGTGCGCGAGGCCAAATTTGATTGGGTCGGCAGTTTCGCTTATTCCGATCAGGAGGGCGCCGGGGCGTTCTCGCTGGAGCGAAAAATCTCCCCGCGAGAGATTGAGCGCCGCCGCAAACATCTGATGCAGATTCAGCGTCGTATCAGCAAACAAAAGCTGAGGGCGCGGTTGGGTCAGGAATTCGAACTCTTGCTGGAAGGACCGTCAGAAGAAAGTGAACTACTGCTGGAAGGCCGTACCCGCATGCACGCTCCCGAAATCGACGGCAAAGTTCTCGTAAATGATATCCCAGACGATAAGCCTGTCCTTTCCGGCAATTTCTACCGCTGCGTCGTGACCGAAGCTCACGATTACGACCTGGTGGCGAAAATTATTTGAGAATTTATGGCCCGCAAGCGCGCCCTGAAACTCCATTGCCCGACTTGCAAGAAGCTCGTGCACCGGAGTGATCCAGAATCCCCTTTCTGCAGCGAGCGTTGCCGCTTAATCGATCTAGGAAAATGGGCCAGCGGCGAATATGTGATTTCGTCTCCCATCAAGGACATCAGCGACTCCGTTGCAGGCGTTACGCCTATCGATCCCGAAAAGAAGGTCTGAATCTCTATGAGTGATAGGCTATCGTCAATGGCGAAGCCTGTCCCCGACCGTGGCGCTGCCGTCCCGCCGGCACCGTTTTGGGCCCGGCTAATCGCCACTTTCTTCGGCATTGGAAGTTTGCGGCCAGGTCCCGGTACATGGGCTTCACTCGCGACAGTGTTGCTGTGGTGGCTTCTGAGCCGCTGGATCGTGCCGGATTGGCAGTGGGTAGCCTTAACTCTTCTCGCAACGGCGGTAACCCTGGTTGGGATTCCTGCGGCGACGCAAGTGGCCCGGGCTAGTGGACTCAAGGATCCTCAATTTGTAGTGATCGATGAAGTTGCCGGGCAATTCATCAGCTTGATTGCGGTCCCGGTCTCGTGGAAATCTCTTTTGGCGGGCTTTATACTTTTTCGTGCATTCGACATTGTGAAGCCGCCTCCGGTGCGTCAACTGGAGCAACTTCCGGAGGGCGTGGGCATCGTACTGGATGACGTTGCTGCTGGACTCTATGTGTTGTTGATCATGCATGGGCTGCTGCATTGGCATATTTTGCCAGGATAGAGTGTTGACCCTGCCGGGGACCGAATTCGATGGGAATCTCTGAGCGCTTGCTGGGGCGAAAAAACGTAAACGGGAAGCCGCACATTCTTGGTGTGCAGCCCGGAGCCGCACTTCCCGGTGGCGAGGTGCGCATCACCGGCACTGATCTCAGACCACAGGACCTTCGGCGTCCCCGTGTCCGTTTCGGAGAAGTTGAAGGGGCGGTAATAATCAGCTCCGATCAGTTCCTGGTCGCGCGAGTGCCGCACGGCGCATCCTCAGGACCAATTGTGGTTTCGACCAATGGCCATTCCAGTAATCCCCACCAGATTAAAGTCGCGGTGATGATCGCGGAGAACCTGCATCCAGTCACAAATCCTGCGCTGGACGCAGAGGGCAATATTTACGTCACGTTCTCCGGAAGCCGTGGACAGAAAGTTCCGGTGTCAATCTTCAAGATTGATACCAACTACAACGTGAAACCGTTTCTCTCGGATTTGATGAATGCTACTTCGATCGCACTTGATCGCAGCGGCCAACTGTATGTTTCTTCGCGCATGGATGGAACGGTATATCGTGTTGCGCCTAATGGGAGCATGTCTTCTTACGCCGAGGGAATGGGCGTGGCGACCGGAATCGCTTTTGATCGCTCCGGCAATCTTTATGTTGGCGACCGCAGCGGAACCATTTTCAAGATCGCCCCGGACCGTCAGATTTTCGTTTTTGCCACGCTCGAGCCCAGCGTTTCGGCGTATCACCTGGCATTCGGGCCTCATGGTGATCTTTTCGTCACCGGCCCGACTACATCCAGCTTTGATTGCGTATACAAGGTTGATCCCCATGGAAACGTATCGACTTTCTACCGTGGCCTGGGACGGCCACAGGGCTTGGCGTTTGATCAGGAAGGCAATCTCTACGTAGCCGCCTCACTGGGTGGCAAACGGGGCATTGTCAAGATCAATCCCACAGGCCAGGCGGTTCTCGAAGTTGCCGGCAGCAGCCTGGTGGGGCTGGCCTTCGGTCCCGGCCGCTCCGTGGTGCTCGCAACCACCAACGGGGTGCATCACCTCGCTTGGAATATTCAGGGAGCACCTCTGGTTGACCTGGCCGTCTGACCACAGCGCCAATCGTTTACACTCTTAGCCGTGAATGCCGAGATAATCGCCATCGGCTCGGAACTTCTCACACCTTTCCGGCAGGACACGAATTCCCTTTATCTGACAGAGGAGCTGAACCAGCTTGGGGTGGAAGTAATTTTCAAGACAATCGTGGGCGACAGCATGAACCACCTGATCGAGGCGGCTTCCACGGCGCTGTCTCGAGCGGACATTGTCATCTTTATGGGCGGTTTAGGGCCAACCGAAGACGATCTCACCCGCGAGGCTGTTGCGGAGACCCTGGGCCTTGAGCTGCATCGTGATCCTGAAGTTATGGCAAAAATCGAGCAACGTTTTGCCGCTCACGGGTGGAAGATGGCGCCCAACAATGCAAAACAAGCTGACGTTCTGGGCGGAGCAACCGTACTGCCCAACGCGAACGGAACTGCCCCGGGCCAGTGGATCGGCGGCAAGTATGAAGGCCGCGAAAAAATGATCATGCTTCTCCCTGGTCCCCCCCACGAACTCAAGGCCCTCTTTGAAGAACAATGTATGGAACGCTTGCGGGCCAAGCTCCCGGCACAGTTTATCGCCACCCGGGAATTGAAAGTCACCGGAATGGGCGAGTCGCAATGCGACGCCAGAGTAGCGCCTATCTACAAGCAATTTCCTGATGTGCAGACTACGATTCTGGCGGGAGCCGGAGAAATCCAGTTGCACCTGAAGACTCGGGCTGCGGCGCTCGACAGTGCTCAACAACGTATCGACGAGCTGGTCTCCCGAATCGAGGACGAACTCCAAGATTATGTCTTCTCAGACAATGGCGAATCTATGGAGCAAATCGTGGGCAACTACCTGCAGATGCGCAACGCTACTCTGGCCGTGGCAGAGTCTTGTACCGGGGGCCTACTCGCTCAGCGGATTACTTCCGTTAGCGGGAGTTCCCGATATTTTCTCGGCGGAGCTGTGGTCTACTCCAATGCCCTGAAAATCTCGGCAGGAGGGGTGCCTGCGGAGTTGATCGAAAAACACGGCGCAGTCAGCCTCGAGGTGGCTGCGGCCTTGGCAGAAGGCATCCGCCAGCGCTCGGGAGCGACCTTAGGTCTTGGCATTACCGGCGTAGCCGGACCCACGGGTGGAACGCCAGAAAAGCCCGTTGGTCTGGTATTCCATGCGCTTGCGAGCGACAAAGGCACCGAGGTGATCGAACGCAGATTCCCTGGCGACCGCAAACGCATTCGTTGGTTCGCCAGCCAATTGGCTTTGGACATGGTGAGAAGGAGATTAGTGTAGGGCAGCAACATTCAGTCACAGGCGGCCCTGGATACGCGTAGATTGGCCAAATGCTAAGCGCCCATGCGCATCTTCATCGCTCTCGACATCGACGACGCCATCCGCGAGCGAATTCAGCGCTTCATGGAGGGGATCCGCGGGTTTGCGCCTGATGCGCGCTGGGTTCGCCCTGAATCGCTGCACGTGACTCTCAAGTTCCTTGGGGAAAAGCCAGTTCAATCCGTGGAGCAGCTCAAGTCTTCGCTCGCCCAGGTGCAATCCAAAGCGTTCGACCTCAATTTTCGCAATTATGGTTTTTTCCCTACTGCGAGATCCGCCAGAGTTTTCTGGGTGGGAATTGAGTCGGGTCTAGAGCTTGCATTGCTGGCAAACGAAGTTGACAACGCCGCCTCGGTACTCGGGGTTCCGAAGGAAGAGCACGCATTCAGCCCGCACCTTACCCTCGCCCGCTCTGGTGGACGCTCAGGTGCACCTGGCTGGCGCAAAGGTGACGGCGGCAACAAAAGCTTTCAGCTGCTGCAAGAGAAATTGTCCGCGATGCCTGTTCCCGATTTTGGTAGCATGACCGCGCACAGGTTTTTCCTGTATGAGAGCAAACTCATGAGGGGAGGGTCGCTCTACAGCAAGTTAGCTGGCTTTCCGCTTAGCGCCTCACCCCATGGCCTCGACAAATGAGCGCAGTTCTTCTCACCGCCGCTTATAGTTATCTGCTGGGCTCCATTCCATTCGGTTACCTCCTCGTGCGCCTGTTCCACGGGAAGGACGTTCGCCGGACGGGCAGTGGAAATATTGGAGCCACGAATGTTGCTCGCACCTCGCCGGGCTTGGGGGCTATTACTCTCCTTCTAGACGCCTCGAAGGGGATAGCGGCAGTTCTGATTACGCGAATGTTTTTCCCCAACAACGCAGTTCTGGCCGCCTTGGCCGGCTTTATGGCGGTTGCCGGTCACGTTTTCCCTGTCTGGCTTCGGTTTCGGGGTGGTAAAGGCGTAGCCACCGGGTTCGGGTCGTTCGTAGTTCTGGTTCCAAAGACCGTGCTTATAATGATCGCCATTTTTCTGGCTATCTTCTTCGCCTTCCGCTACATCTCACTCGCGTCGATCCTCACAGTAGCGCTGTTTCCGCTCGTGGCGTGGTTTGTTGATCCGGATCCTCATCCTCAAACCATTGTTTTCTTGGCCGCGGCTTCCATTCTGATCATCTCCAAACATCAGGCGAATATTCGGAGGCTTCTGGCCCACACCGAGCCGCGTTTCCGCTGGAGCCGGGGATGAGTCGCATTGCGATTATCGGGGCTGGCGCGTGGGGGACCGCTTTGTCGATTGCGCTGGGGCGGAAGAATGTTCACCGAATCAAGTTATGGGTCCGTGAAAAAGAAGCGCAAGCGAGCATTACTTCCCTGAGAGTTAATGCACTTTATCTTCCTGAGCAAGCTATTCCGCAAAGCGTCTCGGCCACCACCGACCTCCAGGAAGCAATCGATGGCGGGGAAATCGTAGTCAGCGTGATGCCGTCTCAGCATTGCCGGGGCTTGTTTGAGAACATGCTGCCGCGGCTAAAGCCCGAAATGCTATTTGTAAGCGCGACCAAGGGCCTGGAGG
>Ga0187777_10001419_pt1 | contig 15508 bp, 17 predicted proteins | sample 1015_Q2_SP5_10_M_FD_132416 | JGI IMG/M metagenome (GOLD analysis project Ga0187777, IMG submission 132416) | Tropical peat soil microbial communities from peatlands in Department of Meta, Colombia - 1015_Q2_SP5_10_MG | ecosystem: Environmental > Terrestrial > Soil > Wetlands > Peat | place... | reverse complement strand
GTGATGTGCATCGCCGAGACGAGCGCGAAGCCCTCGGCGATGCCGCTCTTCTCGACCTCGCGCGCGACCTCGTCGGTGACGTCGACGATCTCCTGCCGCTGCTTGGTTTGGAACCACAGGTAGTGGGTGTGGGCGGTCATGGGCGGTCCGGCGCCCGGAGGCCGAGGATTGCTCCGGGGCCGCCTCGAATGCGAGATTCACGGCACTCCAAACGGGAGTCTCCACGGTGTCGACGGCACAGGGCGCCCCGCGCTGGGCGTTGATCCTGGGCGTGTCCAGCGGCTTCGGGGCCGAGTGCGGGGTCGCGCTCGCGGCCGCGGGCTACGAGATCTGCGGCGTCCACCTCGACCGCAAGGCTTCGATGCCGCAGGTCGAGGCGGTAAAGGCGGCGATCGAGAAGCAGGGCCGCCAGGCGCTGTTCTTCAACGTCAACGCCGCGGACCCGGAGAAGCGGACGGAGGTGCTCGACCGTCTCCAGGCTGAGCACGCCGACGTGGGCGTGCTGCTGCACTCGCTGGCGTTCGGCGCCCTGAAGGCGTTCGTGGGCGACGACGCCGTCAACGAGCAGCAGATGGACATGACGCTGACGGTCATGGCGCACAGCCTGGTCTACTGGACGCAGGAAGCCTTCCGGCGAGGGCTGCTCAAGAGCGGCGCGCGGATCTTCTCGATGACCTCGTCCGGTTCGACCCGCGCCATCGCGTTCTACGGCGCAGTATCGGCCGCCAAGGCCGCCCTCGAGTCGCACACCCGCCAGCTGGCCTACGAGCTGGCGCCGCACGGCATCGCCGTCAACGCGGTCCGCGCGGGTGTCACGGACACGCCCGCGGCACGCAAGATCCCGGGCAGCGACAAGCTGTTCGAGGGCGCCGCGCGGAAGAACCCGTCGGGCCGGCTCACCACGCCCCGGGACGTGGCGGGGGCGCTCGTCGCCCTGTGCCATCCCAAGGCCGGCTGGGTGACGGGGAACGTGATCAACGTCGACGGTGGAGAGGAAGTCTCAGCGGGCTGAGCGGTCGCCGAGCAGCTTGAGCTCCGCCTCGATGCCGTCGAGCTGCGCGAGCAGCTCCTGCACGTGGTCGGTGGTCGGGACCGGCACGCCCTCGCGGCTGAACATCGTCGCCACCAGCGCGTCGGTGTAGCCCACCACGGCGTTGGCCACGCCGCGGTCCAGGACCCGGTTGACCCGGAGCAGCGTGGGCAGCTGCTGGCGGGCCGGGAGGGCGACGAAGATGTCCGCCAGGTCGCGCGTCAGGAGCTCCCGGAGGTACTGCAGCTCCTCCACCACCTCGCCCGCCGACAGTCCCCGAACCGCCGCCAACCGCCCGTACAGCTCGGTGGCCGCGAACCAGGTCTCGTCCGCTTCCCGGCGCAGCGGACCGCTCATGTGAGCCAGGAGATCCACGATGATCTTGAGGAGACGCTCGGTGGCCGGGAGGCCCAGCACCACGGTTCCGGTCTGGCGCTCCTCCAGGAACCGCGCCCACTTGGACACCAGCCCGTCCCGCAAATTGCCGATGCGCCGCCCGACGACGACGAGGGAAGGGGCTGACGTCCGCAGGGGATGGGTAGCCACCGGGCAGGGAAGTTAGTCCCGTGGCCACCCCCCGGCTAGCGTCCGTTCGCCTGGTCGGACACGACGGCGGCCCGCTCAGGGTGGACGTCCGGAGTGGGGCCCGGCCGGGGGAGGCTCGGCCGGCGATCGTCGTCTGTCACGGCTTCAAGGGATTCAAGGACTGGGGGTTCTTCCCCCACGCGGCGGGGCGGCTCGCCCTGGCGGGCTTCGCCGCCGTCTCCTTCAACTTCTCCGGCAGCGGAGTGGGAGAGGACGGGGAGTCCTTCGACGAGCTGGATCGCTGGGGCCGGCAGACGGTCAGCGGGGACCTCGCCGATCTCTCCACGGTGCTCGATTTCGTCGCGGGGCAGGGCGCGCCGTGGATCGGCCTGCTCGGGCACAGCCGAGGCGGCGCGACGGCGTTGATCCAGGCCGCGCGCGACCCGCGGGTCCGCGCGCTCGTGACGTGGGCGGCCGTGTGCCGCTACCTCCGCTGGCCCGAGGAGGAGGTCGAGCGGTGGCGCCGGGACGGGCGGCTGGACGTCGTGAACCTCCGCACCGGACAGGTGCTGCCCGTCTTCCGCGACCTGCTCGACGACCTTGAAGCGCACGAGAGCGGATCGCTCTCGGTTCTCGATGCTGCCGCCCTGGTCGACGTGCCATGGCTCATCGCCCACGGCACCGACGACGAGACGGTGCCCCCCGACGACGGCCGCAGGCTGTACCAGGCGTCGGCCGCCGGCCGCCGGCGCGCCGAGGTCATGATGGTCGAGGGTGCGGGTCACACCTTCGGCGCCCGGCATCCGTGGGCGGGCAGCACCCCGGAACTGGACCGCCTGTTGTCCCGCACGGTCGAACACTTCACGGGGGCGCTCCCGTAGGCCGAAACGCCAGGCGGCCCGGGCACCGCCCGGGCCGCCTGCGTCTGCGGGGGTACGACAGCGTCTAGAAGCCCGCTTCCCTCAGCTCCTCCAGGTCCCGATCCCCGGGAACCGAGATCCGGGCAAGCAGTTCCTCACGACGCCGCTTCCACAGCAGGCCGGCCGCAGCCAGAACTGCGACGGCCAACAGGCTGACACCGAAGATGCGGATAGCGCCCTCCCGGACTGGGTTCCTACAAATCTAAACACTCGCGCAAGAGGGACGTCGCGCGAAAATCTTGTCCGATCGCGCGTCCGCGGTCGATACTTCGAGCGGAATGTGGGGCGGATCACACTTCGGACTGAGGGATCCCATAGTGCCGGCTCTCGGATGCCGTCCGGCGGGGTGCGATCGCCACTCATGACCTTCGTCGACCGCCTGGCCGCGGCGCTCGCCACCCGCTCGCCGGTCCGCGTCCACCGGCCCGAGGCGCGCAACGCGGCGGTCGCCGTGGTGATCGCGGCCGAGACCGAGCCTTCGATCGTGTTCATCAAGCGGAAGGAACGGGTCGGCGACCCGTGGTCCGGGCAGATGGCCTTCCCCGGGGGATTCGCGGCCCCGGGCGACGGGTCGCTCCTCACGACGGCACGTCGCGAGACCGAAGAGGAAACGGGCATCGTTCTCGAAGAGGGCGACCTGCTCGGCGTACTGGACGACGTCAGCCCGAGGACCCCTTACCTGCCGCCCCTGGTGGTGACGCCGTACGTCTTTCGCGTCCCTGGGAGACTACCCGCCAGCCCCGGCCCGGAGGCGGAGGCCACGGTCTGGCTCGAGGTCCGGGATCTGTTCGATCCTTCGCGACGCAGGCCATTCCGGCTCACTCTTCCCCGTGAGACCCGGGAGTTCGACTCGATCGTGATCGGAGGCTACACCATCTGGGGCCTGACCGAGCGAGTCCTGGACCAGATGCGGAGGACCGCCGCCTGACTCCCTGCCACCGCTGACGGCCGGACCGGGCTGGTCCCCCCGTCTCCCAGGAGGGGCCGTCAGGACCCGAGGGACTTCCTGGACCTTTCGAGCGCGGCGAGGAGCGCCGCCAGGCGCCGGTCGCGGGCGTCGCCGATCTCGTCGATCTTGGCCCCGTAGGCTCGCTCGATCTGGCTCGTCAGGGCCTGCACCTGCTCCGGCTCGAGCTTGGTCCAGTGGGCGAGGCTCTCCCACCACCCCTCGAACGACACCAGCAGCTGCTCGAGAAAGGTCTTGACCCCGCCGTCGCCGGCTCCGAGGTGGTAGGTGAGGTGCGGCCCGGCCGCGGCCCATCCGAGGCCGGGGCCGAGCGAGACCGCCCGATCGATGTCGTCCACGTCGATGACGCCGGTGAGCACGAGGTCGATGCACTCGCGCCAGACCGCGGCCGCGATCCGGCCCACCGCGTTGCCGGGCACCTCCCGCTTCAGGACGATCGGGATGCGCCCCAGGCCGCGCAGCCACTCGCGGACGCTCTCGACGGCGGGAGCGGCGGTGAACTTGCCCGGCACCACTTCGACGAGGGGGATGAGCTCGGGCGGGTTCAGCGGATGGGCCACCAGACAGCACTGCTGGTCGCGCGAGTGGGCGGCGATCGCGGTGATCGGCAGGCCGCTCGAGGACGACGTGATGATCGCCCCCGGCCGCGCCACGTGCCCCAGGTTCTCGAACACGCGTTGCTTGCCGTGCAGGTCCTCGGGCACCGACTCGATGATCCAGTCCGCCTCACCACACACCTGCAGGATCGAGCGCCCGACCTTGAACCGCCGCAGGCCCAGCTCGACGGTGTCGGGGTTGGCGCGTCCCATGGCGGCCAGGGACTGGGCGCGACGGTGGATCGCGTCGGTGATCCGGTCGATGGCGCGCGTGTCGGTGTCGAACACCGCGCAGCTCCATCCGGCGGACGCGCACAGCGCGGCCCAGCCGCGGCCGATGGCCCCGGCGCCGATGATGGCGACCCTGGGCGAGGTGGCCTCCAGCATGGTCATACCCGAGAAACTAGGGCAGGAAATCCGTCTCCGTAAGCCACGCGCCGAACAAATGGTGCAGCAACATCGCGTGGACGGGCGCGAGCGTCACGTCGCGGTAGACCGCGACGGAGGGCTCCGAGTCCGGGCCGACGGAGATCTCGCCGCGCCCGGCGCCGCCGGCCAGATCGACCCGGAGGTGCAAGCTCTCGGCGCGCCCCCAGGCCGGCTCGAGCGCCAGGGCCACGGCGAGCGGGTCGTTGATGACGGCGCCCCGCAGGCCCTCGACGTGGTGGTGAAAGCGCACGTAGAAGCCCAGCAGGCGGCCCAACCATCGGGCCTCGGGATCCTCGGCGGTCGCGAGGCGCTCCACGCCGGCGGCCGTGATCACCAGCCGGCGGGTGACGTCAAGGCCCACGAGCTCGGTGCCGAGCCGTGCGGCGAACACCTCGGCGGCGGCCTCGGGGTCGCACCACACGTTGAACTCGGCCGATCCGCCCGAGTTGCCGGCGGCGGCGATGTTTCCGCCCATCGCGACGTGCCGCACGACCCGCGACCGGAGGAACGCGGCGTCGTGACGGAGCGCGAGCGCGAGATTGGTCAGGGGCCCCAGGGTGACCAGCGTGACGGGCGTGCCGGCCGCGCGCACCGCGTCGAGGATGCTGGAGGGCGAAGGGGCCACGGGCTCCGCGGCCGACGCCTCGTTGTCCCCGAGCCCCTCGAGGCCGTGGGTCTCCTTGGCCGTGACGAGGGCGCGGGTGAGGGGGCGATCGGCGCCGGGGAAGACCGGCACGGCGCGGCCGGTGCGCGCCAGCACCAGGCGGGCGTTGCGCGTGGCCCGATCCAGCGTGGTGTTGCCGTAGGTCACGGACACGGCCAGGAGCCGCGCGCGATCCGACCGCGCGGCGAGCAGCAGGGCCAGGGCGTCGTCGATGCCCGGGTCGGTGTCGATGACCAGCGGCAGCGTCACGTGCCGGCGAACAGCACTCGCCCCAGCAGCGCCAGCTCGGGCTGGGCGCCGGGGACCCAGCAGATGTCGTTGATCAGCGCGGACGGCAGGCTGGTCCCGCCGATCCGCTTGGCGAGGCGCGGCACCTGCGCCGCGTCGAGGACCCAGGCGTCGATGTGCGGGCTGGCGATCGCCATCTGGATCGCGAGCCGGGCGTCGGGGCCGCAGGTGGCGCAGGTCGCGCTCACCAGCATCCGCACCGTCACGGTCTTCTGCAGCTCTGCCAGCACCTTCACGGTGCCGGGCGCGAGCACGGTTTCGCCGCGCGAGACGTCGATGATGGCGGAGACGAGGATGGGAACGACGTAGCCGGCCGGAGCCCCGGCGACGTGCACGCCGCCGAGCGCGGCGCCCTTGAGCGTGATGATCGGCGGCGCGTCGTCCGCGAGGTCGGGGAGCGCGGGGGCGGGGGCGGGGGCGGCGACGGCGTGGAGCTTGGGAGACAGGGCGGCCAGCTCGCTCACCAGAGCCGCCGCGCGCCGTGCCGCCCCCATCCCCTCCTCGTCGTGCGGATGGGGGGGCAGCGACAGCGTGATGTCCACGTCACCCGCGAGCTGCTGCGCGAGCGCGCGCGCCAGGCCGAGCCGGTCGAGCTCCGGAAGGACGGGCGCCGCGCTCACGACCCTACCGCTTCAACCCCCCGTGGGAGTCGATGTAGTCCTGGCGCCGCGAGTCCGAGGCGAACAGGTAGTTGAGCTGGTTGACGACCAACCGCTCGACGAGCCCGTCGATCAGGCGCGCCTTGTCCTTGGCCTCGGTCCGGCCGTAGAAGAGGTAGCGATCCCACCACCATCCGAGGGCGTCGTGCACCCGCGCCAGGCCGTGGCCCTCGAGGATGTTGAACGTGTCCAGCGCCGCCTGGATGGCCGGATCGCTGCGGTCCTGGACGTAGCTCCAGACCTGGGCGTCCGGGATCGTGTCGAAGTCGATCGCCACGCCCATCCGGTGCAGCTGCGGCACCGCGAACTGGCGGGTCAGCCGGTAGATGGTGGCGCCCTCCTGGAAGCTCGAATCGATGATCGCGTGCGCGATCAGCTCCCCGAAGGGCGGATACCAGCTCTTCCGCGCGTTGGAGAGCACCGCCGCGTCGAGCACCCGCTTGAACTGCGGGGCACCGCCGCGCATCGCGTCGAGCACGCCGCGCATCGTGGCCGGGATCGAGTCCTTCCGGCCGGCGGAGTCCAGGCGCCAGGCCTGCTGCAGCTCGACCTGGAACAGCTTCTCGGAGAGCGTGTGGTGGTTGGTGAGGATGTCGAGCCCGATGCTGTTCCGGGACGGCGTCGAGCCGAACAGCCCGAACACCGTCGTCAGGCGGCTCTTCCAGTAATCCCAGGTCGCGTCGGAATAGAACTTCTCGATGCCGGCCTGGAGGGTGTGGATCTGGTTGCCCACGTCGGCGAGGTAGTGCATCGCGTTGCCGGCGTAGAGGTCGCTCAGCAGCTCGCTGCCCGACCCGCCCTTGAGCATCGCGAGGTAGCTCAGGTCCGTGTACATCTGGGCGTTCGGCTCGGCATACGACTCGACCGAGTCGGTCGGGTAGCCCATCGCGATCACGAAGTTCCACGGCGCCATCGAGAGGGTGCCCGGCTCGCTCGAATGGCGCTCATGGTTCAACCCGATGTGCGCGTGCGCCTGGCTCGACAGCCCGGTCAGGCGGCCCCAGTTGAGCGTCATCGGGTCCATCGGCACCGTGTCGCCCTTCGCGGTCATCATCACCCGGCCGGCGGAATCGCGGAACAGCCGGTCCTGGTTGCGGCGGTCGATGTCCACGTACACCGAGCCCATCGAGAGCGCGCGCGCCACCGTGATCGCCTGGCCCGGCACGTACGGCGCCGTCGGATCGAGCGCGACGTCCGCCCGAGTGCGGGCGCGATAGACCGCCGCGAACGAATCCACCCCCAGCACCTGGGCCTCGGGATTCATCATCAGGAAGGCCTTGAAGGCCCGGGCATCGAAGGACGCCGGCGTCGGGTAGCGCTTGATCCACTCCTTGTGGACCGCGGCGTTCTTGAGCGCGAAGGCGCGGTCGTAGAACCAGCGCCGGAACCCGGCCAGGTCGGCGTCGGTCACCCCGGAGACGGTCTTGGTCTGAATCCCGGGCATGACGACGGCGGTCTTGAAGTCCTTGAGCGCCGCGACCGGGACGATGGAATGGATCCAGACGCCGTAGGCGAGCAGGGCGGTCGGGGCGGCCAGCAGGGTGGCGACGAGAACGGCGCGCGCGAGGCGCGAAGACGGTGCGGACATGTGCTCCTCCTCAGAACCGAATTCGACGGTACGCCGTGGTTCTCAGCAATCGGCGTACCAGCGACGGCAACTCGGCCGGACGGGCGGGAGCGGGGCAGTCCGGCGGCTGAGAGAAACTGCAGCATCCCGGGCCGGTGCGCCAATCGCGATCGGGTCGAGGCTCGCGGCGCGGGATCGGGGCCGCGCCAATCTGGCGGAGCGGACGGGCCGACCCTAAGTTGACGCGCATGGCCGACTACGAGCAGTTCGCGAGCGGCGAAGGCCGGCGGATTCTGGTGGTGGACGACGACGAGGCCGTGCTCAAGGGATTGAGCGACTATTTCACTCGCCTTGGGTACGAAGTGATTCGCGCCGGCACCGGCAAGCAGGGGCTCGACGGATTCAGGTCGCAGAGCCCCGACGTGACCATCCTCGATTTGCGGCTCCCCGACATCGACGGGATGCAGATCCTGGAGATCATGCGTGAGAAGAAGGCGCTGGTCATTCTGCTGACGGGGTACGGCGACATCCCCACCGCCGTGCGCGCCATGCAGCTCGGGGCCGAGAACTTCCTCACCAAGCCGGTCGATCTCCCGCATCTCGTGGCGACCGTCGAGCGGGCGATCGAGAAGCTGGACCTCCGGCGCGAGAACGTCCGGCTGCGCCAGATGGTCCCCTCGACCCGCAAGCGCGTCGCGCAGCTGATCGCGGTGGTGATCCTCGCCGCCGCGTCGCTGCTGGTGGGGCGCTGGGTCGGCGCGATGGGCAACGCCACGCCGGTCCTGGCCCCGATCGCGCCGATCCACACGTCGGGGATGGGGAACGGCGCCGCGCCGGCGCGCCGCGACTCGGTTCGTCCGCCTGCGGCGAAGCCGCCGTCCGAGGCGGCGCCCCGGCGCTGAAACGATCCGCGGGCTTCGTGCGTATGGAGAAGCGGGACGGCCAACTGGCGTCCCGGTTCCGCAAGCAGAACGTTCCTCTTGACGATCTGGCCCGCCGCCCGGTGGGCCGTGCGGAAGCAGACCCGGACACGAGTCCGGGAACGGTGACGGGGTCCGGGGCCTCCCAGGCTACCGGCCCCGTTCTGTCTCCGGTCCTCTGCGGGCCGCCGGTGCGCGCATGATCGTCTACACCGTCAGCATCACCCTCCACGTCCTCGCCGCGATGTTCTGGCTCGGCGGCATGTTCTTCCTCGCGGCCGTCGGCGCACCGGTGCTGCGGCGCGTCGAGCCGGCTTTGCTGCGCGCGAAGCTATTCGACGAGCTGGGCGTCCGGTTCCGCACCCTGGGCTGGATCGCGATCGGCGTCCTCGTGGTCACGGGCGTGGTGAACCTGCGCTACCACGGAGTGCTCTCGTGGGCGGTGCTCCGCGACCCGGGATTCTGGAGCGGCAGCTTCGGCGTCGCCCTCGCCGTGAAGCTCGCCTCGGTCGCAGTCATGCTCGTGCTGCAGGCGGTCCACGACTTCGTCCACGGTCCCGAGGCCTCCCGCGCGGTGCCCGGCTCGCCGGCAGCCCTGCGCATCCGCACCCGCGCGGCGCTCCTGGCGCGCATCAACGCGGTCGTGGGCCTGGTGTTGATCGTGGCCGCGACCCGCCTTCCGAGATGAACGACAATCGCGATGGCGTCGCGACAGTTTCACGATGGCATCATGTCTGGATGCCGGGCGTTCTTGTCGCACTCCTGCTCGGTGCCTGCGCCAACGAGTCCGCTCGCGCACCGAATCCGACCAGCTATTCGTGGCCCGACTCGTTCGCGTTCCGCGTCGAGCACGCTCGTGAAACGCTTCGGGACACGGAGGTCGTGGCGCGGGAGGAGGAGGCCGGGCGGCTGCTGTTCGCGGTGCGGAACGACCGGTACCTGGTCTGGCACGACGGCATTTCGCGGAGGGCGTCGCTCGCGGGCGCCGCGCCATCGGGCGGGCGGCTCGAGACCGGGGACACGCTTCACTACTACGTGCGTCTCACGCGCGTCGGGACCTTCGAGCGCATCGAGCCGGACTGCGATCCGACGGTGGCGGAGTGCGCCGCGACGCTGCCTTCGGCCCTGCCGATGGAGCTGCGCCACGTGATCGCGCGGCTGCCGGTGTGGTGGCCGCCCAAGGGCCACCGGTGGGTGGACACGCTCGCGTTCGACGACCTGCCGCGACCGGGGGCGGCCCGCGGGCGCGTCGTGACGACGTACCGCGACCAGCGCGACACGGTGGTCGCGGGGCGCCCGTGCTGGCTGGTTCACTGGCGCGCCCGCACGGACGCCGAGCGGAAGGTGGGCGGCGCCATGGTGCCCGATCCGCCGGTCGAGGAGCAGGGCGACGTGCTGGTGGACAAGCAGGTGCTGATGCCCGTGTTCGCCGCGTGGCACGGGGCGCCCGCGGCGCGGACCGCGGGCGCGACGGCGACGGCCTTCCGGGGCCGGGCGTGGCTCGTGGGCAGCGTGTTCGACTCCCTCCAGGCGGCGCGGTGAACGAGACGACGGCGGTGATGCTCGAGCGGGTGCTCGTGGCGCTGATGATCGGCGTGCTGATCGGCCTCGACCGGGAGCGCGCCGAGGTGCGCAAGGCGCGGCAGATGTTCGCGGGCGTGCGGACGTTCCCGCTCGTCGCGCTGGCCGGCGCGATCCCGGTGCTGCTGGTGGACCGGGTGGGCCCGCTGCTGCTGGCGGTGAGCCTGCTGGCGATCGCGGCGGTGGCCGTCGTGTCCTACGTGCGCTCGTCCGCCACGGGCGACGTCGGCGCGACGACCGAGGTCGCGGCCGTGGCCACCTTCCTGCTCGGCGCGCTGGCCGGCGCCGGCCAGCTGGTGGTCGCGGGAGCCTGCGGCGTCGCCGTCGCCGTGCTGCTGGTGGCGAAGCCGAAGCTGGAGGCGTTCTCCCGCGCCCTGTCGCCCGAGGAGCTGACGGCCGCGCTCGAGCTGGCGGTCATCACGGTGATCGTCCTCCCCGTGCTTCCGAACCGGGGCTACGGGCCGTGGCACGTGCTGAATCCGCGCGAGATCTGGCTGGTCGTGGTGCTCGTGACGGCGCTCTCGTTCGTAGGCTTCGTGGCGATGCGGCTGCTGGGAGAGCGGCGCGGCATGCAGGTCACGGGCGCCGTGGGCGGCCTGGTGTCGAGCACGGCGGTCACGATGGCGATGGCCGAGCGGTCGCGGGCGGACCAGGGACTCGGGCGTGCCGCCGCGGCGGCGGCGGTGGTCGCCTCGTCGATCATGCCGCTCCGGATGGCGGTGCTCGCGGGCGCGGTGAACGCGGGTATGCTGCCGCGGCTGCTGCCGGTGGTGGGGGCGATGGCGCTGGCCGGCCTGGTCGCGGCGTGGGTGCTCTCGCGGCGCCGGCCGGACGAGACGGACGAGTCGGGCACGCGGATCCGCAACCCGTTCAGCGTGGTCGCGGCGCTCAGCTTCGCGGCGATCTACGGCGTGGTGCTGCTCGTGGTGCGGGGAGCGGGGGAGTACTTCGGGAGCGGCGGCACCTTCGCGGCGGCAGGCCTCTCGGCGGTCGCCGACGTGGACGCCGTCACGATCGCGTTCTCGCGCCTGGGTCCGGGCGCCGCGGGCTGGCAGACGCCGGCCGCGGCGGTCACCGTGGCGGCCGTCACCAATACCGTCGTGAAGCTGGGCATCGCGCTGGGCATGGGCGCGGGCCGCTTCCGGCGCTACGCGGCGGTGTCGCTCGCCGCGATCGCCGCGGCCGGCGCGGTGGCCGGTGTGATCGTCTACACGTCGTTCTGACGCGGGCCGCGGGCGGCGTCAGCCCCGCTCCGGCTCCTCGGGGCCGAACAGGTCGGTCCGGTCCATCTCCCAGCTGGCGCCGCGCCGTTCGGGCGGCAGGTTCGCCCGGTACATGATGACCTTCGCCCGTTCGAGCGTGATCAAGCCCCCCTCGATCATCCCGTCGATCTCGGGGAGAATGGCCGCGATCTTCTCCTCGGTCTCCACGCACTCGACGACGATCGGCAGGTCGAGCGAGAGCACCTCGATGCGGTCGGTGCGCAGGTGCGCTGTCGCGCCGAAGCCCATCACCGCGCGGAGTACGGTCGCGCCGGCGTAGTGCCGGGCCCGGAGCAGCTCGACGATGGCCTCGTAGAGCGGCTTCCCGTGGAACTTGTCGCGCTCGCCGATGTGGATGCGCATCAGCACCCGTTCGCCCTTGAAGCCGTGCATGGGCTAGAGCCTCCGCCGCAGGTTGAGAACTTCCCTCGCCAGTCCGATGCCCAGGAACGTCGCCGCCAGCGACAGCACGACGCTGAGCCCCACGTACCACGCCGCGCGGTGGTAGTCGCCCTCCTCGATCAGGGCCGCGCTCTCGTAGCTGAACGTGGAGAAGGTGGTGTAGCCGCCGCACAGCCCCGCCGTCAGCAGGGCGCGGACCTCGGGCCCGATCGCCGGGGTCGCCAGGGCGTACCGGACGACGAAGCCGAGGACCAGCGAGCCGGTGACGTTGATGGCCAGGGTGCCCACGGGAAACGTGGAGCCGGTCTTCTGCTGAATCAGCGTGCCGAGCACGAAGCGCACGACTCCGCCCGCGGCACTGCCGATGGCAACCCAGACGTAGAGGGGCACGAGGAGGACTCCCGCTCACGGCGTGTGAGGTAGGAGTCATCAGCGAGGAACTCGCGGTTACGGGTGAACTCCATCACCCCGCGGCGTGGGCCGCGCTGGTCTGCCCTGCGGATCGTGGCCTGAAAGCTAACACCCGCCGCACGCGGCGGCGCGCCGCCGGTGGGCGCGCGGCCTAGTACGCCCTGACGTCCCTGACCTGGTCCAGGCGCACCACCATCCGCTCCCCGCTGTCGCGGCGGCGGGCCTCGACGTAGTGGGTGCCGTCCTCCCGGTACCAGGTGCGGAGCAGCACCTCGACCGGTCCCTGGTCCAGGACCAGCTGCACCAGCCCCCGGACGACGATGCCCGCCTCCAGCTTGTTGAACACGTGCGCAGGAAGCCCGGCGGCTGTCGTGGAGGGGGTCACGGCATCGAGGGTCATGGCGCCAGTCTCCCGGGTCTCGGTCCGGCGGCAGGCAGGATACGCCGCCGATATTGTCGAGATACGGCCTGCCGGTCGGTGAGGTTGGTCACCAGGCGGCCCCTGGCCGCCTCGCGCCGGGGGACCCGGGCACTATACTTCACCCCCACATGCTCAGGCTCGCGGTCGCGCAGTTCAAGCCCGCCAAGGGCGACTACGCCGGCAACGTCAAGCGCCTCGGCACCCTCCTCGCCCAGCTCGCCGAGTGGCCCGAACCGCCGGACCTGCTGATCCTGCCGGAAGCGGCGATGAGCGGGTACCTGGTCGAGGGCGGCGTGCGCGACGTGGCGGTGACGGCGGGAACGCTGCTCGACGATCTGGCCGCGCAGCACCAGCTGGCGGGTGCCCCCCCGTTGGAGGTCGCGCTCGGCTTCTACGAGCGGTGGCGCGACCGCCTCTACAACTCCGCGCTGTACGCCTCGCTCGGCAGCGAGCCGAAGATCCTCCACGTGCACCGCAAGGTGTTCCTGCCCACGTACGGCGTCTTCGACGAGGAGCGGTTCGTCGAGGCGGGCCACGAGGTCGGCACGTTCGCCACGAAGTGGGGGAAGGCGGCGATCCTGATCTGCGAGGACGCCTGGCACTCGCTCACGCCGACGGTCGCGGCGCTCCGCGGCGCACAGCTGGTGATCATCCCGTCCGCCTCGCCCGCCCGCGGTGCGGCGCCGCTCGAGGGGAGGCTCTCCCGGCCCGCGAACGTCGCGCGCTGGGAGCGCATCGCGCGCGACGTCGCCGAGGAGCACGGCGTCTGGGTGGCGGTCGCGCAGCTGGTCGGGTTCGAGGGCGGGAAGGGCTTCGCCGGCGGGTCGGTGGTCGCGTCGCCGCGCGGCGAGGTCGTGGTCCGCGGCCCGCTGTGGGACGAGGCGCTCATCGAGGCGCGCGTGGACCTCGGCGAGATCGCCCGCGCCCGCGCCGACCAGCCGCTCCTGGCCGACCTCGAGACGCACCTGCCGCACCTGCTGGCCTCGCTCGAGCGGCCGGTCGCGGCCGGGGCCGAGTGGGAGAAGGGAAGCGGCGGAGCGCGGGCGGCGGCTCCGCCCGCCCGCGGCGCTGGGCTCGCGCACGCGACGGCCCCCGCCGCCGATCCCCTCGCGATCGACTGCGCGCTGGTCGAGCGGTGGCTGCTGGAATTCCTGCGGGAGGAGATCAAGCAGCGGCGTGCGTTCGAGCGGGTGGTGGTGGGGCTGTCGGGAGGGGTGGACAGTGCCGTCACGGCCTTCCTGGCGGCACGCGCGCTCGGACCGGACAACGTGTGGGCGTTCATGCTGCCGTACCGGACGTCGAGCCCCGAGAGCCTGGAGCACGCGAAGCTGGTGGTGGACGCGCTCGGGATCCACGCGCGCACGGTGGACATCAGCGCGGCGGTGGACGGCTACGTCGGCCAGGCCGAGCCCGACGCGGACGGGTCGCGCCGCGGGAACGTGATGGCCCGGATGCGGATGATCGTCCTGTTCGACCAGGCCTCCAAGCTGCACGCGCTGCCGCTGGGGACGGGCAACAAGACCGAGCGGCTGTTCGGGTACTTCACCTGGCACGCCGACGACTCTCCGCCGATCAACCCCCTGGGCGACCTGTTCAAGACCCAGGTGTGGGCGCTGGCCCGGCACCTCGGCGTGCCCGAGCCGATCATCGACAAGCCGGCGAGCGCCGACCTGATCCGCGGCCAGACCGACGAGGGCGACCTGGGCGTGTCGTACCTGAAGGCGGACCGGATCCTCGCCGCCCTGCTCGCGGGCGTGAAGCCGGCCGAGATCGCCCGGCTGGGCTACACCGAGGCGGAGATCACCGTGACGGCGCGCCGGCTCGCGTCCACGCACTGGAAGCGGCGCCTGCCGACGGTCGCGATGGTGAGCCCGACGGCGATCGGCGAAGCGTACCTCCGGCCGGTGGATTTCTGACGTGAACGGCCGGCCGCCGCGCCTCTCGCACACGACCATCGCCGAGGTCATGATGCCGCACATGGCCAACGGCCTCGGCAACGTGCACGGTGGCGTGATCCTCGGGATGCTCGACCGGGTGGGCGCGGTGAGCGCGATCCGGCACGCGCAGCGCATCTGCGTCACGGCGTCGGTGGACCGCGTCGATTTCCGCGAGCCGATCCACCTGGGCGAGCTGGTGACGATGTACGCGAGCGTGAACTACGCCCACCGCACCTCGATCGAGGTCGGGGTGCGCGTGGAGGCGGAGAACCTGCTCACCGGCGTGCGGCGCCACACCAATACCTGCTACCTGACGTTCGTGGCCCTCGACGAGGCGGGGCGGCCCGCGCCGGTCCCGCCGGTGCTGCCGGAGACCGACGAGGAGCGGCGCCGCTGCCGCGAGGCCCAGGCGCGCCGGGCCCAGCGGATGGCCGTCCTGGCGCCGCGGGAGGGCCGGTGACGATCGAGCCGGACCGCGTCGTCCTCGTCCTCTCGGGCGGCGGGATGAAGGCGATGGCCCAGGTCGGCGTGCTGCGCGCCCTGGACGAGGCGGGGCTCAAGCCGGCGGAGGTCGTGAGCACGTCGGCGGGGGCGCTGGTGGGGGCGCTGGTCGCCTCGGGCCTCTCGTACGAGGAAATCGTGCCGCGGGTCTTCAGCGTGGGCCGGCACGAGATCGCGGTGCTGGCCCGGTGGTCGGTGCTGGCGCGGGGCCTCGGCGCGCCGAGCGTGCTGAGGCCGCAGCCGGTGCGGTCGCTGCTCGAGCGGCTGCTGCCGGTGCACACCTTCGCGGCGCTCCGCCTGCCGCTGCGGATCACCGCGGTGGACGCCGACGCGGGCGAGCTGACCGTCTTCGGCGCCGGCGGCCGGACGGACTGCACCGTCGTCGAGGCGGTGATGGCGTCGATGGCGCTGCCGCTCTACCTGCCCCC
>Ga0187777_10001418_pt1 | contig 15512 bp, 12 predicted proteins | sample 1015_Q2_SP5_10_M_FD_132416 | JGI IMG/M metagenome (GOLD analysis project Ga0187777, IMG submission 132416) | Tropical peat soil microbial communities from peatlands in Department of Meta, Colombia - 1015_Q2_SP5_10_MG | ecosystem: Environmental > Terrestrial > Soil > Wetlands > Peat | place... | reverse complement strand
CCGCAGTTGTCCACGAGCTTCTCGGTTTTTGAGCCGTCCGCGGGTACTTTCCAGATTGAGAGTTTCGATAAATCAGTTTCTTGGCCACCCAGGTAAAGAACGTTCGGATCGGGACTTGGTGCCCCATATCCGCCCGAAGCTCCTGACCAGGGGACCTGGAGGAGGCCCGATCCATCGGTTCGAACGATGTAGATCTTCTGTACGCCGCCCTCTCGGTCTGCGAACATGAACTTGGAACCATCCGACGAGAAGGTCACTGTGACCAGTTCGGTGCCTGAAGCCAGTTTGATTCGGTTGTTGCCGTCCAGATCCGAAATCCAAAGATCCCCCTGCTGAGCATTTCCGGAGAGGGTGACATACGCCACGCGGCGGCTGTCCCAGGAGATGGAGGGCTGAGTGGCCTCCTCCGATAGTAAGTCGAACGACTGCTTCGTCTTTGTGTGGTAGACGGTGAGGAAACCCGATCGCTTTCCATTCACAAAATACAACCCTCTGCCGGAGGGGTCGGGCATGGGTGACAGATCCGGGCCGGCGCCGAAAGTCATTTGCCGCAGGGCACCGTCGGCCAGACGGTATTCCCAAATATTGGTTACGTCATTGACCGTTCGGCTGCAGAGGAAGGTCTTGCCTGGTTCCTCCCAGACGAGGCTCGTCGGGCTGCCGGACAGTTCGCCGATCTTCTGAGAAGCCCGGGTACTCACATTGACGCGAAATAGGGTCAGGCTTGTTGAACCGAGCACAGCATCATTTCCTGTGGTGACGAGCAGATCCTCGCCTTCTGGAAAGGGCAGAATTGCCATGGGGCTGGAACCCACAGCGGCACGGAAAACCATTTCCTCTGCCAGACCTGTGCGCGATCGACGAAAGACCGCATTTTCATGACCTTTTATGAAGTACAGTGATGTTCCATCCGAAGAAGGCTTGAGTGCGTATCCGGAGGCCACGATCGTGGAGACGCCGCCGAGGGTTGGCACGCTGCGAATTTCATTCTCCGGCCATGCAAATGTGTAATAGATTTCCGTGCCGTCCTGCGAAAAACTGTTCACCACCTTATTGGCTGAGTCGTTAGTGAGCTGCAGCGGTTCTCCACCAGAGGCCAGCATCACGAAAACCTGGTCAATATCCCCAACCGTCGAGGTGAATGCCACCGTGCGTCCATCAGGAGAAAGAACCACGTTGTTCATGGGTTTGTTCCAATGGCTGATTTGCGTCACCTTTGCCGTCCCGCTCGCCCCGTTCGAGCGAGGCCACAAGTGATATGCAGCAAATGCGACTACCACGACTACGGCGCAGGCAAACAACCAAAGATAGCGATAGATCCCTTCGGATCGTCGAGGAGCGATGCCCGTCGCCGAACTGGTTGCCGTCGGGGGGGCCTCCACGGGGCTACTTTCTGATGAAGAAATCCGCCCCGACCCCGTATCCCGACGCAAACGCTTCAGGTCAGCGCGCAACTCCGAGGCCGACTGGTAGCGAAGGTCACGGTCCTTCTCAAGAGCCTTGTTGATGATGCGCTCTAGCTCCGCCGGTACATCTGGGTTCAGCCGCACCGGGGCGACAGGAGCTTGATTCAGAATCGCCTCCGTGATCACTCCTGAGGTGTCTCCACGGAAGGGGAGCGTACCCGTGGCCATTTCGTAAAGGACTACACCAAACGAAAACAGGTCAGTTCGTCCATCCAGCGCTTTTCCTCGTACTTGCTCGGGCGACATATACGCGACGGTACCGACCGTCGCTCCGGGGCTAGTAAGGAGCTCGTCTGCGACCGTGGGCATCGAGGAAACGCCGATTCCCTGCGCGATACGAGGCGATGCGGCCAGCTTCGCCAATCCGAAGTCCAGAATTTTGGCGTGGCCGCGCCGGGTCACAAAAATGTTGGCTGGTTTGATATCCCGATGAAAGACGCCCTCGGTATGGGCAGCGTCGAGCCCGTCGGCTACTTGCGTGCCTAAATCCAAAATTGTTTCCAGGTCCATCGGACGGCCACCAATTCTCTGCCTCAGCGTCACACCGTCCAAGTACTCCATAACAATGAAGGCGTGCCCATCTTCCTCTCCGATTTCGTGAATCGTACAGATATTCGGATGATTCAGTGTCGAGGCTGCCTGTGCTTCCCGTCGGAACCGTTCCAGGGCCTGATGGTCCCGTGCAACCTCGTCCGGCAGGAACTTGAGCGCCACGGATCGGCGCAGACTTGTGTCCTCGGCCTTGTACACGACACCCATCCCACCATCACCGACTTTCTCGATGATGCGGTAATGGGAGATGGTTTGACCTATGAGCGAATTGGATTCCGCCACGGTGTGATGATGTTAATTTGGGCGTCTGGACTGTGTCAACGAAACTGCGGTGTCCCCGAAAAAAACAGATCGCAATTGCTTTCTCTTACACCATGCACGTCCCGCGACTGAAGCTTGAAGTAGCAGCTAAAGTTGCCGGAATCTAGAAAAGCGCTTTCGGCACGCTGATCAACTCGCCATCAGTTTCCTTTCCGTCGCGCCAGACAGCAGATGCTTTTCCTTCGTGATTCCCACAGCAGGTGCAGCCCCACTCGGCGTGCTGTTGAAAAAAGGTTGCTCAGGAAATGAGGCCAGGGACACACGCAGGCCCTGCCATCAACTGATCACAAGCCGAGCTCCAGGAACTTATGGCGCGAAATCTGGAATTCCAGGTGGTCGTCCGACGGAAAGCCGAACGATAAGCCGGAAAACGCTGACTGTCCGTTGTTCTTGAAATATTTTCTTACGTTCTCGCTCGACTGTTCATCGAGAGCCCAATGGTGATCTTCGTCATCCGCTGGGTGCCAAACTGGAATTGTTCTCTTGTATAGATGTTCCTTTTGGAAGCAGACGCTATCGACCGTCTTTCTGCAGATAGGGCAAGCAGCCATTAATGTCATAAGCATCTCCTGGCTAAACCTAGCACCTCACCCAACAGCGCGTCGTTGACCGGGAGCATTCTGCGCGGCGAGCAGGACTTCAGTTGCTGCAGAGCAAACAGGAGCGAATCGTGTTAAAGGCCATTGCTCTAAATAGTCGAGGAATCACGCGGCGAGCGGCAACCGAAGTTGCCGTGTCCAGGTGCAGCAACAAATAGCAAACGCGGTCTCGGCTTACTGCGCCGCGGAGGAGTTAGGTTCTCAAAACCTCTCCCCTAGCTCGTATTTGCAGTGTATACCTAAGCCTTTGAACAGCCGATGCCTGCTGGCCTCAGGGTGCGGACGATGATGAAGAAACTGGCGGCTCGTCGCAGTTTTTTTCTTGCCGGCGTGCTCTTCTTGGTGTTGAGTGCGATTTTTCGATCCGCAATTGCAACCCGATTGGACGGGTTTACGGTTGACGAGGCATATCACATTGCCTCGGGGGTCTCTTACTGGAGAGATGCCACGTTCCGCGTCAATCCCGAACATCCTCCCCTCGTCAAGCTTTGGGTGGGCGCAATAATTTCCGTTACTGGTTTCCGGTTGGACCCTCTTCGTCAGTTCACCGACAAGACAGACGAACGTAGCTTCGCGGAGCGCAACGTCTATCTCAATAACGACTTCCGTTCCGTGCAAAGGCGAGCACGGATTGCGATGTGGGCCTTCAACGGCGTCTTATTATTCTTGCTGAGCTTTGCCTTACGGAGAGCATTTGGGGCTGCGGTTGCGATTGGAACCATATTATTTCTGGCAATCGATCCAACCGTCGCGGCGCACTTGCCCGTTGTGATGACAGATTTGCCCGTCGCACTACTGTCTGCGGCAGCCGTCATCTTGGCTATCGTCGCCTTTCGGACATGGCTTTGGACCGACCTAGTCGCTTGCTCGGTGGTGCTCGGGTTAGATCTTGCGACCAAACACTCCGCTCCGGTTTTCTTGATCTTCATAACCTTGATGGGGTTCGTGGCGGCACTTCTTGCTCCACATTCTCGATCGGTTCAGTCCCGCGCCGTGCGATTGGCGAGAGTCTTTGCCGTGTTAGTGGGCGCTCTGCTTGTCTTATGGGGCACTTACTTCTTTCGATTTTCCGAGAGCAGGACCACTCAGGCAACCTTCAATCGTCCTCTCGAAGGGAAGATCACCGATGTTCATTCACCTTCTTATCGGTTCGTTTTATCGGCCCTGCGTGCGACCCATGTGGTGCCACGCGCCTACGTCTGGGGTTTCGCGGATACGATTCGAGCTGGCTTGGAAGGGCGCGCCATTCCCATCACAGCTTTCGGGCGCGCCTATGTCGGGAGCGCCCCACGATACTACTTTCCAGCGATGATTGGTCTCAAACTGCCCATCGGCTTGAATTGCCTTGTGATCACGGGATTATTCTTATTCTTTGCCCGCAGACTGCCCCACAGGTGGGGTGCGGAACTCACTCTGCTTCTTGCGGCAGCACTTTTCTTCCTGGCGGTGCTAGTTCGCGGGGTCACCTATGCTGGCATTCGCCACGCTCTGCCCCTCATGGTTCTGCTGGCTATTTGGGGCGGAGTGGCTATTCACTCCGCGCTGGAGTCAAACTCGAACGCCCTTAAGGCATTGGTCCTGACAGCAGTCGCCGCTGCGATCGTTTCAGCGTTGCCAACGATGCGTCCCTGGGAATACTTCAACGAAACCATCGGCGGTGCAGGAAACGGATATCGCTATTTCAGCGACGAAGGTGTTGATCTGTGGCAGCGCGGGGCTGAGCTTGCCGCTTATTATCATCGGGCGCTCGAACCAATGGGCGAAATTCCACTCAACCTGTATGGAGCGACCGTAGGGGCGGATGACCTGGAGCAAGAGGCAAGGGGCGTGGACTGGCTTGGGCGTGATCCGAAACGCGATGAAGCTCGCCTGAGTGCCGCAACCTTCTCTGGCACCATTCTGGTAAACGCTAGGTTCCTTGGGAAAAAGCCTTACTGGGACCTTCCGTGCCTGCGCGCCGCCACTCCCGTTGCCCGCTTCGGAAACTTGGAAGTGTTCCGCGGTCGGTTTGAGTGCGGCGGCCTGCTAGCGCCGTATCCTTATTTTGCTGCCCTGTCCAAGATCTATGCGGAAGTGCCTGAACTGGATTCGGCGGAAAGCCTCTTGCGACGATCTGCAGCTCTCGACCCCAGCGCCTATTTTGTCTACGTCGACTTAGGAAATCTTTGTCTGAAACGGGGCTCGCGGGAGTGCGCGTTAGATGCCTATGAAGCGGCGTTAGAGCATGCTGACGCCGATCCCTCGTTCCAAGCGCTCATCGCGGAGGAAATTAGGCGCGTTTCCTCCGAACCGCTCGATCAAGTTCCTGAATTGCGGGATCCCTTTCTCGAGTGATTCCCTGCTGTGGTGCCAGGAGCACTTTTCGAAGGGAGTCCCGTAGGCCAGAATTAGGGTTGTAGTAACCATAAGCCTGGTCCTATATCTCCGTTCAATGACGCCGAAACAACAAGAGGCGAGACTCGACGACCAGCTCTTCTGCGACGCCTACAAAGCGAGTCCCATCGGGATAGCGCTGGAGAACCTAGACGACCAACCCTTGTTCGTGAATCCGGCTCTTTGCTCGATGCTAGGTTTCAGCGAAGAGGAGATGCTAGAAAAACACTGTGTCGAGTTTTCTCCGCCCGAGGATGCCCAGCAGGATTGGGCTCTTTTCGAACAGCTACGGGCGGTTGGTACGAGCATTGACGTGACCGAGCGCAAGCTAGCGGAGGAGGCGCTGCGCGAGAGCGAGGAACGTTTTCGTTTGGTCGCCAACACAGCACCCGTGATGATTTGGATGTCTGGAACCGACATGCTTTGCAGTTACCTCAACCAGGCATGGCTTGACTTGGCTACTGGCAAGAGGGTGGCGACCATACTCCGCCGAAGATGAGAAACGCTATTTGACGGGGTTGCCGTCGGTGTCGATTTTGTGGACCTCGGCGATGTTGAGTTCGCCGATACCAGCTTCCACCTTGCTCATGTCGCCCACGACTAGCCAAACGAGATGTTGCGGTTGGATGTATTTTCTCGCGGTTTCGTTGGCATCTGCCGGAGTAACGGCCAGGACTTTTTCAGTAAAGGTATTGTAGTAGTTCTCCGGCAAGCTGTACTGCAGGATGTTGCCATAGGCGCCGGAGAGCTGTTGAACTGTTTCGAAACTGCCGGGAAGAGCAAGCGTAGCGTTGGACTGCTCGTCCTTGAGTTCGGCATCGGTAATGGGCTTGTGGCCGACAATGCCTCTGTATTCGGCGACGAGTTCAGCCATGGACTCCTTGGTCTTATCTGTTTGCACGGGAGAGAAGCTGACGAAGGGCCGCTCGCCCCGAGCGGGAACGAGAATCGAACGGACGCCGTACGACCAGTGCTTGTCCTCGCGAAGATTCATGTTGATGCGAGAGCTGAAATTTCCGCCGAAGATGTCGTTGACCAAGTCGAGGGAAATCTGGTCGGGATTGTTGAACGGTGGCGCCAGTTGCGCAGCGACAATTAGGCTCTGACCCGAGCCAGGACGATCGATGAGATAAACGACGTCCTTCGCTGGCTCAGGAACCTTCGGAATTTCGATTACCGGCACGTCGCCAGGCTTCCAGGAAGCGAAAAGCTTTTCGAGCTTGGGTGTTATCTCGTCTAGAGTGGTATCACCGACGATGAGGAGCGTGGCGTTGTTGGGCTTGTACCAGGTTTCATGGAACTTGGCGAGATCCTCACGAGTCATTTTACTGACGCTGGAAGCGGTACCAGTGCCAACGAAGGATTCGTCGTAAGGATGGCCTTTGCCATAGAGCAATGTGGGAAGGACGCGCTGGGCCATGGCCATGGGAGAAACCTTTTCATTTTGAATGGCGGCGAGGCGATCCTTCTGCAAACGATCGAATTCTTTTTGCGGAAAGGCAGGGTGCAGGATGAGGTCAGCATAGACTTCGAGCGCTTGATCCAGGTTGATTTTCAGAGCGTTGAGATTGACGCTGGAATAATCCAGATTGGCGCCGGCGACAAATTGAGCACCAAGGGACTCAAGTTCTTCGCCGATCTTGAGAGAATCACGAGTGGGCGTACCTTCCTCGAGCATGCGCTGAGCAAAACTGCAGGTGCCCAGCGCGCCGGCTGAGTCGGAGGCATAACCGCCCTTCACGAGTAAAGAAAAGTTGACCACCGGAGCGGAGTGGCGCTCAGCCAGCACGACCTGAAGGCCATTGGAAAGCGTAGCTCTTTCCATAGCGGGAAGATGAAGGGACATGGCGGCGCCCAGAGGAGGCAAATGGGAGCGGTCCATGGGAGCGCTGGTCTTCAGGTCGGTAGGAAACGGCTGCACTTCCAAAATGTAATCGCCGTCGCTAAGCCAATCGCTGGCGGCCTTCTTGACCGAAGCCGGAGTAGCGGCCTGGATGCGCTTCAGATAGGTTTTGTAGCAATCGGGATTACCCACATACGCCTGGCACTTCGCGAGGATGTCACTCTTGCCTCCGAAACCACCGATTCGTTCCAACGTGCGAACGTATTGGCCGAAGATTTGCGTTTTGGCGAGTTGCAGTTCGGCTTCGCTGGGACCATTCTTCAAGAATTCTCGCAGCTCATTATCGGCGGCGGCTTCCACCGATTTGAGATCGGCGCCGGGTTTTGCGGTAAGGGTAAAGAAAAATTGGCCGGCGATTTCGTTATTTGCATCCGTCGCGGTAGCGCTGGTAGCGATTTGATCCTTGTAAACGAGGCGCTTGTAAAGACGCGAGGTCTTGCCCTCACCTAGAATGTAAGCGGTCAGATCGAGTAGGGCTTCCTCGGGTGAATCGGTCTGGGGAACATTCCAGACGCGATAGGTACGGGCCTGCGGAACGCGATCCTGGACCCAGCCACGATGCGTACCGCTCCGCTGGGCGATCCAAACTTCCTGCCTGGCGATCGGCGGGCCGGGAGGGATCGAGCCGTAGTATTTCTCAACCTTTTGACGGGCCACCTCCGGGGTAATGTCGCCGGCGAGAACCAGGGTGACGTTGTTAGGTCCGTAGTAGGTCTTAAACCACTCCTGGACGTCGGCAAGAGACGCGTCGTCGAGATCCTTCATGGAGCCGATGGTGGTCCAAGAATAGGGATGCCCCACGGGATAAGTGTTTTCCGTGAGGAGCTGCCGGGTCACGCCGTAGGGTTGATTCTCGCCCTGACGCTTTTCGTTCTGCACGACGCCGCGCTGAAGATCCAGTTTCTTCTGATCGAGGACGGGGAGGAGATGGCCCATGCGATCACTTTCCGCGAAAAGGACATAATCGAGCATGGAGGTCGGCACGTTTTCAAAGTAGTTGGTGCGGTCGTTGTTCGTGGTGCCGTTCAGGTCGGTGGCGCCGATGCGCTCCATAGCGTTGATATAGGTGACATTGAAATTCTCACTCCCACTGAACATGAGGTGCTCGAACAGATGGGCGAAACCAGTCTTACCCGGTTTCTCGTTCTTGGAGCCGACGTGATACCAGGTGTTAACAGCAACAATGGGTACCTTGTGGTCCTCATGGACAAGAACGGTGAGGCCGTTGTCGAGGACAAATTTCGTGTAAGGGATGTCGGGAATAGGGAGGGTAGGGCTCTTGGGCGAGGCAACGGAGCGGGTCGGCTTGGAAGCCGAACCAGATTGAGCAATGGCGGGAGGAAACCCCACGAGCATTGCCAGCACAACGACGAAATTGGCGCGACCGGCCCAAGTCGAAATTTTCACGATGCCCCCCAAGCGAAACAGTCGGTGTGACAAGTACTCCAGTAGACAGTGGAGACTGGGAACGCCCTAGAGCGCTGGCCCAATCGCGGCGTATTTTATCCTTGACGCAGCTTCGATGAGAAGGACTGCGGTAACCTAGATCGATCTGCCTTTCTGAACTGAACCTCAGCTTGTCATCCCTAGCGCACAATCCCGTTAGGCATCGATAACGGTGCCCGGACGGACCGTCCAGAGGACGGCAGCAGCTTGCAAGACTCGCTCCTGATACAGCCACAACTGAGCTCAGTGCGCGAAGAGACGCCAAAAGCAGATCAGCCGGCAAGGTGGGATCCGATCCAACCCTGCGAGTTTATTGACAAGAGTATGCGCGTCAATACGGTTGCTGCGTGTGCGTGTTCAGGAATTTACAAACGTCCTTCACAGCATTACTGAGGAAAGACGTTTGAGTGGCAAAGATCGTGTCGCCGCCTTTGGCGATGACCATGAAGCGATAGTTTCCCGACCAGCCCCAGGCAGCCAGCATATAGTCCGACTCCCGCGCATTGGTGGTGAGGGTGACGTTCGGGCATTTCTGAACCAAGTTCTTTACGATTCCGACGGGATCAACGGTGGACCGGCGATCCAACACGAGCTTCAGTGGCTTTCCTGTATACTGCGCGCTTGCCCACGGCGCCGCGCTGAGCAGCAACGACAGCATTGTAAATCCTAAGATAGATGCTTTCATTGCATTCCTTCCGCCCGGCTGGGCCGGGAATGATCATGCTATGTATCGAAGGGCTGCTCCCGGGACTGTGAAACGGAAGCTGCCAGGCACCGTGAGCGTTCCCTGGCATATTAGAACACCAAAAAAGTCAAAACGTTGTGCGACCTCTGCTGGATGTGTCGTCGTTAGCGATTCGGCGCGGTATATTATGATGCGCACCAAACACCAGGTGGATTTAGGAGGGCGGTTTCATGTCCAGCGCGTCGGCTGAACCCAAGTCCGGTCCTTCTCGGTATGAGCAGATGTTGATGTTGGCAAGGGGATATGCGCCTACGGCGTGCCTCTACGTGGCGGCGAGGCTGAAGATCGCGGATTTGCTGTCTGGCGGCCCGCAAGCGGTTTCCGAACTGGCTCGCCGAAGCAATGCAAATGAAGACGCTCTCTATCGCGTCCTCCGGGCGCTGGGGTCCATCGATGTGTTCCGAGAGGAGACGTCAAGAACATTCGCCAACACACCTCTATCGGAAGTTCTACGAAGTGACCTCGCCGGCTCGGCTCGCGACGCCGTACTGTTCATGGCTGACCCGTTGCATATGAGGGTTTACGGCGAATTGATGCATCCGGTTCAAACGGGCGAAACAGCGTTCAGAAAAATCACGGGCACACAGCCGTTCGAATTCTTCCGGCAGAACGCGGAGGAGAACCAGCTATTCAACAACGCCATGACGTCCATCAGCCAGCAATTCGTTCGACCCGTGATGGAAGTGTACGATTTCGGTGAATCGGGGACCCTGGCAGACATCGGAGGCGGCCACGGGATCCTACTGGCCGCCATTCTGCAGAAACATCGCGGACTGCGCGGGATCGTTTTCGATCTGCCGAATGTGGTCAGGGGAGCCGAACCGCAGATCGACTCGCTCGGGCTTAGGTCGCGGTGTGAAATTCTGGGCGGCGATTTCTTCGAAGCAGTGCCGCCTGCTGATAGTTACATCATGAAATCCATCATCCACGATTGGGATGATGGGCGGGCGATGACGATATTGAACAACTGTGCCAAGGCCATGCGGGGTCCGACCGGAAAGATCATCTTACTCGAAATGCTCGTGGGTGCGGGCAACGAACCGGGCCTGGCGAAGTGGATCGACATCGAGATGCTGGCGATCGCCGGCGGGCGCGAGAGAAGCGAGACCGACTATCGCGACCTCTTGGCCCGGGCAGGGTTGCGCCTGGCCCGAATCGTGCGCACGCCAGGACCCCTGGCGGTGCTCGAGGCCGTGAGAGTCTAGAACCTCGGGAAGCAGAACAAGAGGAAGTCGAACGACCGCGGGGCTGGTGTTTGAGACGCCACTTTCATCAACAAGCCAGGGGTGGCTTGGAAACACCCATCGGTGCTGCCGCGGGTCGTTGATTACAAGCGGCCACTCAATGAGATGCCCAATGACGCAAATACAGGCCGTGGAGACTCAAACCGAGTCCACCGAGAAACAGCAGGGGCGAAAAGTAGTTCGCCACGACGGGAAGGACTTGCACCGGTAGCGTCCATCCGCTGGCTCCACTGGCGAAATAACCGATTACCCCAGCTGCCAGCATGAAGAGCAGGCCACGGCGGATCCTATCGCCGCCAGCCGGACTCGCAATGGCCGACCTTGGCTGCCTTGTTTCCGGCAGCTTCTCCCGGCAATAGCTGCACTGCGTCAACTGGTCGTAGACCATTTTCCCGCAGTATGGACATTCACGTTTCGCCATACATTTTCCCCGGTATCTAGAAGGGATCCGTGCAAATGAAGTTCCACAGCAACAGCCACAATTCTAAGCACCTAGCACCACGCCAGGTTGCACCCATACAGGGGGTTGTCCGGAAATGTAACCACTTCGGAATTCCAGGTGCGAACTGGATCTTCGCCTTTTCCTCGCCGCTACCGCCAACCGCTGCGCTCCCGCAGAGAGGTAATGTGAGCGACATGATGGCGCCCGTGCCAAGCGTACTGCGCTAGGAGAAAGTCAACCGTCGCAAGGCCCCACTCGGGATGGCGAAACTTTCGCCGCCAATCGGTAGGCTGAATCGAGCGCAGCAGTATCACCCACCGCTTGTGCAGATTCTCAACAATGGCGAGCGAGGACTCAATCGGCGGCGTTCTCGTATCGGCCAGTTCCGCCCAAAGCGACTCTTCATAGGTTTTAATGGTTGGCTCGTTCTCGGTGAGGGCGAGCTTGAAACGGGTGAAGGCATTCATATGACTATCGGCGATGTGATGGACCAACTGGCGGACCGTCCACCCGCCGGGGCGATACGGAGTGTCGAGCTGCGGCGGGGTCAGGCCGGCAACCGCAGCAGAGAGGCGCGCCGGTGCTTCCTCAATTTCCGAAATTCGCGACGCTCGTTGAACCTCGGTGAGTTCCTCCACGCGCTGAAACGGGCCGATCGGATAACGCAGGTCTTGGGGCATAGGGGCTCCGGAAAAATGCGCTGGGTCGCATGAAAACGAAAAATCCGATTTCGCTTAGCGGCTAACGCCGCCGCTTGGCGGTCTCGAACAGAGACGAAAGCTCGCGCAGGCGCTTTACGGTTTCGACGACGCGGTTGGCGACATAGTCGACCTCCTCCTCGGAATTGAAACGCCCGAGGCCGAAGCGAATCGAGCTATGCGCGAGATCTTCGGAGACACCCAGGGCCCGAAGGACATGGCTCGGCTCCAGTGTCGCAGAGGTGCAGGCCGAGCCGCTCGATACAGCCACGTCGTTGATTCCCATCAGCAGCGCGTCACCTTCGATGCCGGCAAAGCTGAGGTTGAGGTTGTTCGGCAACCGATGCAGCATTGAACCGTTGATGAAGATATCGTCGAGGCGGCTCGTGATCGCCTCCTTCAGCCGGTCCCGCAGCCTCCCGAGCCGCTCGCTCTCTCCGGTCATCTCCTTCTGGCAAATGTCGCAGGCTTTGCCGAACCCGACGATGGCCGGGACGTTCAGCGTGCCCGAGCGCAACCCGCGCTCGTGCCCTCCTCCGTCAATCAAGGCAGCAAGCTCGATGTGCGGGTCCTTGCGACGGACGTAGAGTGCGCCGACACCCTTCGGGCCGTAGAGCTTGTGTGCCGAAATCGAGAGCAAATCGATGCCGAACTTCTCGGCATCAACGGGGATTTTGCCCACAGACTGTGCCGCGTCGACATGGAAGAAGACTTTTTTCTCCTTCGCGATCGTCCCGATTTCTTCGATCGGCTGGATCACCCCGATTTCGTTATTGGCGTGCATGATCGAAATCAAGATGGTCCTGGGCGTGATTGCGCGGCGCAGGTCCTCCAAATCGATGAGTCCGTCTTTGTCGACCGGCAGATAGGTGACCTGGCAGCCGGATTTTTCGAGGCGTTTGCAGGTGTCGAGGACGGCTTTATGCTCACTCGCCTGCGTGATGATGTCGACGCCGTCGGTCCGATGGGCCTCTATGACACCCTTGAGCGCCAGATTGATCGACTCCGTCGCGCCGCTCGTGAAGATGATTTCTCGCGGCGATGCGTGGATCAACCGCGCAACCTGCCCGCGCGCCGTTTCGACGGCCTCCTCCGCCTGCCATCCGAATTCGTGATTTCTGCTGGCGGCATTGCCGAACTTCTCGGTGAAATAAGGCAGCATGGCATCCAGTACACGCGGATCCACCGGTGTCGTCGCGTGATTGTCCATGTAGACCGGGAGCTTGACTGACATACTCGCCTGATTGTAAGTCCGTGCGGCCCAGTCGTCCAGCCAACCGTAGACCGAAGCGGCAGTCGGCCCATAGGTTGGGAAGTGAAAAAAAGCGTAGCCGCGTTGAGGGTTCCTTCACCAACCAGGCGTTGTCAGCCCGCGTGTGGGGGCGCCGCCCACTTCTTCAAGAACGCGGTGACGTCGGCCGGACCGATGCGGACGCTATTTTCGAATTCACCCTCCTTCTGGCTATAGACGAGACGGCCGTCCGGATCAAGGACAGCAAGGCCTGGAATCCCCTTTTTCAAGGGAACGCCGTATTTCTCAGCGAGATCTAGATTCTTGTCCTCGTCGCCCACGTTGACGTGCACGACGTGATAGTTTGCGTTTACGAGGGGCGCGATCGTCTTGGAATGAAACGTGGTGTCCAGGACGTGGCAGTCATAGCACCAGTTCGCTCCGAAGACCAAAATCACGCGCTTGTGGTCTTTCGCGGCACTGGCGAGAGCCGCGTCAATCTCTGCTTTGGCTTCTTCCGGTGGGGCATACAGATCGGTCTTGGGCTTTAGCGGCTCGGGCAGACGGCGCGGCGGATTCGGTTGCAGATCGCTGCGGCTGGTTGCCACGATGAGCCAGTCGTTGCCCTGCCGCTGCCAGAGCTGATGAACCGCAGCCGCAAAAGGCAGGCCCCCTGAGGTGCCAGGGAAAGTCATCTCGATTCGGAGGACCGCTTCTACAAGGCCGGCCTGTCTCGGCTCCACCGTAAGCAGCTTGGGATTCATGCTGATGGGCCTCTTGGCCACCGCCGCCGACCAGTAGCGCGCCTCGGCTTCGGGGTCGTCGACGGTTCCGGCACTTGTTTGGACTCGAGCAGGAGGAACCTTGGAGTAAAACGCGGCCAAGGCAGCTTCGTTCCCCGACTGGAGGGCCGCTTTCCAGTGATTCAGCGGTTCAAAGGTAGATTGAGCCATCCCCAGGATGGGCCCTAAAAGTAGAAGGATACCGAACCCCACCACGCGAGCCGATTTCATAACTCCCCCTCACCAGCACACACGCTTACGTAAAGTTCGTTGAGTGGCGCATCAAGCCAGCTATTGGGTCGCTTTCGCTTTGCCGCGGCCCATCATCGAGTCTCCGCATAGCAGCGAATATAGCACGGGCAGAGAGCCGCTACGCCGAACGCAGTCATTGGCCTAGATCTCACCCGACTGCTACAATGCTCTGACATGGCCGATTGGCGGCAGATTCAGGCGCGCATTCGCAAAGCGAAGAATAGTCCCGAGGCAGTGTCGAAACTCTCCGACCTTTTCAAACGCACACGCGACGGTATGGTCGCCTGGGAACTGGGCGCTATTGAAGAAAAGGCGGAACACAAAGAAGAAGCGGGACAGTGGTACCTCCTCGCGGCCCAGCGGTTCCGACGGGCGGACTGGAAGAAGAAGGCGGAGGAGGCTTTGACGCGACTTGGAATCCCCTTGCCCCAAGCAGAAGCAGCCGTCGTCCAGCCGGCGGAGCCGGAGGCACTCGCTGTGGAAACTGACGCAGCGCCTACGGCTGGAGAAAACCCCGAAGAGAGGTCTCTATCCGAGCAGCCCGTTTCCCATCCCCTAGCAAGTGGCGAGATGGAGCGCAGAAAACGTCGTCGCGGACGGCGCGGAGGCCGAGGCCGTCGCCGACAAGGTGCGAATGCGACAGTGCCGCCAACTTCGGCTCTTTCTGAGCATCCAGTGTCCCTCTCCGACGCGGCCGCATCCCTCATTGTCGAGCGGCGAGCCTTCGACCGAGTGGAGAGCGAACCGCCCGTGCAGGAAGAACTGCGGCCTGCTCGGGTCGAGCCACCGCCCCAGTTGCCGTCTGAGCGCATGGCTCACGGACGGAGCGAACCGGGGCTGGCCTCCCGCATGGCGCACCTGGAATCGCTCTTGCGCCGTCTGTTAGGAAGTCCTCTCCGGCGCCTCGATACCACCGATGAAGCGCCGGCCGGCCCCGGTGTCTTCTTACTGTCGGACTCTGACCAGACGACGTCCTATTATGTGGAGTCCTGCCAAACCTTGCGGGTCGGAATCGGGAATCTGACGCGTGGAGGGCACGCCGGGAAAAGCGGCCGGCCCCCCGGACGCGAGGCGAGTCTCAAGGCCAAGCTGGCCGAACATTTGGAGATCAACGAAACGAAGGTATCGCAATATATGAAGGACCACTGTGTCATCCGATGGATTCAGCTGGACGATGACGCCCCTCTGCTAGCCCATTTTGCGATCGCGGTCCTGCGCACGCCCTTGAACTTGGACTAAGGCAGCATCACCGAGGGGCTCCTTTGGACTCCGGGGGACGGGCCCTTTGGGCAGCTAATTGTTACCATTCGACCCTCCATATGCCCCTTTCCGTGCAGCGGTGTGGACGGAACCCCGAGATGTGTGCAAACTCCGATAGTGTAACCGCTTATGGGCACTTGGGGTGTAAGCGGTTCGACTCCCCCACGGGCATTGGGGGCGCTCGTCACCCCTTCTACT
>Ga0187777_10001415_pt1 | contig 15523 bp, 13 predicted proteins | sample 1015_Q2_SP5_10_M_FD_132416 | JGI IMG/M metagenome (GOLD analysis project Ga0187777, IMG submission 132416) | Tropical peat soil microbial communities from peatlands in Department of Meta, Colombia - 1015_Q2_SP5_10_MG | ecosystem: Environmental > Terrestrial > Soil > Wetlands > Peat | place... | reverse complement strand
CGTTCGCTGCGTTGACCGCCTCCAGCGTAATCACATAGCGGCTACCTACGTTGTTGATAGAGCCGGTCAGCATGGCCTTAATGCCATCGCGCTGGCAAATTTCTTTCCCAACTTCGCTTGTGACCCGATCGTCAGCCGTCTTTCCCATCAACTGCAGCGTCTTTCGGATTCTTTCGTCGGGCACAACGTTGACGTAAGGGGATTGCCCGAGATCAACCGCGACCGCTTTTTTCAGCGTGCCATCGAAAACCGGATCCGCAGTCGTATTAACAAAGTCTGTCAACAGGACAGCATCTTTCTCGGTAATCGCAGCGCTGCGCTTGCGGGTTATGAACACAAACACCAGGCCTGCGATCGCCATCGTCGCCAGGCCTAGAACCACGTAGTTCCATAGCTGCCGCCATCTCTCTTCCGGAGACATGGCCTTATACGCGTCGCTGCTCACCGCTGCAACCGCGCCAGACTCCGTGTCGCGTCGCACCCGTTTCAGGTCCGCTCTTAGTTCAGCCGCGCTCTGATACCGTAACTCGCGGTCTTTCTCCAACAATTTTGTAATGATGCCGTCCAGCGCCAACGGTACACGCGGATTCAAGCGAATCGGCGGCACCATAGGACGGTTCAACAGTGCGTCAAAAATCACCGCGGAAGTTTCGCCCTGAAATGCCAACACCCCGGTGACCATTTCGTACAGCACCGCTCCGAAGGAAAAAAGGTCGGTCCGTCCATCCAGTTCTTTGCCTCGAGCCTGTTCGGGAGACATGTAAGCCACTGTGCCCACGGTCGACCCCGGACTGGTCAGCATCGCATCACTGATTGTTGCCGCCGAGGCAAGTCCGGTTCCGGAAGATCTCACATACTTGGCAAGACCAAAATCGAGCACCTTCGCCTGGTTCCGATTCGTGATAAACATGTTCGCCGGCTTGAGATCGCGGTGAATGATGCCTTTCGAGTGGGCTGCATCCAGCGCATCCGCAATCTGGATGGCAAGTTCAATTGCCAGGTGTACGTCCAGAGGTTGTGCGCTGATACGCTGCTTCAGGGTTTGCCCTTCCAGCAGCTCCATCGCGATGAAATAGCGCCCATTCGCTTGCGCGATCTCATAAATTGTGCAGATGTTTGGGTGATTCAGGGCCGAAGCCGACCGGGCCTCCACCTGAAACCGTTCCAATGCGGCCGCATCGTTTTCGAGGTCGGGGGGAAGGAATTTTAGCGCGACGTGTCGGCCGAGGTTAAGGTCCTCTGCCTCGTAAACCACGCCCATGCCGCCGCCCCCAAGCTTGTGCAGGATGCGGTAATGCGAGATGGTCTGTCCGATCACGACACGCACTCGGGGATAACTCGATCTTAGGCGGCGCTCGAAGCCTAGTCAACGCAGCTACGGGAAGATGTATAGCGACGGCAAAACTACTACACAGGGTCTCTGAAACCCAGCGGCAATGTTACTGGCGCTCAAGAGTGGTACTTGCCGCTGTATACTGCTGGCGTGAGGGCGCACAGCTGTGCCGTTCAGCGAACCTCATCGAGCGCCGATTCTTAGCTCCGCACGTACATGCGGATTGCGCATAGCCGTCCTGGCTGTGTTCGCGTGGCCACCCTCGGTGTTCAGCCAGCAGCCTCCTAGCGCGGCCGTCAGTGGTGCAAACACCACCAAAAGAGTCGCCCCAAGACTTTCGGTCGAACAACAACAAGGCTCACAGCTCCTGAAAGCCGCCCTGGCTGAGACTGCGGGACTACAACCGGACATGCGGACGTTCGTTTTGTGGCAGATGGCGCATGCTTACGAGAAGTTGGACATCCGTAAGACTGATTCTTTGCTAATCGACGCCTTTCGGACTAGCCATTCAATCGAAGCAGGTCCGGAGTACTTGGACACGTGTACGCCGTTATCTCGGTGTGATGTTAAGGGTGTCCTGCAATCAGAGATTCTTGGACTAATTTTCGACAGATCGCCTGAGAGAGTTTCACCCCTTTTGCCACAAGCGGAGCCGGAAGTACGTAAACAGATTACGCAGAGGCTTATCTCGCACTACGCGAACGAAAAGGACTTTGATCGTGCCGAACAGTTATTAAATCAATTCTCGCAGGAGGATGATTATCCATTTGCAGCGGCTTCGCAGTTAATTCGTGCGCTTCCGCAGGAACGAGCTTCGGAGCGCCTGTCAGTCTTCATGCAATCTTTTCTTAATTTTCAGCAGCACACGAGTCATGGGGTTGAATTGAGTCAGGATTTTGCTGGCATGGTCATTGAATTCTGGCAACAGATTCCACCTGTCACAGCGATGGATGCCATCGACAGTATTCTGAGTAAGGCAAAGGACAAGGATGATCCGATGTCGCGAATGCGGATGGGCTTTTCTACGAAGAAAGCGAGCCTCGATTTTTCTAGTGCATACGAATATCGATTGTTCGAGTTGTTGCCAATCATTGAACAACTGGACAAGGAAAAAGCGGAGAGTCTGTTGCGGGACAACTCCGATACCAAGTCGCTTCTCCAACAATACCCGGACGGCCTCCGGTCGGTGACCGGGGCGTCAGAAGGCACCAATCCGGAGACGGGCGTCATATCCATGTACATCACGTCAGACTCTGATCCCAAACGCGCCGCGTCCACGCAAGCGAAAATGCAAATGGAACAAGCGATCAATGCCCGGTTGCATCAGATCGTGACAGAGTTGCCTTCGAATGCAACGCAGGCGTTGTCGGATGCATTGTTCCTACCCTTAGCAGGTCCTTCGGATGTGGACTGGTGCCCAAGGTTGATAGGACTACAGGAGATTGCTACGAACATGTCACGCCGCCGCGATTCGAGTATGGCCAAAGCCGCACTTGATGAAGAAGTCAAGTTGTGGGATCTGATACCGGATTCAGCTGCGGGCAGCATGCTCGTCGAAGCGGCGGAGAGTTATCGACGACTGGGGGACGAAGACAATGCAGAAAAAGCGTTGAAACGAGCCATGAAGATAGCCGAAAAATTCTATGCGCAGGACGAACGGGACGACGACCCCGAGCGCCGTTTTAAAGCAAGCTGGCGCTCTACTAGGCTGTGGCAAGAAATAGTTGCCAAAGCCGGACGCATCTCTCAGAGTCTCACGGAAGAACTTCTAAGCGAAATTCCCGATTCGGAGATTGCCGTTTTCGAGAAAGTAGCTTACGCCGATGCATTACTCGGTACCACCCCATATTTCTCTTTCTAAACGGCGATTGCGATCCTAAACAGTGATTTTCGCTAGTGATGAGCATACCTTGGCCGCCTGCCCATGTTCTTTTCGCCTCACAACCGTCCTTACACCACCCCGCCGCGACCCTGGCCGTTCCGTAGTAAGCTAACTGGGATGGAAGGTGACAAAATCCTGGTCGTAGATGACGAGCGTCTGGTGCGCTGGTCGCTGCGCCAGAGGTGTGAGGAGTGGGGTTATAGCGTGCTTGAAGCCGAGGCCGGAGAACCGGCGCTGAAGATGGCACAACAGGACTCCCCTGACCTGGTGCTCCTCGACGTTCGGTTGCCTGATATGAGCGGCATCGAAGTACTCGGCCAGCTGAAGAAGAACGGCGATGCGCGTGCCGTAATCATGATCACCGCAGATCCACAGCTTGATGACGTCAAAACTGCGCTGAAGCTCGGCGCCTATGACTTTGTCGGCAAGCCTATCGACTTCGACGAGCTAAGCGTTGCCATCAAGAATGCGCTCGAGACCACTCGTCTCCGCAACGAAGTGCAATCCCTGCGTGGCGAAGTCCGGCGGCGCACTGGTTATCACGAGGTCATCGGCTGCTCGGCGAAAATGATCGAACTGATGGCCTTTGTACGAAAAGTGGCTGCCAGTGAAGCTACCACGATTTTGATTCAGGGTGAAAGTGGTACCGGCAAGGATCTGATTGCCAAGGCCATCCACTACGAAAGTTCGCGACAAGAAAAACCGTTCGTCGCCATCAACTGCTCCGCCATCCCAGAAACCCTGATGGAAGCCGAATTGTTCGGCCACGAGAAGGGCGCCTTCACCGATGCCAAGCAGATGAAAAAGGGTCTGTTCGAGACCGCCGACGGAGGCACGCTGTTTCTCGACGAGATCGGCGAGCTCTCTCCCGTGCTGCAGGCCAAGCTTTTGCGAGTTTTAGAAGATCAGGTGATTCGCCGCGTTGGTGGCGTGCGCGATATGCAAGTCGATGTCCGGGTGATCGCCGCATCGAATCGCGATCTGGAGAAAGCCGTTCGCGAGGGGCAGTTCCGGCAGGATCTTTATTACCGGCTCGCGATCATTGCGATTTTCATTCCTCCGTTGCGCGACCGGAAAGACGACATCATGCCGTTGGTGGACTTTTTTATCGGCCGGTACAACCGGAAATTCAAGAAGTCCGTCAAGGGCATTACTCGGGAGACGCAGGGCTTGCTCATGGCCCATAACTGGCCGGGCAACGTTCGCGAATTAAAGAACTCCATTGAGCGGGCAATGATCCTGGAAGATGAACCGCTCCTGAACTCGATTTATTTGCCATTTTCCGTTGTGGAGGCGGGCGCGCAAACCGCATTCGAGCGCACTTCCTCCAATGGAGGACAGCAGCTTGCCAACGGCCGTACACTGCCCCGGCTCTACATTCCCGATGGCGGCACTTCCCTTGAGGAAATGGAACACGCCATGGTCGAGTTGGCCATGAAACAGGCCAACAACAATCAGACTCAGGCTGCCAAGCTGCTCGACATCTCCCGCGACGCTCTACGCTACAAACTGAAAAAATTCGGCCTCATCCACGGAGATGATGAGGCCCCCGAAACTTTAGCCGACAGCCCCACGCAAAGCTGACCAGCTTCTACGTGGTTGCGTCTTTCATGGGCGTCGCAATGTACCAGGTGTTTCCAAAGGCGTCTTTCACTCCCGCATTGCGGTCCCCATAAGGTTGGTTGGCCGGCGCCGTAATCGAGGTCGCGCCCACCCGGAGTGCACGCTCATAGGTGGCGTCTACATCCGGCACATATAAATACAGCACACTCTTCGTAGGCTGATACGGTCCATGCGCCTCTCCCATCTCCAGTGTCGAGCTGCCCAGGCGAATTTTCGCGTGATGAATCACCCCATCTGGCGACGCATACCTTTCCAGTTCCTGCGCTCCGAATGCACGCTCCAAAAACTTGATCACCGGCTCGGCACGTAGCGGATGCATATACACGTTCACATCATTCAAACCCTCCGGAACGTAGCTTGCTCCGTGATAGGTTGCGACATACCAGTAATTCCCCGCTGGATCCTTTAGCCCTACGGAGCGCTCACCATATTCCATTTCCGCAGGCTCATGAATCGAAGTCGCCCCAGCCGCCATCGCTTGCCGGTAAACAGCATCCGTGTCCTTTACGTACACGTGCAGCGCGATCGTGCTTGGTGTCGAGCGAAATTCCCTGCCTGGAATACCACCACCAATCATCAGCATCGAGTCGCCGATTCGAACTTCCCCATGAATCCCTCCCGCTGAGCCAATGTTGCGCGACAACTCTTCCGCTCCAAAGGCCTGCTTCGCAAATTCCAGAAGGGCCGGCCCATCCTCAGCGATCATGTAAGGCGTAATCGTCCGGAAGCCCTTGGGAATTGGATCGACCGCTGGCTGCCTGACTTGCTTTTGCTCGGCTCTGAAACGACGATGCATCTCCTCCGCCGGCATCTCTTCGTTGACCGTAAAAATGTCCCAGGTGTATCCGAACGGATCAACAAAGCTTCCTTTACGACTGCCGTAGAACTGATCCGAGATAGGTCGCACCGGTTTCATTCCCGCCGCCACTGCCCGTGCGGCGAATGAGTCCACATCGTCAACCTGAAGATTCAGCAGGACAGGCGATTGGCCTAGTGTTTCAGCGCTGAATCTCCCACCCTCCGGCCATTCATCGGCCAAAGTGATGACCGACTCGCCAATTCTGATCTCTGCGTGTGGAATTCCACTTCCGGTGTCAAAACGCATCGATTCCTCAGCCCCGAAAGCCTGTTTGTAGAACTCGATTGCTTTGGTTACATCCTTGAATGTCAGGCGCGGTGTTGCGACTGCCTGTACTGCGGTCACTGGCTCAGCTACGGTTGCCATTGTTGCTCTTCTCCTCAAATCAGATTTCAATCGTGCTTTGAATTCTCGGCGCGGCAAGTTGCGCAGCTCAGCCGCGATGCGCAAGAGCGACTCCATCCTCGCATCCCCGACCGGCGGGAGTGCCGGAGGACTTGCCAGCAATCCCTGCACCGCCTCGTCAAGTTGTTCTGCCAAACTGCGCTCAGCCATTCTTCCCACCAGCGTTCTTGCTTCCCTTCGTGCCTCTCTGTGCCCTCTGTGGTTTCCTTACAGATACCAACCTTGCCCTCAAGGTCTCCAATCCACGAAATTGGAGCTGCTTCACTGCTCCTTCGCTGCGCGCGAGCTTATCCGCGATCTCGCGGATGCTTTTCTGCTCGGCAAACCGCATCCTCACGACCTCCCGCTGATCTTCCGGCAATTCGTCCACCAGCCGGAACACCCGGGCCCCATCTTCGATCTGTTCCAGGTCTGATTCACCGCTAATCTCCGGCGGGTCCGCGAAGTTCAGCTCCCGCCCACCTCGTTTCCCACGATCGATCACTGCATTCGCAGCGATGCGCACCAGCCATGCGCCAAAGGGCGCGCCCCGCCATTCAAATTGCCTCAAATTCGCCAGCGCCTTGTGAAACACATCCGAGGTTAAGTCCTCAGCGACATCGCGATCTCCAACGCGCCGCGCGATAAACAGGTAAACCCGTTCGAAATGCAGTTCGTAGAGGTCGGCAAAGCGTGCCGGATCATTCTGGGCAGCCTCCACCAGCAGACGCTCGTCCGTCTGCGCCGGGGACCGCCGCGATGCCGGTGCTCTAACCACCATCACCCCTCAACCCTTATAAACTGCCGGGCAGCCGAAAGGTTACGCTGCTAGATTGAGCCGCGCGGGCATCACCGTTCCGCCTGGAATCGGTATCTCCCTCCACGCTCACGAGCGAACGTCTCCGCCACCGCCAAAAACGCGCGCGCCGCATGAGACAGGCTGGCCGCCTTTCGATAGATCAACCTAAGTTTCCGGTGTATCCGCAATTCGCGGACCGGAATGCGGACCAGTTCTCCCCGCTTAAGTTCCGCTTCGACGCTCATCTCGGGCACCAGCGCCACCCCATTCCCCATGGCGACAAAAAGCTTAATCGCCTGCAGAGTCGGCAATTCCACTCCCATATGCAGCGGCGTCTTGTGGCGTTTGAAGGCTTGAAGGACTTTGTCGCGATATGGCGACGGCACATTGTGCGCCACAAACGATTCGGCGCCGAGCTGCCGAATGCTGACCTGCTGCTGATTCGCCAGCGGATGGTTCGGTGGAACGACAAACACCAACTCATCCAGGTACACCACCGTCGAGCGTAGTTGCGAATCTTGGGGATCGTAGGTCAGAACTCCCAATTCCGAGTTGTGACGCAGGACGTCGTCAGGAATGTGGCTGCCAGGCGAGCGATTGACCGTGATCTTGACCATAGGATGCAACCGCCGAAACTCCGCCAGCAATGGTAAAAGGTAAAGCGCTGTAAATTCGTTGGCGGCAATCACCAGCTTGCCTTTCTGCAACTCTTTCAACTCAGTCAAAGCCTCTTGGGCATCGGCACGCAGGTTTAGGAGACGTTCCGCATATTCCTGGAGTACCTGACCGGCATCGGTGAGCAGGCCGCCCCGCGAGGAGCGGTCAAACAGCGGTTCACCCACCTCTTCCTCGAGCTTGCGAATGGATTGGCTGATGGCCGACTGAGTTCGATAAAGCTTTTGTGCCGCGCGCGAGAACTGGCGCTCCCGCGCCACGGACAAAAATACTTCTAATTGCGCCAGGTCCATGAGCTACCCCCCCGTAAGCCCTTATAGCCCCATTAGCTGTTCTTATGCTTTAAACAACACTAATAATGTCGTTAGTATTATAAGCTTTGCTTAACGCTCTGTCGTTGCGTAGCATACCACTTAACTATCTCCAGAGGAGCCTTGTTATGGAGTGGACCCGAATTACCGTTTTCGACACCACCCTGCGGGACGGGGAACAATCGCCCGGCTGCAGCATGACAGTGCAGGAAAAGCTGCGCCTGGCCCACCAGCTTGACCGCTTGGGTGTGGATGTAATTGAAGCCGGGTTCCCGATCGCCTCTGACGGTGATTTTGCGGCAGTCCAGGCCATCGCCGCCGTAGTGCGTCGTCCAATCATCGCTGCCCTGGCTCGTGCTTGCCCCGCGGATATCGAACGCGCCTGGCAAGCCGTGCAACATGCCTCCAGACCACGCATTCATGTCTTCCTGGCTACCTCAGATATCCATCTCAAATACAAACTTAAAATTTCCCGTGAGCAGTGTTTGAGGCAAGCCGCAGAAGCCGTACGCCTAGCCAAGAGTTTCTGCAGTGACGTAGAGTTTTCTCCTGAGGACGCCACCCGAACCGACCGCGATTTTCTCTGTCGAGTCGTGCAGGCCACAATCGAAGCCGGGGCTACCACCGTTAACATTCCTGACACTGTGGGCTACACCACACCTGCCGAATTCGCTGACCTGATCCGGACACTTCGCGAGCGGGTTCGCGGAATTGAGAACGCTACGATCTCCGCCCATTGCCACAATGACCTGGGACTCGCGGTTGCCAACTCTCTGGCTGCGATCGAAGCGGGCGCTCGCCAGGTCGAATGTGCCATCAACGGCATCGGTGAGCGGGCCGGAAACGCGTCACTCGAGGAAATCGTGATGGCGATGCATGTGCGTCGCGATCGTCTGGCCTACGAAACCGGCGTCGCCACCGAGCAACTCTTCCCGACTAGCCAGATACTCAGCGAGATCACCGGTGTGCCCGTTCAGCCGAATAAAGCCATCATCGGGCGGAACGCATTTGCCCACGAAGCTGGCATTCACCAGGATGGCGTTCTCAAGAACCCGTTGACCTACGAAATCATGACCCCTCACTCGGTGGGCGTGCCCGACTCCACGCTGGTGCTCGGGAAGCATTCCGGCCGCCATGCGTTGGCGATCCGCTACGAGCAACTGGGTTATACATTCGACCGCCGAGACCTCGATGAAATTTACAAGCGTTTTGTCGCGCTTGCTGATCGCATCAAGCAGGTGCGGGACCATCATCTCCTTGAGCTGATCGGCAGCACAAAAGCGAAACCTGAGAGTGTCCCGCTCGAAACCAAGGCCCATGTCGCGGTAGCGGGCGCAGGATCGAATGCCACTCATCCACAGTCCAGGAATGATTTCCCCGTTCCCACAATTCCCTTCCCGGCAGCCGAGCATCACGGCGACCAGGAAGACTACCTCTGGGGTGTATAGTTTCTGTCGTAAATGCTGCTAAAGATCACCATCCTGCCCGGGGACGGAATTGGTCCGGAAGTCACTAACGAAGCCGTTCGTGTCCTCGAAACAGTAGCGCGTGCCTTTGGTCACGAGCTGAGTCTCAGCCGAAAAGAGATCGGTGGCGCAGCCCTTCGAACTTGTAATGATCCGTTGCCGCCAGGCACATTAGAGAGCTGCCTGAATTCCGACGCCGTGCTGCTCGGCGCAGTTGGAAGCCCCGAATTCGACTCTCACCCAGCCAATCTCCGGCCTGAGCGTGGCCTGCTTCGTCTGCGGAAGGAACTCGGTGTCTTCGCCAATTTGCGCCCTGCAGCTTGCTTTCGCGCCTTGGTGGATTGTTCGCCGCTGCGAGCAGAGATCGTTCGCGGTACCGACATCGTCATTGTCCGCGAGTTGCTGGGCGGAATTTATTTCGGCGAGCCGAGATCGACCACCGGCTCATCCGGCAACCGCATGGCTGTCGATACCATGCGATATACGGAGCCGGACATCGAACGCATCGCGCGCGTCGGGTTTGAGCTGGCACGTCCCCGGCGCCGCAAGGTCACCTCGGTCGACAAAGCCAATGTTCTGGATTCTTCGCGACTCTGGCGAGAGGTGGTCACCCGCGTCGGCAACGAATACCCGGACGTTCAGCTCTACCACATGTACGTGGACTCTGCCGCGATGAATCTTGTTTCGCGTCCCACCGGCTTCGACGTCCTCCTGACCGAAAACATGTTTGGCGACATCCTTTCGGACCAAGCCGGCAGTGTCGTCGGCTCGATCGGAATGTTGCCTTCGGCGAGCATCGGCAGTCGAGTAGGGCTCTATGAACCCGTGCATGGCTCGGCACCCGATATTGCTGGCCGCGGACTGGCCAATCCCTTGGGCGCAATTCTCTCCGTTGCCATGATGCTCCGGTACTCGTTCCAGCTGACCAGCGAAGCGGCGACGATCGAAGCCGCCGTGAATGCTGCGCTGGAAGGGGGATATCGGACTGCTGATCTCGCGAAGCCCTCGCAAGCGATGATCACGACTACCGAGATGGGTGGCCGCGTTGCAGAGATCATTCGGGAAAAAACCAACGCCGCCCAACAGGCCGCGGTTGAGGTCTGACATGCCCCAGCCACGCACACTCTTCGACAAGATCTGGGATGAGCACGTGGTGTGCATTCCTCAGGGTCAGCCTCCGCTGCTTTACATCGATCTTCATCTCGTGCACGAGGTCACCTCGCCACAAGCTTTCGATGGCCTGCGGGCGGCTGGACGCCGCGTTCGCCAGCCCAAGCGCACAATAGCAACCGTTGACCACAACATTCCGACCGAGCCGCGCGGCACACCCATCACCGATCCCATCGCAGCCCGCCAGATTCAAGCTCTTCAGAACAACTGCAGGGAATTCGGGGTTCCCTTGTTCGATATGGACTCGCCCGATCAGGGCATTGTGCACGTCATCGGCCCCGAACTCGGACTCACCCAACCAGGCATGACAATCGTTTGCGGCGATAGCCACACCAGCACCCACGGAGCATTCGGCGGGCTGGCGTTCGGTATCGGCACATCGGAAGTCGAGCATGTACTCGCAACCCAGTGCCTGCCGCAACGCAAGCCGAAAACAATGCTGATCGAAATCAATGGTCGGCTCGGCGAAGGTGTCGCCGCCAAAGACCTCGCTTTGGGCGTAATCCAAAGAATCGGCACTGACGGCGCAACCCGTCATGTCATCGAATACGCCGGCACTGTCATTCGCTCACTATCGATGGAAGCTCGAATGACATTGTGCAATATGAGCATCGAAGCTGGCGCCCGTGCCGCCATGGTCGCGCCAGATGACATCACTTTCGCTTATTTGAAGGGCCGCCGCTTCGCCCCACGCAGCCACGATTGGGATAAGGCTCTTGCTCGCTGGCGCTCGTTTGTTTCTGATGCCGGCGCTGCGTACCACTCCACGATTCAAATCGATGCATCGCAGCTTGCGCCATTGGTTACCTGGGGAACAAATCCGGGAATGGTAGTTCCGGTGACGGGGCGAGTGCCCGAGATCGGCAGCGCGAAAACGGACCAGCAAACAATTGTGCGAGCCTTGGAATATATGGGACTCGAACCCGGGACACCCATTCAGAACATCGCTCTGGATCGCGTTTTCATCGGTTCCTGCACCAACTCCCGCCTGGAAGACTTGCGCGACGCCGCTCGGGTCGCGAAGGGATATCGCGTTGCCTCCAAAGTGCGAGCCATGGTGGTGCCCGGTTCACAAGCAGTGAAACGTGCCGCCGAACAGGAAGGTTTGCATCGTATTTTTCAGGAGGCTGGCTTCGAATGGCGAGAGTCCGGCTGCTCCATGTGCCTGGGAATGAATCCCGACATTCTTCAGCCCGGCGAACGTTGCGCTTCAACCAGCAATCGCAACTTCGAAGGCCGCCAGGGGCGCGGCGGCCGAACGCATTTAGTAAGCCCCATGATGGCCGCTGCAGCTGCCATCACCGGTCATTTCACCGACGTTCGGAACTGGCAGTTCCGTTGAAACGCATATGCAACCTTTTCGCGTACACAAAGGCCGCGTCGCCCCGCTCCACCGGGCCAACATCGATACGGATCAGATTATTCCCAAGCAGTTTCTCAAGCGCGTCGAGCGTACCGGCTTCGGTGAATTTCTATTTCATGATTGGCGACGCTCGAAAGACGGCGCACATGATCCCGCTTTCGTTTTGAATCATCCGCGTTACGCCGGAGCCGGCATCCTGGTCGCCGGCAAGAATTTTGGCTGCGGATCTTCGCGTGAACATGCGGTCTGGGCAATCGCCGACTTCGGATTCCGCGCGGTAATTGCGCCATCCTTCGCCGACATTTTCTCCAACAACTGCCTCAAGAATGGAGTGCTCACGGTCGCTCTAAGCGAATCTGAGGTTGCCGAGATCGTGCGCCGGGCTAATGAAATCCCCAATTACGAATTGACCATCGATCTTGAGCAGTGCAAAATCCATGATGGCCATGGATTTTCCGCCAGTTTTGCATTGGACGATTTTGCGCGCCAGTGCCTGCTGCAAGGCCTCGACGACATCGGCCTCACTCTACAGCACGAAACCGAGATCTCCGCTTACGAAGCCCGCCTCGCAAAATAACCAGTCCTTTGGTTACCCACCCCGGGGTTGGCAAACGGATATTTTCTCTTTCTGTCTTGTAACCTTCAATGTCAGCATTCGTAAGTTTGGTTAGAAGAGGATCCTTCTGAGGAGGTTCTATGGCAGCCGCGCCATCTCACAATTCAACGGGAATGTTAGAAAATAATTCATGGCTAACCGCGCTCGCTTCCCTTGCGGTCGGTGCTGCTTTCTTCGCTTTGTGGTTCTGGCTCTTACCGCAATGGTTGGGGTTTAGCGTACACATAGAAGGCGCGAGCCGTTGGCGAAGCCTGGCTGTGGTACCGTCTGTCCTTGGGTTTGCCGTCGCTCTGCGCTGTGTCTGGGATTTTGGCTGGACGGGACATGGCACCCCCGCTCCCCTCGCTCCACCCCAGCGATTGGTTGTGGTTGGGTGCTACCGCTACGTGCGCAACCCCATGTACCTCGGCTTTGCGGTGGGATGGATTGGTCTCTGGATTGTCTTCGGGCACGCCAATCCCGTGGTGATTGCCGCCGTGACGGCAGTCGCCATCAGTGTGCATCTTTTTGTGATCTTGTACGAGGAGCCCACCTTGCGTAAGAAGTTCGGCTCCGATTACGAAGAGTATTGCCGGAACGTCAGCCGTTGGTGGCCCCGCCGTCACGGGTGGAACGATAACTCGCAAACAGTCTAATTCAACCCTACATTCTCAATTCTGCCACCTTACTTCTTACCTCTGTATTCACTTGACTCCCTTTGCCGGGTCCCACGAGCCCTGCTCCCTGCGGACATAAACAATCTGACCAAGGTGATACGCCGTGTGCGCGCCGACATGAGCAATCAGCGACGCGTTCTTCTGCAACGTGGCTTCATCGGCTGATTGAACTGCCTTTTCCATATCTGTCATCACCTGGTCGAGTTCCTTAAGGGTCGCGGACCATTGTTTCGCGTCGAAGTTGTTAAATGTTTCTTCGTTGTTGCCGCTGAACTTTCCAGGATTCTCTCCCTTAAAATCCGCCAGTGCCCTGCGATTCCAGAACAGAATGTGATAGGTCAGCTGTCCAACAGAGTGGTTTCCCTTACCGTCGGTCCAGTTGGCTTGCTCCGCAGTGACTCCGTCCACGGCCACGCTGATCGGCACAAACCAATCCTTCTTATTGTGTACGGTCTGTAGTTGCTCCAGCAGAACTCCGCGGAGGTCCGTTGGCTCCTTGCTCTGGGCATAGGCTCCCAATGACAGGCACAGCAATAGCGATATCAGTGTTGGTTTCATGTTTCCTTCGACAGTAGTTTGCCTCTCGAGTTAGCGACCCGATTGTCGAAATTGAACCTTTTGTCCCCGGCTCGGCCTCCGACAGCTCAATCCGTGCTGGCCTGCCAGGCAACTCGACGCGGGTCTTCAAACAGGCGCGCCGTAGCCGCCCCGAAAATAAATCCTCCGACGTGCGCCAGGTACGCTACCCCGCCTGTCTGCACGTTCGCCACTGCGCCCGCATGGAAAAGCTGGGTGAGAAACCAAAAGCCAATCAAGAGCGAGGCCGGAATGAAAGTGATGCGTACAAAAATGAAGATGAACAGAACTGCGCGGATCTGGTCGCGAGGATAGGTGACCAGAAAAGCCCCCATGACCGCGGCAATTGCTCCGCTTGCACCCAGATTAGGAACCGTGGAATGTGGGTTCGCCAGAACCTGGGCCAGCATAGCCACTATCCCGCCAAGCAGGTAGAACACGAGATAACGCCAGGGCCCCATCGCATCCTCGATCTCTGGGGCGAAGGCCCAAAGAAAAATCATGTTGCCGATGATGTGCGACCAGCTGCCATGCATGAACATTGCGGTCAGAATCGTGATCCAGTGATGCCCCGACGTAACTTGCGCAGGAATCGCCGACCACTGCAACACGAAACTATCGCCCCGCACGAGCTCCAGCACAAAAACGCAGACATTTACAACGATGATGAGGCCGGTCACAACCGGAATGTGCACAGGGCGCCGCGACGCATCGCCCAATGGAATAAGGCCTCCCATTTAATCTCCCCTGAGTCTCCACTGACTTTGATTTTCGCTGGGCATAGCTCTCCCCGTGCTTGCTATTACCCTCCCGTTGGCCTATGCAGAACCGGAAGGAATCAAGCGGCCAACGATGACGAGATCGTTTGCGTCGTCTTGCGCACCGCGAGTGAAAGCATCACTCGGGCCACGCCGCTGACGATCAGGCTCGCACCCACTAACGTGCCGATCGCCCAAGAGGAGCTCGATGGCCATTGCGCATAGATCAACATCCCTAACAGCAAGGTAATGATCCCGTCGACCAGCACCCAGCCAGCGCCTCGCAGCGAACGCATCTGGAAGAAAAGCACGATGTCCAGAACGCCCTCGACCAGAAACAGCGAACCCAGTACCAGGGTCAGCGATGCCACCCCCAGCGACGGATGCGTGATCAAGTATCCGCCAAAGCATACATACGCAATCCCGACCAGCAGCTTCCAAACTACGCTGCCCGCCCCATGGACATGAAAGGCGAGGACTAAGTGGACCACACCGGCCAAAACGATCAGCCAGGCGATAAACGCATTCACGGCAACGGCGGCGAGATACGGTGACCCCACGGCCAGAACGCCGAAGACTATTAGGGCAATGCCCCAAACAATGGACCACGTCGAAGCCTGCCTCACAGCGTCAATCGGACTCCCCTGTGCCATACAGACCTCCTTAATTCCGATTTTTCTCGTTCGATGAAAACGGAAAGCACGGTGCTTCCGCTTATTCGGCAAGACAACCTGCCATGCTGCTTGCCGAGGAATGAGTTGGAATTGTATTCCCAGGGAACCGAGTTCTCAACCCGGCAGATTCCGCGTCCCCATCAGGGTCTTTCAGCCCCCTAAGGCCGTTGTACTTCCACGCTGACGAGGCGAACCTCGCTCGTAAAAGTCCCCGTAGCCCGGGAGTATGTGACAAAAAACGTCTGCCCACCAGCGGCGTCGTATTCCGAGTGTGCGTGGGCATCGTAGACGTTCGCGGATACCGGCTGCATGGCAAAAAACGCTGTAACTTCGCGTGACCACGGGCCCTCCGGCTTCGGCGAGGTCCGCATCATGACG
>Ga0187777_10001414_pt1 | contig 15523 bp, 14 predicted proteins | sample 1015_Q2_SP5_10_M_FD_132416 | JGI IMG/M metagenome (GOLD analysis project Ga0187777, IMG submission 132416) | Tropical peat soil microbial communities from peatlands in Department of Meta, Colombia - 1015_Q2_SP5_10_MG | ecosystem: Environmental > Terrestrial > Soil > Wetlands > Peat | place... | reverse complement strand
CCTAGAGCGCAGGCGACGCCGTCCCGCGCGGCACCTCCTCGTCGAGCTGGTACGCGCTCTCCCCGTGCATCGCCGCGTCGAGCCCTCGCTCCGCCTCGGTGCCCACGCGGACGGGCGTGACGAAGTCGATCACGCGCAGCATCACGTACGTGAACGCGAACGCGTAAGCGGAGGCGCCGAAGCCGGCCGCGACCTGCTTGCCGAAGAACGTGCCGGTGCCGTGGATGAGTCCCTGCGCGCCGTTCGGGTTGGTCGCCGTGCCGGCGAAGACGCCGAGCAGGACGATCCCGAGCAGGCCGCCCATGCCGTGGACACCCCAGACGTCGAGCGCGTCGTCCCAGCTGAGCTTGTTCTTGAGCTGGATCGCGTAGTAGCAGACCACCCCGGCCGCGATCCCGATCACCACCGAGGCGTAGATGGGCACGTATCCCGCGGCGGGCGTGATGCACGCGAGCCCGGCGACCGCGCCGGTCAGCAGGCCGACGAAGTGCGGCTTCTTCGCGTACCACCATTCGACGAACAGCCACGTGACCGCCGCGAAGGATGCTGCGATGTCCGTGTTCAGGAAGGCGGTCGCGGTGATGTCGTCGACCTTCAGCTCGCTGCCGGCGTTGAAGCCGTACCACCCGAACCAGAGCAGGCCCGTGCCGAGTGCGATGAACGGGATGTTGTGCGGGACGTCGAAGAACTTGCGCCTGCCGACGTAGAGGACGGAGGCGAGCGCCGCCCAACCCGCGCTCGCGTGCACGACGATCCCGCCTGCGAAGTCGCGGACGCCCCACTGCGCGAGCAGTCCGTTGCCCCAGATCATGTGCACGAACGGGTAGTAGACGAACAGCTGCCAGACGACGAGGAAGATCAGATACGCCTTGAAGGTGACGCGGTTCGTGAACGCGCCCGTGATCAGGGCGGGCGTGATGATCGCGAACATCATCTGGTAGGCGATCAGGACGGTGAGCGGGATCCCCGACGGCGCGTAGATCGAATGCGGGTTGACGTGGCGCAGGAAGGCGACGTGGAAGTTCCCGTAGATGCCGTCGGCGCCGCCGCTGAAGCACAGTGAGTAGCCGACGAGCCACCAGAGCACGGTGGTGATCCCCATCGAGGCGAAGCTCTGGATCATGATCGTCAGCGTGTTCGAGCGGCCGACGAGTCCCCCGTAGAAGAACGCCAGCCCGGGCGTCATCAGCATCACGAGGCTTGCCGCGAGCAGCATGAAGCCCGTGTTGGCGCCGTTGATCATCGTCGCCTCCCTTGTCTCGTCCAGCCTGCTCGCCCGATGATCGCTCGACGGCCGGACGCTGGGGATCCGTGAAACTGCTGATGTCCCGGAGGGCGAACCGCGGGGTAGGCGCTGACTTCCTTGGAGGGCGGCGCCCGTCGAGGGCGCCGCCCTTCTACGCGGCCCGGCGGCCGGGCTCGAGCCCGTCGGGCCGGAGCTCGATCACCGGGCCGGAGCCGGAGCGCCGCCGCCCGAGCCGGAAGGGCGCGACGCAGACCGCCGCGAGGGCGGCGATCACGGCGAGATCGAGGACGGTGAAGACGGCGATGCTCGTGGTCGGGGACATGATCTTCGGTTCTCCTTCGTTCGCTGGTGTCACGACGAAGGAGACCAGGCCGCCCTGGGCGGCCGCTGCGGCGCCGCTGTGAATCCGCTGTGACAGACCCCCGGTGCCAGGCACGGTGCCTGGCACCGGGGGTCGGCTATGCCGGGATGCGGAGCACGATCTTGCCGAGCTGCGCGCCCGCTTCGAGCCGCGCGTGCGCGGCCCGGATCTCCGCCAGCGGCAGCACCTCGTCCACGACCGGCCGCGCCCGGCCGCTCGCGACGAGCTCGTACACCGCCTCGAAGTCCGCCTTCGTGCCCATCGTCGAGCCGAGGATCGTCAGCTGCTTCCACCAGACGCGGTGCAGGGCGGCCGGCGGATTCGGGCCGCTCGTCGCGCCGCAGACGGCGATACGGCCCTCGACCGCGGCGATGTCGAGCGACGTCCGCCACGTGGCGGCGCCGACGTGCTCGACGACGACGTCGGCACCGTGGCCGCCGGTCGCCTCGCGCACCGCCGCCTTCACGTCGCCGCCTGCGTGGTTCACGATCGCCTCGGCGCCGAGCTCACGCGCCCGCGCGAGCTTCTCGTCGCTCGAGGAGGTGACGATCGCGTGCGCGCCGAGCGCGGTCGCGATCGAGAGGGCGGCGGTGGAGACGCCGCTGCCGATCCCCCAGATCAGCACCCACTCCTCCGGCTGCAGGCGGGCGCGCGTGACGAGCATCCGGTAGGCGGTCTCGAACACGAGCGGGAACGCGGCCGCCTCCTCGAACGAGAGCCCGTCCGGGAGCGGATAGACGTTCGTCGCCGGCACCGCGATCAGCTCCGCGTTCGTGCCGTCGCCGTGCTCGCCGATGACGTGGATGCGACCGTGCCCGGCCTCGATCCCCGGGTTGAGCACGACCGGCTGCCCCGGCTCGAAACCCTGCACGCCCTCGCCGAGCGCCTCGACGACGCCGGCGCCGTCGGCGCCGAGGATGCGCGGCTTCGGCACCGACGGCTGGCCCCTGCGGATCCAGATGTCGAGATGGTTCAGCGCCGAGGCGCGCAGCCGGACGAGCAGCTCGCCCGCGGCGGGCGCCGGATCCGGCACCTCCTCGAGCACGAGCACCTCCGGCCCGCCGTCTTCGTGGATGCGAACCGCCTGCACGAGGGGCAGACTATCCGCGTGAGGGCCCGGGACCTCCAGCGGCACGCCCGGACGCTCGGGCTCGACGTCGTCGGCGCAGCACCGGCCGCGCCGTACGTCGAGACGGAGCGGCACATTCGCGAGCGGCGCGCGCGCGGCCTCTTCGCCGACATGAAGTTCACGATGGCGCGGCCCGAGGAGTCGTGCCATCCGGAGAGGCTCGTGTCCGGCGCACGCACGGTGGTCTCGGCGGCGCTCTGCTACTACGCGCCGGAGCCGGCGCGCCCGCCCGGCCACGGACGGCTGCCGCGCTACACCTGGCGCGACGCGTACGGGGAGCTGCGCGAGAAGCTCGACGCGCTCGGCCGCGAGCTCGGCGGCACGTACCGTGTGCTCGTCGACGCGAACCAGCACGTCGACCGGGCGGCGGCGGCCCGGAGCGGGGTCGGGTTCTACGGGAAGAACACGATGCTGATCACGCGCACGCACGGCTCGTGGGTCGTGCTGGGAACCCTCGTCACGACTGCCGAGATCGAGTCGACGCCGCCGCTCGACCTCGATTGCGGCTCGTGCCGCCTCTGCATCGACGCGTGCCCGACCGGGGCGCTGGACGAGCCGGGCGTCCTCGACGCGACACGCTGCCTCTCCTACTGGACGCAGGCGGCAGCTCCCGTCCCCGAGGCCTACCGAGCACACCTCGGAGCGCAGGTGTACGGCTGCGACATCTGCCAGGACGTCTGCCCGTGGAACCGCGGCGTCGAGAAGCGGCGCGCCGGCGCATCGCCGCCGGCCGACGCCGAGCCGCATGTCTCCCTGATCGACTGGCTGACCGCCGAGCCGGACGACCTGCGCCGGCGCTACTTCAGGCTGTTCGTACCGCAGAACGACGGCCGCTGGCTCACGCGCAACGCGCTCGTCGCGGCCGGGAACGTCGGCGGGGAGGCGGAGCGGGCGGCGGTGGAGCGCTACCGGAACGGCGACGACGAGATGCTGCGCGAGCACATCTCGCAGAGAGACGTGCACAATATGAGCTAGAGCGTGTAAGATGCGCGCGTGAGAGACGCGACGATCGGCTCGCAGGCCGTCGACCGGGCACTGACCATCCTCGGCTTCTTCGACGAGGGCGTGACCGAGCTGACGGTGGCCGAGGCTGCGGCCGAACTGGGCGTGCACCGGAGCACGGCTTCGCGGCTGCTCGCCGCCCTCGAGCGCCACGGGCTGCTCGAAGGAACGGCCGCCGGCTACCGGCTCGGGCTGCGCGTCGTGTCGCTTGCGGGCCTCGTGCTCAATCGCTTCCCGGCGCGTGCGATCGCACGCGACGTTCTCCGCGAGCTGCGCGACACGACCGGGGAGACGGCGTACCTGGGGCTGCTGGACGGACGGGAGGTCGTCTACATCGACCAGGCTTCGAGCCCGCACGTCTCGGTCAACGTCGACTGGGTCGGGTACCGGCAGTCGCTGACCGCCGGCGCCACGGGTTTCCTGCTGCTCGCCTACCAGGCGCCTGCGGTGATCGAGGAGCTGCTGCGCACCCCGTCGGACAGCGACGGCCCGCCGGCGCCGACCGAGCTGGAGCTCGCGGCGATCCGCCGCCGCGGCTATCTGGCGCGGGTGGGCGAAGATCCCGACGCAGGCGCGGGGGTCGCTGCGCCGATCCGCGACCACCGCGGCGTGACGGTGGCGGCGCTCTCGGTCTGGGGTCCGCGCCATCGGGTCGAGGATCGGCTGGAGGGAGAGCTCGTGCCGGCGGTCCTACGTGCCGCCGACCGCGTCTCCGAGGGCCTCGGCTACCGGGCCGCATGACCGCCGCCCGGCCGCCGCGCCGCTTCTACCTCGTCGCCGCGTGCGCAGGCTTCGCGTTCGCGAACATGGCGATCTCTGTGCCTCTCCACGTCGTCGCGACAGGCGCGAGAGCCGCGGCCGCCGGGGATGTGCTCGCGGCAGGCACGGTCGCCATCGCGCTCGGCGCGCTCGTCGCCGGCATGGTCGGCCCCCGCCTCGGCCGCGGGTCGCACACGCTCAGGCTCGCGCTCGCGGTCACCGGCCTCGGCGCGCTCGTGCTCGCCGCCGCGGCCGGGCTCGGGCTGCTGGCGGTCGGAACGGTCGTCGTCGGAGCCGGCATCGGCATCTTCTGGGTCGCGAGCCAGCAGATCCTGGGCCGCCGCTCCGGCGAGGCCGACAGCGCGCACGGATTCCTCGCCCACTATGCGGCCTACACGTTCGGCGGTGTCGCCGGCTCGAGTGCCACCGGCGCGCTCGCCAGCGGCGTGCACGCCCTCGGTGCCGCGCCGGTGACGGGCATCCGCGCGGGCTCCGCCCTCGCCTTCACCCTCCTCCTCGTCGCTCTCTCGATCTGGCGGGGCCCGGCCGCGGCGGCGGCCGGCGCGCCGGTCGTGCGGCAGCCGGCGGCGCCGCCGTCGCGTCAGTTCGCCGTCCAGGTGCCGGATCTCCTCCTCGTCGCGGCGCTCGCCCTGCTGCTGCCGCTCGCGCCGCTCGTGCTCGCCCGCGACTTCGGGCTCGCGCCGTTCGCGACGGGACTCGTCACCGCGGGTGTCGCCGCCTCCAAGATCGCCGGCACCTTTGCCGCGCGGGTGATCGCCCGCGGCAGCGGCCCGCGCAGGACGATCCTGCTCCTGCTCGCCGGCGGCGCGAGCTTCTGCCTCCTGCTCTGCGCAGCGCTCACCCTCTCGCTCTTCGTCGCGGCGCTCTTCGCGACGGCGCTCGCCGCGACCGGCGCCTGGCCGCTCGTCGTCGACCAGGCGCAGGCGCGCGTCCACCCGGGCGCCCGCGGCGAGCTGACCGTCCGCTGGAACGCGCGCGAGTACGCCCTCATCGCCGCGATGACGCTCACGTCCGGCTGGCTCCTGACGACCCTCGGCAGCGCGGTCCCGCTCTTCGCGCTCGCGGCGTTTCTCTTCGCCTGCTCCGCGGTGAGCGCGGCCGTCCTCCTCCGCCGGCCCGTCTGGCGCGCCGAGACGGCCTAGAGGAGGACGTCGAGCGCCCGCGGCTTGCGGAAGACGAGCCCGCGCGGCGCCGCCGGCCGCGCCGGGTCGAGGCGCAGGCCGGGAAAGCGCTCGAACAGCCGGGCGAGCGCGGTGTGCGCCTCGAGGCGCGCGAGGTGCATGCCGATGCAGACGTGCGGTCCCTGCGCGAATGCGAGGTGGAGACGCGCGTTCTCGCGGCGGAGGTCGAACCGATCCGGGTCGGGAAACGTTCCGGGGTCGCGGTTCGCTCCGGTGATCGAGACCGTGACCAGCGCTCGCCGGCGGATGGAGGCGCCGGCGAGCACGACGTCGCGGGTCGCGTACCGGTCGACGACCGCGGCCGCGGGCTCGAGGCGCAACGACTCCTCGATCGCATTCGGGAGCAGGCCCGGCTCGCGTCGGAGCAGCGCGAGCTGGTCCGGGTGGGAGAGGAGATGGAGGATCGCGTTCGCGATCATCCCCTCGGTCGTCTCGATGCCCCCGAACATGAGCACGGCCGCGTTCGAGACGACCTCGGCCGGCTCGAGGCCTGCCGCGTCGCCCGCGGCGGCCGCGAGCAGCGAGAAGGACGGATCGCGCTCGAGCATCGGCTCGATCGCCGCGCGCAGGTCCTCGAACGCACTCCGGCCGGGGGCAGGGACATCGCTTCCCGCGGTCACCTGCGTGACCGCGTCGACGATCGCGTCGTACCAGCCGAGCACGGAGGCCGTCTCCGCGTGCTCGAGCCCGAGCGCGTACGCGACGACCGCGACCGCGAGCGGGCCGGCGAGGCCGCGCCGCAGCTCCGCCTCCGGTCCCGGCCCGACCGCGTCGAGCAGCCGGTCGGTCTCCGCCGCGACGAACTCCGAGAACCGCTCCCGGACGGGAGCGAGCCGGAAGGCCCGGGCGAACGGGTCGCGGTGACGGTCGTGCTCGGAGCCGTCCCGCGTGAGCATGCTCTGACCCACGACCCGGCCGGTGGAGAAGCGTGGATCGTCGACCGTGAACGTGTCGGCGTCGCGCATCACCTGAAGAGCGAGGTCGCGGCTCGTGACGAGCCAGCCTCCCAGCGCCGGCAGCCACGACACCGGCTCGCCCGACCGCAGGCGCGCGAGCAGTGGGTGCGGGTCGAGCTCGAGCTCTGCGAGCGTCGCGGCGGCGCCGATCGGATACGTCGTCGTCCCGATAGCGGGCGACCATACCAACGGACATCGTGCGGTAGGGTCGGCGCGTGGAATGGCCGTCTGCAGGGGCGGGCCCGTCCCGCGACTTCGTCGGGTACGGCAGCCGCCCGCCGGAGTTCCGCTGGCCGGACGGGTCGGGCGTCGCGGTCAGCGTCGTCGTCAACTACGAGGAGGGCGCCGAGCTCAACCTGCTCGACGGCGACGGCGTGAACGACACCTGGGGCGAGTACTCGACCGTCGTCGACCCCGCGTGGCGGGACCTCGGCACCGAGACGCACTTCGAGTTCGGCAGCCGCGTCGGCGTCTGGCGGCTCGCCCGTCTCTTCGACGAGTACGCGATCCCCGTCAGCTTCGGCGCCTGCGCGGTCGCGCTCGAGCGCAATCCCGCGCTGTGCGAATGGCTGCGCGATCGTGACCACGAGGTCCTCGGACACGGCTACCGCTGGACGGACGACTGGAAGCTCGGCCGGGAGGAGGAGCGCGCCCGGCTGCGGCTCGCGATCGAGTCCGTCGAGCGGACGACCGGCCGGCGCGTGCGGGGCTGGTACGTCCGCTCGTTCCCGAGCGTGAACACCCGTGAGCTCCTCGTGGAGGAGGGCGGCTTCCTCTACGACTCCGACGCCTGCAACGACGAGCTGCCGTACTTCGTCGAGGTCAAGGGAACGCCGTTCCTCGTCGTGCCGTACACGAAGGTGTTCAACGACAACCGCTACTTCATCGCCCCGACGTACGCCACGCCGAACGACTTCTTCGAAAACCTCAGGCTCGGCCTCGACTATCTCCTCCGGGAGGCGGAGGCCGGGCTCGGCGGCCGGATGCTCACGGTCGGGATCCACTCCCGCTGGACGGGGCAGCCGAACCGCGCCTCCGCGCTGCGGCGCTTCGTCGAGCACGTCCTCGCGGCAGACGGCGCCTGCTTCATGCGCCGCGTCGACATCGCGCGGTTCTGGATCGACAACTTCGGCCCGTAGGGCGATCACCCGTTTTGCAACGCTATTGCCAAATCGACCATAATGGCTCGTCGGGCCCGCGTGCGCGGGCCTCCGCTCGGACAGACCAGAAGCGAAAAGGAGTCCCCCAATGGCTGTCGTCGAATCAGGTCCGACCCAGGTTCAGCAGGTGCTCGCGAAGGGGTCGATCGCGGATCCGTTCCCGACCCTCGAGCAGGCGCGAAACGATCCCGGGCGGCTCGAGCGGATCCGGCAGATCCGCAAGCTGATCGACGAGCGCGGGATCAAGTACATCTTCTTCCAGCAGGTCTCCGTCTCGGGTCACGTCAACGGCAAGGGTGTCGCCGCGACGCAGTGGGAGAACGTCGCCCAGGCGGGCTATCAGCTCGTCTACGGCGCGACGGCCGACCTCTTCGTCGATCGCCACGACCGCTACATCGGCTTCGGCCCGGAGGAGTCCGAGCTCGCCGCGATCGCCGACCTCGACACCTTCGCGCAGCTGCCGTGGGACGGCCGCGTCGCCCGCGTCTACTGCGACTGCTACGACACCGAGACGGGGTTGCTGCTCGAGTCGGACCCGCGGCAGAACCTGAAGCGGATCATGAACGAGGTCGAGCAGGAGCTCGGCTACACGTTCCTCTGCGGCATCGAGCCCGAGATGATGTGGATGCGCAAGACCGACGACCCCAACGACGCCGTCGGCCTCACGAAGCCGTGGTGCTACCACATCAACCAGTTCGAGGAGCTGCGCGAGATCATCCTCGACGTGATCGACTACGGCGAGCAGCTGGGCATCAACCCGTCGTACGGCGACCACGAGGACTCACCGGGGCAGCTCGAGCTCAACTTCCTCTTCGACCGGGCCGTCCGTACCGCCGACAACCTCTCGACGTACCGCCAGATCTGCGCCGCCGTCGCGCGCAAGCACGGCGTGATCGCCAGCTTCATGCCGAAGCCCTTCACGGGCGTCTCGGCGAACGGTGCACACCATCACTTCACCCTCGTCGACGAGGCCGGCAAGAACGTCTTCTACGACGCGGACGGGCCGGCGAAGCTGTCGGAGGTCGGCCTGCAGTTCATGGGCGGCATCCTCGACCACTATCGCGGGCTGTGCGGGATCACCGCCCCCACCGTCAACTCGTACAAGCGCTTCTGGGACTTCGGCTTCTGGGCACCGATCTACAAGGACTACGGCTGGCAGAACCGCACGACGCTCGTCCGCGTCGCCAGCGGCGGCCGCTTCGAGTTCCGCGCCGTCGACTCCGCCTGCAACCCGTACCTGACGCAGGCGGCGCTGCTCAAGACCGGGCTGGACGGGATCAAGCGCAAGCTCGACCCGGGCCCGCCGCAGCAGCGCAACGTCTACGACGTGCTGGCCGAGGGCGGGGAGATCCCCCGCGTGCCGGCCCATCTCGGCGAGGCGCTCGAGGCGCTGGAGGCGGACGACGTCGTCCGCAGCGCCCTGCCCGGTCGCCTCTACGATGTCTACATGCACTACAAGCGTGACGAGTGGGAGCAGTACCTCGCCGTCGTCACGGACTGGGAGCGGGAGAAGTACCTGGACGTGCTCCCCTGATGTGCGGCATCGCCGGAGTCATCTACCGGAACGACGGCGGCGCGCACGCCGTCGGCAGGGACATGACGCGAATGCTCCAGTCGATGAAGCACCGCGGCCCGGATTCCACGGGGTACGCGCTGTACGGGCCGCCGCAGGAGCTCGTCGTCATGCGCTACAAGCTCGCGGACGCCAACGATCCGCGCGACTTCGACTTCGAGCAGCGGCTCGAGCACCACAAGGGCGAGGTGGAGACGCGGCTGCGGCTCCTCGGCGCGACGATCCACAATGTCGAGCGGGAGACCGGCTACGCCTATCGCGTCACCTTCGACTACGGCGGCGAGCTGAAGAAGGTCGCCGACGTCGTCGAGGACGTTCCGCACGCGGAGGTGCTCTCGCTCGGGCACTCGCTCGAGATCGTCAAGGACCTCGGCGACGCCGAGCAGGTGGCGCGGCAGTACCACCTCGACGACTTCGTCGGCACCCATGCGATCGGCCACGTCCGCATGGCGACCGAGTCCGACGTCGACATCTCGGGCGCGCATCCGTACTGGGCCTACCCCTTCAGCGACGTCGCCGTCGTCCACAACGGACAGCTGACGAACTACTTCCACTGGAAGCACCGGCTCGAGCGCTCCGGCCACCGCTTCCAGTCCGAGTGCGACTCCGAGGTGATCGCGGTCTACATCGCCCAGAAGATGAGCGAGGGTTCCACCCTCGAGGAGGCGATGCGCGAGAGCCTCGAGGAGCTCGACGGCGTCTTCACGTACATCTGCGTCACGGACGACGCGCTCGGCATGGCGAAAGACGCGATGGCGGCGAAGCCGCTCGTCCTCTACGAGGCGGACGACATCGTCGCGCTCGCCTCGGAGGAGATCGCGATTCGCGCCATCGTCGACCACGAGATCGACACCTGGGATCCCTACGAGGGCGAGGTGATGGTGTGGAAGCGCTAGCGGGCGAGCGCATGATCAAGTACGACGCGCGCGGGCTCGTCGAGGTCGACGACACGGTGCCGAAGATCTCCGAGATCGACGGCGACCGCGCCGTGTTCGACGCGAAGGACCTGTCGACGCGCAAGATCAATCTCGAGCTGCGCTGGCTTCTCTACGAGCAGGGCGTCAAGGACGTCACCGTGCTCAACCCCGGTGCGAAGCACTCGCTCGGCGTCGGCATCCTCACCCGCTGCAAGATCACCTTCGACGGCAGCCTCGGCTACTTCGGCTGCGGCGTCATCGACGGGCCGGAGATCCACGTCAAGGGGCGGGTCGGCTGGTCGGTGTGCGAGAACATGATGTCCGGCGTCGTCGTGATCGACTCGAACGCCGGCTCGCTGACCGGAGCCGCCATGCGCGGCGGCGACCTCGTCGTCAAGGGCCGGGTGGGCGCACGTACCGGAGTCGACCAGAAGGGCGGCACGATCATCGTCCTCGGCAGCGCCGGCATGATGACCGGGTTCATGCTCCAGCGCGGCCGCATGATCTTCTGCGGCGACGTCGGCGCCGGGCTCGGCGACTCGATGTACGACGGCACGATCTACGTCGCGGGCAAGGTGCGCTCGCTCGGGATCGACTGCGTGCCCGGCGAGTGGACGGACGCCGACACCGAGCTGATCGAGCGCAAGTTCCGCGTCCACGGGCTCGGCTCGCCGCCCGAGTTCCAGAAGTTCGTCTGCGGCAAGAAGCTCTACAACTACGACAACCTCGAGCCCTCGGAAAGGAAGCTGGTTCTCTGATGGCCGACGAGACCGCGCCGTCGCGGCGCAACGTGCTCGGGCACAGCCGCATCTTCACGCCCGAGGTGATGAACGACATCCACATGAAGGCCGAGCTCGGCCGCTACCGGATGCGCGGCTTCTCGATCTTCAAGAAGATGCCGCACTGGGACGAGCTGATGTTCCTCCCGGGCACGCTCACCCGCTTCGTCATCGAGGGCTACCGCGAGAAGTGCGAGACGAAGACGGTGCTCGGCGCGCGCTTCGCGAAGAAGCCGATCGAGCTCGACATCCCGATCTACATCACCGGCATGAGCTTCGGGGCGCTGTCGCTCGAGGCGAAGATGGCGCTCGCGAAGGGCGCGTCGATGGCCGGCACGGCCACGTGCTCCGGCGAGGGCGGGATGATCCCGCCCGAACGCGACCTCTCGACGAAGTGGTACTACCAGTGCATCCAGAGCCGGTACGGGTTCAACCCGCACCATCTGATGCTCGCCGACGCCTGCGAGTTCTTCATCGGTCAGGGGTGCAAGGTCGGTCTCGGCGGCCATCTGATGGGCCAGAAGGTGACCGAGCAGGTGGCGGAGATGCGCTCGCTCCCGGCCGGGATCGACCAGCGCTCGCCGGCGCGCCATCCGGACTGGCTCGGCCCCGACGACCTCTCGCTGAAGGTGCAGGAGGTCCGCGAGGCGACGAACTACCAGATTCCGATCCAGCTCAAGCTCGGCGCCGCGCGCGTCTACGACGACGTGCGGATGGCGGCCAAGTGCGGGCCGGACATCATCTACCTCGACGGCGCCGAGGGCGGCACGGGGGCGGGACCGCACGTCGCGACCGAGGAGACGGGAATCCCGCTGATGGCGGCGATCCCCGAGGCGCGGCGCGCGCTCGAGGACGTCGGGCTCGCCGACGAGGTCGACCTCGTCGTCGCCGGCGGCATCCGCAACGGCGGCGACGTGGCCAAGTGCCTCGCGCTCGGCGCGAAGGCGGTCGCGATCGGCCACTCGGCGCTGATGGCGCTGAACTGCAACAAGGAGATCCCGGGCGTCACCGACTACGAAGGCACGGTCGGCGTCCCCGCCGGCCAGTGCTACCACTGCCACACGGGCCGCTGCCCGGTCGGGATCACGACGCAGGATCCCGAGTTGCGCAAGCGGCTCGTGGTCGAGGACGCCGCGGAGCGCGTCTACAACTTCCTGCACACGCTCACGCTCGAGGTGCAGATGCTCGCGCGCGCGTGCGGGAAGACGGACGTCCACTCACTCGAGCCCGAGGATCTCTGCGCGCTCACGATGGAGGCCGCCGCCATGGCGAAGGTGCCGCTTGCCGGCACCGGCTACATCCCCGGCGTGAGCGAGGAGCGGGCGCTCGAGGAGATCAAGCGGATGCTCGAGAAGCATCTCGAGTACCCGGTCGACTTCCTGCCGGAGCGCCAGGAGGTGACCTCCGAGTGAGCGTCCACGAGCCGGAGAAGACGATCGGGATCGACGCGGAGTACCTCTCGGGGCACCGCTTCTCCTATCAGGAGGACATCGCCGAGGTCGAGGGCGTCGATCTCGACGCCGCGACGCCGGGCGGCGACATCAACTGGCTCGAGGACATCGAGCTGCTCGTGGAGGACGGCGTCCCGGCGGTCTTCGACCGCTACTCGAACTCGTTTCTGAAGATCTACTTCCCGATCCCGGCAGGGCGGGAGAACGAGATCGCGCGCAAGGTGCTGGTCAAGCACCTGCAGTCGGGCAACTCCTACGGGATCCGGCTCAAGGAGAAGCACACGAAGTTCCCGCAGCCGGAGCTCGGCCCCTGGGTCGAGGGCTCGGCGACGGTCGGCGCGAACTGGCAGCCGCCGGTGCTCGAGGGCTGGGAGCCGCCGGATCACTGAGATGCGCACGGCATTGCCTGCGAGTGCGCCGTTCGTCGTCGTCGGCGGGGGCGTGCACGGGCTCTCGACCGCGTACCACCTCGCCGAGGAGCTCGAGGCGCGCGGCCGCTCGGGTGCCGAGGTCGTCCTGCTCGAGAAGCGCCATCTCGGTGCCGGCGCGTCGGGGATCTGCGGCGGGATCGTCCGCAACTACTACCTCTCGCCCGCGCTCAACGAGATCGTGCGGCAATCGGTCGAGATCTTCGAGCTGGACCCGGAGGGCTTCGGGCTGCATCCGGTCGGCTACGTCGCCGTCGTGGGGGAGGAGCAGGCGGGCGAGCTCGAGCAGATCGCCGGGCAGCAGGAGCAGCTCGGCTACGAGTCCTTGCTCGTCACCGGCGCCGCCGAGTGCCGCGAGCACCTGCGGTCGATCTTCCCCGACTGGCGGGCGGAGGGCGTGACCGCGCTGCTGCACGAGCGGCCGGGAGGGTGGGCCGACCCGAACGTCACCCTCGCCAAGCTTGCCGGCATGGCGCGCGCGCTCGGCGTCCGCGTCGTCGAGGGGGCGGAGGTGCACGGCTTCGAGCTCGAGGGCGGTGTCGTGCGGGGGCTCGAGACGTCGCTCGGCCCAATCGCCTGCGACCTCGTCGTCGTCGCGCCCGGTCCCTGGGCCCGCGAGCTCTGGCGCCTGCTCGAGCTGCCCGCCGAGATCGCCGTCGGCGATGAGCGGCGGCCGATGGTCTCCTACTACAAGGTGCGGGAGGGCGACTACGCGCTGCCCGGCGGAGAGCGGCTCCCTCGCCGTGCCCCGGTGCTCCACCTCGACCTGCACGAGCCGCTCCGCTCCGACCGCGACGGCCGCGAGCTCCACCCCGGTCCGTGGGGAATCTACTTCCGGCCGAACGGGCACGGGGGCGTCCAGGGCGGCGGGCTCCCCGAGCGCCTCGACCCCGAGTGCGAGCTCGAGCCCTACGGGCCGTCGCACCCGGAGCACGGCCGCTCCGGGCCGGAGTTCGACGAGTGGTTCACCTCCGGCCTCGCGACGGCGCTCGGCCGCTTCCGCGGGCGGTCGGCCGACTGGCGCTGCGACTCGTACGGCGCCCAGGTCGCCTTCACCCCGGACGCGTACCCCGTGGTCGACTTCGTGCGCCCGAACGCGTACGCGATCCTCGACTCGAACCACGGCTTCAAGCTGCTCGCGCTCGGCCGCCTCGCAGCGTCCGACATCCTCGGCGCCGGCGCGCCCGAGCTCGAACCGTTCCGGCTCGGCCGCTTCGCGGCGGCCACGCTCCATCCCGTCTCGGCGAGCCCGTACCCCTGGACATGAGGGGTGTGGTTCGGCTATGATTTTGGATATAGCGTTGCCGTATGGGCGATAAATGAACCTCCCATCCCGTTCCCGCTACGTCGTCGTCGGTGCCGGCATCCACGGCCTCTCGACGGGGTACCACCTGGCGAAGGAGCTGCGGACGCGCGGCCTCGGCTCGGGCGCCGACGTGCTCGTGCTCGACAAGCGCTCGCCCGGGTCGGGCGCCTCGGGCATCGCCTGCGGCGTCGTCCGCAACAACTACTTCCAGCCGGCGATGAGCGAGCTGATGCAGGCGTGCGTGGAGGTCTGGGAGTCGGATCCGGCCGCCTACCACTACAACCCCGTCGGCTACATCGCGCTCGGCGCAGCCGTCCAGGAGTCCGATCTGATCGCGACCTACGAGCGGCAGGAGCGCATCGGCTACCGCTCGGAGCTGATCGTCGGCGCGGCGGACGTCGACACACACATGAAGGAGCTCTTCCCCGACTGGCGCGCGCGGGGCGTGACCGTGTGCCTGCACGAGCACCAGGGAGGGTTCGCGTTCAACATGGCCTCGGTGATCGGGCTCGTCGGCAAGTGCGAGTCCGAAGGCGTCACCATCCTCTCCGGCGTCGAGGTCGAGGGGCTCGACATCGGCCCGGACGACGCCGTCACCGCCGTGCGGACGGGCGCGGGTCGTATCGAGGTGGGGGAGCAGCTCGTGCTCGCCCCCGGCCCGTGGGCGAAGCACTTCTGGGGGATGCTCGGGTTGCCGATGACGATCGACATCCGCACGCCGACGGGCGAGATCGTCCCCGACCGGCCGATGTGGACGTACTGGAACCTCCAGGAGGGCGAGATCCAGGTCGACCCGCTCATGTTCGCGACGGCCGACGGCGGCGCGCCGGCGGTCATCCATCTCGACAGCGACGCGCCTCTCGTCACCGACGACGGAGACCTCCTCACGAACGAGCTCTGGGGCATCTACTTCAAGCGCGACCGCCACGGCGTCCAGGGCGGCGCGTCACCGCTCGTCGTCGACAGCGAGGTCGAGCTCGACCCGTATCCGCAGACGACGAACGTCGATCCCGCGTTCGCCGACATGTGGTGCGCGGCGCTCTCCCACGCGATGTCCCGCTTCGAAGGCTGCCGCGCCCTGTACAAGAACGCGCGCTCCGGCGGCGTCGGCGCCTTCACCGCCGACAACTTCCCTGTCTTCGACTACCTGAAGCCGAACGTGTACGCGATCCTCGACTCGAACCACGGCTACAAGATGATCGGCGTCGGGCGCGAGGTGGCGAAGGTGCTCGTCGGCGAGCACTCGACCCTGCT
>Ga0187777_10001413_pt1 | contig 15530 bp, 14 predicted proteins | sample 1015_Q2_SP5_10_M_FD_132416 | JGI IMG/M metagenome (GOLD analysis project Ga0187777, IMG submission 132416) | Tropical peat soil microbial communities from peatlands in Department of Meta, Colombia - 1015_Q2_SP5_10_MG | ecosystem: Environmental > Terrestrial > Soil > Wetlands > Peat | place... | reverse complement strand
GGATGCTCCATGATGGGCATCAATTCGATGTGCGTATAGCCCAATTCCTTAACGTAAGGTATCAATTGATTGGCCAATTCGCGATACGTCAGCCAGCGGCCATCCGGGGTTCGCCGCCAGGAACCTGCGTGGACCTCGTAGATGGACATCGGCGCGTGCAACCAGTCCCGCGTCTCTCTGGCGGCGATCCAGGCGGAGTCGTTCCATTGATAGCCGTCGATGTTAGAGACGACCGATGCGTTCTTCGGCCGAAGCTCGGCCGCAAATCCATACGGATCGGACTTGACTCCGAGCTGTTCTTCCACGCGCGAGAGGATTTCGAATTTGTAGAGCGAGCCTTCGTCCAGCCCCGGCAGGAAAAACTCCCAAATTCCCGTTAAACCGCGGCTGCGCATCGGGTGCGTGCGCCCATCCCACAGATTAAAGTCGCCCACGACACTCACGCGCCTGGCATTCGGCGCCCAGACGCCGAAGAGCACGCCGCGCACCCCAGCGATTTCTCGCACATGGGCACCCAGCTTTTCATAATTCTCGTAGTGCGTCCCTTCCCCAATCAGGTACAGGTCGTACTCGTTTAGCGCAGGAGGAAATGCGTAGGGATCGAAGCCCTCCCAGTGGCTTTCGTCGCCAAAATGAAATCGCAGGCGATACGCCAATGGTCCGACGGCCTGCCGCGCCTCAAGGCCAGGGATTCCAGCAGGGAGCACGGCCTCAAACATGCCGTCCGGATGGATTCGCTCAGCCCCGTACACCTGCCCGCTCGCGCTCCAAACCACCTCCAATCCGCTCGCGCCGGGACGAAAGGCCCGGATGGCCAGGAGCGGATGGCCGTCCCGCTCCATCCAATGCGGCCCCAAAATGTGAAATGGGTCGGAGTGCTTGCCGCTAACGATCTCTTCGACTTCGCTGAGGCCCTTCGCCTCGGTGGAAACCTGCTCGGCTCTGTGCATGACCGCCTCAGATCCATCTTACTCAACTCGAATCCTCTTGCAAAATCGGGTGGCCAGCCGATCTCTTTCCATCGGATTCGGGTTGCCCCTGACGCGTTTTCAGAGCTACTATCCTTCGCGCCTTATCTCGCGCAGGTGAGCCTCAAGTGACGAAACAACAACTGATGGCAAGACTTTTCATCCTAGCCTGCCTGGCCAGCTCCGCTTCAAGCGCGAGCGCACAGGAGCATTGGGTAGCCACGTGGGCGGCGTCGCCACAATCCCCTCGGTTGACGTTTCCACGGTTTGCAGCTCCACCGCCATCGGCGGCAGCTCAGCCGAATCCACCGCCACCCCCGGTCTTTCCCCTCCCCCCCACCGTCAGCAACCAGACCGTGCGCATGATCGTGCGCACCAGCATCGGCGGACACCGCTTGCGCATACAGCTCTCAAACGCGTTCGGGACCACTGCTCTCATGGTGGGCGCGGCGCACGTGGCGCTGCGCGACAAGGAATCCTCCATTGCGCAGGGTTCTGACCGGTCTTTGACCTTCAGCGGGAAGACGTCGTTCACCATCCCACCTGGCGCCGAAGCGCTCAGCGACGCCGTAGATTTGGAAGTGCCCAAACTGCGCGAGCTGGTCATCAGCCTGTACATCCCCGGCGAAGCCAGCACGCCGACCGTGCACCTCACGGCTTTGCATACCACCTATCTTTCAGAGTCAGGGGACTGGACAGGCGCGCCTACGATCACTGATCCGAAGACCGTGCAACTGTGGTATTGGATTTCGGCGGTGGATGTAGAGGTGCCGGCCAAAGCTGGCCTCATCGTCGCACTCGGCGATTCCATCACCGACGGCGCGACGTCCACGCCTGACACCGACCGCAGCTGGCCCAGCCAGTTGGCCGAGCGTTTGGCGGCAAGCAAAGCGACGGCCAGCCTCGCGATCGTAAACGAAGGCATTTCCGGCAACCGTCTTCTGAATGACGGAGCAGGTGTCTCTGCTTTGGCTCGATTTGATCGCGACGTGCTCAGCCAGCCAGGCGTCGAATGGCTCGTCGTGCTCGAGGGCATCAACGATATCGGTCTGGGTGGCCGTCCTGGCGCACAGCCGCCCGACGCCGTCACGGCCGACGACTTGATCGCGGCGCACAAGCAGATCATCGAGCGAGCCCGCCTGCACGGGATCAAAGTCATCGGTGCCACGCTAACACCCTATGTCGGTGCGGCCTACGCCACCGAGCAAGGAGAATCAATCCGAGAGGCCGTCAATCAATGGATTCGCACGAGCGGTGCGTACGACGCCGTCATCGACTTTGATGCCGCCGTTCAAGACCCTGCCAATCCCAAGCAGATCCGTCCTGCGTATAACACTCGCGACCACCTTCATCCCAACGATGCGGGTTACCAAGCCATGGCCGCTGCCGTAGACCTCTCGGTTTTCTCAAGAAAGACCAAGCCGTGACCTCCTCGTGGGCGTCAGAGAGCCGAGCGCTTGGTCGTTTGCACCAGATCGTAGCGGAACGATTGCTTGACAGGGGGATCGTCGCCCCTAAGATGGTTGGGTGTTGAGAGTACGGGCGAACCGAAGCGCCTCACGCGTAGCGGAACTGAGAATCGTATCGAAGTCGTAGGTCCGAATTCTGTCGAGAGCAGGCGCACGAGCGATGCAGGACTGGGCTCATTGGGCGATCGAAACAGCCAAGCGCCGTGGCGCTTCTTACGCCGATGTTCGCGTGATGGACATTCGCCACCGCGACATCTCTGTGAAAAACGGCGAAGTCGGGACGCTCGCCGAGTCCGAGTCGCTGGGTATCGGCATCCGCGTGATCGCGAACGGGGCGTGGGGATTTGCCTCAACCGACCGGTTGACACGCGAAGGCGTACAGGCCTGCGCCGCCGAGGCGGTTGCGATCGCGAAAGCCTCAGGGCTCGCCAAGCGTGACAATGTTGCTCTCGCACACGAAGAAGCCTACGTCGACACTTGGCAGAACCCATTCCTGAAGGATCCGTTCCGCATTCCGGTCGAACGGCAGATCGATCTTTTGCTCGCTGCCGACAAGGAAATGCGCCGTGTCAAAGGAATCACGCTCGCCGAAGGATCGATGTCGTTCCGCGCGATCGAACAGCTTTTCGCCTCGAGCACTGGCTCGTTGATTCATCAAACCAAGATGCAATCCGGAGCTGGCATTGTCGCCATGAGCTTCGCCGGCGGCGAAATCCAGAAGCGCTCCTACCCCAACAGCTTCGGCGGCCAGCACATGCTGAAGGGTTATGAGCTGATTGAATCACTCGATCTGGTAGAAAACGCTCCTCGCCTCGCCGAAGAATGCGTCGCGCTGCATTCCGCCGCGCAGTGTCCCGAGGGGCACAAAACGATTATCCTCGGTGCCTCGCAGCTCGGTCTGCAGATCCACGAATCGATCGGCCATCCCATCGAACTCGATCGCGTGCTGGGGATGGAGGCCAATTTTGCAGGGATGAGCTTTCTCACCATCGACAAGTTGCGGAAGCTGAAGTATGGGTCCGATCTCCTCAATGTCGTGGCCGATGCACGCCTGGATCACGGGGCCGGCCTCGGCACATTTGCCTACGACGATGAGGGCGTCCCAGCGCAATGCACGCCCATCATTACCGGCGGCCTTTTTACTGGCTATTTGTCCAGCCGCGAAACCGCTGCGGCGATTGGCGAAACGCGGTCGGGCGGAACGGTGCGTTGCGAGAGCTGGAATCGCTTGCCAATGATTCGCATGACTAACATCAGCATCGACCCCGGCACCTGGAGCTACGATGACCTGATCGCTGACACCGACGACGCGATTCTAATGGAAACAAACCGCTCGTGGTCGATTGACGACAAGCGATATCACTTTCAGTTTTCGACCGAAATTGGCTGGGAAATCAAGAACGGCAAAGTCGGCCGGATGATCAAGAATCCGAGCTATAGCGGTATCACCACCGAGTTCTGGAACAGTTGCGACGCCATCTGCTCGCGCGAGTACTGGACGCTTTGGGGCACCCCCAACTGCGGCAAAGGGCAGCCGCAGCAGACCATGGGCACCGGTCACGGCGCTTCTCCCGCGCGTTTCCGCGATGTCCGTGTCGGCGTCGCCTTCTCAAAATGACAACTACGACGGCTACCGCCCCGTGGCATCCTTGCGAAACCCTGTGCACATGAGAAAACCGAAAACCATTGCATCCCCTGCCGAACTGAAGCGCATTGCCGAACGCGTGCTCAAGCTCAGTGATGCGGACGAGACCGAAGTCGAGATCGACGCCACGACCGACGCGCTGACGCGCTTCGCCAACAACACGATTCACCAAAACGTTGCGGAAAAGATCCGCAGTTTATCGGTTCGCGCCGTTGTAGACGGGCGCACCGCCCGCGCGACTAGCAATAAGACGGATGAGGAATCCCTTCGGCGGGTGGTGGCCTCTGCCGTGAGCCTCGCTCGCAACGAACCCGAAAATCCGGATCTCTTGCCCATGCTGCGACCGCAGAAGTATCGGAAGGTCTCGCGTTTCTTTGCGGCCACGGCCAGTACCACGCCGGAAGATCGCGCCCGCGCCGTCGCGCGCGTCTGCAAAATGGCCGAGAGGGCCAAGCAAACCGCCGCCGGGATTTTTGCCAGCGGCGAAACCGAGTCTGTCACCGCCAACTCCAGGGGCCTGGTAGCGAGTTATCGCCAGACCCGCGCGGAGTTTTCGGTCACCATGTTAGAAAAAGATTCGTCTGGCTGGGCCAAAGCGAATTCTCCAGACATCCGCACGATCAACCCCGAGGCCCTGGCCCTTTCTGCGAGCCAGAAGGCCGCGGATTCGCGCGAGCCTCGCGAGATCGAACCGGGCCATTACACGGCGATCCTTCCGCCCGCTGCCGTGCTCGATTTGGTCGGATTCCTCTTTTACGATTTCGCGGGAACGGCGGTGCTCGACAAGCGCTCTTGCTTCACCGGCCGGATCGGGAAGAAAGTCCTCGGGGAGAACATCACACTCTGGGACGATGTGTATCACCCGCTGCAGAGCGGTCCCGCGTATGATGGCGAAGGCCTACCCAGGCAGAAAGTCCTGTTGGTGGATCGCGGCGTTGTCAAGAACTTGGTGTATTCGCGCGCAACGGCCAGGAAAATGAAAACAAGCCCCACGGGGCACGGCTTTTCGCTGCCGAACGAGTACGGTGAAGCGCCGATGAACTTGGTTTTTGAGGGTGGTAACACCTCCATCGACGAGATGGTTCGCACGACCGAACGCGGCATCCTCATCACCCGCCTTTGGTACATCCGTGAAGTCGACCCGTACGAGAAGATTCTCACCGGCATGACGCGAGATGGCACGTTTCTGATCGAAGATGGCCGCACCTCCGGCGGTCTCCGCAATTTCCGCTTCAATCAGAGCATGATCGAGATGTTATCGAACGTGGAGATGCTGGGGGCGGCCGTGCGCGCCGCCGGCGAGGAATCGTTCGAGATGGTCGTGCCCGCCATGAAAATCGCGAATTTTCACTTCAGCGAGGTCACGAAATTCTAATTGTTATTCGATGAACTGAAGGCTCGTAATCGCCCGCGAGATGACGTTTTCCTGCAATTGGACGAGATCGTTGTCCGCGCGGGTCATGCCGAAGATCGTGTAGAGTTTCGCGCCGCGAGCAAATAGAACCACGACGCCGGACCAATCGTGCTGGTCCACGCTGCCGCGGAAATGGTGCTCCATCGCAGTTTGTCCGGAAACGGTAAGGTGCTCTTCACTGAGCGCGCGAAAGTTCTCCATCACTTCCCGCAGGCGATGTTCGGTGGCGTCCATGTCCGCCGCCAGCGACTTTCCGGCCGGCTCCTGCCCGATGAGCAAGTAGGTCGTGTCGTCGGGCGTTCCCATGGCCGTGATCGCGCCCGGGAGAACGGCGGGAGCAGAGGCGATCACGTCCCAATCCGGTGGCTTGAACATCCGGAATCGGTAGGTCTCGTTGGTGTAGGTGTTGCCGGTGACTTGCTCCCGGATCGGCTCCGGAGCAGTTTTGGGTTTTTCCGCAGGGGCTGGCGCAGCAATCGTTGCCACCGGTGCAGCATTCTTGGCGACGGCCGAAGCTGGAACAGCAGGAGCCGCAACCACAGCCGGCGCGGGCTTGCTTGCCGGAATCGGCGGAGCCGAAGCTGGCGCCGACTCGACTTTCGGTTTTTCCACCGAAGGGGCTTTCGCATCCGTCAGCGCGGCGGGCTTGTCGGCCGGTGCCTTCGCGGGCTCCGGCATGCTGATCAAAACGACTTGATTCCGTTCGACAAGCGCGAAGCCATAGCTCGTCTTCACTTTGAATGAGTTCTCTTCGAAACCAACAATCGTGCCTGAGATTTTGCTCCCATCCTTGAGCTTCAAATCGTCGGCCCGCACGCTGTCAGCCATGGCACAGGATGCCAGCGCGCACAGCAGGGTGGATCCCAGGAAGTGGATGACCGGTTTCATAACTGGAGTATCGCGCCGCCCCGGGCCGCCCAGCAAGTTCTCCCGCGGGGCTGTTGCTCGTTCAGTCAGCGCTTCCGGGATGGCCGCCTGCGGGTGCGTCGCTTTACCGCCCGGCGCGCCCGCTCTGGGCTCAAAAGCCGCTTCCAACCTGCGAGCCTGTGTTGCAAGGTGCGAAACTCCTGTTCGAGCGTACGAAGTTGGCGATCAGCACCCTGCAGATCGCCGGATCGGCCGATCGTTTGAAGACTGCGTGCGGAGCCGACGGCGCGATCGGCGCCAAACAGCTCGAGTGAACCCTTCAGCGCGTGAGCCGCCGAAGCAAGCCCCTCGGCATCGTTCCGGCTAAGCGCGCGGCGGAGCGCAAAAAGCCGCTTCGGTGCGTCTCGAAGAAGGTTTTCGATCAACGATCGCAACAGTTTTCTGTTTCCACCTGTGGCGCGCTCGAGGTGAGCCGCTAAGTCGTCACGAGACTCGGGGTGGATCGCGGCTGGCTCAGACAAAGAGCCGGTTTTCGTCGGCCTGCGCGACAGCACAGCGAGCATGGCAAGCACCTCTGGCATGCGGATGGGCTTGGGCATAAAGGCATCCATGCCCGCGTCCAGACAGCGGCGCTCGTCCGATTCCGCCGTGTTCCCTGACATGCCGATGATGACGGGGCGCTTTCCATGGGCGTATTTCCTCTGGCGAATCGCACGCGTGGAATCGAGGCCATTGACCACGGGCATTTCTTCGTCCATGAACACGACTTCGTAGGGATTCCGCTCAAGAGCGTCGAGCGCCTCACGTCCATTGGAAACCCCAGCGACTGTGTGTCCGCCGTGGCGCAGAAGCTCGATCAACAGCTCGCGGCTCTCGGCAGTGTCTTCGGCGACCAGGATTCGCATCGGTCTGGCGGCGCGCCGCAATCAAACTGCAATTTGCGCGGGCGGCTCTCCCTTGACAGAATCATCTGGCCTTGGCGCGGCCGCAACCATTTTTGTGCGCGGATGCGTTCGAGCGGTTACCACGAGACCGGCTAACGATCGAGGAAGGCGCGAAGGCGCGCGTGGCCGGCACGGCTGACCGGAAGTTGCGCGCCCGTACTGAGAATAGCCACATGGCTGTCTTTACCGTAGGGTTCAATTTTGGAGACGCGTTCGAGATTCACGACATACGAACGGTGAATGCGTAGAAATCGTGATGGATCGAGCGAGGCTTCCAAGCTTGAAATCGTTTGCTGCTTGAGATGCTTCTTGCCCTGCGAAGCCAGCGCGACGTAATCGTCCTGCGCTTCGGCATAGTCGAGTTTTGCCACAGGAATGATAAACACGCTCGCCCCATCCCGCACGGGGATGCGATCGAGGTACTGCTGTGGCGGGCGCGCGGCGGCAGCCAGTTCGATGGCCGGGAGCGGCGGTGGCGGCAACTTGCCCGAGAGTCGTTCTTTGGCGCGCTCCAGCGCCGCCTCGAACCGGGAAGTGCCGATGGGCTTCAGCAAGTAATCCACGGCGTGAACTTCAAACGCACGGATCGCGAAGGTGTCGTAGGCAGTGACGAAGATCACAGCCGGTCCCGTGCCGATCAGTTCGAGCACTTCGAATCCGTCGAGCTTGGGCATCTGGATATCGAGGAACACCAGGTCGGGCTTCCGCTCGGCGACGAATTTCACCGCCTCAAATCCGTTGGCGCATTCGCCCACGAGTTCAATCTCCGGGTGCGCGGAGAGAAACTCCCGCAAAACCTGGCGAGCCAGGTCCTCGTCGTCCACAAGGATGGTGCGAATCCTGCGGCCCTCGGGAACTGTCACAGAATCTTCTCCTGGGGAATGTTTCGAACGACGGCGCGGACTGGATCGCTTTCGACGGGAAGCGTGAGCGCAACACGAAAACGGTCACCGGACGCCGCTGCCAGAAAACTCGCGTGTCCCGGGTAGCGGGCTTCGAGACGCTGGCGGACGTTCACCAGACCCACACCGCTTCTGCGGCGGGGCGGCGCCTCGGGATCAAATTGATTTTCGATGGCAATCTCTAGCAGTCCGTTGCGCCGCTGTGCCCCCAGCCGGATCCAGCCTCCTTCGACGAGATTGGCAACGCCGTGCACGACTGCATTCTCGACGAGCGGCTGCAGTAGGAGCGGCGGAACTTCGGCGTCGAGAGCAGCCGGATCGATGGCCTCCTCCATCCGCAGACGGTCTCCGTAGCGAATCTTCTCGACGGCCAGGAACGCGTGAACGAGCGACATCTCCTCGGCCAATGGAATGGAGGGTTTCTCACCAAGACCCAGAGTGCGACGCAAGAAATCGCCTAAAAGGACACACATCTCACGCGCTTTCGGAGGGTCGGAAGCCGTCAATGCGCTGATCGAGTTGAGGCTGTTGAACAAGAAGTGGGGGTTTACCTGTGCCTTGAGCGCCCGCAGTTCCGCGTCGCGTGCCAGGAGGCTGGCCTGCATCACACGCGCTTCGGCTTGGCGAGAAGCCTCGACCGCCAGCAGCACGTAGTGGAAGCCAACGGCGAGCAGATAGAGCAGAACGCCGGTGCCAAACAACAGCGGCAAGTCGTCGGAGAGACGCGAGTCGATTCCGCGAAATCCCCGGGAAGCGGAAAGCATCCGACCGAGCGTTCTCGCCACGAGCAGCCAAAGAGCGCTCGCTGCGACGGCTCCGACCAGGTGGGTAACCAGGAACCGTGGGACGCTTGAGCGTTCCAGCGGAGTGGCCAAACACGGATACCAAGCCGCTAGACAGACGAACGCATACAGCAAGCAGAGGGGAAAGGCAACGGCGCCCGCCTGCCACCAGGTCAGCCCGCCCGGCACGGCAAGCAGATAGGCGAGCATGCCCGCAAGAGGAATCCAGCCGAGCAAGTAAAAAACGAGTCGCCGGAGTTGGGCCAGGATCGGGTGCATGAAGAGCTCAGTTCTTAAGAGTCAGACCTCCAAATATCGAAACCCCCTTCACAATCAGTCTCTTCGGGGCAGTCCCCGAGCCAGCGGCATCCTGATTTTGCGACAAGGGGTGGCTAGTTCGATCGCCGGTTCCTCCAAAGATTCCTACGCTATCGACGATTACCTCCCAAGTTGTCGGAACGCGAATTTCACCGCCGCCGAAAATGGTGACAACTTCAATCACAATTTGGTTTCCCTGAAAATCGGCTTGGGTCAAATCGATCTCAAAGCCGCCAAAGATCGCCACGATTTCTCCGCCCATGAAATTCTTGGAAATGATGCGGCGCCTACCGCCCCAAAACACGTTGACGTCATTGAGCCGCGGCTCTGACGAATCATGCCAACGGGAGTCAGCTTGCCAATGGGACTGGGGCTGCCATTTGTTGCTCACCCGATCGCTGAACCTGTTCATGTTTCGCTGAAACCGACGCCAGGACTCTTGGTGCGGCCACGCATTGGGATCCCAGCCGGGCGCCCAGTGCGCCTGCGGTCCGGGCCCCGGCGGGTTCGGCGGCGCCTGGGATGGCGGGGCTTCTGCCGAGGGAGACGGGGACGGGGGCGAAGCTGTTTCACTACCTGCTGCTCCCGAAGGAGGCGGGCCGGGCGGTGGGGGAGGCGGAGGATAGTATCCTGGCATGCCCCTGCTCTCATAATGGCGCAGGACCAATAGCACACCAACGCAGATCAAAAAAACGGGCCAGATCGTTCCGAAACTAATGCGGCTCAAGCCCAGTTCCTCGAGTTGAAAGGAGATACCTAGCAGGGCGAGAAATCCTCCCCAAAAACGTCCGACCATGTCATGGGAGGCGACCAGCTTGTTCACGCCAAAGTAAATCAGAATCAGAGGCCAGAAGAGAAAGATCTTTCTGGCTTCTCCAAATCCCAACTGGTCGAGCAGAAGAATCAGGCCGAGCAGCAGAATGATGACGCCGACGACGAAATGGCGATTCGCGTGCAACGGGTCACTCACCGCGCTTCACTCCTGTGCCAGAACGTTGGGCACCGCTCGGCTGCAGCGCCAGCAGAATGGCCAGCCCAAATCCTACAAGCAATAGCGGCCAGAAGCGGAGAATTCCTTCAAAGCCGAGAGCGTTCAGCCGAAGGACAAACGCATTCCAAATGTTCATAGCGATGATGTGGATCAGCCAATAGCTGGTCGCGCTCAGTTGGCTGCAGATGAACTCGCCCAATTGAAACACAAGTCCCACAGAAATCAGAAGGCCGGCCGCGATGAAGGCAACCGTCCTGGAAACGATGGGGGAGGAAGCCAGCTGGGGACGTGCATCGGTCATTGCCATCTCCTCTCGCCTGAACTCAATTCTGAACACAAGAAGGCTAGTCGGAAAGCGATGGCAACGTCGCGGACTATTCGGCAAGTGGCGGTTGAGGACCGGCAAACAGCGGGCCGCGAGGTTCACACGGCTTTAGGGTCTGTGCCCGGCTGGAAGGCGTGGGGGCAAATTCGACGCGCTGGAACCGACCTTCTAGAGAACCATCCCGAGCCACAAAGCGCCAGCGATGAGGCAAACCAGGAAGAGGAGCACGCGGAAATGCCTGCGACGTGCAGCCAATACGATGATTCCCATCATCGCGAGGAGGAAGCCAATCTCCATCCAGAAGCGCCAGGAGACGACCTCGCTAGTCCACGGGGCGGATGAGCCGCGAAGCCAAGCGGAAGCGAATGATGCGGTAGCCGCAAGTGAGACTGCAATCACACAGCCAAGAGCAATGCCCTTTGCCCAATCGGGGGCTATCCATCCCTTGCTCGATTCGCGCCAATCAAGCCAAGTCTGTCCAACGACGAGGCCTACGACGATCAGAACGAAAAGCGCCACCCTGCCTCCCAAGCCCGCGTCCGCTCACCCTGCACAGGTCCGCTACGAGGCGCGGATCATACCCGATTCGTGAAACGCTCGAAAGCCGATTCCGACCCGGGGATGATTTGCCCGCCTACCGATTGGGTTGGGCAATCGGGCTACCAAACTGAGGCGAGCGGAGGAAGAACGCAGGCGATCTCTATGTCATCTGTTCGCAAGCGGATAGTCGTGAAGCAATTCAGCCTCTGCCCAAGCGGAGAGGAAGTTGGGGGAAGTTTCAGCCCGTGGAGCGAAAATCCCTGCCGACGAGGGCTCTAGAATGAACCGATTTTCACACCCGCTCTACCGCTCTAAGCGTAATAGTACTGATTTGCGGGCCCGTTGTGATCCTCACAACCCTGCGCGAAGACACCCGGCCCCGGCGCGGGCACGAGTGCTACGATAAACCTTTCCCATGCGATCTCCCTGGATCATCGCCCACCGAGGAGCTTCCGGCCACGCACCGGAGAATACGTTCGCTGCCTTCGAGCGCGCTGTCGAGCTCGGAGCCAGGTTTATCGAGACAGACCTGCAGTTGACCCGCGATGCGCAATTCGTTGCCATTCACGATGCCTATTTGGAACGCACAACCAACGGGCAGGGGGCGGTCCACGAACACACCCTGGCTGAGCTTCGTGCGCTTGACGCAGGCAAGTGGTTTGATCGTGAGTTCATGGATCAGCGCATTCCGACTCTTGATGAGATTTTGGACTTTGCAAGGAAGCGGGATGTCGTTTTCTACCTGGAGATCAAACATAGCGTGGCCTGGGGCATGCATCACACGCTTGTCGGCGCGCTCGGGAAGGAGCAAAATGCAGCCCGGACGGTTGTTATTTCCTTCGATCCCGCGACGCTGGACTCGGTGCGACGACTCGAACCGGCGATGATGATCGGTTTGTTGGTCGAGAACGGGAAGGGCGATCCGATCAAAGCCGCGTTGGATGTGGGGGCGCGCCAGGTTTGCCCCCAAGTTGACCTCGTGACTCCCGAAATGGTTGAGCGGGCGCATTCGGCGGATCTCCACGTGGTGACGTGGACAGTCAACGACGCCCAGAAGATGCGTGCGGCGATCGATGCGGGCGTTGACGGGATCATGACGGACCTGCCCGATCGCCTGCGAGCAATGGTCGAAGACAGCCTATCGAATCTTTCCTCGAAGTGAATCAAGAGCCCTTTCGGGCTTTTGCCGTCAGATTCTTAAACAAGCTAGCGAATTGTGCCAGCGACAGCTGCTCGGCCCGCGTCTCGGAGCCTAGGCCGGATGCGGCCAATCCGTGCTGGATGAGCTCGTTTGAGAAACTGTTTCGGAGATTATTCCGCAGGGTTTTCCTTTTTTGATGGAAGCACCTTTGCACGAATTTCAAAAAGCGCTGCTCGTCTTGAATGTCCAAAGAAACACGAGCGCCCGGCAGAATCATGCTGACGAAAGCGGAGCCGACCCTGGGAGGGGGCCGAAAGGCACCGGCCGGGATTCGCAGCACGATTTCTGGATGCGTATAAAACTGGCAGACCACCGACAGATATCCGTACTCGCGCCGGCCAGGCTGAGCCACGATTCTACAAGCGACTTCCCACTGAACGACAACGTGAATCGACTCGATCCGTTCGGCGAAGGCGAACAGATGGTGCAGAATCGGTGAGGTGATGTAGTACGGGAGATTGCCGTAGACGCGGAATCGACTACGAGCCAGCTCGGTGAGGTCGAGCCTCAGTACGTCGCCGGAAACGACTTCGACGCCCGGGAATTTCGCGGGCTCTACACCGAGGCGACGCCGCAAATCCGAAATCAAACTCGCGTCCGCTTCGAGGGCGATTACTCGACGGTCGGGGCGAGCCAGCAACTGCGTCATCTCGCCGTGGCCGGCGCCAATTTCGACCCAGGTTTCGGCCCCCTGGCGGGGAAGCGATTCGAGAATTCTGTTGCGCCAGCCAGGCTCTACGAGAAAGTGTTGTCCCATGCGTTGGCGCGCCATGGCGAGCAGAGTGTAACAAGTTTGCGAACCGCCCGGCAGCGTGTTCGCGCCGAACTGGATTTGGGGGATTTTCTTGACGGCTCAGCGGCTGTCGGCTAGGTTTTATTTGTGGTTCGCGGCGCATGAAAGTCCTCTTGGTAGCTTCGGAAGGAGTTCCTTACTCGAAGACCGGCGGCCTCGCCGATGTGGTCGGCGCTCTGCCGCGGGCCCTTCACGCACTGGGTCACGAAGTCATGGTCCTGCTTCCGCGGTACCGCGGGAACAAGATCAAGTCCACGCTGGCCTCCAGCGTAACGATTTCGCTCGACCATGAGCTGCGCTTTCCTGCCATCGTAGAAGGGACCTCGTCGGGAGGCGTGCGGCATCTTTTTGTGGACGATCCAGAGTTCTTTGACCGTTCACAGTTTTACGGCGATAGCAGCGGAGATTATCCAGACAATGCAGAACGATTCGCCGAGTTCTCGCGAGCGGCGGTGGAATGCATAAAACGCGTTTGGCTGCCGGACGTGGTTCATTGCCACGACTGGCAGACGGCTCTCGTGCCTGTGTTGCTCCGCACCCAATACAGCAAGGATCCAGCGGTGCGGTCTTTGCCCGTCGTACTCACGATTCACAATCTTGCCTACCAGGGCGTGTTTCCACCGACGGTCTTGCGTCGAATTGGTCTTCCAGACAGTCTGCTTTCGATCGACGCACTGGAGTTTTATGGCCAGGTCAACTTTTTGAAGGGTGGATTGATCTTTGCCGACTATTTGACCACCGTGAGTCGGCGTTACGCCAAGGAGATCCAGACCGCCGAATATGGAGCGGGACTGGAGGGTGTGATCCGTCATCGCGCGGATCGACTCGTTGGAATTTTGAATGGAGTGGACTATGGAACGTGGAGTCCGGAAAGCGACACACTCATCGCACAAAACTATTCGGTCCACAATCTCACGGGAAAGGCTGCCTGCAAGAAAGACTTGTTGGCCGCGCTTCACTTGCCCGTGGAAAATCTGAACCGCCCGCTGCTCGGGATTGTTTCGCGTTTCGTTGATCAGAAAGGCTTCGATCTCCTCGCCCAAACCGCGGGTGAATTGATGGGGGAAGATCTCGCCATCGTCGCCTTGGGGAGCGGTATAGCGGAATACGAAAAGCTTTTTCTGGCGCTGGCCCAAAAATATCCCGCACGGGTTGGCGTCAAAATCGGGTACGATAACCAGCTGGCCCATAAAATCGAGGCTGGAGCGGATATGTTTCTGATGCCGTCGCGCTTCGAGCCTTGTGGGCTCAATCAGATCTACAGCCTGCGGTATGGTACGGTACCGATCGTTCGAGCCACCGGGGGGCTTGACGACACAGTCCAGAGGTTTGTTCCGCGGACGCAGCAGGGAACGGGATTCAAGTTCGACGGCTACGACGGAACGAGCCTACTGGAGTGCGTTCGCGGCGCACTGAAGGCTTTTCGAGAGGAAAAGACCTGGCGGGTGCTGCAGGTGAACGGAATGAGCAAGGACTATTCCTGGAAGACTTCGGCATCGGCCTATGTCACTGTTTACGAAGCGGCTAAGCGGTCCCGAATCCCCAGGGTTGTTGGATCATCTAAATGAATGCGCGGTAAAGGGCCTAGAGGCCGGGTGCCGCATAAGAGGAAATCATGTCCGATACCATTCAGGCCGTAAGCGACGCAAGCTTTCAAGCCGACGTGATCGAGGCCAGTAAGACCCAGCCCGTGATGGTTGATTTCTGGGCTGACTGGTGTCGCCCGTGCCATATGCTGACGCCGACGGTCGAGGAAATCGCGCGCGAGCATGCCGGCAAGGTCAAGGTCGTAAAGCTGAACGTCGATGAGAACATGAGCGTTCCCGGAAAATTCAGCATCCGGGGCATTCCGACATTGTTGGTGTTCAAGGGCGGGCAGGTGGCTGACCAGATCGTGGGCGCCGTGCCCAAAGAGCAGATCGTGAAGGTCCTCGAACGCCACATTTCCTAGGCGCGTTTCTCCCCCTCGGCCGATGAGGCTTCCGCGTAGCGAAGACACTCGGAAGGCCTTACACCCACCCAATGACACAAGATCGTGAACGGGAGTTGCGGCGCTGCCATTGGGCGAAGAGCCCGTTGATGATCGACTACCACGACCGAGAATGGGGCGTACCACTGCATGAGGACCGCAAGCTATTCGAACTCCTCATCCTCGAGGGCGCGCAAGCCGGCCTGAGCTGGGAGATCATTCTGAACAAGCGCGAAAACTACCGGCGCGCCTTCGATGGCTTCGATCCGGTGAAGATCTCCCACTATGAGAAGCGAAAGATCCGTACGCTTCTGGCGGATTCGGGCATCGTTCGCAATCGGCTGAAGATCGCCGCGGCCATTACCAATGCGCGAGCATTCCTGGCCCTGAAAAAGGAGTTTG
>Ga0187777_10001411_pt1 | contig 15542 bp, 12 predicted proteins | sample 1015_Q2_SP5_10_M_FD_132416 | JGI IMG/M metagenome (GOLD analysis project Ga0187777, IMG submission 132416) | Tropical peat soil microbial communities from peatlands in Department of Meta, Colombia - 1015_Q2_SP5_10_MG | ecosystem: Environmental > Terrestrial > Soil > Wetlands > Peat | place... | reverse complement strand
CGAGGAGGAGAGCGAGGAGGAGGAGGGGGCGGGGCTTCACCGGGGCACGGAACTACCACAACGCGCCCCTTGCCAAGCCGCCCGGACCGCCGCCAGGGAGGAACTGGAGCCGGTGCCGGAGACGGGGCAGCATGGCCCGGATGCGCACCCTCCTCGCCTGGGCCCTCGTCCTCACCGCCGCCGGCGCCGACTCCGCTCCGGCGGTGGGGTGGATCCGCGCGACGGGGCAGCTCGAATCCGAGAACCCGGCCCGCTACACGCCGCTGCACCTGCTCGATGGCATCGCCGCCACCGCCTGGTGCACCCGCGGGGGCGACGCGCTGAGCGAGGCGGTGACCTTCGGCTTCGCCGAGCCGGTGAAGCTCACCCGCCTGCTGGTCACCACCGGGAACGAGTCGAGCGAGGAGAGCTTCCACGCCTTCAGCCGCGCCCGGAAGCTCCTCCTCCGGAGCGGGTCGGCGAGCGTCACCTTCTCCGTCGAGGATCGCCGCGAGCCCCAGTCCGTCGCTCTGGAGAAGCCGCTCAGCGGGAAGATCTTCAGCCTCGAGGTGCTGGACAGCTTCACGGCCGAGGACCCGCTGGCATCGGTGTGCCTGGGCGACGTCCTGCCCTACGCCGGATCCACCGCGCTCGCCGGGCCGGCCCTGCGCAAGTCGCTGGGACTCCAGCCCGAGCGCGCCGAGCTGATCGGCCCGTGGTACGCCGGCCCCGAGGGGACCCCGGACCGGAGCCTGACCTTCTTCCTCGACGGCACCTGGCGCTCCACGGCGGAGGGTGGCTCAGCGGTGAAGCCCCTGTCCGGGAAGTGGTCGCTCCGGTCGGGAAGGGTATGGCTCGTCATTCCCGGGCTGGGCAAGGTCGACGCCCGCCCGCGGGTGACCCGGCGCGCGGACGGCGGCAAGTCGGCCGCCACCCTGAGCTTCGACGGCGCGGTGGGGGAGCTGAAGCAGCCCTTCCGGGACCGGCGCTGACTAGAGCGCCGCGCGCTTGCGCTTCGGCGAGAAGCGCTGGAAGAACTCGATGATCTCCTGGAAGGCGACCTTGCCGTCGCTCGCGTCCTTGAACTCGGATTCCAGGAAGATGCCGCCGCACGCTTCGCAGGTGTCGTAGTGCAGCGGGTGCTGGCGCTCGCCGCCGTCCACCCGCACCAGATCCACCTGGCACTCCGGACACTGGCCGGTGAGCGCCTCGGCATCCACCTTCCCACCCAGGCTCTCCAGCCCGGGGAGGTTGTTGTGCAGGAGGAGGCGGTTCAGGTCGGTGACGTCGATCCACAGGCCGAAGCACTGTTCGCACCGCCGCAACGCCGCCTCCCCATCCAGCTCACCCATCTCGACGCTGCAGCCAGGGCAATCCATGACGGCCTTCTGGTCCACTCCTGTGGCGGGGGCGATGCCCCGTTCGAGCCAGGACCGATACTAGGACCGGGAAAAATTGGCGCGCAACCCTCCTTCGATGCCAGGGCTCACCTGACCCGGGTCACCTGGGCTCCCAGGCGCGAGAGCTTCACCTCCAACCGCTCGTAACCCCGGTCGAGGTGGTAGACGCGCGACACCTGTGTGGTCCCCTGCGCGCGAAGGCCGGCGAGGATGAGCGACGCCGACGCGCGGAGGTCGGTGGCCATCACCGGCGCGGCGGAGAGGGCGCTCACCCCCTTCACCACCGCGGTGTGCCCCTCCACGCGGATGTCCGCCCCCATCCGCTTCAGCTCCGCGACGTGCATGAAGCGGTTCTCGAAGATGTTCTCCGACAGAACACTTGTCCCGTCGGCCACGGTCAGCAGGGCCATCATCTGGGCCTGCATGTCGGTGGGAAACCCGGGGTGCTCGGTGGTCTGGATGTCGACCGGGCGAGGCACGGCCGGGCCGCGGCAGCGGATGCCGGCCTCGGTGACGGACAGGGTGCAGCCCGTGTCGCGCAGCTTGCCGAGCAGGGCGTCGAGGTGCTCGGGCCGGGCCCCTCGCACGTGGACGTCCCCGGCGGTGATGGCCGCCGCCACCAGCAGCGTCCCGGCCTCGATGCGGTCGGGCAGGATGGTGTGCTCCACCCCCCGGAGCCGGTCGACGCCCTCGACGCGGATGGTGTCGGTGCCGGCTCCCTCGATGCGCGCCCCCATCGCCGTGAGCACGCGGGCCAGCTCCTCCACCTCCGGCTCGCGGGCGGCGTTCTCCAGGACGGTCCTCCCCTCGGCGAGCACGGCCGCCATGAGGACGTTCTCCGTGCCGGTGACGGTCACCTTGTCGAAGCGCACGGTGGCGCCGAGGAGCCGCTCCGCGCGGGCCTCGACGTATCCCTGCTCGAGCGAGATGTGCGCCCCGAGGGCGGCGAATCCCTTGAGGTGCTGGTCGATGGGGCGCTCGCCGATGGCGCATCCTCCGGGGAGCGAGACCCGGGCGTGGCCGTAGCGCGCGAGCAGGGGACCGAGGACGAGCACCGAGGCCCGCATGGTGCGGACCAGGTCGTAGGGCGCCTCGGCGGTGATGCCGTTGGCGGCGTGGACCCGGACCCGGTGGCGGTCCTCGCCCTCCACCCGGCCCGCGTCGACCCCCATGGTGGAGAGCAGCCGGAGCAGGGTGGAGATGTCGACCAGGTCGGGGACGTTGTGGAAGGTGCTCGGACCCTCGCCGAGGAGCGCCGCGGCGAGCAGGGGCAGCGCCGCGTTCTTCGCCCCGGAGGCGGTGACCTCGCCCTCCAGCCGCCGCCCGCCCTCCACCAGGATCCGGTCCACGCCTCTGTTCCCTTCCTGCCCCGTCGCCCGCGGCCGCTCAGCCGCAGGGGCGCGTCCCGAACGCCATGCGATCCCGCCGCTCGAGGTCGGGGGCGATGCGAACTCGCTCATACCCGCGCCGGAGGAGCAAGTCCCGGACCGCCGCGCCCTGGTCCTCGCCGATCTCCAGGGCGAGCAGGCCCGCCGGCGCGAGCGCTCGGAAGGCGCCGTCGACGAGGCGTCGGACCACCTCCAGCCCATCCCGGCCCCCGTCCAGGGCCCGCGCCGGCTCGCGCTGGACCTCGCGCTGGAGCCCGGCCATCTCGCCGGTGCGGACGTAGGGTGGATTGCTCACCACCGCGTCGAAGGGCGGCTCGCCCTCGACGGGCGCGAGCAGATCCCCCTGGCGAACCTCGAGCCGGGCGCCCGCCCCCAGCGCCTCGGCGTTGGCCCGGGCCACGGCGCAGGCCCCGGCGTCGATCTCGGTGGCCAGCACCGAGGCTCCGGGCCGCTCCAGGGCCAGGGTCACGCCGATGCAGCCGCTTCCGGTGCCGACGTCGAGGAGGCGGGGGGTGCCCCCGGCGGGGAGGGCGCCGAGCACCTCCTCCACGAGCAGCTCCGTCTCGGGTCGGGGGATGAGCACCCGGGGATCGACCCGGAACGTCCGCCCGCGGAAGTCGCGGACGCCGGTCAGGTACTGGACGGGATCGCCAGCGGTGCGGCGCTCGAGCAGGGCGCGGTAGCGCCCGAGCTCGCCGGGGTCGAGGGGGCGGTCGAGGTCGGTGTAGAGCTGGACGCGGGAGAGCCCGAGCACGTGGGTGAGCAGCAGCTCGGAGGTCAGTCGAGGAGCGTCGATGCCTCGCCGCTCGAAGTGCCGGGTGGTCCAGGTCAGGACCCGGCGCACCGTCCACGGGCCCTCGCTCATGCCCGGGTGCCCGGGGCGAGGCCCTCCGCCTTGAGGCGCTCCGCCTGGAAGTAGGTCCGGCAGGCGGTCACCACCTCGTCGATGTCTCCGGCCATGCGCGCGGTGAGGTTGTGCCAAGTGATGCCGATGCGATGGTCGGTGAGGCGATCCTGGGGAAAGTTGTAGGTGCGGATCTTCTCGCTCCGGTCCCCGGTTCCCACCTGACCGCGGCGGAGCGCGTCGCGCTCCCGGGACTGCCTGTCGAGCTCGAGCTCGAACAGCTTGGCCCGCAGCATGCGCATGGCCATGGCCCGGTTCTTGGTCTGGCTCTTCTCCTGCTGGCACTTGACCACGATGCCGGAGGGCCGGTGCGTCAGCCGGACGGCCGAGTCGGTGGTGTTCACGCTCTGACCCCCGGCGCCGGTGGAGCGCATGACTTGAAGGTCGACGTCGTCGGGGCGAACCTGGACGTCGACCTCCTCGGCCTCGGGCATGACCGCCACGGTGACGGTGGAGGTGTGGATCCGCCCCTGCGCCTCGGTGGCCGGGACCCGCTGCACCCGGTGCACGCCCGACTCGTACTTCAGCCAGCCGTAGACGGCCTCGCCGGAGATCATCGCGCTGGCGTCCTTGACGCCGCCGGCATTGCCGCTGCTGAGGTCGAGCAGCTCGGTGCGCCAGCCCTTCCGGTCCGCGTAACGCAGGTACATCTGGAGGAGCTCCTCGGCGAAGAGCCCGGCCTCGTCCCCGCCCGCCCCGGCGCGGACCTCGAGGATGACGTTCTTGTCGTCGTTGGGATCCCGGGGGAGGAGCAGGCGGTGCAGGGACCGCTCCAGCTCGTCCTCGCGTCGCCGCAGCTGGGGAAGCTCCTCGCGGGCCATCTCCCGCGCCTCGGGGTCGCTGCCCTCGAGCCATTCCTCCACCTGGGCGATGTCGTCCTTCAGCTTCCGGTAGGCGCGGAAGGTCTCCACCAGCGGCTCCAGCCCGGCGCGCTCCTTGGCCACCCGGGCAAACCGGGCCGAGTCGGCGAGCGTCTCCGGACTGGAGAGCTCGGCGGTGAGTCGGTCGAAGCGTCGCTCGACGTCCTGGAGCTTCTCGAGCATGAGCGCCACTACCCCTACCGGTCCGGCGGGGGCCGGCGCAAGGCGCTGTCCACCCTCGAGGCACGGGCACGGGCGAGACAGACCTCCTCGGTCTCTGGTATGGAGCGGGCCCGATGGCGGGCCGCGTGAAGACCAACCGCAAGAAGAAGAAGCTCCGGAGCCGCGCCCGGGTGAAGCGGCGTGCGCTCCCCCGGCGACGGATCCGCCGGCGTAGGTCCCAGGGCCGATAGCGCGCCTTGCATCGCTCCCGGTCCCCCTCGTAAGTACTGAAAGGGGGGCGCTCGCTCCCCACCCCCGGCTCATGGCCCGCGAGAAGGACAACATCGCGCTCTCCGACGAGCACAACTCCCGGGGCATCGAGCTCGCCGACCGGGGCTGGCTCGACGAGGCGATCCGCGAGTTCAAGCGGGCCATCGACCTCGACCCGGAATCGGCCCACGCCCACGACAACCTGGCCACCGTCTACGCCGAGAAGAAGCTCTACCGGGAGGCGCTGGCCGAGTACCTCACCGCCCTCCGCCTCGAGCCGGACAGCGCCACCGCCCACTACAACCTGGCCTGCTTCCTCTCCACCCACGGCCCGGAGTTCGCCGTCTCCGCCTACCGGCAGGCCATCGAGCTCGACCCGGAGTATCCCGACGCCCACCTCAACCTCGGCCTCACTTACGCCGACCACGGCCGGGTCGAGGAGGCGGTCACCGAGCTGAAGCGCGCCATCGAGCTCGACCCCTCCGATGCCTTCCCGCGCCACGAGCTGGCGGCCCTGCTCATGGACGAGGGCGACTACCGGAATGCCATCAGCCACCTCAAGGAGGTGGTGCGGCTCGAGCCGGACAACTTCGAGGCTCACCTCGACCTGGGCATCTGCTACGCCCAGAAGGGCTTCTACGCCGAGGCGGAGCGGGCCTACGGGCGGGCCCGGGAGATCAACGCCGAGGATCTCCTCCTCCACTACAACCTGGCTGCCCTCTACGCGCTGTGGGGGAAGAAGCCGGAGTCGCTCACCGCCCTGAAGGCCGCCCTGGAGATCGACCGGGCCAAGGTGGTGGGCTGGCTGGCCACGGATCCGATGTTCGACGCGCTCAAGGGCGACCCGGAGTACGAGAGCCTGCTGTGAGCGCGGGGGGCTGGCACCTCGCCGTCGCGGTGGGACTGATCCTGGTCACCGCCTTCTTCGTCCTGGCCGAGATGGCCCTGGTCAAGGCGCGTCCCTCGCGACTCCAGGCGCTGGCCGATGCCGGGCGCGAGGACGCCCGGTCGGTGCTGGCCGTGACGCGGGACCTGACGCCTTACCTCTCGGTCATCCAGTTCGGCATCACCCTGACCAGCCTGGGCATCGGCTGGGTGGGCGAGCCGGCGTTCGCCGACACGCTGGAGCGGGCGCTGGCCCCGCTGGCGGCAGACCGGCCCGGTCTGGCCGGCGCGGTGCGGACGGTGGCGGTGCTGGTGGGGTTCGCGCTGATCACCTTCCTCTCCCTGGTGCTGGGCGAGCTCGTTCCCAAGGGCATCGCCATCCAGCGCGCCGAGGGCGTGGCCCTGGCGGTGGCCGGGCCGCTCCGTGTCCTCTACGTGCTGTTCTTCCCCGGGGTGTGGCTGGTCAACCGGGCCTCCGGGCTCGTGCTCCGGCTGCTCGGGCTTCGCGCCCGCACCGGCGGGGAGCAGGCCCATACCGAGGACGAGCTGAAGATCATCCTCGCCTCGGCCGCCGAGGTGGGGACCATCGACCAGACCCGGGCCGAGCTGCTCGAGCGGGCGCTGGCCATGACCGAGAAGACGGCCCGGCAGATCCTCGTCCCCCGGACCGAGGTCCGGTACCTGGACCTGGACGAGCCGATGGAGCGGAACGTGGCCGAGGCCCGGGCCTCGGGGCACACCTGGATGCCCATCTGCCGCGGCAACCTCGACCAGGTCGAGGGGGTGGCCAACGTCAAGGACCTCTTCTTCCTCCTCGCCTCGCGGCAGCTGAAGAGCCTGGCGCAGGTCCAGCGCCCGGTGCTCTTCGTTCCGGAGAACGTCACCCTGGAGCAGCTCCTGGGCGAGTTCCGGAAGCGGCGCCGCCAGCTGGCAGTGGTGGTCGACGAGCACGGCGGCACCTCGGGCATCGTCGCCCTGGCGGACGTGGTGGCCCAGGTGGTGGGGGACGTGGCCGAGCTCGGGCGCCGCACCGAGGTCCGGACCCTGCCCGGGGGGCGGCTCGAGGTGGCCGGGAACACGTCGCTCGAGGACCTCGCGGACCGGCTGGAGGTGGAGTTCGACGTGGACACGCAGGAGGTGACCACCGTGGCCGGCTACCTGATGGCCCGCCTGGGGCGCGTGCCCGAGCCCGGGGACGCCGTCGCGGTGGGCGAGTACGAGGTGCGCGTCGCCGAGACGGATGGGCCCCGGGTGGTGAAGGTCCTCATCGCGCCGCTGCCGCCTCCGGCGCAGCCCCCGCCCGGGAGCTCGACGGCCGCCAGCGCATGACCCTCTGTCGAGTGTCACGCCATGTCACGTGTTGCTTGCTCGCCCGGGGATCGACGCATAACCTCAGGGAAAAGTAGGTTCCAGCCACGGCGGAGAGCCCCCCTCGCATGCGCATCCAGCGCCTGGACATCACCGGCTTCAAGTCCTTCGTGGACCGGAGCGTCTTCAGCTTCGGCGACGGCATCACCGGCGTCGTCGGACCCAACGGCTGCGGAAAGTCGAACGTCGTCGACGCCCTGCGCTGGGTGATGGGCGAGCAGAGCGCCAAGGCGCTCCGCGGCCGGGGGATGGAGGACGTCATCTTCAACGGCAGCGAGAGCCAGGGCCCGCTCTCCATGGCCGAGGTGACGCTCACCCTCTCCATCGACGCCGCCGATGCGCTGGCCCCCCAGTACGCCGGCTTCCCCGAGCTGACCATCACCCGGCGCCTGTTCCGCTCCGGCGAGTCGGAGTACCTCATCAACCGGACGTCCTGCCGGCTCCTCGACGTCGTCGAGCTCTTCCTCGGCACCGGCGTCGGTACGCGCGCCTACTCCATCATCGAGCAGGGTCGGGTGGGACTCATCGTCTCCTCCAAGCCCGAGGACCGGCGGCTCCTCATCGAGGAGGCGGCCGGGGTGACGAAGTACAAGTCCCGGCGGCGGGCGGCGCAGCGGAAGATGGAGGCCACCGAGGCCAACCTGCTCCGGGTGGCCGACCTGGTCACCGAGCTGGCCAAGCGGCTCGACTCCCTCGGCCGCCAGGCGCGCAAGGCGGAGCGGTACCGGACGCTCAAGGCCCGGGCCCGCGAGATCGAGCTCCACCAGGCGGCCCACCGCTGGCTGGCCCTGGCCGCGGAGCAGAAGCAGCTCGCCGAGAGACTTCAGGCCCTGAGCGGAACGGAGCGCGCCGCGGTGGAGGGGGTGCGCGCGCTGGAGGACGCCATCGCCCGGGAACGGGGCGCGCTGGACCGCGAGGCGGAGCGGCTCCGGGGGCTGGCTGGCGCGGCGCACGCGCTCGAGTCGGAGGTCCAGCGGGACGCTCAGAACCTGGCCCACTGGCAGGAGGACCTGGACGCCGCCGGCGCCGGCGGTCGGACGAGCGCTGCCGAGCTGGCCGAGGTCCAGGCCCAGGCGGAGACCCTGGGCGCACGCGTGCTGGCGCTGGAGGCCGAGCTGGCCACGCTCTCGGAGACCTCGGCCACGGAGACGGCGGCGCTGCGGCGGGCCGAGGAGGGTCTGGACGCGGTCCAGGCGATGCAGACCGAGGCCGCCTCCCGGATGGAGCAGGACCGGCTGACCCTGCTCGGCCTGGCGGCGCGGGTGGCCAACCACGAGAACAACCTGGTCAACCTGGCCGCCAAGCGCGAGGAGCTCGGCCAGCGCCGCTCGGCGGCCGAGGCCGAGGCGGAAGCGCTCCGGGGCCAGGTGGCGGCGCTGGAGCGCGAGCGCGCGGAATGCAACCGGGCCGTGGCCCGGAGCCGGCAGCTCAGTCTGGAGCTGGCCGAGCGCCGCGGCGCGGAGGAGGAGTCGCTCGGGCGGCTCCGGGCGGCGTTCGCCGAGCACGAGGTGTCGGTCATCGCCCTGCGCGAGGAGCTGGCCGACCGGCGGAGCCGGCTCCACTCGCTGGAGGAGATCCAGCGCCACTACGAGGGCTTCGACCGCGGGGTGCGCGCGGTGATGCGCCACGCCGCCGAGGCGCCGGCCGGGCACGGAGTTCGGGCCCTGGTGGCCGACGTGGTGGCCACCTCGGCGCGCTTCGAGAAGGCGGTCGAGGCGGCGCTCGGGGCCCGGCTCCAGCACGTCCTGGTGGAGGGGCGCGCCGAGGCGTTCGGCCTGGCCGAGCACCTGCGCCGGATGGCCGAGGGGCGGAGCACCTTCGTCCCGCTCAGCGCTCTGGCCGGCTCTGCGCCGCGCGCCGCGGCGCCGTTCCATCTTCCCGGCGTGGTCGCCGCCGCGGTGGACGAGGTCTCCGCCGAGCCCGGCTTCCGGCCGGTGGTCGAGGCGTTGCTCGGCGACGTGCTCATCGTCGAGGACCTGGCCAGCGCGCGCTCGGTGGCCGAGGCGGCCGGCCCGGACTGGACGCTGGTCACGCTGGAGGGCGAGGTGCTCGGCCGGGACGGCTCTCTCACCGGAGGCCTGCTCGAGGGCCCGGCCGTGGGGGCCCTGCAGAAGAAGCGGGAGATCGCCGAGCTCGCCCGGACCGTGGCCCAGCTCGAGGAGCGGGTGCAGGAGGCGGTGACCCGCGGCTACGCCCTGCAGAAGCAGGTCCTCCACACCGAGGAGGTGCTCAAGGGCCTGCAGCGCCACCACCACGAGGAGGAGGTGAACCGGAGCGCCCTGGAGAAGGACCTCACCCGGGCCGCCGAGTCCCTGGCCGAGCTCCGGGAGAGGCTCTCCGCGGCGGGCCTCGAGGCGGATGGCCTGCAGCGGGCCTGGGCGCAGGTGCAGCACGAGGAGGAGGCCTCGCGGGGCGAGGTGGCGCACGCCCTGGCCGAGCGGGCCACCCGGGAGGCGGCGGTGAAGGCGCTCGCCGAGCGCATCGAGTCGTTGCGCACCTCGGCCGAGGCGCACCAGGCCGAGCTGGTCGAGCTCCGCGTCCGCCGGGCGGCACACGCCGAACGGGGCGAGGCGGCGCGCCGGACCCTGGGTGAGGCGGCCGGCTCACGCGACCAGCTGCTCGCCCGCCGGGCGCGGCTGGAGGAGGCGGCCTCCGCCTCGGCGGCGCGCTCCGCCGAGCTCTCGGCGCGCATCTCCGGGGTGCTCTCCGGCCACCAGGCGCGCCAGGCGGAGCTGGCCGCCCGGGGAGCGGAGCTCGAGGCCGGGCAGCAGGCGCACGCCGCCCGGGCAGCGCGGGTGCGCGCCGAGGAGCAGCGCCTCCGGGAGGAGCGCGCGCAGCTCGACGGCCTGACCGAGGGCCTGGGGCAGCTCACCCTCCGGGAGCGCGAGCTGGTCCTCGAGCTGGCCCATCTCTTCGACGGGGTGCGGGATCGGCACCAGGCGGAGCTGGACCAGGAGCTGCACCGCTTCCACCTCCGGCCGGCGCTCACCGACGCGGCCGAAACCGAGCTGCGCGAGCTCCGGGCCCAGGTGGAGCGGATGGGGGAGATCAACCTCACCGCCATCGAGGAGCACCGCGAGGTGGCCGAGCGTCATGCCTTCCTGGCCGCGCAGCAGCGAGATCTCGAGGCGAGCCTGGCCCAGCTCCGCAGCGCCATCGCCAAGATCGACCGCACCAGCCGCGAGCGCTTCGCTCACACCTTCCAGGCGGTGAACGAGAAGTTCCAGGCGGTGTTTCCCCGCCTCTTCGGCGGGGGCCGGGCGGGCCTGGTGCTGGTCGAGGACCCGGGAGAGGAGCCGGGCGTGGACATCGTCGCCCAGCCCCCGGGCAAGAAGCTGCAGAGCGTGACCCTGCTCTCCGGTGGGGAGAAGGCGCTCACCGCGGTGGCGCTCATCTTCGCCATCTTCCTCCTCAAGCCCTCGCCCTTTTGCGTACTGGACGAGGTGGATGCGCCGCTCGACGAGGCCAACGTCGGCCGCTACAACGACCTGTTGCGCGAGATGAGCGCGCGGTCGCAGTTCATCCTCATCACCCACAACAAGCGGACGATGGAGGTCTCCGACACCCTCTATGGCGTGACCATGGAGGAGCCGGGCATCTCCAAGCTGGTCTCGGTGCGGCTGCGGGACGCGGCGGCGGCCAACGACGACCAGGCCGTGGCCTAGTACTTCACCTTGGGACAGACCTTCTCGTCGTTGGTCCGCGCCTCGCGGGCCCGGGCGATGAGCGCCTGGGTCCCGGAGACGAGCTTCTGGATGCCGATCTCGGTCTCGCCCCAGCTCGGATCCTTGGCCTTGTTGGCGGTGACCACGGCCAGGGTGTCCTGGTGCATCGTGGCCTCGGTCTCCGCCGCCGCGATCCAGGCGTCGTCCTGGCGGAGGAGCTCCTGGCAGGCGGCGGTCAGGTCCTTGACCATGGCGCTGGCCTTCTTCGGGTTCGACTTGGTGAGGCCCTTGTAGTCGACGACCATGGCGTTGTACCGGGCCGAGGCCGAAAGGACGCGCGCCTGCTGCAGCTGGGTGGCCGAGCTGCGCTGGTAGCTCATCGCCTCGAGCTGGGCGAACCTCAGGGTGGGGTCGGCCAGGGCCAGGACCTCGGTCGACGGGGCGAGCGCGTTGAGGAAGAGGAACCGGTAGGGGACGAGGACCTGCACCGAGGTGATGTTGTACTTGAGCGCGCTGAGCTTCTCGGCGGCGCAGCTCCGCATCGCCGGCGGGGGACCCTCGGCGAAGGTCACCTCCACCGGGCGCGGCTCCCCGGCGTCGGTGAAGCGGAAGTTCTCCGGATTCTTGGTCACCTGCACCTTGAGGTCGGCCGGCGCCGGGTCAGGCGTGGTCTTGTAGGCCCCGAAGCAGGGACAGAGCCCGGGCATGGCCAGGCGAACCACGCCCGCCACGTCGGAAAACTCGTTCAGCCCGAAGTGGACCTGCTCGATCCTCAGCTCCGGGACCTGCGCCGTGTACACCACCGGCTTGCTCCCTGGCGCCAGGGGCTGGAAGGCCGGGCTCGTCTTTTCCACCGCATCCTCGATGCACTTCTTCCCCTCCGGGGTCAGCCCCTCGGATTCCACCGAGCGCGCGTAGCCGGCATCGGAGAGGGTGAGGGTGAGCTTGAAGGCGGAGGACTTGCCGGGCACGTAGTAGCGGCCATCGTGCAGGCACTCGAGGACCGCCGGACGCGCGGCGAGCCACAGCCCGCCGAGGGCCACCTCGTTCACCGGCGTGGCCACCGCCACCGGCTCGAGGAAGCACATCCCGAGGTCGAAGGGAATGATGTTGCCCACCTTGGTGGAGGTTTCCGCGGCGGCGGGCCGCGGCGCGCACAGCGCGAAGAGCAGGGCGAGGAGCGTGGGCAGGCGGGAAGTCACGGGGAGACCTCGGGGAGAGCGGGGAAGGGTTTTCCGGGAGGCCCCCCTTAGCAAAGCGTCACGGGAAGTTCACCCGTCGGATGCGTCCATCCGCGGACCGGACCTCGAGCACCACCGACCCCGGCGAGAGGCGCGCGCGCGCGAGCGAGGCCGCGCCCGCCGGGGCGCCGTCGATGGTGACCACCAGGTCGCCCTCGCGGAGCCGGGCGCCGGGGGGCGCCTGGCGGATGAAGACCCCGGCCGGGAGCCGGGCGAGCGTCGCCGCCTCCGCCTCGTCCATGCCGGCGTTGGCCACCTGGAGCCGGCCGAGCCGCTGGACCTCCGCGTCCAGCCCGGGCGAAAGCCGGCCCTCGGGGCGGGCGACCACCACCCAGGTCTCCAGCGCCGGCCCGCGGGACTCCCGGGGCGGGCTCCAGTGTCCGGTCAGATGCGAGAGCGCCTCGGTGGCCGCGCGCTCCAGGACGGCACCCGCCTGGAGGGTCGCGTCCGCTGCCGCCCCGGAAGCGAAGGGATCGACCCGGGCCTCGGCCGTGGACTCGACCAGGATGCGGCCCGAGCTCGGGTGGAGCACCTCCACCGTGGCACGCCAGCGCAGCTCCGCGGCGGCGCCCACGGCCGAGCTCCCGCCTCCCCGGACCTCCTGCTGGCTCGAGGCCTGGGCCGTCTCCAGCCGGGCACGGACGAGGACGGCCTCCTCGGGACGGAGGTGGGCGACCTTCAGCAGAGGAATGGCGGCGACCGCCGTCCAGTCGTTGCGCTCCGGATGGAGGACGGGGACCTCGCCCGCCCCCCAGACCAGGGCCTGACCCTCCACCGAGGCGAGCGCCGCGGACGTCAGCCGGTCGCCGAGCGCGCCGACGTCGCCGGTGCCGGTGGCGCGCACCGGTTCGAGCACCGCCGCGGCGAGCCGGTCGGGCGCGTCGGACTCGGCCCGGGTGGTCACCGGGACCGAGCTGCACCCGGCCAGCGCGGCGGCCAGCGCGGCGATCCGGGAGCGGCTCATCCCGCGGGCGCGCGCAGGAGCGGGGTGAAGCCGCCGGCGGCGTCGAGGGCGACCAGGTCCGAGTAGCCGCCGACGTGGACGTCGCCGACGAAGATCTGGGGCACGGTGCGCTGCCCGCCCGAGCGGTCGATCAGGCGGGCGCGGGCGCCATCGTCCCCGCTCACGTCCACTTCCCGGAAGCTCACGCCCCGGGCGGCGAGCCAGGCCTTCGCCCGCTGGCAGTAGCCACACGCGGCTGTCGTGTAGATGACGACCTCGTGCATGAGCGCGTTCTCTCCTCCGGCTGGCCGGGCGGCCGGGCGGGCGGGCCGGTGGTCCGGGCACCGTCGGCGTCGCCCGTTAGAGTGCAGCAGTGTTCCCGCCCGTGCTAGGTCACGGTGTGGGGATCTTCCCTCCCCCGGGGGGTGGAATCGATGCAGAACACGCGCGTGCTGGGCCGCCAGCGCCGCCGCTTCAAGGTCAGCCTCGGCCAGGCCTCCGGCTTCACGGTCGACGTGTCCGGGGGCGGGTTCTGCGCCGAGCTGATGCGCGTGTTTCCCAAGGGGACGGCGGTGAAGGGCAGTCTCACCGTGGACGGGACGGAGTACGAGTTCTCGGGGCGGGTGGCCTGGGCCAAGCAGGGCGACTTCCGCATCAACCTGCGCGGGCGCATGGGGGTGTGCTTCACCGACATCCCACCCCAGCTCCGCGAGATCTTCAGCGTCACCGCCACCGGAACGCCCGTCCCGGCGGCCGGCCCTTACGTGCGCTGAAGACGGCGACGGCCCCCGGAGGCTGACCCCCGGAGGCCGTCTGCCTGCGGACGATGGGGAACGCCCGGGAGGGCCCTTACATCCCCATCCCGCCCATGCCGCCCATCCCGCCCCCGGCCGGCTTGGCCTCTTCCTCCTTGGGGCGCTCGGCGACCAGGGCCTCGGTGGTGAGCATGAGCGAGGCCACCGACGAGGCGTTCTGGAGCGCGTAGCGGGTGACCTTGGCCGGGTCGATGACCCCGGCGGCGAGCAGGTCCTCGAAGGCGCCGGTGGCGGCGTTGAAGCCGAAGGCCCCGGTCCCGTCCTTGACCTTGTTCACGATCACCGATCCTTCCAGACCGCCGTTGCCGACGATCTGGCGGAGCGGCTCCTCGAGGGCCCGGCGGACGATCTCCACGCCGAACTTCTCCTCGTCGTTCCAGGTCCCCTTGTCCAGCGCCTTGAGGCAGCGGATGAAGGCCACGCCCCCGCCGGGGACGACGCCCTCCTCCACCGCGGCGCGGGTGGCGTTGAGGGCATCCTCCACGCGCGCCTTCTTCTCCTTCATCTCCGTCTCGGTGGCGGCGCCCACGTTGATCACCGCCACCCCGCCCACCAGCTTGGCCAGGCGCTCCTGGAGCTTCTCCTTGTCGTAGTCGCTGGTGGTGTCCTCGACCTGCTTGCGGATCTGCGCCACCCGCCCCTGGATGTCCTTCTGGCTTCCGGCGCCCTCGATGATGGTGGTGTTGTCCTTGTCCACCACGATGCGCTTGGCCTTGCCCAGGTCGTTCAGGGTGAGGTTCTCCAGCTTCAGGCCCAGGTCCTCGGCGATCATCTTTCCGCCGGTGAGGATGGCGATGTCCTCGAGCATGGCCTTGCGGCGATCCCCGAAGCCCGGCGCCTTCACCGCGCAGGTGTTGAGCACGCCCCGGATCTTGTTCACCACCAGGGTGGCCAGGGCCTCGCCCTCCACCTCCTCGGCCACGATGAGCAGCGGCTTGCCCGCCCGGGCCACCTGCTCGAGCAGCGGCAGGAGGTCCTTCATCGAGCTGATCTTCTTCTCGTGGATGAGGATGAGGGCGTCCTGGATGACCGCCTCCATCCGCTCCGGGTCGGTGACGAAGTAGGGGGAGAGGTAGCCGCGGTCGAACTGCATGCCCTCGACCACGTCGAGCGTGGTTTCCAGGCCCTTGGCCTCCTCGACGGTGATCACGCCCTCCTTGCCCACCTTCTCCATGGCGTTGGCGATGGTCTCTCCGATGGAGGTGTCGCCGTTGGCGGAGATGGTGCCCACCTGGGCGATCTCCTTCTTGTCCTTGGTCGGCTTGCTCTGCTTCTTGAGCGCCTCGACCACCGCCAGCACCGCCTTGTCGATGCCGCGCTTGATGTCCATCGGGTTGTGCCCGGCGGCCACCAGCTTGGCGCCCTCGCGGAAGATCGCCTGGGCGAGCACGGTGGCGGTGGTGGTCCCGTCGCCGGCGACGTCGGAGGTCTTGCTGGCCACCTCCTTCACCATCTGCGCTCCCATGTTCTCGAACCGGTTGTCGAGCTCGATCTCCTTGGCGACGGTGACGCCGTCCTTGGTGATGGTGGGAGAGCCGAACGACTTCTCGATCACCACGTTGCGGCCCTTGGGCCCGAGGGTGACCTTCACCGCATCGGCGAGGGTGTTCACGCCGCGCAGGATGGCGTCGCGGGCGCGCACGTCAAAAACGATGTCCTTGG
>Ga0187777_10001410_pt1 | contig 15564 bp, 12 predicted proteins | sample 1015_Q2_SP5_10_M_FD_132416 | JGI IMG/M metagenome (GOLD analysis project Ga0187777, IMG submission 132416) | Tropical peat soil microbial communities from peatlands in Department of Meta, Colombia - 1015_Q2_SP5_10_MG | ecosystem: Environmental > Terrestrial > Soil > Wetlands > Peat | place... | reverse complement strand
CGCCTCCGGCTTCCTTCCCACCACGCCTCACGACGCAGCAGTTGCCATCGACTTGTGGTTAGCGCCATCTCTGCCACAGGGGACTCCCACCCCCAAGCAACACGGCATGCCCGGCGTACACGTCCGAGGGCGGGACGATTCGTCCCGCCCTCTGGCCGTCTCGTAGCGGCAGGTGCGCGATCCGAACTGCTCAGCACATCGACCTGGGCCTGCCGACGGCGGCGGCCGCGGCGGCGACCGCTCTCGCGGGCGCGACCCTGGGGCTGTCGGTCAGTGTGATGAGGCCCCGGTAGTTAGAGGTTCCGTTGGTGACGTTATCGTTGAAGTTGATCCGGCCGGTTGCTCCTGCGAAGTCGCCGGTGCCGGACACAATCTTGTGCTGGCAGCGGCCGGCGACCTCATTGCCGGTGGCGGGGTCGAACTTGCCCTCGAACTTATAGGTGAGCGCGAGCGTGCCGGTTGGATCGTGGTGAGCGCACCGCCCGCTTCGGTCGAGGTCCAGGCAGCCGACGAAGTGCTCGGCGCCGGTCGCGACGAACACCCCCGTCGGCGTGCTGACGATCGGGTTGGAGGTGTCGGTGTACCAGCAGCCGATCAGGCTCCCAGCCATCGCGTTGCTCAGGAAAGGCGCGACACCGGTCACAGGATCCACCGCGGCGCACGGGTCGCCGGGGGCACCCGCTGTGGTGTCCGCGGCCGCCTGGATGCCTGACACGCGCACGGCCGAGCCGTGTGCGAGCGCCGGCGCGGCGCAGACCAACACAGCGATCAGCGCCGCAGGTGTAACTAGCCTCTTCATGGTTGCTCCTCTCGCCAGGGACCGTCGCCAACGGCCCCGGCTGATCCTGGTGGTTTGTTGTATGGGTGGGGGCGCCGAGGTCGGCGTCCTCCGTCGTTGGTTGCGTGAGGCCTCGGGCACGACCACGACCGGGTCCGTGTCGACGAAACAACCTTTGACGTTGGTCATCGGCATCTCCAGCAAGCCGCAACCGCGACGGCGCTCGCGCGGCCGGTTTGCGTAGCCCCCGACCAGGTCATCCGGCGCGGCCGGCTCCGCGCAGCCGCCCATCGGTTTCCGACGCGCATCGTGAACAGCGCGTCCGATCAACAGCCGCATCTCCTCGGCGGTGCCACGGGCGCCGATCGCGTGCCGGGCGAGTTCTCACTTGGGCGTGTCACAAATGCCGTCACGAACTTCGTGTCCCTTCAATCTGGCCGAGTCGGGATCGCAAGGGCTCGTTGAGCTCGCGTGCGCCAAGCACGATCGCCTCGTGCAGTCTCTGTTTGCCCCGCGGATCCATGTCTGTTTGACACGCCGCACGCTACGACGGGCCGCTACACAATCGCTGGAGACTCGCTGAAGACGCCGCTCAGCAGAACCTGAATCTCGATCGCTACAACGACGACCTCGCGTGCAAGTGACCGTCGCGCTTTGCTACGCGCACTTGCTGGACGGCCGTCGCTTCGAACAGCCCTCCCGGAAGCATGAAGTCGCACGAGGGGCGAGTGACCCCGCCGCTACTCGCAAGGTACGCCAACAGCTCACTCCTGAGCGTTCAGTGTCGCCGAGCTTCCTGCCCCGCAAGGATCGCGAGACTGTGCTCAACGCCGGCGCTCGCAGCCACAGACAATCCACAACAGTCGATAGTCGCATGACGAGTAATGGTTCCCGTCGGCGCGAGAGCGAACGCCATGCAAATCGACGGCTGTCATGGGCTCGACCGAGCTAACAGCAGCGCCTCGGCTCCGCCACGAACACGAACACACGGCAGCGGGATACCGTCGTGCAGCAGCTCCACGGCGTGGGCATGCCGGAGCTGGTGCGGCGCCAGGCGCCGGCGCACGCCCGCCGCCATCGCCGCGCGGTGCGGTCGTCGAGGTCGGTTTCGGTCAGCGACAGCGCCTCGTTGATCCGCAGCCCGGCGCGCCAGAGCACGACGATCAGGCCGTTGAGGCGGTGACCGTAGCGAGCTTTTTGAGCTTCGCGCATGACGGCGACGATCTCGTCGACCGTGGGCGGGTCAGCGGGGTATCGCTGTCCTTTATTGCGCGGTGCTTTACCCCTGCGGAACCCGGGCATCGCCGCGCGAGCGGCGCCGGCCGGCGGCATCGATGAGCGGCTGAAGAGAAGACACCGGGTCGGCGCGGACCGGCTTTCGCATTTGGGGAGGAGCCGTGCGACTTGCCGGCGCTGGGCTGGCGGAGCACCTGGGGCGACGAGGACAGCGTCTGGGGGGTTCCGCAGGTTGTTCCTGGAGCGGCACAGGCTAGGCGTGTCGGCACTCGATCGGAGGCGTGGTTCCGTTTGGGTCCCTTTGCCACCCGCAAGCAGCCCGCAGGCGCGATACAGTGGCGATGGAGCATCGATCCCAGTGGGATGATTGGGTCGGGGCGGTTTCGGGACCGAATGATGGGCGAGGTGAGATTTGTGGCTGATTCGCGTGCTGGCGGCGCAGGACTGTCGATGACGCGTGATGCTTGGCGTTGGCGGTGCCGGGAATGGTGACGGCGGAGGAGATCGGCGGGGTTGCGGTCTTCGCCGGTTTGGACCAGGCGGGGCGCGAGCGCCTTTCCCAGGTCGCGGCGGATATCAGTCTGGTGCCGGGCGAGTACGCCGCGCATGAGGGCGAGGAGCGCGCGCTGTTCGCGGTGTTGGAGGGTCGGATCGAGCCGGTGAAGCTCGTGGACGGGATCGAGCGGGTGGTCGGGGTGCGTCACGCAGGGGATATCTTCGGGGAGGTGCCGATCGTTCTGGGGACGTTGTTCCCGGTCGGCTTTCGTGCGGCGGAGAGCTCGCGCGTCATGCGGGTGGAGCCCGCTGACTACCATGCTCTCGCGGCCGTACACCCGGAGGTCGCGAAGGAGGTGGGCAGTCTGGCGGCCCACCGGATGGGAGGATCGCGGGGCCTGTCTGGATTGGCGGCCGAGCCGCCGCCACCACGCGTGATCGTCGTTGGGCATCGCTGGGATGCCGGGTGCACGGAGCTGCGGCGGTTCCTGGACCGCAACCAGGTCACCTTCAAGTGGCTCACCCCCGAGACGCAGGACGCCTCGGAGCAGTGGGGTGGACCGTTGCCGGCCGAGGAAGACTGGCCGGCGATTCGGATCGTCGATGGTAAGACCGTGGTGCGGCCGCAGCTGCGCAGGGTCGCCGAGCTGCTCGATCTCGGCACGGAGGCCAGCGCCGGGCAGTACGACACGGTGGTGGTGGGCGCCGGTCCGGCGGGGTTGGCCGCGGCTGTGTACGGAGCATCCGAGGGACTGCGGACGATCGTGGTGGAGCGCGAAGCTCCTGGCGGTCAGGCCGGCACCTCGTCGCGGATCGAGAACTACCTCGGGTTCCCGTCGGGTGTCTCAGGCGCCGAGTTGGCGAGCCGTGCGCTGCAACAGGCACGCAGGCTAGGTGCCGAGATCCTGGTGACCCGTGCGGTCACGCGCATAAACGCCGCCGCGCTTCAGCTGCACCTGGACGGTGGTGATGTAATCCGCGCGCGCACGATCGTCCTTGCCTGCGGAGTGGCGTGGCGGCATCTGTCGATCGAGGGCTTTGATCGTCTCGCCGGGAAGGGCATTTCGTACGGGGCGGCGCGCAGCGAGGCTCCTAACACTCACGGCTTGGATATCCATATCGTCGGCGCGGGCAACTCGGCCGGGCAGGCAGCGTTGTTCCTCTCCACGCACGCGCGGAGCGTGACGATCCTCTGCCGTAGCGAAACTCTGGCGAAGAGCATGTCGCGGTACCTGATCGACCAACTCGTGCTCCGGTCGAACATCTACACCTCATATCGAACCGAGGTAGTGGCCGCACACGGCGACGTCTCGCTCGAGGCGATCGAGGTCCGCAATTCCGCGACCGGAGAGACGTCTCGCGAAGCGTCGGGCGGGCTGTTCATTTTCATCGGAGCGGATGCCGAAACCGGATGGCTGCCGCCGGAGATCGCGCTCGACCGCCACGGCTTCGTGCTCACTGGCTCGGAAATGCAAGCGACTGGAGGGTGGACGCTTGACCGTGACCCATACCTCCTCGAGACGAGCGTCCCGGGGATTTTCGCGTGCGGCGATGTGCGCTCAGGGCCTGTCAAGCGAGTCGCGGCGTCCGTGGGCGAGGGCAGCATGGCCATCGCGTTCGTACATCAATATCTGAGGGACGCGGGCTGGGCAGAAGCCAAGCCGCCCGGTGAGTCCGCGCAGCACCCGTCAGCGGATCTCGCTCACACCAGCCCCGGGGCGAGCGCCGTACCGCGATAAGCAGCGCGCCGTCACTCGGCGCCACCGACGGTTTGACGCGGCTGCTCCCGGTCGCGGCCACGGCGACCCGCCGCTCCGTGGGGCGGCTGCTTCGCTCGCAAACCCCACAGTGATCTGGGGCCCGTGGCGGGCACGCGGGCGACTGCTTCCGGGACAGTTGGGGTCAGGCGATGACAGGGAACTTGCGTGCTGCTTCCGTCGCCAATGCATTCGCACGGCGCCGGCCGCCGCGATCGCGGCGCGGCGGGCGGACGGAGGTCAGGTACCGACGTTCAGGAGGTGCCGCCGGGGTCTGTGTCCGCTGCTCGGTTCGTTAGGAGCCGCGGCGAGCGGCGGGCGCGTGGTCAGACGTCTGCACGATGTCGCGTCAAGAGCAACTGCTGGCTGCCCGCCGCCCGCGTGGTGGTTGGCGGCCCTGCTGTGTCGCGGACAGGTTGCTTCGGACCGCTGCCCGCGGACGCATCGACACGGTTTCGCGCGATCGAGTCGCGGCCCGTTCCCCGCCGATCGTGCTGGTAAGTTCGCCCCGTGGCGGAGTCGAGCGAGCGCGCGGCGAGCGCGTCGGGGATCGTGCTGCTGACGCTGGCGTCAGGCCAGTTCTTGATGACGCTGGACAGCTCGGTGATGAACGTGTCGATCGCGACCGTGGCCAAGGATGTCGGCACGACGGTCACCGGGATTCAGACCGCGATCACGTTCTACACGTTGGTGATGGCGTCGTTGATGATCACGGGCGGCAAGCTCGGGCAGATATTTGGTCGTAAGCGCGCGTTCGGGATCGGGTGTGTGATCTACGGGTGCGGGTCGTTCATCACTGCGATCTCCAAGAGTCTCGCCGTGCTGATGTTTGGCTGGTCGTTCCTGGAGGGAGTCGGGGCCGCGCTGATCCTGCCCGCGATCGTCGCATTGGTCGCGTCTAATTTCGAGCCGGCGGGGCGCCCGCGGGCCTACGGGCTCGTCGCCTCGGCGGGCGCGATCGCGGTCGCTGCCGGCCCGTTGATCGGGGGGCTGTTCACGACGTACGCCTCGTGGCGGTGGGTGTTCGTGGGCGAGGTGCTGATCGTGCTCGCGATCCTCGCCGTCGGGCGCCGTATTGCTGATGCCCCACCTGAGGAGCGCGCACGGTTGGATCTGGTCGGTACCGGCCTGTCCGCGCTCGGGCTGGGGCTGATTGTGTTCGGGATCCTGAAAGCTGGGTCGTGGGGGTTCGTGCGAGCCAAGCCCGAGGCCCCGCAGTGGCTAGGTCTCTCCCCGGCGATCTGGCTGGTCCTCGGCGGCGGGCTCGTGCTATGGCTGTTCTTCGGATGGGAGAACCGGAGGATCGCCAAGGGTGCCGAGCCACTGATCAACCCGTCGATCCTGCTCAACCGGACGCTCCGCGGCGGGTTGACGTCCTTCTTCTTCCAGTATCTGCTGCAGGCCGGATTGTTCTTCGCGGTACCGCTGTTCCTGTCGGTATCGCTTGGCCTGTCCGCAATCGCGACCGGCGTTCGCCTGCTGCCGCTGTCGATCACGCTTCTGTTGGCCGCCGCCGGCATCCCGAAGGTGTTCCCCGACGCCTCACCTCGCCGCGTGGTGCGGATTGGCTTCCTGGCGCTATTCGCCGGGATCGCGGTGATGGTCGGCGCGCTCGATGCGGGCGCCGGGCCGGAGATCGTGACCTGGCCGATGCTGCTCGCCGGCCTTGGGATCGGGGCGCTCGCCTCACAACTCGGGAGTGTGACCGTTTCCTCAGTTCCCGACGAGCAAAGCGCCGAGGTCGGCGGGCTACAGAACACCGTGACGAACCTGGGCGCGTCGATCGGGACCGCACTGAGCGGAGCGGTCCTGATCGCGGCGCTGACAACCTCGCTGATCACGGGGATTCAGAACAACCCCGCGGTGCCGGCCGACGTGAAATCGAAGGCCCAGACCGAGCTTGCAAGCGGCGTCCCGTTCCTCTCCGACAAGGACCTTCATGCCGCGCTCAAGAAAGCTGGCGTGCCCAACGACACTGCCGACGAGATCGTTAAGGAGAACGCGACCGCGCGACTAGACGCGCTGCGCTCGTCCCTATCGGTGATCGCCGTGATCGCGCTGATGGCACTGTTCTTCGGCGGCGCCATCCCGGCCGAGCAGCCCACCGCCACTCGCGCACCCTGACCGACACGCCAGGCTGCTTCGAACGTCCCCAGGCCTCCGCTCCCACGGCCCCCGTGCGGCTCGCGGCACCGGCTGCCGCCATCGCCGCCACCAAAGATCCACGGGCTCGGCTCTGGCCCTCAGCCCAGTCGTACGGTCACGCCGACGAAGACTACGAACGCGCCAAGCGCCCTCAGCGTGCCGACACGTCCCGTCCCGCAGCTCTCACTCGGCCCTTCGCATGCAACCGGAGCCGCCCTAACAAGCCGCTGCGTCACTCCTTCGCCGGACCGAGCACACTCCCGCGGCGCCCAAAGGGGGCGCTCTCCCAACTCGTCCATTACGTGCACCAGATCAGCCACTTGTCTGGCCCCGCTGGCGGAAGCAGAGCAAGCACCGCGGCGTCCGTTCCGCACCGATTCGTGACTTGCCCGTTGCCCACCGGGTGGCCCGTGTCAGCTCAGTCGAGCGGACCGAGTCGGTAGCCGACGCCGCGGACCGTCTCGAGCGCAGCGGCGCGATCGCCCATCTTCCTGCGCAGCCCGCTGACGACCGCCTCGACGACGTTTGAGTTCGCGCCCGTCCATTGGTGTCCCCACACCTCGCGCAGCAGCTCCTCGCGGGTGACCGCGACGCCCTCGCGGCGCTGCAGGTGACATAGGACGTCCAGCTCCAGGCGGCTGAGGTCGACTCTGCGGCCGTCGAGCACAAGCCGCCGCGCTGCCGGGTCAAGCACAGTTGGCTCGTCGGCTGCGAGCTCCCGCCCGACGACTTCGGTGAGCCAGCCGTCGATCGAGCCCGGCCCGAAGTCGTTAATGAGCGTCCAGTGAGCGTCTTCTCCGATCTGAACCGGCGCGCCTGGCAGGGCAGCGAACCCGAGCGGAGCGAGCACGATCAGGGCGCGATCGACGTCCGGCACGTGCGTGTACAGCCGCCGCAGGTGCGGACGAAGCTCCAGATAGACACGCTTGGCGTCTAGCCACAGCATCGCCGTGGCGGTGTCGCCGGATGCCAGCGCATGGCGGTTGAAGAGCACGCGCTGGCCCGAAGGCACAGGTGCACGGCGCAGATGGTCCATCCATGCGGCGGTGACAGGATCGCTGCGCAGCAACGAACGACTGACGTCCTGCGGCTGGCATAGGCTCGAGAATCCCTGCACCAACCCCGCGGCGTCGCGCACGACCCGGAAGGTGTCCGGCGCCGAGCGCCACCAGGCATCGACGAGGGCGGTCGCCTCGGGACCGTTATGGGCCGCGCTCATCGCCGTGATCGCTGCGTGATCAGCGGGGTGGGCGGGTTCGATCGTGAGCTCGTCGGAGCCGTTCGGAAAGAACGCGTTGCGGACGATCGGGTTCTCGACGAGGTAGAGCATGTCGGCGGTGTAGCGCCAGAGATCGGCTCGCCCGGCGGTGCGCAGCTCCGCGCGCAGGCGAGTCCACGCGGCGCGGCGGTGAGCGCGGTGACGGGCCGGGTCGGATGCCTGGAGCAGCGCGCTCGTGGCCACGCGTACCGTGTCGTGAACTACCAGGCCTTCGGCGCCAAGCTCGACAAACGGGAGCGCGCGCAGCGCGCCGAACAGCTCGACCGGGTCGTCGTCCGGCAGCATCGCCTCCAAGAGTGTGAGCGTGGTGCGGCGGACGACCGCGGCGGCGTCGAGAGCGCGGCGCGTCATCGGATCGAGCCCATCGATGTACAGCCGGGCCAGCTCCTCGACCATCGGCCCCAGCACGGCATCCTCCGCCGACAGCCACGGCCGCTCGGCTAGCGCACCCGCGGCCAGCTGGAGCGAGAGCGGGTGCCCGCGTGCGACCCGAGCGACACGCCCGGCGACCGCACCATCCATACCGGCGCGGCGCAGCAGAGTCCGCGCCGCCTGGTCGCTCAAGTTGTCAAGCCGGATCGTGCGCAGCAGATCGCCGAGGTCCCGTTGCCACGCGGATGGAGTGTCACGCCCGGCCAGCAGGAGACGCACGTTCTGGGGCAGCGCCGGCACGAATGATTGGCGCAGCCACGCGTCGAGAAGCCGTAGCTGCTCATGCGTATCGATCATCAGCAGGACACGCGCATCGGCCGTGAGCGCTCCGGTCGCGTCGGCAATCGTGGCCTGGGGCGCGCCAAGCGCGCTGCCCAGCGACGTGAGGAAGCCACGCTCGGTCGGCTCGAACGTGCGGCCGTCGAGGGCGACCACAAGCGTGTCGCGTGCGCGCGCGTCCACGGCGGCCGCGTGAAGGAGCGTCGACTTGCCGACACCCGCAATGCCGTGGACGAAGGCGACAAGCGGCGTGTCGCGCTCGACCAGCTCGAGTAACGCGGCGCGCTCCCGCTCGCGCCCGATGAGCGCGCCGGCGCGCTCATCGAGCGTCGACTGCAACGTGCGCGGCCTCATCGGACCCTCGGCGAGTCGACACAGCGACGTTGGCGTCCACCAACGGCCGGCGGCTGCGGTGCTGGCGGCGCGTTCACCGGCGGCGTGTGATCTCCGTCGGCCGTTCGAGGACGTCGAAGTCGCGTGTCGTTACGTGGGCGATCCCCGGATTCGCGAGCAACGCGCCGAAGATCGGACCGCTGACGTAGGCCTCCATCGCCTTCCGGCTCTCCCAGGCGTACACGCCGCCGTAGGTGTTCGTGGAGGAGTTCGCGAGCCACGCCTTCGCGCGGAGCCCTGGGATCTCGGTGAACGCCGGGGCCGACGCCTCAACGTGCGCCCGGTAGGCATCGGGCTCGAGGCCCGCGAGCTGGAACGTGACGACTTGGATGTGATCGCTGGGGTTCATGTGTGCCTCCTGTTGGGGAGACGCAAACGTAGAACGGTTACTTCCCTCCTCGGTGAGCTTTCCCTGAGGGGTTCCTGAAGTCCGAGTCACCGCACGGCGGCGTGGCTCGGGCGCGCCTCACGCATCCCTCAGACACATCTCAGGAATCATCGCCGATCCAGCATACGGTGCTCGCCTCACGACCCGAAGGAGGACACCATGCAGACACTCGACCAGAGCCGCATCGAGGCATTCGCCGGTCAGCTCGCCACCGAGGTCGGCGCCGCGCTAAACGCCGCGCTCGTCACCATCGGTGACCAGCTCGGCCTGTATCGCGCGATGGCCGACGCCCAACCCATCCGCGCCCGCGAACTCGCGGCGCGCACCAACACGCACGAGCGATATGTGCGCGAGTGGCTCAACACGCAGGCCGCAGGCGGCTTTGTGACCTACGACAGCGGCGAGGACAGCTACACGCTGCCCGCTGAGCACGCCATCATCCTCGCCGACGAGTCGAGCCCCGTGGCGATGGCCGGGATCTTCCAGGCCGCGACCGCCGTGATGGACTCCCGGACGCGCGTCGCGGAGCGCTTCCGCACCGGCGAGGGCGTCGGCTGGCACGAGCACCACGACGGCCTCTTCTGCGGCACGGAGCGCTCCTTTGGCGCCAACTACCGGATGCACCTCGTGCCGGAATGGCTCCCGGCGCTCACCGGCGTCGTCGAGAAGCTGGAACACGGCGCCAGGGTCGCCGACGTCGGCTGCGGCCACGGCGCTTCGACGATCCTCATGGCGCGGGCATTCCCCGCCTCGACATTCACCGGCATCGACGCCCATGCCGAGTCAATCGCCACCGCCCGCACACGCGCGCAGGACGCGGGCGTCGCAGATCGCGTGCGCTTCGAGGTGGCCGACGCGACCAGATACGGAGGCAGCAGCTATGACCTCATCGCGTTCTTCGACGCCCTTCACGACCTCGGCGATCCGGTCGGCGCGGCCCGGCACGCCCGCGCGGCGCTGGCCCGCGACGGCTCGTGCATGCTCGTCGAACCGTTCGCCGGCGACCGGATCGAGGACAACCTCAATCCCGTGGGACGCATGTACTACGGATTCTCCACGCTCCTCTGCACACCCGGGTCGCTCTCCCAACCCGGCCGCGCCGGGCTCGGCACGCAGGCCGGCGAAGCCCGCCTGCGCGAAGTGATGCTCGAGGGCGGCTTCGGCTCGGTCCGCCGCGCTGCAACGACGCCCCTGAACCTGGTGTTGGAGGCCCGCGCCTGATTGCTCTCCGGCGGCCCGCGGGACCTTCGCGATGGGACGGCCCCGCGAGCCCGCGGGGCCGCCGGCGTCGCCGCATGCCCGTCGACCAAAGCCGCTTTCGCCCTGAGCACAGGGCGCCGGTCGCCGTGTATCGCGCGAGATGCACCAGACGGCGGCTGCATCCCCTGCGGAAGGGGCAGCCCGGTAGCTGCCCACTTATGCCGAGCAGGGACACTGGTCCGGTGGAGCGCCAAGCTGATTTCAGCAATCGGTCGACCGGGCCGGGGCGCCTACGGGCCCCGCTCACTCACGCTCGTCGATTTCCTTCTCGAAGGCCACGAATCCGGCCCTTGGAGACATCCCGGCGCGCTCGTAAAGGCGAAACGCGCCCGTGTCGTTAGCCGCATCGACGCCGAGCCCGACGCTGCGCTCGCCGCGCTCCCAGAAGCGAGCGAACGAGTCGTTCAGTAGTGCCGCGCCGACCCCGTGCTTGCGCCACGCTCGACGCGTGAACAGCGCGTGCACCCAGCCGCCCCCGTAGGTGTCGCTCGTGCAGATCGTCCCGGCGGCAATCTCATCCCCCGCGCGAACCACGCACCACAGCATCGGGTCAAAACGCTCGCTACCGACGTAGCTCTTCGACCACGACTCGAACTCGCGCGGGGTGTGTTCCCAATGATCCGCAAACGCCTCCTCGTACGCGGCGTGGAACTCAAGCGCGCCACGCTCGGCGTCGAACGGGACAACTCGCAGAGCGTCCGGCCAGTGGGGTGCGGGCGGCGGCGCCTGCAGCTCGATTCGCATCTCGCGAAAGATGCGCACCGCGCTGTACCCGAGTGACTCCAGCAGCCCGCGGGCAGCCGAGTCGGCCTCAAAAGCGACGGTGAGAATCCGGCGTGCGCCACGGCCGGCCGCGTGCTCTTCAAGCCCGGTAGCGATCAACCTTCCGATCCCCCGCCCGAGCACGTCAGGATGGACGCATCCCTCGGCTTGCCAGAGGTTGCCTTCTTGGCGAACTGCCCCAAAGCCGACAACGCGGTCGCCATCGCGGACAACACGCGCGTTTTCGAGGTCAAGGTCCAACCACTCGTCCTCCATATCCGCCTGCGAGAGCGCGCTCTGACCGTACAGCGAGGCCTCCAGCGCCGCTCTGACCCTAGCCACCGCGCCCGCGTCAGCGGTCACCGCCCTGTCAATCCGAAACGACGTCAACGATCCCGTCCGCCACACGGGCGACATCTCGCCACACCGAGAACCTCCACAACATGCACGCAGGATTATCTCGCAGCGCGATCATTGTTCGATCGGTCTGGGACTGCCGCCTCGGCGATCCGCAGGGCCGGAGGAGAAGTCTCGCCGCGACCGCCTGCCGAGGCTGAGGGTGGCTGGTGGTTCGTGCAAGCGGCAGCCTGGAGGCTGGGCGCGTGCGAGCACGGTGGGTGTTCGCCGGATATGATCGACCGATCGGCGTTGACGAAGACGAGTAGCGGGGTTGCCGGAGCCGAGAGAGCCGCCGGGTGCTGTGAAGGCGGCCTTCGGTCCTCGTGAACGACACTTCCGAGCTGCGGGGAACAACGGCGCGACCGCCCACCAAGCCCCGCCGGTTGGCCCCGTCACCGGCCAGTGAGGCTTCCGTCGTCGAAGCGAAGTGCGGTGGTACCACGGGGCCGCCTCCCGTCCGCACCCGGAGGGCGCTCGACGATGTTGGAGGTCCAAAGATGTCACGCATCCTGATCGGTGAGCTGTCTGCGCGAGCCGGTGACGATGTGACGATCGCTGGCTGGCTGCATCGGCGTCGGGAGCTCAGTCGCGTCACATTCCTTGTGCTCCGTGACCGAAGCGGGATCGGCCAGGTCGTCATCACCGATCCCGCCCAGATCCGAACGGTCGGCGAGATTCTGCCCGAGACGGTGGTCCGCGTCCGTGGTCGATCTGTCGCCAGCGCCCAGGCGCCGGGGGGAGCCGAGGTGCACGATCCAATCATCGAGGTCCTGGCGGCCCCGGCGGAGACGCCCCCGGTCGACGTCTGGCGCCCCGAACTGGCCGAGACGCTGCCGTTGCGCCTCGACCTCGCGGCGCTCACGCTTCGGCACCTGCGCGAACGGGCGAAGTTCGAGATCGCGGCGGCATCGATCGCCGGCTTTCGCCGGGCCCTCGCCGGCCTTGGCTTCACCGAGGTGCAGACACCGAAGATCGTTGGCTCGGCGACCGAGGGCGGAGCGAACGTCTTCCGGCTGGACTACTTCGGCCGGTCCGCGTACCTCGCGCAGAGCCCGCAGTTCTACAAGCAGACGATGGTCGGCGTGTTCGAGCGAGTGTTCGAGACCGGGCCGGTGTTCCGGGCCGAGCCACATGACACACCGCGCCACCTCAGCGAATACGTCTCGCTGGACGCCGAGCTGGGGTTCATTGAAGATCACCACGACGTGATGGCGGTGTTGCGCGAGGCGATCTGCGGGATGCTCGACTCGATCCGCCGGGATACGAGGCGATCGGTTGCGTTCCTTGGCCTGGAGCTGCCGGACGTGCCCCCCCAGATCCCCGAGGTCGACTTCGCCCAGGCGCAGGCACTAATCAGCGCGGACACCGGTGAAGATCTCGCGGGTGAGAACGACCTGGCTCCTGCGCACGAACGCTGGCTCGGAGAGTGGGCACGGCGCGAACACCGCTCGGAGTTCTTGTTCGTCACGGGCTATCCGATCAGCAAACGGCCGTTCTACACGCACCCCGACCCAGAGCGGCCGGTCGCCTCCCGTAGCTTCGACCTGCTCTTCCGAGGCCTCGAGCTTGTCACCGGCGGCCAGCGGCTGCACCGCTACGAGGACTACCTGGCCGCGTTGCGCGAGCGCGGCCAAGATCCGGCCGACTACGCCGGCTACCTCCAGGCGTTCCGCTACGGGATGCCGCCGCACGGCGGCTTCGCGATCGGGCTTGAGCGTTGGACCGCCCGACTCACCGGCGCGGCCAACATCCGCGAAACGACACTGTTCCCACGCGATCTCAACCGACTCTCACCTTGAACTACAACCCGCTTACCGACACGCAAGCCCCTGCCCCTCTGTCGCCTCCGGGCCGCGATCGATCTACTCCGCTTCCAGTCGCCGCGGACCCGAAAGAGAAGCCTCGCCGCTGGCCGGCCGAGGAGAGAGGCGCGTGACCGTAACGTTTCCTACGTGGGCCCCGGGACGACCTTTGGTCCGGACGCGAACGCCCAGATCGCGTCCCGTCCCAGGTGGCTATCTGCCGCGTCTAGGATCCTGAACGTGTCGAGCGAAGCCACGATCTCGGATCTGATTCGCCGGGGTGAGGATGCTTTGTTGGAGGGCGGATTCCGCACCGGCGACTTCGCCCAGGCGCGAGCGCTTCTCTCAGCCGCACGAGAACGCGCGAAGCGAGCTGGCGATCGTGCGTTGGAAGCGGCAGCCACGGATCGCCTAGGGCTGGCGCTGCACTACGAGAACATCGCCCGGCTGATGCAGGGCCTGGAGTTGGCGCCGGCTGACATCGACGCCGAGGAGATGCTCTTCCGTGAGGCGCTGGATCTTCGGGAAGCCGACGACGACCGAGCCGGGGTCGCCCAGTCGTTGTTCGGACTCGGCTTGGTGTTCCAGGTTCTTCGCCGCGACTGGGCGTCGGCAATGCCGCGATTCTGGAGGGCGCTCGAGATCGTTGAGGAGATCGGCGACGCGGCCGACCTCTATACCCGCTCGGAGGTTCACCGTCACGTGGGCTTCTACTACTTGGTGGAGGAGGTCCGCCTCGACGAGGCCGTGCGGCACCTGCAACGTTCGCTCGACCTGCGCAAGCAACTTGGCGACGCTCGTGTTATTCCAAGCGGGCTCGTCGCGCTCGGCGAGGCCGAGCTAGTTGCGGGGCATCCCGAACAAGCGGTGGAGCTGTTGGAACAAGCGCTCCTCATTGCACGCCAAGCCGGTCTTCTTCCGGAGCGCATCAATGACGCCGAACACACTTTGCAAGACGCTAGGGCAATGTTGGCCACTCACCAGACCGAAGCCAAGCCCAGAGAGCGCTGACTCGGGTTGTGGACCTGCTTCGTCGCCCAGCGAGCTGTCAGCGACCTGCGACTGCTTCGCCGCCTCGTGAAGCAGTAGGAGAAGTAGATGGCCGGGCGCCGTTGGCGTTGAGGTATCCGGCGGTCGTGGATGCGGAAGTGCGGTCATCCGCGCCGGACGGGTCGGCGGCAGCGCTCGCAATCCCCTGGCCGAGCGATTTCGCTGCGAACCAGATGGTCGGGCTATCGCCGTTCGTCCGAAGGGTGACCGATCGTGTCGGTGCTGGCTCGCCCGCGGTGGGCCAAGACCATCGGGTTGGTTGCGAGGTAGCGGTCTTGCGACCTGGTCCGAGCTGGTTGAACAGCGACGCTCTCCGGGGATGCGGGGGCCGCCAGGTATCGGGACGCAGGCGTCGGCGGCAGCGCCCGAGCTGAAGGATCGGACGCTGTTGTGTTGCGATGCGCATGCTGGCGGGTTGGCTGTGTCAGTCGGCTGTGTCAGTTAGCTGTGCGGACGTTGGTGCGGTTGGGCGGGTTGTTTCGACGGCGCGCGATTAGTAGTGTGCCGCCGGTTGCGGCAAGGATGAGCCCGTGCTCGAGCTCGATTCGCAATTCTGCTTCGAGTCGTCGCGTCGGTTGCTGGATGCGCACTGCCTCGGTGCTCGGCAGAGGTTCCGCGACCATCAATGCGGCCGCGTCTCGCTCAGCCTGCGCCGTGACGGCGAGGGGCTCGCCGACGTTCGGGACATGATCCCGGCCGGCCCGCATCGCCCGAGCCTACGCGAACACACCCGGTGGACCCGCGACGCGAACCCTATCGCGACCACTCTGACTTGGTGCATCGCAGACCTGCATTCGTTGCACGGACGGCCACAGGATTACCGCTCACGGTCCCGACGGAGCATCGCTTGTCTGTATCCGCAACCGATTGGCTGCTGCGGGGCCACGACCCGGCGCCCTATCCGACGACACCACAGCGCCCAAACCATTACCCGAGCAAGACTTTACGATACCGCCCGACCTTGCGAAAACAACGGATGCGGGCCGCTCACTAGCTGAACTAGCGGGCCGACAAACCGCCGTCGATTGTCAGTGTAGTGCCGGTGATGTAAGACGCGCCGTCAGAACACAGGAACAGCACCGCCGGCGCTACCTCTTCGGGGCGGCAGG
>Ga0187777_10001408_pt1 | contig 15578 bp, 20 predicted proteins | sample 1015_Q2_SP5_10_M_FD_132416 | JGI IMG/M metagenome (GOLD analysis project Ga0187777, IMG submission 132416) | Tropical peat soil microbial communities from peatlands in Department of Meta, Colombia - 1015_Q2_SP5_10_MG | ecosystem: Environmental > Terrestrial > Soil > Wetlands > Peat | place... | reverse complement strand
GCGACATCTCTCGACCGCACCAGCTTTCCGAATTGATCTTGATTTCATTTTGATCTTCGCTCTGTGGCACTCACCCCCTGCTTAGCTGATGGAAACTTAATCGTCCTGGCGCCTATCGCGTAGCGGCATCGATCATTTGTGCGAGCGCGAGACCTATACACTTATGGCCTTCTGCGGAATTATGGAGACCATCCCACCAGATCAGACCTCCAACACCCGCCTCGATTGCTCGTTTCATCAGAAGAAACCGCGGAAACAGGCCGACATTCTGTTCGCGCGCGACGTCAGCAATGATTTGTTCCATCTGGATGTGGCGCGACGTAGCGTTAACCAGTGGTGCATACTGCAAATCGACTAGAACAATGTCCGACTGGGCTGCTTTAAGTCGCTTCACTGCGCCGGAAATAACTTCCTTCGTATTGTTGGGGATGCCGCGCCACACAACATCGTTTGTGCCAAGCTGCCACACCACTAAATCGGGCTTTTGTCGAAGTATCTCGTCGAGGCGCGCGATGTTGTCCGGTATATTTTCCATAATGCGAGCGCTGATGGTTGCTTCGATCCGCGCGGAAGGCCGTAGCCTCAACAATTCTTGCTTCATCACTTGGGGAAACGCGTCGTTCGGACCGAACGTGCCAAAACCAGTCGTCGAAGAGGAACCCAGCGCGACAACGGTCAGAATTTGCCCCGTTTGCAGCTTCGCTTTGACGCGGGGCAGGGGCGCGCCAAGTGACAATCCCTTTTTGAAAGTGAGGCAGGCTTTTGAGGGGTCGCTGAAGTCGACTATTTTTTGCGCATAAGCAGAACTGCAGAAGACAAATAGGGCCAGCACCAACAAGGGTAGCCAGGAAACGCGTAAGAGCGCGAATCGTGCTGCGAGTGCTGAATATTGTTGGTCGGTTGGCACGGCCTTGCTATTCTGGCCTTACTATTGTGGCGCATTGAAAGGAAGGAAGTTTCACCGCTGACTATGGCGCAGGAATAGTACACTGCGGACACCATTCGTGAGAAAAAAGATGGCGATGATACCGATCGGTTCTCTTGCAGCTGTCATGCTGGCTGTGACCGTAATTTCTGCGACTGCCCAAAATTGGCCGTTCTGTACTGGAAATCCAGGAATTGATTGGGATCAGCAAATCAAAAGTTGTACCGCGTTGATTCAATCGGCGACGGAGCCGAAAGAAAATGTTGCGGTCGCCTTCTTTAACCGTGCCCTGGCTTACGAAGAAAAGGGAGAGTACGCGCGCGCTATCGCCGACTACAGCGACGCAATTAGGCTAAATCCGAATGATGCCGAAGCGCATTTGTATCGCGGTCTCGACAAGCAAAGATTGGGCGACAAGGCCGGTGCCGAAGCCGATATCGCAGCGGCAAAGCGCTTAAATCCAAACATCGATAAATAGAAATATGGAAGTCACGGCACCGCTCAAAGTTATTGAGCGGTCGATAAATTTGCTAACGGCTGTTTTTTTGGCTTGCTTGGTACGGACGATTTTCCCGAGGCTGCGGGTCCGCCCGGAGCAGCGGTAGGCGCCGCAAACTTGAGCGGCTGCTGTGGCTTGCCGCCATTCAATTCACGAAGGTCTTCGACATAGCTCTTGGGTTCCAGCCAGATAAAAGAGGGAGTCTTCAAGCCCATGAATCCCGCAATGTCATTTCCAAACGATACGCAGTTGCGCCAAAGAGCATTCCACAATGGCGTGTCTGCCTTCATCTTTGCGATGTGCGCGGAGACATTCTTGAACGTGGCGGCGTCCATCATGACGCGATAACGAGCAGTCACATATTTTTCTTCAAGGTCGCCGTCGCTAGCTCCGGTTTCAGACGGCACAAAGATGAGATGTCCTATTGTCCAGCTGACCACACTGCAATTCTCACAATCGTTAGAGTCGCCAGAAGGATGCAGGCCTGCGATGTCACTTTTTATTATCTCGCCGCGGCCATTTACCTGCCCATAAAGGACATACATGTGGCCGTAACTCGCAGCGGACCGCGCGCGAAACTCCACAAAATACGGCTTATAGGAATTCCGGTTTGTTGCGGCCGGATTCGCAGAAGGTACGGTTTGTACCGTGGAGGGGGATGAGGCACTTCCCTCGATTGCTGTCGCCGGTAACACCATAAGCCCGGCCGAGATTGCGGCCAGGCCAAAGGTTACAAGCGGTCGGATGCCCCTGCGCAATTGATTCGAATCACGCATGTCAGCTTTCCTGCCTTCCGAGGTCAGTTGTCTCAATCCAATTGAGATGACCTCAGCCAAGAGCCGATACAACGACACCAATATAACGGACACTTCCAAGCTGCGAGGAAGTGCCCGCTGTAAAGGCTCAGCCCTTGGTTTGCACAACCGGAGCTTTGCCCTTGCCGACGGGGGCTTTACCCTTGCCCACACAGCCAGAAAGGCCAAAAGCGAGAATTACAGAGCAAATTACAACTAGGAACCGTTTCATGCGGGCCCCCTCCAGCTATTGAAAAAGCCTGAAAACGCTAGCTCGTTTCGAAATGGGCCACTAGTGCGGAAAAGTCACAGTCGCTCGGAAAAGCGTAGTTAGCCACGGGGATGTAAGGCTCAGCGGTATTCTTCGCAGCTTCCGACCAGAGGATAGCGGTTCGGATATGCTTTTTTTAGGCTTGCCTCGGCTTTCTTTAACGCGGCTTCACAGTCTTTCTGGCTGCCATATCTTGGAGATGGCTTTACCTCAAAGCCAGGCGGACGCTCAATAAATTGCCAATAGGCCGCTGCTGGGGTTGTCATGGAAGCAGGCAATAGAAGCAATCCGATGGCCCCACTCACCGTTCCACAAGCGATCTTTCGTGATTTCATGTGTCCCCGCAGGTCGATGCCAAGTCTAAAGTTTAACGCAATACGACAACTTGTGTGCCCAAGCTGACCCGCTCATAAAGATCCATAATATCTTCGTTGTACATACGAATGCATCCGTGTGACACGAAACCGCCGACAGATCCGCGATTATTGGTGCCATGGATGGCGTACTCACCGCCGCCGCTCAGGGTTAGGGCAGCCGCACCCATGGGGTTCGCAGGACTGCCCCCCGGGATGACAGTGGGCAAGCGACTATAATCCCGTCGAATCGAAGCCGGAGCCGACCAACCCGGCTTAATATATTTGCCATCAATCGAAGCCGTTCCCGACCAAGCCATGCCGGCTTTGCCGACGCCCACCGGGTAGCGGATCGCTCGGCCGTCACTCGTGACGTAATATAGACGACGCTCGCTCGTTTTGACGACGATCGTGCCCGGGGAATAGCCGCTGAATTTCACAACATCGCGGGCACTCGCCGGCCAAGCGGAAAATATGGCGAAACTCAATAAGGCGAAAATCCGAAAAGCCAGAGAAAGGGTCTGCATGGGCAAGCTAATCCCCGTCGCATTTCAACAAAGTTCATTCTCCATGGCACCGCAACGTCCGTCAATGAATGCCTAGCGTGAAAAAATCCAGCGACCTAAACTCAGTCCGCTCTACTTCGGTGTAGTGGGTTCGGGGTAGTGGGGTGATGACTCAAACGACTGCCGCACTTATCTGGTTCGCTGGGCTCATCGGTTGGTATGTTATTCGGTATCCCTTTGCGCGTAGGGCAAAAAAAACACGAATAAGCACGTCGCTTTACGACTGGCGTGAGTCACTTCTTCTCGCGTTTGCAACGACCGGTTTGTTTGTGATTCCGGTCTTGTACACCGTCACTGGTCTTCCCGCGGCGCTCGACCGACCATTTATCGCTGCGATCGCCTGGCTCGGCTTAGTTCCGCTGTGCGCGTCGTTATGGCTGTTTTATCGCAGCCATGTGGATCTCGGCCGATATTGGTCAATCTCCCTCGAACTCCGCGAACGCCATGCATTGGTGCAGACAGGCGCCTATCGGCTTATACGGCACCCGATGTACACTTCTTTTTTGCTTCTCGGTCTATCTCAGCTGATGTTGTTGCCAAATTGGCTAGCGGGTCTGTCTGGACTGCTTGGAGCGGCAGCCTTCTTGGTTTTTCGTATGAGGCGGGAAGAGCACATGATGGTTCAAGCCATAGGAGATGAATATCGCGCATATATGATGAAGACAAAGCGTCTAATCCCGTGGATCTTATAACCCATGCGCGGTCGAGCCATCCCGCTGTCCCGACCGCGACGTATGATCGGCGATCTGCTGTATTTTGCAGCCGGCATTCCCAGCATTCCAGTACAACGACGCATGTCGTTGGCGCCTGTCGTGACTGCGAGAGCAGCTTGTCTCAATCGGCCTCGATGGACTGCCATTTTCACAAAAAGTTATGGACTCGTAGCAGGCGAATTTCCTCAGCTCCGGCGCGCTTACATAAAGATTCCCTGGCCAATGCTGTATGAATATCCTGTAAGCAGCGCCAATGTTGTCGTCGAACGAGAATATCACGGTGAGTCAGCGCCGTTTTCGATACTGATCAAGGATCCAGCGGCGCGATCATTGAGTGACATAGGACGAATCCTGGAGCACGCAGTCACGGCGCCAATCGATAGCATTAAGGATTTCCAACGGGTCATGCAGTTTTCGGTCCTTCCCCGTCCACTACGTCGACTGTTGTGGTGGCTCGGGCTAAATATCGGCCGACAACGACCAAATTTTTTTGGTACCTTCGCAGTATCTGTCTATTCCGCATTAAATTCTGAATCGCTGCATCCATTGACACCTTTGACGACGGTCTTGAATTACGGTGTCATTAATAGCGATGGCGATGTGACTGTGCGGATTGTCTACGATCATCGGGTAATGGATGGTGCGACTGTAGCGCGGGCACTTGCACGGCTGGAGGAAACTCTCAACACGCGCATCGTTGAGGAATTGACGCTGCTAGCGAAAAGCGAACCGCGACGTGAAAAGGTCTGATTGTTGTCAGTGTTCCACTAGGAGTTCGTCGTGAGAGTGTCAGTTGGTCTGCTCATCACCGTAACTGCCGTTTCGTTGTTTGGTACTGTTGCGAATAGCGCGCCGATGGATGCTCAAGCCTCCAGTTCTGAGAAATCAAGAAAAGCTGGCGATTCAGGAAAGGTGTGGTCGCTTCAGACCCCCTTTGGAATAATTTATGAGCGCGTTCCAAGCCAAGAGGTCGACTACCCAAACGCGCATCGGGCAGGAACCATTGTCGTCAACATCAGCAAACGGCGGCTCTACTACATCTTAGGTGGCGGCAAGGCGATTAGCTATGTTATCGCCGTTGGCGTAGAGGGCTATACGTGGTCGGGCGTCAGCACTGTTTCCGCCAAACGCGAATGGCCCGACTGGACGCCGACACCAAATATATTGAAGCGGTTTCCGAATCTGCCTCACCATATGGCAGGCGGCCCGGATAATCCCCTCGGGGCGCGGGCGCTCTATCTAGGCGATACGCTATATCGCATACATGGGACAAACGAGCCGTGGAGACTTGGTGGTGGCGTGTCTTCGGGCTGCATCCGTCTGTCCAACGATGACATCATCGACCTGTACAACCGTACAAAACTTGGTGCGACGGTGATTGTTCAGCGATAAGTTCTACGAATTCATTCGGCGAGAAGGCAGTGCCAACCGTGCGCAGTTCAATCGGTCATTTGCACCAGTTGCTAGATCCTGAGAGCGTCGCCTCGCCGGCACGCTGAAGAGCGATGCTGTCGTTCCAAAAGACCATCGTCGGCTCCAGTGCCTTCCAGGAAGTATGCGGCGCGGCGGCTGCTTCGTATTTGCGCCTCGTCTGGCGTACAAGCCAGGTCACCGTCGAGCCCGCGACCATATACGAGACCGTGCGACTGCCGTTGATCATCGCAATGTGGCACGGCCAACATTTCATGGCACCGTTCATCAAGCGCAAGGACCCGCGTCATCGGACCAAGGTGCTGATCTCGCGTCATCGCGACGGGGAGATTAACGCGCGCGCTGCCCAACGGCTTGATGTCGGCACTATCAGAGGCTCCGGCGCTCACGACAGAGACGTTCTCCGCAAGGGAGGAGCCACCGCTTTCGTCAAGATGCTCGCGGCACTCAAGGACGGTTATAATGTTGCGATGACAGCGGACGTCCCGAAAGTCGCCCGTGTCGCCGGTCTGGGCGTGGTGAAGCTTGCGCAGCATTCCGGGCGGCCGATCTACGCTCTCGCGATCGCTTCAAGCCGCCGCATCGAGCTCGACAATTGGGATCATACGGCGGTGAACCTCCCATTCAGCAGGCTGGCATTGGTGGCAGGCGAACCGATCGAGGTGCGCCCAGAGGCCGATGAACCGGAGCTGGAAGCGGCAAGACAACTAGTGGAATGCGAACTTAACCGCGTGACGCGTCGCGCATACGAGATCGTCGACAGGATTGGCGGCGATAAGTAGAAGACGCTCACATGAAATCCGTCATCATCTTCATTGTTTTCCTGTTGCTCGCAACCGTCGAGGCGAAGGCAAGCTGCGCCACAATGCAGAAGCTGGCGCAGGAACATTCCAAAGATATGGCGCGGCGCGGCTCAATGGATCACGCGGGCTTCATGGACCGCGCCCGCCGCGGCGCGAGAGCGGAGAATGTTGCCGCAGGCGTGAAGACGCGAAGTGAGGCGATCGCATTGTGGTGGTCATCGCCTGGCCACGCGGCCAACATGCGCCTGCCAGGATGCAAAGCCGTAGCGCACGCTGTCGGGCACGGCGAGGTTTACTATTGGGCAATGGTGATCGGCAAATGAACGTTGCGGCAGTGGCTGTGGCGGGCCGATGTCCGCTAAGGGACATGAGCTGACACGCCAGGAAACGCCCGCCCTCGATACCATCCAAGAGCTGGAGGCTTACGAGGCCGGGCACGGGCGTCGTGCCCCCCATAACCTGCTGACATGCTGGTTTAAGCCTTTGTGGCTCTCTATTGGCCCTTAGCAAGAAACACAATAATGTTTGCAAGATAGCGGGATAAGAGTGCCGTAGTTCTGCGTGCGGGTTGGCCTGATGACACAATTTTCGCTCGGGCGAGTCGATCACCATCAGCCCGCTTCTTTGTCGCAGCGCTGGTTTAATTCGGCAGGCGTGGCTGTGGCGCTAGCCATCGCTTATTTCCTGGCAGCGCGCCTTGGCCTGGTCCTTCTAACCGAGCCTGACGGTGTCGCTGTTTTTTGGCCGGCCGCAGGAGTTTCTGCTGGCGCGCTAATTGGTCTTGGGTCAAAGGCACGGTGGCCCGTAATCGCCGGCACGATGGCGGCGACCGTTGCGGCCAATATTCTGGGCGATCGCAACATCTGGGGTGCCATCGTTTTCGCAGCGTGCAACGCCGGCGAAGCTGTGATCGTGGCTGCTCTCATTGAAAGCTATTTTGGCTCGTCGTTCAGTCTCGACAAGCCGCGCAACGTTGTCGGACTGGTTGCCGCGACGGTCGTCGGAACTGCAATTTCGGGAGTCGGCGGCACTCTTGGCTTCGCATTATTTCATAGCTCGTCCGCGTCCATTCTGACAATCTGGCAGCATTGGTTTGCGTCCGATGCGCTTGGTATTATCGCCGTTGCACCGCTCCTAATCGGATTGGCTCAAGCGGTGCGCGATCCGCCGCCACGCAGCGAAATTTTCGAAGGCGCGGCGGTATTGGCGATACTGACCATCGCGAGCGGACTCATTGTCCTATTGCCACGCGAGCTGTGGGTGGCCGTGGTGCCTACCGCGTTGCTCTTCCCGCTGCTGCTGTGGGTTACCGCGCGCTGCAGACCGGTCTTTGCTGCAGCGGCCGCATTCATTGTTGCGCTGACTGTTGTTTGGACAACCACGTTCGGTATCGGCATTCTCGGCGATCCGAATCTTCCGATTACGCAGCGGATCCTGTGCGCTCAAGCCGGTCTCCTGACAGCATCGCTCTGCGCATTGGTTCTTGCTGCGTTGTTTGCAGAGCGAAAGGCGAATGAGGCTCACCTGGCTCACTCCAACATCATGCTGGAGCGCGAACGGGACAATAAATTGATGAATGTACAGGCGGCTACCGCCACAATGGCTCACGAGGCCAAGCAGCCACTCGCAGTCATTTCATTGAAAGGTGAGGCCGCACAACAACTACTCAAGCATCCGAAGCCCGACCTTGAAAAAGTGCGGTCGGCTTTGGTCAGCATCGTTTCCAATAGCCATCGTGCAAACCAGATATTGAATAACACCCGTGCCCTGTTTGCGAGAGCCGATAAAGGGCACGAGTCAATCGATGTAAACAAAATTGCATTACAGGTGTTACGCCTTCTTCGGGAGCATTTGAAAACTCAAGGCATTGCTGCCCAGGTTAAGCTTGCGACCGACTTACCCTTGGTCGTGGGCCATAAGGGCCAGCTGCAGGAGGTGGTAATAAACCTGCTGCAAAATGCAATTGAAGCAATGAGCACAATCAAGGATGACCGCAGGATGCTGCAGCTTAGAACGCAGCGCCACGGGGATGATGCAATAGTTGTTGAAGTCGAAGACTCAGGGACCGGAATTGATCCGGCAGACTTGAACAGCATATTTGATGCATTTTTCACGACGAAATCGCACGGAATGGGATTGGGACTAGCCATTTGTCGTATGATCATTGAGCGTCACGGCGGACGACTATCGGCGTCGTCGGACGGCACAAATGGAGCGCTGTTTCAGGTCATTCTGCCAACGCGCGAGGTCCGCGCGAATAACGGTTCCGCATTACGCACGAACAAACACGCCGGTCCGATCGCGGCGAAGTAGGAGTTACCGTCATTGAGGGTTTATCGATGAAATTCGAAGGCGGGTGCTATTGCGGTAAGATTCGCTACGTGGCGGAAGGCGAGCCCCGGCTCAAGGCACAATGCCATTGCCGCCAATGCCAGTACATCAGTGGTGGTTCGCCAAACATGTTCATGCTTATGCCGCCGCAAGGCTTTCGTTATACCAGCGGCGAACCGCACAAATTCTCGCGTTCCGATCTTGAAAATCCGGTAACGCGCGAGTTTTGCGGCGAATGCGGGACCCATCTGACAACGCGGCGGCCGGGTCTGCCGTTTGTGGTCCTGAAGGTCGGTACGCTTGATGATCCGCGTTTGTTCGGCGCACCGGAAATGGCGATCTATACGGTCGACAAGCAACCCTTCCATGTCATTCCGGATGGCTTGCAGACATTTGAACATTTGCCTCCACGCTAGTGGATTTCTATCCTTTGCATCGAGAACGCCTCTGACCGATGGACATTTTCGCCGAACCGAAAATCGATTGCCACGCGCACGTCATTGATCCGGTGAGATTTACCTACAACAAGGACGTCGCCTACAAACCCAGCGGGCAGGAAGTCGGCACTGCAGCGCAATTTCGCGAAGTGATGAAGGCGTACGGCGTGCAACGCGCGTTGCTGGTGCAGCCCAATTCCGGATACGAAGGCGACAATTCCTGCATGCTCGATGCCATTGAAAAAGGCGAGGGGCGTTTCAAGGGCATCGCAATCGTCGATCTCGATGCCGATATCGCGACGCTGAAGAAACTTAAGGCGCAGGGCGTTGTCGGCGCGGCAATAAATCCGACGTTCCACGGCAACGATTACTACAAACAGGCCGACGGCTTGATGAAGCGGCTTGCCGATCTGGATATGTTTTTCGATCTGCAGATCGAAAATGATCAGTTCTTGATGTATGCGCCGTGGATCGAGAAAATTCCGGTCAAGGTGCTAATTGATCACGTTGGCCGGCCGACGCCGCCGGCAGGTCTCGGTCAGCCGTCCTTTGCGGCCATGCTACGCCTGGCGAAAACCGGACGTGTCAACGTCAAGCTTTCCGGATACCTGAAATTTGCCAGATCGCCCTATCCGTTCGAGGATTGCTGGCCCTTTGTGCGCGCGCTGATCGACGCCTTCACGCTCGATCACTGCATGTGGGCCTCGGACTGGCCTTATCTGCGGGCTCAAGAGCGGCAGGACTATGGACCGCTGGTGCAGTTGGCCGGCCAGCTGTTTCCGGGCGCGGCCGACCGGCGCAAGCTTTTCTGGGATACGCCCAATCGCTTGTTCAAGTTCGCGCCTTAGTCAATGATGAGGCCAACCGAGCGAGGATTGTCATGCCGATTTCACGCCGCGCGCTGATTGCCAATGCTGGATTTGCTTCAGTGCTGATGGTGCTTCCGCGCGCCGCGCTTGCAAAATATCCGGAAAGGCCGATCCGTCTGATCGTGCCGTTTGCAGCCGGCGGCAATGCTGACATCGTCGGGCGCCTCGTGGGCGAACGCATTTCGAATGCCTTGGGCCAACCTGTCGTGGTCGATAATCGCGGGGGTGCCGGCGGCAGCATTGGCGCGGAGGCCGTCGCGCGCGCCACATCCGATGGCTATACCCTGTTGGTCGGTTCAAATGGGCCGCTCACCGTGAACCCGTTTGTGCAGGCAAAGCTCGGCTACGATCCGCTGAAAGATTTCGCACCCATAGCGCTGACCAGCTACGTCCCTCACGTCATCATTCTCAGCAATAAAATGGAAGCCAAGGCGGTCGCGGATCTGATTGCGCAATCGAAGAAGGCTCAGATCAGCATCGCCACCAGCGGTGTCGGCAGCGCCACCCATATGACGCTCGAACGCTTCAAGGCGGCGACTGGCGCCGACATAGTGCACGTTCCTTACCGGAGTGGCGGGGCGCTGATGCCGGATCTGATCGGCGGCAATATCCAGGCGGCTATGACAGAATTTTCCACCGCATTGCCACTGCACAAGGGTGGTCAGGCGCATATCATCGCCATCGCCGCCAGTAGCCGCTCAAAGCTCGCTCCCGATATTCCGACGTTTATTGAGGGCGGCGTGAAGGGTTTCATCGCCCAGAGCTACATTGGAATACTTGCGCCGACAGGCACGGCGCCGGCGATCATCGCCGAACTGCAGAAGGCAATCGCTGACGGGCTTGCGGGCGGCGCGAGCCCGGACAAATTGCGTGAGATGGGTTCCGAAATTGCCACCGCCAAACAGATGACGCCTGACGGCTTTGCCGAATTTATTCGTACGGAATATCGGGATATGCGCGAAGCCGCCAAACTTGCCGGGATTACGCCGCAATGAGCACGTAACCGATTGTTATGGCTTAGCTGTGCACCATCCTGGCTGTACCAAATCATTGTGAAAATGCCGCTGCCCATGGCTCTGAGCGCGATCCCAGTTATCGATGTTCGTGGAGACGGTCCGGTCCGCCATGCCACGGAAGCTGGCGCCCGAGCGCGGGCGCTCCGCGACGAGTGCATCGCTTGGTTGCCGCGCGTCGCAGCGGGCATGCTGCCGATGATGGACCTGGTCACCCGCCGCTGGCTCTTGCGATCGCCGACGCCCTATGCGGCCGAGCTGAAAGCCATCGCGGGTCAACTCGAACTCCCCGGCATCTGGTTTCTCAATGGCTGCTACCAATGGGGCTGCACCGCGCGCGCGTGCGAGCGGACCGGTGCGCCCTGGCTTGTGCGGACACTCGATTGGCCGTTCCCCGGGCTTGGCCGCCGCGTGGAAGTCGCCTGGATGCGCGGTGCGGCCGGCGAGTTCTACAATGTGACGTGGCCCGGTTACGTCGGCGTGCTCACGGCGTCCGCTCCCGGGCGATTCGCTGCCAGCATCAATCAGGCTCCGATGTGGCGTCGGACGCGATCGCCCTGGCTACGGCCATGCGACATGGCTCTTAATGCTCTTTACGCATGGCAAATCCGGTCCATCCCGCCAGACCATTTGCTGCGGGATGTTTTCGAGACATGCGCGACTTTCAGTGAAGCCAAACATCGGTTGGAGGTCACGCCGATTGCGCGGCCGGTGATTTTCACTTTGGTCGGCTGCAATGAGGGCGAAAAAGTCGTGATCGAACGCACGGAGCACGGCTACAGGACTTTGGATAAGAATACGTGCGCAGCGAACGACTGGCTGTTGCGCCGACCATCCTGGGAAGCTCGCGTTGGTGCTGACGCGCTATTTACGTTCAGCTCCGACGAGGCAGCCGAAAATAGTCGGCGCAGATCAGACTATCTCGCGGCGTGGCCCAATGCCTTCGTCGGGGATTTCGCTTGGGTGTCGCCGCCGGTCCTCAACTCGCAAACCCGCGTCGCGGTCGAGATGTGTCCTGCAAATGGCCTGCTCCGGGCAATCGGCTACGAACGTTCTGACGATGCAGAGCTCCCCGAGCCGGCGACAGAAATTTGCCAACTCGCCGCTTGACCCCTTCCAGAGTACTGCTGGCCATTGCTACGCTACAGCTATTGAAACCTCGGGGGGTTAATGCGGCGACGCGATTTCTTGGCTGTGGTTGGCGGGGCCGTGGCGACTGCATGGCCGGTTTCGCTTTCGGCGGTCGCAGGTGAGGGATTCGCTAAAGCGCTGTGCGGTGCTCAGCCAAGCGACGCCTAGAAGTGGCCCTACCGCCAATCCGGAGAATACCCGGTGTAGTCAGGCTCGTGCAGGCTGGCCACGGTCGGCCGGCGGTGCTTGCCGGTGATGGTCTTCTTGGTCCGGTGGCGTAAAGTCGATTTCGGCGTCTTGTCGTCTGTCACCTTCGTGCGCACGACCCGCGGCCAAGCTTCCTTGTTGCTGTCGGGAGACGCAACCAGTTCGGGCAAGGATTCTGGCCGCTCACCGGCCGCCACAACTTGCACGACATGATAGCCGTAGTCTTTGAGTTCCTTGAGGAGCGCCGGCAAGGCCAGCACTGTCGCAGGATGAATGTCATGCAGCAGCAAAATGCCCCGGCCTCTTTCGTTCAACCGGCGCATTGCGCGCTTCACGATCTCTTTCGCACTGATGTGCTTCCAATCGTCGGCGACGATATCCGCGCTCCAGGTCACGAGCGACTTGGACGCGAGGTACCCCTCGATCGCGCTCGTCCTGCCCAAACCCGGGACCCGGAAAAACGGCGAAATAGCTTTTGGATCGCCGAGCGCGGTGTCAACCGACGCGATGCCACGATCAACCTGTTGCTCGGCGTTTTGCAGAGACAGACGTTGGAAACGGTAGGGATGGTTCTGGCTGTGCGTGCCGATACTGTGGCCGGCGTTGTACATTCGGCGGACGATTGACGGATAGGCCTGCGCCATTTCGCCGACAAGGAAGTAGGTTACCTTCACGCATTCCGAGGCCAGTGTGTCGAGAACGGCGTTGGAGTAGGGCGGTATCGGTCCATCGTCGAAGGTGATGACGACCTCATGATCGGCAAGGGGCAGCGCCTGCGGATACTGCATGCTGCCGATGCGCTGGAATTCACCCGGGGTGATTGTCAGGACTCGACTGGTGCCAAGCGCATCCGGATTGCCTGGGCACGGCTCAGCGAAAGCCGCGGCAACTCCAACCAACCAGCAAATCAACAACGCTACGCCGCGCATAAAAGGCTCCCGGCCCGCCCGCGCCGTCCACCTCCAAGAGGGAGGTTCCCGACAATATGGCGCGCGACATTAATGGAAGCTGAAGGGCTGGGAATGCGAAAGAGCACTGTTTTCCAGTGTTTTTTAAGAGGTGTGGTAAAAAAGCGTCGTTTTTACCGCGACGAACCGTGTGCGGGAGTGACGTGCACGACGCTGTAACCCCGCCGTTTCAGCTCCCGCAAAAAAGCCGGCAGCATTAGAGCTGTCTGCGATTTGGTATCGTGAAACAGGACGATACCCCGACCGACTTGTTCGATGCGGGAAAGGATCAGACGCAATTCCTGCCCGGGGCTCATCGCCAACCAGTCGCTCGCCCACATATCGGCCCCGAAAACCACCAGACCGCGTTCACTCATACGGTCGAGCAGGGTGCGGTTCGACACGAATCCAGGAAAGCGGAAAAACGGCGTAGTCGGTTTCGTGCGACGTTCCCCGTAGAGGGCGAATTCATCCGCCGCGATGCCGCGGTCGATATCGGCCTCCGCTTTGCCGAGTGACATATGCCCGAGCAGCGGATGCGAATAGCTGTGATGGCCTATCGTATGGCCCTCGGCGAGAGCCCGTCGCGCTAGCTGCGGGTGGGCTGTCGTATTCCTACCCAACAGGAAAAATGTGGCGCGTACGCACTCGTGCTTGAGGGCGTCCAGCACCTTGGGAGTGGTGCCGGGCCAGGGACCGTCGTCGAAGGTAAGCACCAATTCTTTGGCATGGAACGGGAGCGTTGCCGGGAATTGCTTGCGCCCGACACGTGGGGTGACCCCCGCATCGACCTCCATCACGCGTTCCGTTCCGAGCGCGTCCGGATTGCCGGGGCATGGCCCGGCGGATGCCGCGGTCGGGGCAAGGACGATGGTGGCGATCACCAGGAGCGACAAACGGATCATGGGTCATCAATTGCCGCAACGGTCGACTGCCGGCAAGGGCGCATCGTGTATCTTGTTTACGCCTTAAAGATTTGCCCGATGGTTGTTAGAAGGCCTACAAGCGTCGCGCTTCACTGATTTGCCGACAGTCCACGACATGCTCGATCAAGAACAAACAACCAGCGTCGACGGTGCGCAACTGCCGCGCAACAAAGACGGTTCCATCCGCAAGACGTTTGTCAAAAGCGTTGCGCGCAGGATCGAAACGGCGGACGCCGATGGCCTGAGGGCGCTGGTCGGCCATCTGCACGAGTCTGATATGGGTGACCTCATCGAGGCGCTGCCGCCCGAGCAACGGCTGCGCCTCGTTGAGCTGCTTGGTATTGACTTCGATTTCACCGCGCTGACCGAAGTCGACGATGCTGTGCGCGAGGAAATTCTTGACGAGTTGCCGCCACAGGCTGTGGCGAAGGGCGTAAGCGAACTCGAGTCGGACGACGCGGTCGCCATCCTCGAAGACCTGCCGAAGGATGAGCAGGCCGAAATCCTCGAGCAACTGCCGCAGCCGGAACGTGTCGCACTCGCGCGCAGCCTCGACTATCCGGCGGATTCGGCGGGCCGGCGCATGCAGACGGAATTTATCGCGGTGCCGCCAGTTTGGAACGTCGGCCAGGCAATCGATTATATGCGCGAAACTGTCGAGTTGCCGGAGCGGTTCTTTGAGCTTTACGTAATCGATGAAAACAACCGTTTCCGGGGCGCCGTTCCGCTCGATCGTCTTTTGCGCAGCAAGCGCCCCGTTGCGATCTCCGACCTCATGGAGCCAGAGCGCCGCCGCGTGCGCGCAAATGAGGATCAGGAGGAGGTGGCACGGCTGTTCCAACGCTACGACCTCGTAGCGGCACCTGTGGTCGATGGAGAGGACCGCCTGGTCGGCATCATTACCTTCGACGATGTCGCCGACGTAATCGAGGAAGAAGCGGAAGAAGATATTAAGGCGCTCGGCGGTGTCGCCCGGCACGAAGAATTGTCGGATTCGGTGTGGACGATTGCGCGTGGCCGCTTCAACTGGCTCCTAGTCAATCTTGCCACCGCATTCCTTGCGTCTTCCGTGCTTGGATTGTTCGAGAGCCAGTTGGAAAAAATGGTCGCGCTGGCGGTTCTGGCTCCGATCGTGGCAAGCCAAGGCGGCAACGCCACCACGCAAACGATGACTGTCGCGGTGCGCGCGCTCGCGACGCAAGATTTGAGTGACGCTAACGCGTGGCGCGTGGTCATGCGTGAACTTATGGTCGGCTTGCTCAATGGTGTCGCCTTTGCAGTGATCACCGGCGTCGCGGCTTACGTCTGGTTCAAGGCGCCTGGACTTGGTTTCGTCATCGGACTCGCCATGATCTGTAATCT